>Ga0116116_1002581_pt1 | contig 11088 bp, 10 predicted proteins | sample June2015DPH_10_1_FD_89722 | JGI IMG/M metagenome (GOLD analysis project Ga0116116, IMG submission 89722) | Peatland microbial communities from SPRUCE experiment site at the Marcell Experimental Forest, Minnesota, USA - June2015DPH_10_150 | ecosystem: Environmental > Terrestrial > Soil > Wetlands... | reverse complement strand
TCCGACTGCGAGCGTATTGTTGGTAGCAGTCTCGAAAAGGTCGCCGATAAATCTGGCGAAGTCCTTCTTCGGGTAGATCCTCCCCCGCCAGGCCGCCAGATCGCCCTTTCCCTGCCGGTAGATGGAGGCTGCGTCCAGAACTGTTCCTCCGGCTGTCAGCGCCCTCTTTTCAGACCACTCCTCCTGCAGGGCGGCAACATTCGGCTCAAGATAGGCCGAGGAATATATATAAAGCCCGATATTTATCGTGATCAGGATGAAGATGCAGATAAAGGATTTCTGCCGGGCTTTTATATTTTGCCATAATATATTGAAGTTCATGTATATTTTGCCTTACAGGTGATATTGAAACTGATCACTTTCCGGCTTTCCGAAACCTGGGTATTCGACTGACTGACAAGATTGATCTCGGTAAAATATCCGGAATCTTCCAGATTTTCCATGAACTTCCGCAGGTTGCCGAAATTCTTTGCGATACCGGCCAGTTTCAGCCCCCCCCCTTTGGGGGAGGGTTCGATAGAGACAAGGGTTACGCCGTCAGGGACAACATTCTCCAGTTTCTCGAACAGCATCAGCCAATCAAACGTCTTCTGTTCGATTATGACGTTGGCAAACTTGATCCCGGCCAGCAGAGCCTGATATTCCTTTTCGGGAACGGCACCCCCTTTCGCACCTTTTGCCTTTCCTTCCAGCACAGCTATCCCTTTAGCAAGGCGTCTCTTTTCTCCGTAACTCGTTGCAATCTCTCTGGCATTGAATAATAAAAAAAGCGTCAACAGGGTCAGGGCAACGGCAATGAAGATATTCAGCCGTCTCGTATTGATGTAGATTCTGGTTGCCAGATTGATCGTCAGTCGCATCAAAGGTTCCTTGCAGCGGCGCCCAGTGCGGCAGTCAGCATGAGCAGGGTTTTTCTGTCAACGCCGGGGCCATTGCCCCTGGCAACAACACGTTCCACATCGAGCAACACCGGTTCCAGGCCTGTTGCCTCACCAACCAAGTTGCAAAATGCCTCGGCATCATCGCCCGTATAAACGCAGAAAGCTTCAACGGGGGAATGGCCGGGATGTTTCTCCTGATATATCAGGAAAGAGCTGTTGATCTCCCGGAAAATACGGTTGGGCTCCATGATGCCGCCCGGCAACTCTTTTGCCCTGCAAAACCCCAGCATCCCGTCATAAAATACCAGGATACCTATCACTCCGCTGTGACAGGTGATCAGCAATGAGTTTTCAGCGAGTTCCAGTCGTTGCGCGAAAAGTCGGCACAGGTTGAATGTTGTAAAATCAATCCGGTTAGGCTCCAGTCCGGCCTCCACCAGCAGATCTTCATACTGTTGCACTACCGGCTTGGCAATGAGCGAGACCAGGAGCGAAATCCCGCCCGTTTCCTTCTCTTGAATCACCTGATAATCAAGGTGAGCCTCATTTATATCGAAAGGGTAGTTCTTTTTCAATTTCCAGCGGATTATGTCACACCCTTCATCCCTGCTTTTGAATCTCGTCTCGACATCCAGCAACATCGCCCGCCCGGTTGAATCCGGTAGCGACACGGAAACCTGCCTGACATTGGTCAGAAGCTTGTGATACAATTCACGCATTGCCGCTAAAAAAGCAGTCGGATTCTGGACATTTACCTCCCTCAGGGAAAACTTGAGGGTATCGGCGGGGAATGATGCCGTGCCAAAGGCTGTAAGGCTAGGCATATCCGGCTTCCCCCCCACAAGAGCGATCCTCGCGCCATCGCTGCATATTTCAATTCCCAGCGCCTTTTTCGAAAATAACATATTAAATTCTCGTTAACTACTTTATATTGTTTAACGTTATACGTTCTACGTTAAAAACCTTTGCCTATGACCGCAAACCTCGAACCTTCTTTTACTCGACAAAAGTGACGCGGTTTATCTCACGCAAAGATGTCTCTCCTGCCAAAACCTTTTCCACAGCAGATTCGCGTAAAAAAATGGTTCCTGCCTCCTTTGCGGCTTTTTTCAAATGGGCCATGGGCGACTTGCTGACGATAAGTTCGCGGATAGTATCATTTAGGTCCAGAAGTTCCACAATTGCCGACCTGCCGCGATAACCGGTGCCGTTGCACTCATTACACCCCTTTGCATCGAAAAAGGTTGCATCCCCGCATTTATCGGGGTCTATGCCAGATTCCCGGAGAGCTTCAGCGGAGAGAGTGATTGGTACTTTACATTTATTGCAGACCTTGCGCACCAGACGCTGGGCCATGACACAGTTCAGACACGAAACAAAATTATAGGGGTCGATCCCCATATGAATGAAGCGCCCAAGGACGTCAAATGCGTTATTTGCATGCACCGTGGTAAATACAAGATGCCCTGTGAGCGCCGACTGGACCGCAATTTGTGCAGTTTCCGGGTCCCTGATTTCGCCGACCATTATTTTGTCGGGATCGTGCCTCAGTATGGAACGGAGCCCTCGTGCAAAGGTCAATCCCTTTTTCTCGTTGACCGGTATCTGCACGATCCCCCGCAGGAGATATTCCACCGGGTCTTCAATAGTGATTATCTTTTCCTCGCCGGTAAATATCTCCGTTAATGCCGCATAGAGGGTGGTGGTTTTACCTGAGCCTGTCGGACCGGTAACCAGCACCATCCCGTACGGTTCTTTGACCATCTTGCGTAAGCGTTTGATCTCGCGGTCGGACATGCCCAGGACGTCAAGGGTCAGCCCCTGCAGATTGTTGGCAATGCTTTCCTTGTCGAGAATACGAATGACGGCATCCTCACCGAACGCACTGGGCATGATGGAAACACGGAAATCAATGGATTTCTCGCTAATTCTTATCTTGAATCTGCCGTCTTGGGGGATGCGTCGCTCTGAAATATCAAGTTCGCTCATTATCTTGAGGCGGGAGATAATGGGTCCCTGGAAATGGAGGTCAATCGGTTCGGTTGCCCTGTAAAGAACGCCATCTATCCGGTACTTGATTATAACCCCTTCCTGCGCGGTCTCTATATGTATGTCGCTGGCCCTTTTTGTGAGGGCGTCAAGTATGGTCGAATTTACCAGTTTGATGATCGGGCTCGTATCCGCGGAAACCTTCTCCACCGACAAGACCTCTTCGCCCTTCTCGGTTTCCGTAACCAGCTGCAGCATGAAGTCCTCGGAAACCTCTTTAAGGACGCGGCTGGTCCCCTCCCCTCTCTTTATTATCTGAGTAATCTGGCTCTCGGCGGCAACCTTGATTTTGATAGGCCTGTCGAGCAGCATTTCCAGTTCATCGAGATTGATAACGTCTGTCGGATCTGCAATGGCAATGACCAGGGTTTCATCTTCCTGAAAGAGGGGAACAAAGTGAAGCCGATATATGACATCGGGAGGAAACTCACTCAAGATTGCTTCATCAATTTTAAACCCCTGCAGGTCCACGAATTCAAACCCGAACTGTTCTGCCAGGGCGCGGGAGACCGCCTCTTCCGTGACCAGTCCGTCGTGAACACAGATTTCCCCGAAACGTTCAGTCACGGTTTTACGTTTTTCCATGACATATTGCAGCTGGTCCTCAGAGAGATCGCCGTGCTCAAAGAGAATAACACCAAGTTTTTTTCTATGTTGAAAAACCATGATTTCCTTGTCTAGATTCAGGTACAGGCTGAGGTTCAGGTTGAGAGGATTTAAAGAACCTGATCCTGTACCTGAGCCTGTTTTTTTCAGCTGACCGTGCCGGCGATTTTGAATACGGGCAGATACATGGTGATGATAATTCCCCCGATAATAACCCCCATGACTATCATGACGGCAGGCTCGATGGCAGTGGTCAGGATATGCAACTTCCGGTCGATTTCCTCTTCAAAATAGTCGGAAATTTCCCCCAGCATCTCTTCGAGCGCACCGGTCGTTTCTCCGACCCCCAACATGCGCAGTGCAAGGGGAGGCATTATTTTCCCCCTTTCCAGCGCCGTAGACAGCATGGTCCCCTCTTCCACACTGATGATCGCTTCCAGCAGTTTTCGCTCCAACACCTTATTGTTAAGGGTGCCAACCGACATCTTCAATGCTTCGACTATCGGGATGCCGCTTCCCAGAATAGTTGCAAAGGTCCTGGAAAAACCGGCAACCGCATAATTATTGAGGAGATTGCCGACATAGGGAATGCGCAATTTCCATCCATCAATCAGAAACCGCCCCTGATCCGTCATCCCCCATCTCCGGAAAAACGCCATTGCCGTGATGATTATCCCGACTACAAGCAAGATGTATCTTTGGAGCATGGTTGTGAAGGCAATCAGGATCTGGGTCGGCAGAGGAAGTTGCGATCCCGCATCGGCGTATATTTTGCTGAAAGTCGGCACGACATAAACAAGGAGCAGAGTCACGGCAAAAAAGGCAACAGTAATCAGGATGGCCGGATAAATGAAGGCGGATATCACCTTCTTTCTGAACCCTTCAATCCTTTTTAGAAAGGTTAAATAGCGCCTGATGGTCTGCGGCAGGTCGCCGGTCCTTTCACCTGCGCGTATGGTAGCTATGTAAAGTTGCGAAAAAAACCTGGAGTGTTTCTCCAATGCATCGGAAAGCGACGCCCCACCCTTGATATCTTCCCGGACTTCGTTGAGAATCTCAGTCAGTTTCCCCTTTGCGCCCTTTTGCAGGATTGTGTCCAGCGACTGAACTATCGGCAGCCCGGCTTTTAAGAGGACCAGGAGTTCCTGGTTAAAGGTCAGGAACTCCCTTGTGTCCACTTTGCGGCGGGCAATTCCCTTTTCCCAAAGGAACTGAAACGCTTTTTTCTTTACCTCAAAAACAAAAAAACCTTGTTCCTCAAGGCTTTGCCGAAGCGTTTCGGGATTTGCGGCTTCAAACTCCTTTTCCACTATCCTGTCGTCGGAAGAACCAAGTTTACAGTTGTATATGGTCATAACGAATAAATTTATCACAATAACTGCTAAAATAAAATAACAAAAACCCTAACCAGCGGAGTGCTGCCCTTTGAGTCGGGAGATCCAGCAAGAAACCGCATATTGCGCCGGACGTTATTTCGCTGGTTCTATTCAGGCCCTTATCATGCCGACCAGCCATAAGGCATAGAAAAAGACGAAACAGCCCCCCCAGAATAGGGCAGATTTTCCTTTGAACGCATCCCTGATCGGGAAAGCCTTGAGTATGAATCCCACACCGGACAGAATCCAACCCCAGACGCCGATAATGCAGATATAATCCCATCCTTCGTTTATCATCTGCCCACCACTGGAAAAAGATTCCTGCAAATGGAGCCGATCTTCAGCTTCCAAACTATGAAAACCGCCTCCCGGACAATCTTTCTCGACATCTTCGACGAGCCGGCATGCCGATCAACAAAGATGATGGGAATTTCCCCGATCCGGAATCCGTTTTCGACACAACGATAATTCATCTCGATCTGGAAGGAATAACCGTCGGATTTAATTCTGCTCAGATCGATAGATTCCAGGACCGTCCTGCGGAAACATTTAAAACCTCCGGTGCAGTCGGAAATCTTCAGACCGGTTATGAACCTCGTATAAACATTGGCAAAGTAGCTCAACATAAGACGCCGGAGCGGCCAGTTAACGACACTGACACCATTCAGGTAGCGGGAACCTATAACGAGATCAAAATCTTTCATTTTTTCGAAAAACACCGGAAGCATTGCCGGGTCGTGGGAAAAATCCGCATCCATCTCAACTATATATTCCGCACCTTTGTCCAGGGCTAATCTGAAACCATCGCAGTATGCCGAACCAAGTCCGAGTTTTCCCGGGCGATGAAGCGCATGCAGACGAGGGTTGCCGGCAGCCATGCGGTCGACGATTTCGCCGGTGCCATCCGGCGAATCGTCATCGACAACCAGCACTTCAATCCCTTCATCCTGTGCCAGTATATCCGCTACAAGCCTTTCGATATTGTCCCGCTCATTATAGGTCGGTACAACAACCATCGCTTTCAAAAAAGATCACCCTTCCCTGAAATACCCATTTTAGGATTTTCAATTTCAGTTCGTTCACTCGCTCTTTCGCAGAGCCCTCTATAGCATATTCATTAAGCATAACTATTTTTCGTTTAAAGTCAAAGGAAAGGAGCAGATGTTGAAAGAAGAGATCGGTAGGGACCCCTCATATGATGAGTGCGCAGAGTCCAAAATAAAAGGCCATGCAGTTGCATGACCCGGGATTTTCTGGCGGGGTCGACGGGGCTCGAACCCGCGGCCTCCGGCGTGACAGGCCGGCGTTATAACCATCTTAACTACGACCCCGCTAAACATTTTATACACATATAACAAACCTGATACCTAAAGACAAGCAATAATTTCAAGTGAAATCCCCGAGGACAACTGGTCTCTATCTGACTGGATTGATAGCTTACGAGAAAATGTACTGTCGATGAGACGGTCGCTCAAGCTGTCGTGGTCTCCATGGGCTTTACGGCCTTGATTTCCGAACATATCCTGCAATGTCTTGTGCCGTTTCTTTTGCCGGAAAGTATTTTCCTGGTTGAAAGATTTATAAAAACGTTATAAAAAGAAAACAGCGTTTTTTGTCGCTCCCTTCCACGAAGGAATTTATCGATCTGAAAAGGTGATCGTATGAGCCTGATAAAACTCTATGACACGACGTTGCGCGACGGGACCCAGGCGGAGGATATTTCGTTTCTGGTTGAAGACAAGATCCGTATCGCCCATAAGCTGGACGAGATCGGCATTCATTACATCGAGGGTGGATGGCCGGGGAGCAACCCGAAGGATGTGGCATTTTTCAAGGATATCAAGAAGGAGAAGCTTTCCCGGGCGAAAATCGCCGCCTTCGGCTCCACCCGCCGCGCCAAGGTCACACCGGACAAGGACCAGAATATCCGTACCTTGATCCAGGCCGAATCGGATGCAATCACCATCTTCGGCAAGACCTGGGATTTCCATGTCCATGAGGCACTCCGCATCTCCCTTGAGGAGAACCTGGAGATCATTTTTGACTCCCTTGCATACCTGAAAAAGCACGCCACCGAGGTCTTCTACGACGCCGAGCATTTCTTCGACGGCTACAGGGCCAATCCGGAATACGCCATCAAGACGCTGCAGGCTGCGGAACAGGCCAACGTTGATTGCATTGTCCTGTGCGACACTAACGGCGCCACCATGCCGTTCGATCTGGTTAATATCATCCGGGATGTAAAAAAACTGATCAAGACCCCCCTCGGCATCCATGCCCACAACGATTCGGAATGCGCCGTGGCCAATTCCCTCCATGCCGTGGACCTGGGAATCGTGCAGGTGCAGGGAACCATCGATGGTTTCGGTGAACGGTGCGGCAATGCCAATCTCTGCTCCATCATTCCGGCACTGATGCTCAAGATGAAGCGGGAATGCATCACAACCGAACAACTGAAGAAACTGTGCGAGTTGTCCCGCTTTGTCTATGAACTCGCCAACCTCTCTCCCAATAAGCACCAGCCCTATGTGGGGAATTCCGCCTTTGCCCATAAGGGAGGGGTCCATGTGAGCGCAATTCAGCGCCATCCCGAAACCTACGAGCATATCCGTCCTGAACTGGTGGGGAATGTCACCAGGGTTCTGATCTCGGACCTTTCCGGTCGCTCCAACATCCTCGTCAAGGCCCAGGAGTTCAATATCAACCTGGACAGCAAGGACCCGGTCACCCTGGAGATCCTCGATAACATAAAGGAGATGGAGAACCGCGGTTATCAGTTCGAAGGGGCCGAGGCCTCTTTCGAGCTGCTCATGAAGCGGGCGTTGGGGACTCACCGGAAGTTTTTCTCAGTTATCGGCTTCCGGGTTATCGATGAGAAGCGCTCTGAAGAGCAGAAGCCTATTTCCGAGGCCACCATCATGGTGAGGGTGGGGGGGAAGGTGGAACATACGGCAGCCGAAGGGAACGGTCCGGTGAATGCCCTCGACAACGCGATCCGCAAGGCCCTGGAGAAGTTCTATCCAAAACTCAAGGAAGTCAAGCTGCACGACTACAAGGTGCGGGTCCTGCCGGCAGGTCAGGGAACTGCTTCGGCAATCAGGGTACTGATCGAATCGGGTGATCGGGAGAGCCGCTGGGGAACAGTGGGGGTCTCCGACAATATTATCGATGCATCCTATCAGGCCCTGATCGACAGTATCGAGTACAAGCTCCATAAGGAAGAAGGAGAGGCCGACAGGAAGTGAGGGAACGCAAACAGCGTCTCGTCCTCTGGCTTTTATCGGCCCTTCTGGGGACGGCGTTACTATTTTCAGGCCACGAAGCAGACCATAAAGGTGTGCCCGTGGCCTTTTTGCATTATACATCCGGGGGAAAAACCGTCAGGCTGAAAGGATGCGTGCCGAACCCGGGTATCTACCGATTTCCGGATCACAGCAGAGTGGTGACCGTCATAAATATGACGGCTCCTTCGATAGCCGGTAAAGTGGTCGACAAGACGATCCTGGAGAAGGATTTGCAGAATGGGGACATCATCGAAGCAATTGTCAAAGACCGGGAACATATTGATATTACTATATATAAAATGAGAGCAAAGGAAAGGATACTGCTGGGCATTCCCCTTGTTCCCGATCAGATGGATTTTGCCGATTGGGACGCTCTGCCAGGGATCGGCCCGGTACTGGCGAAAAACATCATGGATAACCGTCAAAAATATGGCGATTTCGGCTCTTTCGGGGCATTGCAAAGGGTCCCCGGTATAGGAGAAAAGAAGCTGAAAGTGCTGAAAAGGTATTTCTAACTGCCTGTAACTAACTGTATTTGATGAAAGGAGTGAAATACGATCTATTAATTTACTTTCATTTGGCACACATGCTGAAATAGCTATGTTCACTGATTTGATGTAATAGCAAATCCACCCGGAGGTGCCAATATGAAATGCCCTAAATGCAGAGGTCGTATGTTCGCCGAGAAGTTTTACGATTTTGTCAGGTCATTCGATGCCTGGAAATGCACCTGTTGCGGGGAGGTGCTCGATTCCACCATACTCACCAACAGGGCCAGGAACTGCAATCTGTTTCTGGGCTAAAAATGAGTTAATTCATAGATGAAAACGCAGGAAAAAGGGGGAAATCATTCCCCCTTTTTTTTTATTTGCGTCTTGTTTGTATTGTTGCCATTTTGCATTAGAATTCAATCAACTCTATTCAATGATATTACCCTGTGGGGAAACTGCTCATGGATGTGAAAGAATATACCGATGCAATGCTGAAGTGGGCATGGGGAAGAGGGAAAATAATCATTATCGTTCATGACAATCCTGATCCCGATTGTCTGGCCTCTGCCACTGCACTGCGCCATCTGTTCGTGATGAAACTGAACAAAGATGCGGTAATCACCTTTTCCGGCATGATGGGGCGCAGTGAAAACCTTGCCATGGCGAAGGAACTGCAAATCCCTCTTACCCCCCTGGGAATCGTTGACCTGAAGGAATATCAGGTCATCTGCATGCTCGACACCCAGCCTGGGACCGGCAACAACTCCCTCCCTCCGGAGACCAGGGTGGATATTGTCATTGATCACCATCCGCTGCGGGAACAGACCAGTGAATGCCGGTGGTGTGACGTCCGCGACGATTATGGAGTCACCGCCACCATTCTCTACGAGTATCTCCTGGCCCAGGGTGTCTCTATCGGGACAAAGCTGGCTACGGCGCTGTTCTATGCCATAAAATCCGAAACCCAGGACTTGGGGCGCGAAGCGAACCGCCCCGACAAGGAGGCTTACCTGCACCTCTTTCCGTTGGCCAACAAGAAGCTGCTGTATGAAATCACCCATCCCAAGCTACCGGTCGAATATTTCCTGACGATCGGCGATGCCCTGGATAATGCCAGAATATACGATCACGCGCTGGTTGCCAATCTCCAGAAGATAGTATTTCCTGAAGTGGTTGCGGAAATGGCCGATTTTCTGCTCAGACTCGAGAATATCGAAACCGTTCTCTGCCTGGGGCATTATAATACCGAGGCAGTATTGTCGATCAGGACCATACGCCACGATCTGAATGCAGGTGAGATTATCAAACGCCTTGTGACGGGGCTGGGCAAGGCAGGCGGCCATGGGATGATGGCGGGAGGAAAGATCGATGATGTGGCTCCTACCCGAAAGGCCATTCGGGCAGTGGAAACCCTCCTTACGGGAAGATTCCTGGCTGAACTGGGGATAACTAGAGTCAGACCGCGCATGCTTATCCGGCAACATCATTGACAAAAAAATCAGGTAAAGGTAAAGGTAGAGGTAGAGGTAGAGGTAGTAAAATTGATTTTCTTTACCTTTACCTGTGAGCGTAGCGAACGAATACCTTTACCTGATTTTAAAGCCTGTGAGCGTAGCGAACGAATACCTTTACCTGATTTCCTAGCCTGTGAGCGAAGCGAACGAATTCCTTTACCTGATTTCAAAGGAGACTTATGCGTACGGATGGGCGAAGGGGGAATGCCCTCAGAGATGTGCGAATTACCAGGAATTATATCAGGCATGCCGAAGGATCGGTTTTAATCGAATTCGGCGACACCAAGGTCATCTGCGCTGCGTCGGTCGGGGAAAGTGTTCCGCCGTTCTTACGGGGAAAAGGGACAGGTTGGGTAACTGCCGAATATTCCATGCTTCCCAGGGCCACCCATACCCGCTCGCAACGGGAATCCTCAAAGGGGAAGGTAGGTGGAAGGACCCACGAAATCCAGCGGTTGATCGGCCGATCGTTGCGGTCCGTCATGGATTTGACGCTCCTCGGAGAACGGAGCATACTGATAGATTGTGACGTGCTTCAGGCTGACGGGGGTACACGGACGGCTTCCATTACCGGTGCGTATGTGGCCCTCGTCGATGCTGTCCGCTGGCTTGAGGCCAGAAAGATGATAACGGCTTATCCGATTCGGGAAGCGGTGGCTGCGGTCAGTGTGGGAATGGTTGACGGAGTTCCCTTTCTTGATCTGAATTATGAAGAGGACTCCTCTGCCGAGGTCGATATGAATTTTGTCATGACCTCGTCGAACCGTTTTGTGGAGGTGCAGGGAACCGCGGAAGGGAAGCCTTTCACCGTTCAGGAAATGGACCTTATGCGTTCCATGGCGATGGAGGCCATTGTCAGTTTGTTCGAAATCCAGGTTAAGGCCCTC
>Ga0116116_1002569_pt1 | contig 11117 bp, 11 predicted proteins | sample June2015DPH_10_1_FD_89722 | JGI IMG/M metagenome (GOLD analysis project Ga0116116, IMG submission 89722) | Peatland microbial communities from SPRUCE experiment site at the Marcell Experimental Forest, Minnesota, USA - June2015DPH_10_150 | ecosystem: Environmental > Terrestrial > Soil > Wetlands... | reverse complement strand
CGCGTCACCACCAGCACGGCCCGGCGACGGTCCAACTGTATCGCACGGTCCAGCACCCTCCGGCCTTCAAATGCCTGGCTGCCCTGGCTCACCAGCACAAAGTCGAAAGGCTCCGTCTCCAGGTATTGGATGCCGGCTTCATATGAAGTGCAGGTGAAAAGCTCGAAACCCAGCCCCTCGAGAATCAAGAGATAGAGTTTCAAGTCGCCTGTGTCCTCATCCACCAGCAGGACTTTCCTTTTCCCCAATCGAGGTGCAAACTCGATTCCTCGCTGAGTGAGAGCGTCGCTTGACATAGGAGTTCTCCATATCATCGTTGATTGACCCCTCGTCCAAGTCGAGTTGAAGTGCCATCGCGCTATGCGGAGAGAAACCCCCACGCCCTCCGCGACCGCGGCGACGGGAAATCAGTTGAAACTATGTGACTCCTTATGCTCTTTTTGGTGCGAGGGGATTCTCAGCACCCTCTTCGGGGTTCCCAGGGGATACGGTCATTGTGAAGGGACGAATGTCCGCACTGTACTTCGGAATTGGAAGGTTCAACATCCCCAGGAGAGGCATGCAAGCACCGCTGCCGTTCACTCACGTGTCAACTCGCGAGGCGCCCGTGTGGGCTCGCTGGGTTGGGTGGTCTCGGCCGTGACCCCACGCACGGCACCGAATCCCACCATGAGAATTCCGAACGGAGGTTTCCTCCGCAAAGCCCAAAACGCCCCGGGAGACTACTCTTCCTGTAAACTGATGTCAAGCAAATTCGGAATTAACAAGTGCCCGATAACTGGTTGACGGAGTGTTGATATCAGAGAGTGAGTCGACGAGCCGAATATGCTCTCAGATGAAGAAAGGTCTTGCGCAATCCAACAACTGCAAGCGACCAATTGTCGCTGTCTCGATCAGAGAGTTCAAGACCGCCGTCCTTCCATCTGAACTCTGCGCTCAGGTCCGAAACTCCCCCCCGGCAATACCCACGCTCCGGTAAGGCAACAGCCGACGCCCAAACTCCACGCTGTCCGCGAGCCTGCCACTTCGTTGCGGTTCCACCTGCCTCGCCTTCAGGCCATGTGCCCGCGCATTTCGAACAGGCGAGGCTGTGCGTGCGTGGTCACCAAGTGCTCCACGTCGGCAGGCGCCAGAGGCTTCTCGAGATAATCCACCGCACCCAGTTGCATCGCCTCGAGGTAGCAGCCCATGTGCAGGCAGTGCGTCAGCACCACGACCGGGGTGCTGCGGTTGCGTGCGAGGGCGCGCTCCACGAGTCCTCGCGCTTCAAACGCCGGGCTGCCCTGGTTCACCATGATGAGATCAATCGGCTCGCGTTGCAGGCAGCTCTCCGCCTCCTGGTAACTCCCAAAAGGTCGCACGATGTAACCCAGACGCCACAACAGCGCCGCGTAATACCGAAGATCGTTTCCATCTTCATCAACGAGCAATACCCTGCCACGAGGAAGAAAGGAACAGGGTCGATTGAAATGCAGATCAGCAGATCTCGCCACGGTCGCCTCCCTTCTTGCTTGTCGGCTTGCTCCTCGCGCGCCAGGGTGTTCGCGTGCCCTGGGTCGCGCGAGAAGAGAAACCCCTCGACCGGCGCGAACACGACGCCGGTCGTTCCACGCAAGCGCGCATCGCGGTTCTATTCGCGTCGCTGTTGCGTCAAGCTGAGAAGGTCCTTCTCTGCCCTCATCAGCGGCGCGAAGGTCAGAGTTAGAGGGGAGGCAGAAAGAAGAAGGAGGCCAACTATTTGCAGCCTCTGGTGGAGATAAGGAAAGCCGTCGTCAGCGGTGGCGCGTGACGAACGAGCGGCAGGGCGCGACTTCCCAAGACGCGCCACCTGCCCGGGCTGGTCCGGCACGAGTTCTCCCGCACCTGCCCACTTCGCCACGATCCATCCCGCCACGCCCGAAGCCGCGAGAAGAATCAGTAAGTAAAGTCCTCGCCGTGCATATTCCCGCATGGCGCCGACACTCCGCCCAAAGTCGTGAAATGCGAATTTCTTGTCCCGCGTTTGTGATGCCGCAACTCTCTCACTTCGTTGCCTGCGGTGCGCGGTGTCAACAGAGAAACCGCATAATACAATGCGCATTCGCTGGGGCCGCATTCTACGTCCCTGCGGGCTGCTCAGACCGGTCCGTGGAGTTGCGCGGGAAATCATGGGCGTGCGTAATCGCTTTCTCCTCTTGACCTTCCCGCAGATTGCGATATGCTGCCGCCACCTCGCACATGGGGACGGCGGAGTGAGCAAAACAAGCATTTCTGCCCAGGGCGCGGGCGCCTCCGGCTCCGGCCTTCTCCCTATTTCCAACCCTCGCCGCTGGGCGCTAATAGGCTTACTGTTCACGGCCTCCTTCATCAACTATCTCGACCGTGCCACTCTCTCCGTAGCCCTGCCGCTCATCTCGCTCGATCTCCGGCTCGGCCCCGAGACCAAAGGGCTGCTGCTTTCCTCCTTTTTCTGGTCTTACGCCCTGATGCAGATCCCCGTCGGCTGGTGCGCGGATCGCCTTAACCTCCGCTGGCTCTACGCCGGCCTCTTCGCACTATGGTCGCTCGCCTGCGGATTGACGAGCCTCGCTGGCAGCCTGCTGGTCCTGATTCTGCTGCGAATCCTGCTCGGCGTTGGCGAGTCCATTTATCTTCCCGGCGGAACCAAGATCGTGAGCTTGCTCTTCTCCTCCCGGGAGCGCGGCTTGCCTTCCGGGCTTTTCGATAGTGGCACGCGTGCGGGCCTCGCTTTGGGTGCGCCGCTCATCGCCACGCTCGTCGTGCTGCACGGCTGGCGTCGCATGTTTGCGCTGGTGGGCTTCACGGCGCTCGTGTGGCTGGTGCCCTGGCTCGCCACCGCTCCCAAAAATCTCAAAGGCGTGCGCGGCAATTCTGCGGCCGCCAAGCCGCACCCGGCCCGCCGCTTCCACCTCAACCGTAACCTGCTCGGCATCTGCCTGGGTTTCTTCTGCTTCGACTACTACTGGTATCTGCTGGTCACCTGGCTCCCCGACTACCTCGTCACCGTCCGCCAGCTCACCCTGCTGCGCGCGGGCATCTATGCTTCCCTGCCCTATTTCGTTTTCGGCGCCAGCGAACCGATCGGCGGCTGGGTCGCCGATTGGTTTATCCGCTGGGGCTGGGACGAGACCCGCACGCGGAAAAGCATCGTCACGGTCGCCTTCCTTACCGGGCTGCTGCTCATTCCCGCCGCCCGCGCCGACACCGCCCTTGCCGCCCTCGCGTTCATCATCGGCGGTTCGCTTGTGGGGCTTGCTACCGGGAACTTGATCGTCATCCTGCAATGCTGTGCGCCGCCCGAGGAAGTCGGCATCTGGACCGGCGTTCAGAATTTTGCTGGGAACTTGGGCGGGGTCCTCGCGCCTCTCGCCACAGGCTTTCTTATCGCCCGCACCGGAACTTACCTTCCGGGCTTTGCGCTCGCCGCGGTGGTTCTGGTGGCCGGCCTGCTGGCCTATTGGTTCATCGTCGGCGAACTCAAACCGCATACCCGGGACTGGCGCTGAATCCTCCCTGGGTCGTCGCCCGGTGCCAGGGGGTACTGCCAGGGCTACCACCGCCGACCGCCGCTCCCCCTCCTGATCCGCAGAGCAGGAGAAGGACGTGCTTCTGCCTTCTGCCTTCTGCCTTCTGCCTTCTGATTTCTGCCTCCTGACTTCTGCCTCCTGACTTCTGCCTCCTGACTTCTGGCTCCTGGTTGTAGAATGCTCTATAGCATCTGAGCTTTGACGCTCTCGAGGATGGCTTCTGTACCAGGTGGGAGGAGGAATGCGTCGCTCGCCTCGGATTTCGATTCTTGGGCTTCTTTTGCTCATTGCAGCTCTCCTGGCGCTGCCTGCTCAGGACCAGCCAAAGCGCGAGCCACTCACGGAAGGTGAAATCATCCGGCTCCTGCAAGGCGGGGTTCCCTTCGAGCGGGTGGAGTTCCTGGCGCGCGACCGCGGCCTTTTGTTCGAGGTGACCCCTGCGGTCGAGCGCGATCTGCGCGACGCGGGCGCCACGGAGGCGCTCCTCCAGGCACTGCACCAGATCGCCTCCAAGGCCGCGCCAGCCGTGCCCCCCAAGCCCCAGCCGGCCGTGCCGGCGTCGGCGCTCCTGGTGGTTCAAACCAAACCCGGTGAGGCACAGGTTTACGTGGATGACATCTTCAGCGGCAAGACGAGTTCTGAGGGCGTGTTGAAGATTCCCAACCTCGCGCCCGGCGAGCATCACCTGCGGGTTTCGCTGGAGGGCTACAACGATTTCGAGCAACGCCTCGCGGTTGCCGCGGGCGAGACCTCCCGCTGCGCCGTGATGCTGGCCGCCGCCCCGCTCGCCCCCGCAACGCCCCCTGGGGGCGGAATCGTGCATTTCGTTTTGGACCGGACTTTGAAAACCCCCAGCCAGGCCACCCGGGGGGTGGCCTTCAGCGGCGACGGCGCCACGCTGGCCGCGCTCTGTGCGGACGGCAATGTGCGGCTGTGGCGGGTGGCTACGGGAGAACTCCTCAAGACCATCCCCCTCGCCGACCAGCCCAAGTGGGTCTATTGCCTGGCTTACAGTCCGGACGGCAAATGGCTCGCCGTCTGCGAGGGCTTCAGCAAGGCGAAGATCTACACCGGCAAAGTTGAGCTTTTGGACGCGGTCGCAGGCCAGGAGGTCCGGGCGCTCACCGTGCACCACTGGGAGGTGAACGGCGTGGCGTTCAGCCGCGACGGCCATTGGCTGGTCTCCGGCAACCACGACAAGAAGGTCCGCGTCCTGGAATTCCCGGCGGGGACGGAAGTGCGTGATTTCGAGGGCCAGTCGAAGTCCGTCTACGGCGTGGCCATCAGTCCCGACGCGCAGACGATCGCCTCCGGCAGTTGGGACGCAACCGTGGCGTTATGGGACCGTGCCAGCGGCAAGCAACTCCACCTGCTCACCGGGCACACCGGAGGCGTCTGGAGCGTGGACTTCAGCCCCGATGGCCAGCTCCTGGCTTCCGCCAGCGCCGACGGCTCCGTACGCATTTGGAACGTTGCGACGGGCGAGTGCTCACACACGCTCTACGGTCACGCGGGCGGGGTGATGTCCGTGGCCTTCAGCCCGGACGGCAAGTTCCTGGCCTCCGGCGGCACGGACGACACGGTTCGCCTTTGGGATGCCGCGACTGGCCAGAGTCTTGAAACACTGGGCGCGCGTGCGGGCGTTTGGCAGGTGGCGGTCAGTCCCGACGGTCGTTACCTCGCCGCCGCCTATGCCGATGGGGCGGTCAACCTTTGGAAGAAGCAAGACTGACCCCGGAGCGGCTCATTCAGAGGATCCTCTTCACAAATCCGCCGTCCATGGTGATGGACTGTCCAGTGACGTAGCTGACGCGCTCGCAGGCGGTACCGGATTCCCTTCACACTTGACCCGCAGCGCCGGAGATGCGAGTCTGCGCTGGGTGGATAATGTCAGAGGCACGGAATCAATTCGAATCTGCCGGGGCCACCTTCAAGGACGGAGGGTTTCTTGCGGCGCCCTGCCCTGATCTCGACGTCGCTTCCAAAAGCCGCACGCTCCGTGAAGCGAAGAAGATGCTCGCGGAGTCAGTTACCTCGTACCTGCAAGCATGCTTCGAGAACGGCATCCCGTACTTGCGTCCAGTCCCCCCTGAAGAGGACCCGGGCCATCACCCCGTCGAAAATCTCCTCGAGATCTTTCCCCGCTAAGACAACCGGTACAGTCTCCCGTGCCGAGGTGACCGCGCTGCACTGTGCAGGCCCGAAGTCGCGTCAGACAGCAGCCCATGGCTGGCGCCCCGGGCTGTTTTCTCGCGCCGCTACGGGTGCTGGGGTCACACCACGCGGAAATCCGGGGCGGCCAACAGCTATCCGACAGGGATAAAGAAGCCCAACTTTGTCCCCGATTCGGCCCACTGCCGCAAAAGGTTTTCGTCTTTCGGGTTTGCGAGAAACTGGCGTCCTATTTCGTTGAATCGCTCCAGCTCATCGAGCCATTCTTTGCTGTAACGTTCAAGCATCACACTCGCGCTTGGTCGTACCACAGGTTCCAGGTCGGTGCTCAGGTAGTAGTCTTCCGCAGAGATCTGGACGCGATAATACGTCTGTTCTTCTGGCAACCCGAAATCGCCGGGGCGCGGGCCCAGCACCTTGCCGATGAAGATACCGGGTTTCTTGATGCGAACCTCTTGGTCCTTTTTCAGTGGCACGAGAGTTTCCTTTCTATTCACAACGGCCATTGGCGCCGATTCTATCACGCGCCGGTGAACTGTAGCCACTGCACGGCTGGGGGTCAAGTACCCTCGACTCCTCCGGTTCTCCTCAATCCTGCGAGCGGCCCCCGGCATTCCGGGACTTGGGAAACCATGAAACTCGCGGACGACGAAAGGCCCCCCACCCGCGCGGGCACGCTCTCCCCCGATGGCGGAGAGAGACGGGGTGAGGGCAATGCGCTCGAACCCCGGGCTTGCGCCCGCGCACAGCGGGTCAGAGGAGCCCCTGGGTTATTCATTCCCGTCGCTCCGCGGCGTAGCCCTCCACTGACCGCTGAATGCTGAACGCTACTTCCGCAGATAGCTGTCCGTCCCCTCCAGCCAATCCTGGCGAATGGGGCTGAAGATGTCGAAGGCGAGGGTGTCTTCGAGCGCCAACGCGCTGTGGGGAGCGTGAGAGGGGATCACCAATACCTCCCCAACGCGCACCACGATGTCGCGGCCTTCCAATTCAAATTTCAGCGCGCCCTGCATGATGCAACTGATTTGTTCGCTCTCGTGGTGGTGGAGCGGCACCCCGCAGCCTTTGGAGAGCGAAAGCTGTGCCACCATGACCTTCTCGCCGCTGACGAGTTTCCGCCAGAGCTTGTCGTTCAGAACCTCTTTCCTGACACTTTCCCACGCCAAGAGTTGCATCGCGACTCCTTCCGCTAGAGTTCTCGGCGACTCACCGGTCCAGGATCGCCGCCCTCGGGACGACCCGCCATTGTACACATGTCACGTCAAATTATGAGCTAAAATGACTGCGGGGCGAGGGGGGAGTTTCTACGATGGTCCTCATCGCAATACGGTATGATTCTGCCCCGGAGGTACCCTGCTCGGTCTGAGCATGTGCACAGGGGAACTAAGAACTCTAACTTATGCTTTCACTCCTCACGAATCACGGGGCACTAGTTACGGATCTGTTGCGCCTGGTGGATTCCCTTGCCCTCTTCTATCTCCTCCTGATTGCCTGGATTCCCTTTTTCTGGTTACTGTTTCATCCCGCGATCCGGTTTTGGCGGCGCTTGGGCAATCGCGCGTTTTGGGTGGCGCTGCCGGTCTGGCTGGGATGCGCGGCGGGCCTCATTCTCTCGCGACACTGGCTTTTCGGGCGGCGTGTGGAGCGCGACGCGTTGACCTGGATTGTGGGCGGCGTGGTGTTTGCCGTCGCGAGCTGGCTCGAAGCACAGACGCGCCGCACGTTCGGCTTCCGGCGCCTGGTAGGCCTTCCGGAGCTGCATCCGGAGCACCACTTGCGCGGGGTGGTCCACGCGGGGATTTACGCCCACGTGCGTCATCCGCGCTATTTGCTCTATATGCTGATGCTTGTGAGCATGGCCTTGCTGACGGGTGCCCTGGCTATTTTTTTACTGGCAATTCTGAACATCCTGTTGTATCAAATCCTCGCGCCGCTCGAAGAGCACGAGCTCCTGGACCAATACGGCCTCCACTACGAGGCCTATCGACAGTCGGTCCCGCGGTTCGTGCCTCGCCTGGGGCGGAGACCCGAAGTGCAGATTTCGTCCTGAATGGGAGGTTTCCATGTACCAGCGCTTTTGCACCTTCCTCCTGGTCGCCATGTGGATGGTGGCCACACCTCTGTTTGCGCAGCAGCCCTGCCTGACCTTGCCGGTCGCCATCGATTCGAATGAAGACCGTCTGATGCTCGCCGTCAACGGCGCAGACAATCCGCAGGATCAACTCGCGGCTCTGGACAAGTACGCGCAGGATCACGCCGACTCCAGGTTCATGCCTTGTGTGAACGAGTACTATGCCAGCATCAATCTAAAGCTGGGCAATTTCGACAAGTCCATCGAGTACGCGGAAAAGGACCTCGCCGCCAACTACCAGGACCTGAACCTGCTGCTCAACCTCATGCGCGCCTACGTCGCCAGCAACAAAGTGAGCGACACGATCTTTGACGCCATTGACAAGGCTCCGGACCAGATCAAGGCGGAGGCCAGTCCCGCACGGCCGCCCAAGACCAGCGATGCCGACTGGGAAAAGATCCAAAATGAGGCCGCCGAACTGGCCAAGGAAAGCCGCAGCTACGCCGTGTACGCGTTTTTCCAACTCCTGCAGCGCGTGACGGACGGCCCGAAACGCGTCCAGATCATTGACAATTTCGCCAAGGTCTATCCCGAGGCGGAGAAGGACTACGCGAGCCAGCTCAATACCGCCTACTTCCAAGCTTACCAACTGGTGCCTGGCAAACTCGACACGGCCGTGCAGTACGGCGAAAAGGCTGTCGCGGCCGATCCCAACAACTTGGCTGTGCTGAACACCCTGGGCCTGATTTACGCGTTCTATGTGGCTAACCCCATGGTCGACAAGGCAGCCGATTATGCCCAAAAAGCTCGGACACTGGCCGAAGGCATGAAAAAGCCGGAGGGCGTCGACGATGCCATGTTCAAGAGAGAGCAGAACAGCCAACTCGGCATGGCTCACCTGACTCTTGGGTATGCGGCTATGGTGAAACTTGCCAAAACCAAGAAGTTGGAGCCGGCGATCGATGAGCTCAAGATGGCCGGAGACCTCTTGGAAGGGAATCCGGGGCTGCAGGGTCAGGCCCTCTACTACTTGGCCTATGCCTACGAATCCGAGTTCCCGGCCAAGCACCATGCGGCCATCGAGGCTTTGAGCAAGGCTGAAACGCTGCCGGGGCCCTGCCAGACTCTGTCGCACGATCTGCTCGCGAAGGTCCGGGCAAGAGCGAAAGAATAATCCCCCCGGGGATGTTCACGAACGAAGCAAGGGCGGCGGAGCACGCCATCACGGTCGCGGCGCCGCCCGCCGCCTCCAGAACCAGTATACCGGCACGCCTGCGGCAAGCATCAGGGTGCCGAACCCTGCCTCCCGCGGCTCTTCCATCAGCGTGTTCGCCAGGAACCACACCGAGCCGAGCACGAAAACCATAGGCACATAGGGATAGCCCCAGACCCGGTAAGGTCGCGGCGCGTCCGGCATCGTGCGGCGCAGCACCACCACCGCGAACGCCGCCAGCGCATAAAACACAAACGCCGAGAAGATCACGTAGGTAAAAAGCTGCTCGTAGGTCCCCGCCGCCACCAGCCCGATCGCCCACACTCCCTGCAACACCAACGCCACGTGGGGCGTGTGGAAGCGCGGATGCACGCGCGCGCACCAGCGGAAAAACAGGCCGTCCTTCGCCATGGCGTAATAGACGCGGGGTGCGGCCAGAATGCTGCCGTTCAGGCTTCCCAGGCTGGAAATAATGATCAACAGCGTGACCAGATAAGATCCGGTGCGGCCGAAGATTCGCACCGCCGCATCTGCTCCCACGCGCGACGAGCGTGCCACTTGGTCCATGGGCAGCACGTGGTAGTAGACGAGATTCAGCGCCAAGTACATCACGATGACCACCATGGTCCCCAGGATCAGCGCTAGCGGCACGTTGCGCTCCGGGCGCTTCACCTCTCCAGCCGCAAACGTGCAGGCGTTCCAGCCCTCGTAAGCCCAAAACGCCGCAACCATCGCCACGCCGAAGGAAGCCAGAAAGCGGTGGCCCGGGGGCGCCGCCAGAGCCGCAGGCCCGGGGGGCAGTCCCTTGACCAGCACGTAACCCAGCAGGATGACCACCGCGATCGCGCCCACCTTCAGCCCGGTCAGGATCGACTGCACCCTGCCGCCTTCGCGCACGCCGACATAGTTGATCCCCGTAAACACCACAATCGCCGCCGCCGCCGCAGCTTTCTGCTCCCAGGGTGTGAGAGGCACGAACTCGTTCACGTATTCGGCGAAGCCCACGGCGAGAACCGAAATGCCGCCCGTCTGTGTCGCGATGAAAAACGACCAGCCGCAAAGATAGCCCAGCAACGGCCCGTAAGCCTGGCGCAGATACACGTACTGCCCGCCGGCCTGGGGCAACATCGCGGCAAGCTCGGCAAAGGAGAGTGCCCCGAACAGGCTCAACAAACCCGCCACCGCCCATACGGCAAGCGCCGCATCCCTCGTTCCCATGGCGCGCGTGATCTCTGCCGGCACGAGAAAAATTGCCGTGCCAATCATGATGCCGATGACAATGGAAGCCGTTTCCCAAAGGCCCAGCGCGCGCAGCAGTTGCGGCGCCTCGGAGGCAGCGACCGTCGTGGCCGGAGCGTCTGCAGGAGAATCCATGGAAGAGATAAGGCCCACCCGGCGTGGCCGGACTGCTCATGCTCCGGCCACTTTCTGGCAGGCGACACAATAGAGGAATCCGCCCGCGCGGTCAATCCGAGATGCGAAAACGCGGCGAGCCCCGCGGCGCCTATCGACGACCTGACGGCGTTCAGCACGCGTGCCTGCCCCGCCGTCTTCGTCAAAATGGCCGTCCCGCAGTGCGAAATCCTCTCCAAGTGCGATTTGGCCTACTCCGTCGTGCACCGAGTCGAGTAACGGCAGCAGAAGCGGCGCGTCGAGGACTTTAGTCATATTCTCCCCATGGGTATGGCGATATGTTGAACAGGCAACACTTGCGCAGCGACGTGCCACGTTGCAGAAGGCAGAATTCGTCCCAAGCCAGGTTTGACAAACCCACGACGAGACCCCAGAATGAATGTCGGGGGCATCGCCTGAAATTCAACGGAGAAGCACCATGCGCAGCAAGATCAGCCCGCAGGATGTGTTGAACGCCCTGAAAACCGTGAGAGACCCCGACCTCGGGCGCGACATCGTCACGCTGGGTTTTGTGAAGGACCTGCAAGTCGGCGACAACCGCGCTTCGTTCACAATTCAACTCACCACGCCCGCCTGTCCGGTCCGCGATCAACTGGTGGCGCAGGCGCGCGCGGCCGTCGCGGCGCTGGGCGTAGCGAATGTGGACGTCCGCCTGGCGACGCAAGTCCCGTCGCGCGTGGCAGGCCATTCGCTGATTCCGCAGGTGAAGAACACGGTGGCG
>Ga0116116_1002563_pt1 | contig 11137 bp, 10 predicted proteins | sample June2015DPH_10_1_FD_89722 | JGI IMG/M metagenome (GOLD analysis project Ga0116116, IMG submission 89722) | Peatland microbial communities from SPRUCE experiment site at the Marcell Experimental Forest, Minnesota, USA - June2015DPH_10_150 | ecosystem: Environmental > Terrestrial > Soil > Wetlands... | reverse complement strand
GTTGTCGCGGGACGGGATGATACCGGAGCCGCTGCCGGATGCGGAAGAGGAGGCGCGGGAGGTAGCCGCTCTTTATGGAGTGAAGGCGTCGATCGGAGCGGAGCCAACGGAGAAGTGGTTTCGGGAGCGGGCTGGGGACGCGCCGATCATCCATCTGGCAACTCATGGGTACTTCAATCCGATTAGGCCCATGAGCAGTGGGGTGAGGCTGGCCGTGCCGGAGCAGGAAGCGGGTCCGGGAGAGACGGACAACGACGGCGCACTGCAGGCGTGGGAGATCATGAGTCAGATTCACCTGAAAGCGGAGCTGGTGGTTCTTTCGGCGTGCGAGACGGGATTGGGGGCAGAAGTTAGGGGGGAAGGGCTGGTGGGATTGACGCGGGCGTTTCAGGTGGCCGGGGCGCGGAGTGTGGTAGCGAGCCAGTGGCGGGTGTCGGATAGGAGCACTGCAAGCCTGATGGTGGCGTTTCACGAAAGCCTGAAGGCGGGCGTGCCGAAGGACGAGGCGTTGCGGCTGGCGATGGCCAAGGTTGCAAAGGATCCAGTAACCGCAGACCCGTACTTCTGGGCGGCATTTCTGCTGGTGGGAGACTATCGCGGGAAATAGCCCAGCTCGTTTGTGAGAGTGTCGGTGAGATAGGAAAAGCCGCCAGAGGTTGGATTATCTGTTACATTAAAATGAATGATTCGCCGAATCAGGGTTTCCGGTTTTACTATGACCAAAGCATCCTTCCAGGCAAAGGATCTCGAAAGGAGAGCTAAAACGAGACGGGCGCCATCATTGGCTCGTCGCGCCTTTACCCTCCGTTCGGCATGAAGTGCAAGCTGTTCCCGGAGGAAGAGATTCTCAGCCCTCAAGGCTGCGTTGGACCGGAGCCCCAGAGACAGAAAATGAACGGTATCCAGGAGCAGAACAAACATGACAGTCAGTGGGTGGTTCAACGCTTTCATGATATTCATGGCCGGGCAGGATGCCACATAATCGTCTTGGGCGTCATCGTTCTGGCCTAATGGGTCACTGAGGGACTACGGACCAGTTTTTGCGGAGCACAACTTACGACTCGCTCAGGAACATCTCGGAATTCCCTCATCTATCGGAACGCTGCACTTACTAGCCATACTAGCCAAAAATGCAGGGTTGCCTAGGGCATTATCGAGACCAAAAAGACTATGTAGACTCAACCCATCTCATTGAGAAATAAGATGTTCCTTTTACAATCAGAGATTTAACGGAAATCCCTATCGAGAATCCTACTTCCTCCACCACTCTCATGCCTTCTGATCCGCTCCTAAAATCGAGTACAATGTTGATCTGGTCTTCAGGACGCACATGAAGCAAGATGCCTGATTGCGGACTGGCAAGCTGGAAAGGGATCGGGGCGCCGCCGCCCCTCCATTCCGGCAGCGTGGAGGCACACGCCGTGAGGATTCTCGTTGTAGAGGATGACAAGAAGGTCGCGGGCTTCATACGGCAGGGATTGCAGCAGGAAAGCCACGCAGTCGATGTCGCCCTGGACGGCGAGACAGGGATTTACCACGCGGATAACTTTGAGTACGACCTGGTCATCCTGGACCTCATGCTGCCCCGCGTGTCGGGTCTGGAAGTCTTGCGCCACATCCGCGCCAGGAACGCGCAGGTGCCGGTGCTGATTCTCACCGCCAAGAGCGACCTGCAGGACAAGATTACCGGCCTCGACAGCGGCGCGGACGATTACTTGAGCAAACCGTTCGCCTATGCCGAGCTGTCCGCCAGGGTCCGCGCCTTGTTGCGCCGGGCCACCAAGGAAGATGTCAAGCTGCGGCTCGCCGATCTGGAAATGGACACCGTGGCTCGCGTCGTCAAGAGAGGCGGCCAGCGCATCGATTTAAAACCCAAAGAGTATGCGCTGCTCGAGTTTCTCCTGCGCAATGCCCAATGCGCTGTGACGCGCACCATGATCGTCGAACATGTCTGGGACATTCACTTCGACTCGGTCAGCAATGTCGTGGATGTTCATATAAACTGGCTGCGCAACAAAATCGACAAGGGGTTCTCGCCGCCGCTGATCCACACGCTGCGCGGCGTCGGCTACATCCTGACGGACACGCCCACATGAAACCCTTCAAGCTACGCACCAAGCTGACTCTTTTCTTCGCCGCCGTCTCCACGCTGATTCTGGCGACCGCGAGCATCCTGTTTTACAACCTGCTGGCCTACCAGCTGGACCGCAATCTGCGCGATGAGTTGAGCGAACGCACGGCAGCTCTGCGAGGATACCTGCATTTCGACGGGAACCAGGCCATATTAACCTATGACGCTTCGGATCCATCGGAAGCGTTCTTCATCGGCAATGCGACACGTTATTGCCAGATCTACGACGCCTTCAGCGGCGCCGTGGTCCGGCAATGGGAGCAAATGGAGGCCCTCGGCTTCCAGTACACTCCCGAGGAGGTCAAAGAACTGGTTCAGCACGGGGCCGAGTTCAGCGAAATCGACACCGACCAGGTAAACATTCTGCTGCACAACGAACTTGTGAGGACCTTGAACGGACGCGTCTACCTGCTGCAGTCCGGGTCGCCGCTCACGCTGCGGACCACCGCCCTGAGCCGGCTTTTGCATATCATTCTGTGGCTGCTGCCGTCGGGAATCGTCCTGGCGGTTCTGTCAGGCATTTGGATGTCGCGGAGAGCGCTGCGCCCCCTGGAATTGCTCAGCGCGGCTGCCCGGGAAATGACGATTTCCCAGTTGCACCGCCGTCTTCCGATCACCGGCAACCGCGACGAGCTAGATCGGCTCGCCGAGACTTTTAATGACATGTTCGGGCGCCTGGAGAAGGCCGTGGAACAGATGAAGGACTTCACGGCAAGCATCTCTCATGAGTTGCGCACACCGCTGACGGCCCTGCGCGGAGAAGCGGAAGTCGCGCTGGTCAAAGCGCGCACCGAGAGTGATTACCGGCGCGTGCTCGAAAGTCAATTGGAGGAGTTCGCAAAACTGTCGCGCATGATCGATCAGATGCTGACCCTGGCCCGGGCGGAGGCGGGACAGATCAAGCTCGCGCGCGAGATTGTGAACCTTTCCGAGCTGACGGAGTCACTGGTCGATCAAATGGAGATCGTCGCCGCCAGCAAGGCAATCTCGCTGATCGCCAAGCCGGAGCATGATGTCATGGTCACGGGCGACGCGGGGTGGCTGGAGCGGGCAATCCTGAACCTTCTCGACAACGCGATCAAGTTTACTCCGGTCGGCGGCCGTGTGGACGTAACGGTCAGCAGCAAGAACAACCATGCGGTCCTGGAAGTTGCCGACAACGGAATCGGCATCGACGCCCAGGCGGTGCCACACATCTTCGAACGTTTTTACCGCGGCGATCCATCTCGTTCCAGGGAACGGGAGGGCGCGGGCCTGGGTCTCAGCCTCGTCGAGTGGATCGTTCGCCAACATCAGGGCAGTGTCAGTGTCGAAAGCCAGCCCGGGAAGGGCGCGGTCCTGCGCATTCTGCTTCCTGAGAACCCGTCCGCGGCGGCGGCCGCAATTCCGGAAAATGCCTGATCCATGCGATTCGTAACTGTTTAACTGCAGCGACAAGGATTTGGTTTCCGCGGAATAAAGACAAAACCAACCGCCAAGGCTCAAAGAGCTCGAAGAATCTCGAAGAAAACCTATCGGAGATTTTTTTCGACAACCGGGGAATGGATTCGGTTAGAATCAGGGTGGTGGAGTTCAAACTCGGGCTTCTCCTTTCCTGAGCAAATCGCGTCAGAGGCCGCACCAGGGATTCTCCTGGGTCGCGCCCTTGGCGCAGGAAGTCATCGCTTGCCTCGGCAGGTAGATGATCATGAATACAGGCCGAGAGCAAGATCATGAACGAACCTGCAAAGAAAATTCTGCTGATTGAGGACAACCCGGGCGACTCATTTCTCTTTCAGGATCAGCTTCGTGGCGCCCCGGATTCTTTCGATGTCGTGGTGTGCAGGAGCTTGACAGAGGGGCTAACGCATTCCGCAGGCGAGCGCTTTCATGTGGTGTTCCTCGATTTGAGCCTGCCCGAGAGCGCCGGGCTCGAAACCGTCCGGAAGGCGCGCGCCGGATTTTACGATCTCCCCATCATCGTACTGACAGGCTTGGAAGATGAACAGCTGGGCCTGGAAAGCCTGCGCGCGGGCGCACAGGACTACCTGATCAAAGGCAAGACCTCCGCGGAGACGATCTCACGCGCCGCCCGTTACGCCATCGAGCGGCAGAGGATCCTCAGCGATCTCCAGGAGGCCCGGAATCATCTGGAGGAAAAGATCCAGCTACGCACCGCCGAGCTGGACGCGACGGTCAAGTCTCTCCAGGTGGAAATCCAGCAGCGCAGGCAGGCAGAGTACGAGGTAAATATCCGAGCCGGCCAACTCCGGGCTCTGGCCAGCGAGCTGACGCTGACAGAGCAGCGCGAACGCCGGCGTTTGGCGCAGTTGCTCCACGATCACCTGCAGCAACTTTTAGTGGCCGTGAATCTGCGCGTGTCGATGCTGGGCATGACGGCGGGCGGACAGGTCAAGCAAGCAACGTCGGAGATCGGAAAGCTTCTCGATGAATCGATCAGCGCCACCCGATTTCTTACTGCGGAGCTGAGCCCGTCCGTATTGCACGATTTGGGACTTGCAGCCGGTCTCGAGTGGTTGGCGCGCTGGATGGCAGAAAAACACGGCATCCAGGTCAATCTGACGGCAGTAAAGGATATCCCGGCGCCGGCGGAGGATGTAAAAGTCCTGCTGTTTGAGTCGGTCCGCGAACTTCTTTTCAACGCGGTAAAACACGCGAATGTTTCCTCCGTATCGGTGAACCTGGGCCAAGTTGAAGGAAATGCTCTGCGAATCACGGTCAGTGACGCCGGGACCGGGTTCGATCCCGCAAGCTTGAAGCTGGCCGGCCAAATCGGCGGCGGCTTCGGGTTGTTCAGCATCCGTGAGCGGCTCGACCTGATCGGGGGAAACTTGGAGATCGATAGTGCCCCCGGCAAAGGCAGCCGATTCATCCTGACGGCGCCGTCAGTCCGCGAACCCGCGGATGGCAAAGACACGCGCCGCTGATGCATCACCAACCCGCAGCCAGCGCACGCTGTGTCCGACATCCAGATTAACAAGAAATAATCTCGACTTAATCATGGCTTAACTCTCGCCCTGTAACCTGCTTGCGTGAACTGGCATAGGCCATGTTTTAAATCGAGAATCGAGGAGAAAAAGGAAATGAAGAGAATTTCAGCTTTAGCAACTTGCTTTGTGCTTCTGATGGCGCTGGCGGCTTTCGCGCAGACGGCGACCAAGAAGACCGCTCCTAAGGTAGTTACCGCGAAGACGATGTTGGTTAGTGGCACGATCGTGTCCGCGGATGCAACCAGCCTGGTTATCACTCGCAAGGGCGCGACCGGCAGTCCTGAACAGATGACGTTCGTCCTGGATGCCAAGACCACGAAGACCGGCGATATGGTCAAGGACGCGACGGCCGCGGTCCACTACACAACGAATGGCACCACGAACACGGCTACTTCTGTGAAAGCAACGCCCGCCAAGGTCGTGGCTCCGAAAAAGGCTGTCAAGAAGTAACGAAGTTTCAGTGAATCTAGATGGTCACAACTCAGGGGGATGCCTGATTTCACCGGCGTCCCCCTGTTGTGTTTTTGCGCGGGATTGCGTATTCTGCTGGAACTGAGTTTCGAAGGCTCGCGGGCAGCGCGCACGCCCAAAACAAGGGAAGGTAACGGGAGCAAACACATGAAACCAAAAATCGGAATCCTCGCTACGATTGTTGTACTGGGACTATTGACCGCAGTATTTGCAGCGGCGGCCGTCGTGCAGCAGAGCCAGGACGTTTTAACAGCCGGAACCTACACGGCGAATGTTAAAGCACTCGTGTGCGGCGGCTGTGGTCCCCTCGTCAAGCAGACGCTGATGGGAATGAAGCAGCTCGACGCGGTCTCGGTGGATTCAACCAAGCAAACGGTCCAATTCACAGTCAAGAAGAACGCAACCGTGAAGCTGGCTGACATTCAAAAGATCCTCAAGGGCGCCGCGGCCAAGATGGGGATGGGTGCGGACTATACTCTATCGGAAGTGAAGCCTACGAAGTAAGCGCGGCGCGTTCGAAACCGGAGAACACCCGCACCCGAGAATCAGGCCGTGGTCATTCCCTCTTCGAGGAATAGCGATGATCGCTTTCTACGCCGGTTCGGTGTGGATTACTACGCGCCCGAGCTGCGGGAACTCAATGCGTAGGCGGTTCTCGAGTTCTTCGGCTATCCTGTGAACCTCGGCTACCGGCCGGTCGGAATCGATGATGAGGTGCATCGAGAGATACACTCTGCCCTTCGTCAGATGCACCTCGACATCCTGGCAGCCACGGCAGTATTTCAACTCCCTGCAGAGCCCTTCGATCCGGTTACGATACTGCAAAGCTTCCGCACCCGGGATTTCTGTGCCTGCCTCCAGCATTTCCCCTCGGGGTTCGATATGAACATGGACATCGGCGACCGGAGCCGGCGTATTGCCGGCGTCCAGTGCTGCTCGCAGCTTTGCTTCCAGTTCCGTGGCTCGTCGGTGCGCAACCTCCAAGCTGAGCGAGGGATCCACTTCCAGGTCCAGGTCGATCCAAACGCCTCGTTGAGTGATGTGCGTCGTGATGTTGTGCACGGACGCTTGCGCGGAAACGGCCGCCGCCTGGATGCGTTCGAGCATCCCCTCATTTTCGGCGACGGGGTCGGCGTGCACGACCACATCGGCGTCGGGTGAAATGCCGCATACCGCGTCTCGCGCCCGCCGGGTCACGTCATGACTCTCTTCGAAAGACAGGTGCCGGGGCACATCGACGTTCAAGTCGACAAAAACTTGACTGCCGACGTTGCGCACGCGCACCCGCGAGACTCGCAGGACACCGTCGACCGCGCTGAGGGCCGACGTGTAGCGCTCCGCCAGCCCGATAGGAGCGCGATCCAGCAGGGCATCGACGGTGCGCCGGCCCAGTTTCAGGCTTACGAATACCACGATCAGGGCAACGATGATTGCGGCAGCCGCGTCGGCGCGTAGAAAAACCGCTTCCGCACCGGTGACTTTGCCGTAAAGCACCAGCGCGAGACCCACGATAACCACCGCCGAACTCCAGATGTCGGTGCTGAAATGAAGCGCGTCGGCCTCAAGAGCCTGGCTGTTGTATTTGCGCGCGACGCGCGCCAGCTTGCGAGAACGTGAGAAGTCGACTGCAATCGAGACAAACATGGTAAGAAATGCCCACCCGCTCGGGTCGACCTCGACTTTCACAAAAACGAGGCGGCGGATGGCCTCGTAGAGAATCCAGACGCAGGTAATCAACAGCAAGCCGGTTTCGGCCAGCGCGCTCAGGTTTTCGACCTTGCCGTGGCCGTAAGGATGGGATTCGTCCGCGGGCCGGTCGCTGACCCGGACCGCCAGGAGTGTGATCCCGGCCGCAACCAGATCCAGCCCCGAGTGAGCTGCTTCAGCGAGAATTCCAAGGCTGCCGGTAAGCAGCGCTATGACTAGCTTGATTCCCGTGAGAAAGATTCCCGCCGCAACGGAACTCGCGGCCGCTGATTGCTTCTCGTGACTTTGTTCCTGCAGTTTCGTTCGCATGATCGGATGCACCGGAAGATAACTATCTTACCTTTTTGCGCAGCAGTAATCACGGCAGAAGGATGTGTGAAGCAGCGTCTCATGCTCGACACACCCAAGCGTATGAATGCCGTGACTTACAAGCTCCAGTCTTTGCGTGGTCGTGATCGTAGTCGTGATCGTGGTCGGCGGTTTGAGAAGATCAGAAAAACCGATCACGATTACGATCACGACCACGACCACGATTAGGTATGGACGGTTGTACGGTTAGGGCAGGGCCTTGACACCCCAGAACCTCCAGTCTACAAATATGCTTGTGTCGAATGTGAATGCCACGCCTCCTTCCGCGTTCGTCGCGCTGCGCTATCGGAACTTCCAGCTGCTGTGGATTGGCCAGCTCATTTCCCTGGCGGGCACGCGCATGCAGGTGGCGGCCATCCTCTGGCACGTCTCACTGCTTGTCGCACCCGGACGCAAAGGAATCGCTCTTGGATTTGTCGGCCTGGCAAACTTGATTCCTATCCTGATACTGTCACCGGTCAGTGGAGTCATCGCGGATGCGAGAGATCGCCGCCGGACCATGCTGGTCACCCAGACTTGCATGATCTTACTGGCCACAGTTCTGGCCACGTTGACGTTTCGAGGTTCGGTGCAGGTTTGGCAAATATATCTCCTCACTTCACTGGGAGCGGCGGCAAGCGCCTTCGACGGTCCGGCGCGGCAGGCTCTCATCCCGAATCTCGTGCCACGCAAACATCTCCCAAATGCCCTCAGTCTGAACACGATCATGTTTCAGCTGGCGTCGGTCGTCGGTCCGTCACTGGCAGGCGTGTGGATCGCCCTGTTCGGTGTGGTATGGGTCTACGTCTTTAATGCTGCTTCCTTCCTGGCCGTGATCGCCGGACTGCTGCTCATGCGTGATCTGCCCAAGATTCCAGCGGCCGCGCCTGTCAGGATTGGACGCAAAGCAGTAGGCGAAGGCCTCCGATTCGTATTCACCTCGCCGATGATCCGATCCACCATGCTGGTCGACTTCTTCGCGACCTTTTTTTCATCGGCCACGGCTCTGCTACCGATTTTCGCACAGGACATTCTGAAGGTGGGCGCAAAAGGCTATGGCTGGCTGTACGCGGCGCCATCGGTCGGCGCCCTGGCCTCCAGCCTGGCGATGGCTCGCCTGATCGATCGCATAGACCGGCGCGGAGCCGTGTTGCTCCGGGCCGTCGTGATTTACGGCCTCACCACTGTCGTCTTCGGGCTGTCCCGTTCGTTTTGGCTGACATTTCTTTGCCTGGCGGCCTCCGGCGCCGCAGACAGCGTCAGCACGGTGCTGCGCAACGTGATTCGACAGCTGGGAACCCCCGACCATCTGCGAGGCAGGATGACGGGCGTAAACATGGTCTTTTTCATGGGAGGCCCGCAATTGGGTGAGCTCGAAGCGGGCGCGGTGGCCCAATGGTGCGGCGCCGTCTTCTCCGTGGTCAGCGGTGGCATCGGCTGTCTGCTGATCACCCTCTGGATCGCGGCGGCGACACCCGCACTGCGTTCTTATCGGCGTGAAGAGCCATTCATCCCGGCCTGATACAGGCGTTCTCATGATGCGCTTATTCAAGCCGCGCATTGGGTAGAAATCAGGATGATTTCCTGTAGCCCCGGGCAAGCGGAGCGCTGCCAGGGGTTTATGGGACGAAGGCCGAAAGCCCTGGAAGGGCGCCAGACGAATCTGGGCTTATCCAAGCGCCATTCGGAGTTGTCCACCATGGAAGACCTACTATTAAAGAGCGTAGCAAACCGTCGATACATGGCGTATATAGATCTGGCCAGGAGTTTGTTTGGGGCTAGAGTTCCCTGGCTGTCCCTCAACATCCAGACTAAGAAAGGGTTGCGCCCATGAATCGAGAGCGACGCGCACGATACGCGAAGATATGGCTTGGTTTGATGATCTGTGTTCTTCTATCGACAGCTGTTTGGAGCCAGGGTCGCGGTAATGCGCCGCCAGTCGGTCCTGCCATAAATCAGTCTGACGATCCAATACTCAAGGATTTCCGCTGGCGCTCGATCGGGCCGGCGAGTATGGCCGGACGCATCGACGATATTGAAGCCGTAGAGAGCAACCCGTACATAATCTATGTCGGATTCGCGACGGGCGGCATATGGAAAACCGTCAACAATGGCACCACCTGGGAACCGATCTTTGATACCTACCCCACAGTCTCTGTGGGAGACATAGCGATTTTCCAGGCAAATCCCAATATCATCTGGGTCGGGACCGGGGAGGCAAACAATCGGCAGAGCTCAAGCTACGGCGCCGGAATCTACAAGTCGACCGATGCCGGCAAGACCTTCACGTTCATGGGTCTGAAAGAGACGCAGTCGATTGACCGCATCGTCACAGATCCCAATGACCCGAACGTTGTCTACGTTGCCGCGATTGGCCATCTTTTCGGCCCCAATAAGGAACGCGGTATTTACAAGACGACTGACGGCGGCCAGACCTGGACGCTCGCAAAGTTCATCGACGAAGACACGGGATTCACCGATATCGTCATCGACCCGAGCGACAGCAAAACGCTCTATGCAGCTTCCTATCAGCGCCGCCGCACGGCCTGGGGATTCAACGGCGGCGGCCCGGGTTCCGGCATCTGGAAGACCATCGACGCCGGCAAGACTTGGACCAAAATGGCCGGCGGGCTTCCCGGACCGGAGCTTGGCCGCATCGGGTTAGCTGTGTCCCGCTCAAACCCCAATATCATTTATGCCCAGATCGAAGTACAAAAAAAGATGGGGACCGGAACACCGGCTGAGCCGCCGCTCGGACAACCCATCGGGACTCCCGTCCAGGGCGCCGGACAGGGCGGTTTTGGCGGCGGTGGCGGCGGGCGTGGAGGCCAGGCCGCGGGCAATCCTGATCCCGCAAGAGACGGTGTCTGGCGCTCCGACGACAAAGGCAAGACGTGGAAGTTCCTGAGCAACACCAACGACCGCGCCATGTATTACAGCCAGATCCGCGTCGATCCCAGCAACAGCGAGATCGTGTACACGGGCGGCGCGCCCTTCTTCAAGTCGACCGACGGCGGAAAGACTTTTACACAGGTCCAGGGCATCATCCACACGGACAACCACGCTATCTGGGTCGACCCGAAGAACGGGAACCACCTCATGCTCGGCAATGACGGCGGCCTGGACGTCACCTACGACCAGTGTGCCACCTGGGAATTCATCAACACCATGGCGGTAGGCCAGTTCTATGCGGTTGCGGTGGACATGCGCAAGCCATATTGGGTGTACGGCGGGCTGCAGGACAATGGTACCTGGGGCGGCCCCAGTGCAACGCGCTCCGGGACTGGGCCGACCAATGCCGAATGGTTCGGCATCGGCGGCGGAGATGGCTTCTACTGCCAGGTCGATCCGACGGACTACAATACCGTCTACACCGAATCGCAGAACGGCTCCATGAGCAGGTACGATTTGAAAACCGGCCGATCCGTCAGCGTTCAACCCACGATGGGAAGAGGTCGCGGTGCTGGCGGGGGCGGCGGCGGGGCCGCTG
>Ga0116116_1002559_pt1 | contig 11146 bp, 9 predicted proteins | sample June2015DPH_10_1_FD_89722 | JGI IMG/M metagenome (GOLD analysis project Ga0116116, IMG submission 89722) | Peatland microbial communities from SPRUCE experiment site at the Marcell Experimental Forest, Minnesota, USA - June2015DPH_10_150 | ecosystem: Environmental > Terrestrial > Soil > Wetlands... | reverse complement strand
GGGCATATGAAAATACTGGTGACCGGCGGCGCCGGCTATATCGGCAGCCATGTCGTGAAGGTATTGGGGAAGCTGGGCCATGAGCTGGTGGTGTACGACAACCTTTCCACCGGCCACGCCCGGTCCCTTCCATATGGCCGGCTGGTGGTCGCGGAACTGGCCGACAAGGGGCTGCTCGACCTGGTTGTCGGAGAATTCAGACCCGACGCTGTCATCCATTTCAGCGCCACCATTCAGGAAGAAGAATCCGTGTGGAATCCGCCCGACTATTACAGGAAAAACGTCCATAACACGATGAATCTTCTGGAAAGCATGATGAAGCATGGTGTCCGGTCGCTCATTTTTTCTTCCTCCGCCGCGGTATACGGGATTCCGGAAACGATACCCGTGGCTGAGACGGCCCCTCTTGCTCCCGTCAACTCCTACGGAACATTGAAAGTGATGCTGGAAAACATCTTTCGCGACTTGGCGGAGATCGAGGATTTCCGTTTTGTTTCCCTCCGCTATTTCAATGTGGCCGGTGCGGACCCCGACGGTGAACTGGGCCAGACCCATGGGGATGCAACCCATCTCATCACCCGTGCTCTCAGGACCGCCAGTGGAGGGCCCACGAAATTTGCAATTTTCGGCACCGACTACCCGACGCCGGACGGGACCTGCATCAGGGATTATATCCATGTTGCCGACCTGGCCCAGGCCCATGTCAACGTGTTGGAGCGACTGCTGGAGACGGGGACGCCGGAAGTTTTCAACTGCGGCTACGGCCACGGCTATTCGGCGCGAGAGGTGGTGGATTCGGCAAGGCGGGTGACCGGGATCGATTTCAGCGTGAAAGAATCCGAGCGCCTGCCAGGCGATCCTGCCGCGCTCTTCGTTGACGGCTCCAGGCTGAAGAAGCTTACCGGATGGGTACCCAGGCATGATGACCTCGATTTTATAGTCAGGACCGCCTGGGAGTGGGAAAAGCGGTTGAAGCCGAAACTGCCGCCTGAGAGCGGGATACAGTATCTCCAAGAGGATAATCGTTTATGTGCGGAATCGTCGGATATACGGGGAAAAACAGCGCCACGCCGGTCAGCTTCGTCGGCCTAAAAAAATGAGAAAACCTGAACTGCTATAGCACACGGATTTCATGGATTGTACGGATTTACACAGATTTTATAGACAAGATTTTTTTGTTTCGGCCTTATCCGTGTTAATCCGTCGAATCGACCCTAAGGGCCTAAAAGATATTTTATCCGTGTGAAATTGCCTTTGATTTTAACTTGTTTGGTTCCGGCTTTGTCGGGTTAGTGAGATAAACGTGTCACTCATTGAAAAGATCGCAGCGCGCCAGGCCAGAGTCGGTGTCATCGGCCTCGGCTATGTCGGACTGCCGCTGGTCATCGCTTTTAGCCGGGCCGGCTTCCGGGTTACCGGCTTCGATGTCGATCAGGGAAAGGTCGATATGCTTGCGTCCGGCAGAAGCTATATCCGCCATATCGACCTCCAATCGATCGAGAAAGAGGTGCTGGCCCGCTTCACCCCGACAACCGATTTTTCGCTGCTGGGCAAAATGGAGTGCATCGTTGTCTGCGTTCCCACCCCCCTGAACAAAAACCGCGAGCCCGACATGTCGTATGTCCTCAATACCAGCGAGGCCATTGCCCGGCAGCTCAGGGAAGGCCAACTGGTTGTCCTGGAATCGACTACCTATCCCGGCACCACCGACGGCGAGATGCGGGGAGTGCTGGAAAAGGGAGGTCTCAGGGCGGGCACTGATTTTTATCTGGCGTTTTCACCGGAGCGGGAGGACCCGAACAACAAGGATTTTTCCCTGAGCACGGTCCCCAAGCTGGTTGGGGGATATACGCCGGCCTGTCTGCAAAAGGCAATTGCCCTCTATGAAACGATCATCGAGCGGGCCGTGCCGGTGTCGTCGACGCGGGTGGCCGAAGCGGCCAAGCTCCTGGAGAACATCTACCGCTCAGTCAATATCGCCCTGGTGAACGAGCTGAAGGTGCTCTTCGACCGGATGGATATCGATGTCTGGGAGGTTATCGCGGCGGCCAAGAGCAAGCCGTTCGGCTTCCAGGCGTTCTATCCCGGACCGGGGCTGGGCGGGCACTGCATCCCCATCGACCCGTTCTACCTGACCTGGAAGGCCCGTGAGTTCGGGTGCCACACCCGCTTCATCGAGCTGGCCGGCGAGATCAACACATCCATGCCCGACTACGTCGTGGGCAAGGTGACGCTGGCGCTCAACGACGCCGGCAAGGCGGTGCGCGGCTCACGGATACTGCTCTTGGGTCTGGCCTACAAGGCCAATGTGGACGACGACCGCGAATCCCCGTCGTACCGCCTGATGGAAAAGCTGGAGGAAATGGGGGCCGAGGTAAGCTACAACGACCCTTATATCCCTGTTATCCGGCCGTCACTGGAGTACGCCCGCTATGCCGGGCGGAGATCGGTGGAGATAAGCCGTGACTTTGACTTGATCCTCATAGCCACTTCCCACGATGAATACCTGTCGATAGATTTCAAATCCCTCGGTATCCCGGTTGTGGATACGAGGAATGTGGCCAAAGGGAAATGGCGCCAGCTGTATCAGTCGTAACTCGCGTGAATGGTGAAGTAAATGGGCAGTGCTCCTCTTGAAGATGACCAAGCTCTGCCTGGTGGCGGCTTTTCTGATGTTGACGGCCGAGGAACCAGACGAAATCGGTTACCGTGGAATGAAGGTGTGAAGGGGACAGGTAGATGCAGGTAAAAAAGGCTGTATTCCCTGTCGCGGGCCTCGGCACCCGGTTTCTTCCCGCAACCAAGTCCTCTCCCAAGGAGATGCTGCCGCTGATCGACAAACCGCTGGTGCAGTACGTGGTCGAGGAAGCGGTTGCCGCCGGCATCGAGCAGATACTTTTCGTTACCGGCCGTGGCAAACGAGCCATCGAGGATCATTTCGATATCGCCTTCGAGCTGGAGTCGCTCCTTTCCGACAATGGGAAGGAAAAGGAACTCGCCCAGGTGCGGGAAATCGCCGAAATGGTCAATATTTTCTATGTGCGGCAGAAGCAGGCTCTGGGACTCGGCCACGCCGTCCTCTGCGCCCGTGAATTCGTCGGCAATGAGCCTTTTGCCGTGCTCCTCGGCGACGATATCATCGATGCGCCAACTCCCTGTCTGTGGCAGCTTTTGGAAGTCTACCGGAAATACCGGGGAACGGTCCTTGCCCTTGAGCAGGTGCCGAAGGAGAACATCTCTTCCTATGGCTGCGTTCAGGCGACCCATATCTACAAGAAGGTCTTCGAGGTGACCGACCTGGTGGAGAAGCCGAAACCTGAAGAGGCCCCGTCGGATCTGGCCATCATCGGCCGCTACGTTCTCACGCCGGAAATATTCCCGATCCTGGAGCGGCAGGACCCTGGCAAGGGGGGAGAGATCCAGCTGACCGACGCAATCAAGAGGCTTGCCAATGAAGAGGCCATATAGGCTGCCTGTTAGACTGCATCCGCCACGATTGCGGCGACAAGATGGGGTTTCTGAAGGCCACGGTCGATCTGGCCCTGAAGCGTAAGGAGTTCAATGGCGAGTTCCGGCGGTTTCTGCAGGAGCGTCTGGGGGAAAGTAGATAATTCACCACTCTAAAATCACTGGTGTGGTGCGTCCGGAGAGAACTAACCGGCTTATATTATTGATTTTTCAAGAACAAGTCTTTTTGATGGAAGAACTATAGAATGTCCCGAGAGGGAGCCTTTTCAATAGGAGCTTTATATATGACCAAGGTATTAGTTACAGGGGCGGATGGTTTCATCGGCTCGCACCTAACTGAGATGTTGCTCGAGCAAGGCCATCAGGTGAAGGCCTTGTGTCATTACAATTCTTTCAACAGGTTGGGGTGGCTTGAAGGTATAAGGCATCCCCTGTTAGAAACCATCGCAGGAGATATTAGAGATCCGCATTTTTGCAATTATATTGCCAATGGTGTAGAAATTATTTTCCACTTGGCAGCACTCATTTCCATTCCCTATTCGTATGTGGCTCCAGATAGCTATGTTGACACCAATGTGAACGGAACCCTGAATATCTGCCAGGCTGCCAAAGAGAATGGAGTGAAACGTGTGCTGGTAACCTCCACTTCAGAAGTTTACGGCACGGCAAGGTATGTTCCCATCGATGAAAACCATCCCAAGCAGCCTCAATCACCTTATTCGGCATCCAAGATTGCCGCCGATGCAATGGCCATGAGCTTCCACAATGCCTTTGACTTGCCAATTATTATAGTGCGGCCGTTCAATACCTATGGCCCCCGTCAGTCGGCGCGTGCGGTAATTCCTACCATAATTGCGCAAATTGCCAATGGGATCAGGGAGATCAAGTTGGGCGATTTAAGTCCCACCCGAGATTTCAGCTTTGTTAAAGACATATGTCGGGGATTCATCGAACTTTCCAGATGTGATGAAGCCATTGGTGAGGAAATAAATATCGCGAGCAATTACGAGATAACTGTAAGCGAGACCCTTCACCTCATCGCCATGATCATGGGTGCTGATGTTAACCTCATCGAGGATGCCCAGCGTCTCCGCCCGAAGAACTCAGAAGTTTTCCGTCTTTGGGGAGACAATGCCAAAATCAATAAACTTACAGGCTTTGCGCCAATTTATTCCTTAGAAACTGGTCTTCGCGAAACTATCGAATGGTTCATCAAACCTGGAAACCTGAATAGTTATAAGGCAGATATCTACAATGTCTAAAATGAGTGATAGTAGGTTGAATGAAATTCCCGCCTTCATACGGAAGATCTTCAATCAACCCGAAGGCTATATTGCTTTACACGAGCCACGTTTCACGGGAAACGAAAAGAAATACTTAAGTGAGTGTATAGACTCAACCTTTGTATCAAGTGTGGGGAAATATGTAGATCGCTTTGAGGAAATGGTAGCTACGTTCACAGGGGCGTTTAGGTCGGTGGCATGCGTAAACGGTACAAGTGCGCTGCATCTGGCTCTAGCCTTGTCAGGAGTCGAGGCGGGGGATGAAGTAATCACGCAATCTCTTACCTTTATCGCCACTGCCAATGCTATTTCATACTGTAAAGCGCATCCTGTCTTTTTAGATGTGGATCGTGAAACCATGGGCCTTTCACCAACGGCCGTGGAAGAATGGTTGATAAATAACGCCGAAATGCGCGGAGGCAATTGTTTCAATAAGAAAACCAGTCGTAGAATCAAAGCTTGTGTACCTATGCACACCTTTGGTCATCCGGTGAAGATAGACGAACTGGTTGCAGTATGCGACAAGCATAACATTGAATTAGTAGAGGATGCCGCCGAGAGGCTGGGAAGCTTTTACAAAGGAAGGCACACCGGCACCTTCGGAAAAATCGGTGTGCTCAGTTTCAACGGTAATAAGACTATTACTACCGGCGGTGGCGGCATGTTGCTATTCCAAGATGTTGAGTTGGCTAGGCACGCTAAACATATTACCAACCAGGCGAAGATACCTCACGCATGGGAATATGTCCACGATCATATTGGCTATAACTACCGAATGCCCAACATCAATGCTGCCCTAGGCTGCGCGCAGATGGAAAAATTAGAGGAATTTATCAAAAATAAACGAGAACTAGCACATATTTATAGAAATTACTTTCAGCAGATAGAGGTGGAATTTTTCGCAGAGCCTCAGGATTGTCAATCAAACTACTGGCTGAATGCTCTTATAATGAAAGTCAAAAATGAGCGAGATGAGTTACTGAAATCAACAAATAGCAATGGCGTAATGACACGTCCCGTTTGGTCCCCTATGCACAGACTTGCCATGTTCTCAAACTGTCAAACTGACCACCTGACCAACACCCAATGGTTAGAGGAACGCGTAATAAACATTCCCAGTAGTGTGAGACGGTAGAGAGGTCCATTATTATGAAAAAAGTATTATTCATTGCAGTTCATCCTGATGATGAAACTTTGGGATGTGGCGGAACAATAATCAAACACAAACAAAAAGGTGATGAGGTTTATTGGTTGATAATTACCGCAGTAACCTCCAATCACCTTTTGGGCTCGACTGAGCAAAGAAACAGTCAAGGACCTGAGGAAATCAAATGTGTGGCTGCCAAGTATGGTTTTGAAAGAACTATCGAATTGGGCTTTCCTGAAAAGTTGCTGGACACGATTGATTTTACTGAGTTGGTTTCTAAAATAGATAAAGTGATCAATGAAATACAGCCCAAAATCATTTATATCGTAAACAGAAGTGATGTACACTCTCATCATAGAATAGCCTTTGAAGCCGTTTTTTCTTGTACGAAGAATTTCCGTAAACCTTTTATTGAAAGAATTCTTATGTATGAAACTCTATCTGAAACAGAATTCGCCCCGGCATTCAGTGAAAATGCGTTCATCCCGAATGTCTTTATAGATGTGTCGGATTACATGGGACATAAATTAGATATTATGTCAGTTTATCAAAGCGAAGTAATGCCTGATTATATGCCAAGAAGCTTTTCAGCAATTAAAGCGTTGGCTGCATTCAGAGGGTGTCGCATTGGTGTACAACATGCTGAAGCCTTCATGTTGTTATTTGAGAAGTGTTGATCCGTGTTTTAAAGATAAGTTTATGGAAATATCAATTAATTACTTTAGATCGCAAGCATCACAGTATAAGATTTACTTAAAAAGCAGTTTTTTATACCTGTTTTCTTCACTATTTACATCTGTTATCGGAATCTTAGTTAACCCCTTTATGGCCAAGAATCTCTCTCCTGAGGATTATGCCATTATGGGATATTTCAATTCCTTTAGCCAGATCATACTGCCGATATTAAACTTTAGTCTCATTTCATATTATTTACGTAATTATTACAAGATACCTGACGAGCGAAAGCAGATTGTCAGCGATACTATACTTATTGCACTTCTGGTATATGGATTTGTAGCTCTGACGCTGACGTGCGTTGTTTTTTATTATTACTGTCGATTGAGCAAGATATCATTTTCTTTTTACCCTTTTGCTTTACTTACATTTGCTCCTATTTATCTGGGTAACTTTGCAACGCTTTATTTAGTAAACTGCCGGCTAAAGCGTGAAGCAGGCAGATTCAGCACGATGACTATATTAAGTGCATTACTCGGCACTTTATTGGCAATTTTGCTGGTAGTTATTTGCAAATATGGGGCAACCGGACGTTTGTTGGCTACCCTGCTGGCATCTGTGGTTACTGCAGCTTATTGTTTCAAACAGTTGTTCGGAAAACTGCAATTCGATTTTGCCGTTATCAAGGAGGCCTTTCGTTTTGGGTGGCCGCTCTCGCTCTCGTCGATGCTCTGGTATTTTCTTTCCGGAGTCGATAGGGCGATGCTTGAGAAATTGCACGACAGTTACACCTTCGGTTTTTACAATGTAGGGATGCAGATAGCGGGATATTTAGCATTTTTTTACACGGCCATAGCTCAAACCTTTGAACCGGATATTTATAGGGCGATAGCTGAAAACAAGAAACGGAAATTGGTAAAAATCATTTTAGGTATTTTATCGTTGAATGCTATTCCTAATATTATATTTATTCTATTCGCGCCGTTGATTATTGGTCTATTGACCTACGATCGTTATACCGGTGCTTCCGGCTTCGCACAAATATTAGCGTTAAAAAATATTTCAGTTGCATTATATTATTCATTAAATTCAGTTGTTATAGGATACGGCTTTACAAAATCTCATCTCATGCTGATGATTATTGGAGCAATTATTAATTTTATTGTCTACAAATATCTTATTCTTAATTTTGCTTTTTGCGGAGCTGCATGGGGACAGGTTGTTTCAATGATAATAATGTCAGCATTGTCCATTATGTTTATAATATACATGTATAGAGGCAAATACCAAGTAGTACACAAGTAACTCGACATATGCTATCAAAAAGGCACTAAGGGTGTAACCGTTTAGTCCAAACTAAACTGAAACAGATTAAGCAATAAAATGGAAGGTGATATAATGATGTTTAAAATGATTAAATGGCCAATTGTTAAACTATTAGATTATTATGATCTCAATGCGTTGAGATCGCTAAGGAAAAGTGCTCTTAATAATGATGGATGGTTTCAAAGTTATCGTTTAAAAGTACCAGTCGACATATATTGTAATCCTCTTCCGTGGGTAACTTATCCTTTTATAGATTTCATTCAAAACAGATTGAATAAAGACATGTGCATTTATGAATTTGGAAGCGGTAATTCAACGCTATTTTATGCTAGCAGAGTAAAGAATATAACATCTGTAGAGCATGATATCGGATGGTTTAATACTATAATAGATAAAATGCCAATCAATGCTAAAATAATTTTAGCATCTCTTGATGATGGCGATAACTATGATATGTCTGCAATAAATAGCAATACATTATATGATATTATTATTGTTGATGGCAGAGAAAGAATAAAGTGTATTAATAATTCAGTCCAGGCTCTTAAACATGATGGTGTTCTTGTTCTCGATGATTCAGAACGAGAAAAGTATACTGAAGGTAAGCAATATCTAAGAGATATTGGATATAAAGAGTTAGCTTTTTGGGGTATTGCGCCAGGCCTAAACTACAAAAAATGTACCAGCATATTTTATAAGCAAAATAATTGTTTAGGTTTGTAGTTGCTGCATCATAAGAATCTACTCTTAATAGAAGATCATTACTGATCGAGAAGGCGAACGCTCGCTCGCAACGGCTTCCCAGAAACTTCTTACAAGGTATTAAGTCGTTTTATACATTTTTACGTTTTATACTTTTTTACCAAATAATCTTAGGGAAGAAAGACAATGTTGTTGAGTATGATACCCCACTTTAGGAATGGGCCTTATATACTGATGTATCATTCGATAGATGATGGCTCTGAGGATCCTTATACCGTGACTATTAATGCGTTTCGAGAGCAGGTATCATGGCTTTCTGGAAATGGATTCGAATCGGTGCCTCTATCTTTTGTAGCACAATCGATCAGGAACAATGACTATAGAAGCCTAAGAAGAAAGGTGGTTTTTACATTCGACGACGGTTATAAAGACTTTGTTACAAATGCTTTACCCGTGTTATTGCATCATGGGGCTACGGCTACTGTTTTTCTTGTCACAGATATGATCGGTGGCGAATCATCATGGAGCAAGAACTGCAAACATATGCCACTAATGTCCATGGACGATTTAACTTACATAAAAACTAAAGGAATTAGCCTTGGCAGCCATACAGCTACACACGCTAACTTACCGATTCTGGAAGACAAAGAACTTCATAGGCAACTTAGCGACTCGTATAACAGACTCACCGCTTTGGGAGAATCGTTTTATTCGTTTTCATACCCTTGGGGGCAATGGACGACCGAGACAGCGAAATCCGTGAAAGAAACCGGCTACGCGTGTGCAGTGATGGTTGGGGGGGCTATTTACTCAGGTAAAATGGACATATATCATCTGCCACGGGTGGTCATGAGGGATGACATGGACTTCGAGTCTTTCAAAGCCATATTTTACCAGACGCCTCTGACTAGATTCTATAAAGCCTGTTCGAACAAAATCAAAAACGCACGAAAGCGGATCTCGCCGGGGCCCGCAATTGGTTAAAACAATCCAACCGTGCAGTTTACAGCGCCACCAGTCTGTCATATTGGCTGAATTTTCTTAGCAGCCGCCGTTTACTCTGCTCTTTAATCTATTAATTAAGGATAAATGAAATCTTATGTATACACGTAATGAAGCTCCGGTCCTATTAATTATTTTCAATAGACCAGATACGACTGAAAAAGTATTTGAAGCTATTCGAAGAGCTAAACCTAAAAGACTGTACGTATCTGCTGATGCACCTCGCCCAGGCAATGGAAAGGATTCTATTGATTGTGAAAAAGCTCGACAAATTGTCAAAAGAGTCGACTGGGATTGCGAAGTTCAATATCGTTTTCTTGACCGGAATCTTGGTTGTGGCCTAGGAGTTTCCTCCGCAATATCATGGGGTTTGGAAAACGAAGAGCAAATAATTATTCTTGAAGATGATTGTGTGCCCTCACTTCCCTTTTTTGATTTTTGTAACCATTGTTTAGAAAAATACAAAGAAGACTCTCGTGTATGGACAATTAATGGTAGATCACATCATGAGAATCATTCAATTTTTAATAATTCAGATTATGTATTTTCAAAATATACGCATTGCTGTGGATGGGCTACATGGAAAAGAAGCTGGAATAACTTTGATTTATCGATGCAAAAATGGCCAGCCTTCTATGAAGAAGGTGGTTTCCGCAATACCTTATTTTCCAATAATGAAATCAGGTACTTTGATATGACCTACAAAAAATTCTATTCGGATAATAAACTGAGAACACATTCCTGGGCTATTCCATTCAATTTTAATTTCATGTCTAATGGTGCTCTGGCTATTATTCCAAAGAAGAATTTAATTCAAAATATTGGTTACATCGGTGTGCACTCAAATGGGAAGCCGACAAAGACCCATTTACTCAGCGCGGCCGAAGATTTTACTTTTGACAAAGAACCTTTGTTTGTATTGCCAAACAGAGAGTATGAGTTATTCCATTTTAAGCACCATGTCCAAACAATGTTGGGGATTTTACCTTTATATAAGCGTGCCATTAATAAAGGTTTAAAATTATTAGGACTATAATAATGAATAGAATAAAAGTTGTTTGGATTTGCCATTTTTCCAACAGGGAAATCAGGGAAATTCTTCCACTTGCCAATAAAGGGAAGAGGTGGGCTGATTTTGCCCCATGGATAACCAATCTGATTCAGGAGTTCAAACAGTTCGAGGATATTGATCTCCATATAATAGCTCCTCATGTCGGTTTGAAGGCGTTTACTTATTCTTTTAATATGGATGGGATTCATTATCATTTTTTCAAAGCGGACATTCCGTTTCTGAACCGTTACTGGCCTCACTTCTTTCGTTTGGATGCCTGGACAGGATTTGTCCGTAACCGTTTGCTTGTCAGGCGCTTCTTGAACAAGATCCAACCCGATATCATTAATCTTATGGGCGCAGAAAATGCCTATTACTCCTCAACGGTGTTTGGGATTAAGCACATCCCGGTACTGATCTCAATACAGGGGATTTATTCAAATGAAGAGAGATTCAAGGTGGAAAAAAGGGATGTAGTGCGTTGCAAGGTGG
>Ga0116116_1002553_pt1 | contig 11167 bp, 7 predicted proteins | sample June2015DPH_10_1_FD_89722 | JGI IMG/M metagenome (GOLD analysis project Ga0116116, IMG submission 89722) | Peatland microbial communities from SPRUCE experiment site at the Marcell Experimental Forest, Minnesota, USA - June2015DPH_10_150 | ecosystem: Environmental > Terrestrial > Soil > Wetlands... | reverse complement strand
TTCCAGCGAGACAAGCTCGGCGACCTCTGTGCTAATGGTCTGATTTGCCGTGGCAATCAAATTCTGCTTCATCAGCCGGGCTATTACGTCAGAGACCTTGACGGCCAGCGCCGTGGCGAGGCCTTTGACGGTTATGGGTTCGGTAATTGTGGCGGAGGTGGGTTTGACAACGGATGCCGTACTCTCCTGTCGCGCTCTTGCGGTGATTTTTCGCAGGGGTCTGAGTCGGAGTCCTTCGCTGCTGGCAGCATCCAGTCGAGCACGTCTTTCCTCCAGGTCCCGTTCTCGTCGCTGGGTTATCAGCTTGGTTTTCTTGACGGTTTCAGTTTCATATTCCGTTCGTCTTCGTCCGTGCGTTCGTTCTTTTGTTTTTTTTGCGGCCAGTTGTTCATCCTTGTCCCTGGCAGCAGCGGCATCCTTATCCCTGTTGGAGGGCATCACCTTGGAAGCCATCAACGGGGAGGTTACGGGCATATCATGTCGTGGTTTTGGTCTTGGTCGTCGCAGAGCCGCCATTGGTTCCGGCTTTTCGATACGCACGACCTGCGGGCCTGTGAGTTTGGCCGGCTCAGGTTTTTCGAGCATTGGGCCTGCCGGGATGATTGGTTCCGGCTTTGGCGGTTCCACTCTTGCGACGGCACGCCGTAGCTGTGGCGGGGCGGGTTTTTCGACGACAGGCATTGGCTCGGCCGGCGTCTCCACAACCGGCGTCGCAATCGGTGGAGTTTCCTGAATCTGGATAACAGCAGGCGTCTCTTGCGGTGTTTCGGCAGGGGGAGGCGCTGCTTCGGCTGATTTTTTGCTTCTCGATTTTTTTACGCGGACTTTTTCGAGGTCAACTTTATCGGTGGTTTCGACAGCAGTTGTATGGTCTCCCTCGCTGAACCATTCCCTTATTGTGGCCGCCAGTCCCGCTGATATAGTGGCCATGTGGTTTTTAATATCCAGCCCCTCATCCTGGCACTTTTTCATTATGGCGGTGCTGGATACTCCGAGTTCGCGAGCCAACAAATATACTCTTGTTATGGCCACTGTTAAGGCACTCCACTATATCAGGTTGGGTTTGTGCTGTCCGCCGGCTGGTTTGGTTGTGATTGTTCCTGTATCAATCCTTCGGCTTGTTTTGGTTGTGGTTGTTCCTGTATCAATTCTTCGGTTTGCTTTGGTTGTGATTGTTCCTGCAGCAATAATCCTTCGGCTTGTTTCTGTTTGGCGTCAGCCGCCATATTTTTGGCTTCTTCGACAGCCGCCGTTACGAGTCGCTGCGCAAGGTCGGGTTTGATATTCAGCTCTGTTACCAGCGGCTCGGCGCCGACATCGTCCAGGTCGAGAATGGATATTATGCCCAGCGCTATCAGTTTATCGACGAGGGTTTCATCGGCGCCTTCGATGCTCTTAACGCATTTTGTGAGGCGTTCAATGCCCTGATTGTATTCGTCGGGCGTGAGGATATCGATGTCCCAGCCGGTGAGACGAGCGGCGAGCCGCACGTTCTGGCCGTGCCTGCCTATTGCCAAGCTCAACTGGTCTTCTTCCACGACGACCGTTGCTCTTCCCAGTTCAAAGCACAGGGCTATTTCGCTGGCCTTGGCGGGCATAAGCGCGTTTGTAATGAACACCTGTGATGAATCGCTCCATCGGACGATGTCAATTTTTTCGCCGCCCAGTTCATCGACGATACTTTTTATGCGGCTGCCGCGGACGCCGACGCAGGCGCCGACGGGGTCAACTTTTTCGTCGAGCGAAGCGACGGCGACCTTGGTGCGGTAGCCGGCCTCGCGGGCCAGTGCCCTTATCTCAATAATTTCTTCGGCTATTTCCGGAACCTCCTGCTCAAAGAGCCGGCGAATGAAATCCGGGTGGGTCCTTGAGAGGATGATTTTAATTTGATTCGAGACCTCCTTGACTTCGAGAATGAGGCATCTGATTCTTTCGCCCGGCCTGTTCGTTTGTCCAACTATCTGTTCGCCTTTTGGCATAAATGCTTCGGTGCGGTGGTCCAGCCCGACGACAAGGGAGCCGCCTTCGTATCGAATTACTGCACCGTTGACAATATCGCCTTTTCGCTGAGCGAACTCGGAATAGATGCTGTCTCTTTCGTCCGCTTTTATTCGTTGAATCATAACCTGTTTGGCGGTCTGGGCGGGTATTCGACCGAGCTGTTTCATATCAATCGGCTGCTTGTCCATAAAGGCGGCGACCTGTCCGGTGGCTCGGTCGATTTGGACGGTGATTTCGCTTTCAGGGGTTCCGAAATGTTTCCTTATGGCAGAGACCATAGATTCTTCAAGGTCGGCAAAGATGGATTCCTTGTCGATATTCTTGTCTCTGGCTACGTTCTCAATTATTCTCAGTAATTCCTGATTCATTTGCCTTTGCTTCCTTCCAACGAAAAAAAATGGAAACCATACCGGTTTCCACATCCACGCTTGGGGCCCAACAAATCCAGGTTGTTGTCGGTTTAACACTACATCTTATGCCTCCGTAGTTCAACCCAATGTTGTATAACAACCCGACTCATAAGCCGCCGCTGGAGCAAAAACCCTTGCATACCGGCCACAATCGGCGCGAAACATTCGCCGAACCGAGCAATTGTTCGGCTAATACGCACTGTAAGCAGACCTTGCAAAAACCATTGAACGCACCTAACTATATTCCCCCGAGAACTCGGGGCAGCCGTAATTTTTCGCACACTGAAGCATATGTTAATCGTCAAAGCGGGTAATAACAATCATTTTTTTTGCTATTCTGCGGAATTTTTGGGTATTGCCGGCGGGGGGGATGGCCGGTTGATAATAGTTGTAAGGTGTTTTTTTGAAGGGGGTTATGGAATTATGGCGTATTTGGGGATGTGTTTGGTGGTATTGCGACAGTCAGGTTTGAGCCTGCTGGGGTATTTGGCGGTCGATGGCTGCCTGAGATTTTGGGAGTGTGAAAAAGAAGGTTGAGCCGACGCCGACGGTGGAGGTGAGCCAGATTTTGCCGCCGTATAGTTCGACGATTTTTTTTGCTATCGTCAGCCCGATACCTGCGCTTTCGGCCTCCTCGCGGTCGCTGAGTGTCTGGAACAGCCGGAATATCCTCTCGAAGTGTTGAGGTTCAATGCCTGGGCCGTTGTCCGCGATGCTGAATTTCCAGAAGTATTTTTCGTCTTCGAAGTCGATTGTGATAAGCCCGTCGGGTTTATCCATAAATTTGACGGCGTTGGCGACGAGATTATATAAGACCTGCGTTATTTGTTCTTCTTCGCACATCAGGACAGGTAAATTCTGGTTGACGGTTATTGTAATGTTAGGGGTCGGCTTGATATCGGCAATGACGGACTTAATCAGGGGGTTAAGATCGACCTGGCCTTCATTTTGTTTATTCCTTGCGATTGTAGAGTATTGCAGGATTGCGTTAATGAGGTTATCCATTCGCCTAACTCGTTTGACCAGCAGGTTGACTTGTTCGCGTCCATAGTCGTCGAATTTGTCGTAGTAGTCCTTTAGCAGCCATTGCGCCAGCGTGCCTATGCCCCGCAGGGGAGTTTTGAGGTCGTGAGCGGCCAAGTGGTCGAATTCGCGGAGATGCTTATTGGAGCTGCTTAACTGGGCGACGGTAAATTGGAGGTCATCGTTAACTTTTGCCAGGGATTTTTCCGTCTCGGTACGTTGGGCGGCTTCCTGCTGGAGTTGTGCGTTGATTTCCTGCAGTTCTGAGGTTCGCGTATTGACAAGTTCTTCGAGGTTATCGCGGTGTTTGCGCAGTTCAGCTTCGATTTCTTTTCGTTTTTCAATTTCAGCAGCGAGGGAGGTATGTGCTTCAATAATGTGTTTTTCTATGCCAGCGATGTGAATATAGAAAAATGAGACCAGCAAGGACACTATCAGAAAACTCGCAATTGCGGCGACGGCCAGGAGCTTCTGGAGGGCTGCCTGTTCTTTTGTGATATTTTTAATAACGAGGATGTCGCCTACTTCGCGTGCCGCGGCGTCTGAAAGTTTGACGAGGCCGGCGGAAAAGGTTGAGCCGTTCAGTTTTGCGGTGAGTATATGGTTTCGATGTTCTTCGTGTGGCAGGCGAGCGAATTTTATGAATTCGGGTGGGATATCAGACATAGTGGAATCGGCTATGACACAGTTGGGCATCAGGTTCCAGTCACCTGTTCGTCCCATCATTTTAAGCCCTTCCTGCCAGTTTTCGCGACTGAGTAGTGATTTGTTTATCAGGAAGACCAGGTCAACATTGAGCGTTTCTTTGAGCTGGGGCGAGATATGGTCGATTTCTTCGCCGAATTCGATGAATCCCGTCAGGGTATTGTTTACAAACCAAGGCTGAACCACCCTGAGGGTGAAGGTTCCGTATTGTCCCAGTTCGATACCCCAGTATGGTTTTGCGGTGTCGGCTGTGGATTTGAGCGTGAAGCGTTCTATGTGGTCGCCGAATCGCGGCGGGTTATGGACCCGCAAAAAACAGGTGCTGTTTGTGTCTATGAAGTAAAGATGGGTTATCCTGTAATCCTGGCGGAGCTTTTCAAATATGGGGGCGGTAAGAGTCAGCAGGGTGTTGCGGTCTTTTGCGAGCCAGGCGTTTTGAATGTCTGGATTGTCTTTTACGAAATGGGTTATCTCGCCAATGAGGCGGGCATCCGCAAAGAGGAGTTTGTTAAAATAGCGGTCGCTGCTGTCGAGTCGCATACGGACGTCATCACTGATATGTTGTTGTTGAAGGCGGTAAATGGCCAGCGTAAAAATTGCCAACAGCACCGTTATCGCGACAAAGAGCGGTGCAAGGATGGGCAATTTGATTGCCTTGTTATCCCTTTTGGCCGGCCGAGTTGTTGTTGGATTTGTGCTTTGCATATTATATTTCGGCTGCCGATGTTGTTGTTACAACAGCAGGGATTCCGTTCTCGGCAGATTCTTTTGGTAATTCTGTGTGGTTTTTTTCGGCGACCTTGCGGGCGGTGGGGTCAACGATGTCACGAACGTACTCTATGACACCTTTCATTTTGCCTGTTGCCGCATCGACCATGGGGAAACTGTAGAGGTCAATCCAGCCCACAATTTTCCCGTCCCGTCCTGTTTTGGGGACTACCTCATAATCAGCTTTGCCGGTTTCAAGGGTTCGACAGGCAGGACAGGCGTCGCAGCGTGTTTTGCGTCCGTGGTAAGCTTCGTAACATTTCTTTCCTATCAAAGGCATAGCATGTGCATACCATTTTTCCATAGCCGCATTTGTCCTAACAATGTTGAGGTTGGTATCAAGCACGCTGATACCGTCCTGGATGCTGGCAAATACTTCGGAAAGGAAATGTTCGCTTTCCTTGATAGATTCCTGCATTTGCACTTTGTCGGTGATTTCCGAAATAAATCCTTCGATGGCCAGCAGTTCGCCTTTGGATGTGAATATGCCCTGTCCCTGTTCCAATACCCATTTTTGTTCCCCGTCAGCGGTTTTGATTCTGTAGGTTACCTGGAACGTTTTGTGTTCTTTCAGCGAGGCCTGAATAGTATCCCATACCTTTTCGCATTCATCCGGATGAATCAACTTGTTGTATGCTATTTTACTGTTGTTGATGAGTTCGGCGGGCTGATAGCCGGTGAGATTGACGCTTCCTTCGCTGACAAATTCCATAGTCCAGTCGCGGTCATTCCGGCAGCGATATGCCATTCCGGGTAGGTTGCCCATTAGCGTTTGAAGCGTTCGCCGGCTCTCAAGCAGGCCGTCTTCGGCGAGTTTCCTTTCGGTTATATCGCGGACAACCACTATAAGCTGTTCATCGCCCAGCCAGACCACTCTCGCTTCACGGAATTGTTCTGTTTGGTTCTGGACCGAATACTCCGCGATTTCGACGGTTTTGTTCTTTACGGCTCTTCTGACGGCCCATTCGAGTCGTCGTGCGGCCAAGGGGCCAAAGGTTGTGTAGATATTTTTCCCGACGATTTCATTGGGGTGGATATGGCTGAAAGCTTGATTTACCGGTATTTTGCATTCAAGGATTTTCCCGTCGGCGTCTATTCTCAGGATCATATCGGGCATGGCCTGAAAGATAGACCGCATCTGGGAGTTGGCCTCAAGTAATTCCTGTGAGCTGATTTCGATAGAGCGTTCCAGTAGAAGCCGGTCGGCGTCAAAATTGAAGTATGCCTCGTTAATGACGCCGATTATTTCCTGAAAATCTTTGGGGATGTTATCGGCGGAGCCGAACATTTTTTTAATCTGGCGTCTGAGTAAGCTGTGCATTTTATCCATTGTCAGGCCTCGGAAAACGCGGTTATTGTCATTGTCTCGTTATGAAGGGCGCATTTTGTGCTGCCTGTGACCGGCGCAATTTCTCCGTATGAGTAGAAACCTGTAAGGACAGTTTCTTTGCCGAATACTTCGCGGACTGCCTCGATTTCTTCTTCGACTCGCTGTTTAAGAATCCACTTTCTTCCACAACAACTAATGATAATTGCCAGCTCGACTTTAGGACAGTCGATTGTGTCCAGACAGTTTTTCGCGGCCTTGGCGGCAGCATCAATCATTCTCTCGTAATTCACTTTCATCAGGCGTGCGTGGTAGCCCTCGGGGACATCGCCGGCAAAAGTTATACTCTGTTCTTTGTCATTTGTGGCCAGGATGGTGCGGACCAAACTGGTTGTTGTTTCCTGGTCTCGAATGCCGAGAGGGAACATTAAGCCGGTGGCGGGCAGTCCTTTTGCGTGTTCGCCGAGATAGTGCTTGTAGATTTCCAGGGCGTTTTTTCCGTCAAGCTCATAGAGGACGTTACCTTTTGAGCTGGTGATAATTCTTTCCGGGCCGAACGGGTCCCATCCACCGACGGAGCCATAGCCGACTTTTAGTTTATGGCCGTAGAAGGCAATTGCCGATACGACGTTATTTTTGGGGATGCCGTCTGAGAAGGTTAATGTTTCCTGAAACATCGGGCCGTCTCCCGCAAGGCCCCCGGTTATAATCACGTTTTCAGGGAGATCTTTTTCAAGCCCTTTGACGAGTTCGCTTCCGTTGATATTAATGCCTTTTGAAAGCACAAAGAGGTGGCTCAGGTTGGCCGGATTCACAAGAGCGGCGAGTCGTTCACCTGCCAGGAAACTATCCTTTGCGGAGCCAGCTTCCACTTCATACGTTCTGACGGTGGTTTTCTCGAAATGTGCCGCCACGGTTGTCAGTGAGTCGTCATATACTGTTGTTCCGCAAATTTCTCCTGCTGTGGAGCAGCCGACGAAATGCGCATCTGGATATGCGCTGGTCAGTTCTTTTGGCAGGGGTGATTGTTTGAGGATGCCTTTCGCCCCGAAAACCAGGACCAGTTGAGCGGATTTTCCCAGTGCGCCGGGTGCTGATGGCCGCCAGCCGGTTTTTTGCGTCCAGGTGTTTTGTTCGATTTTCATATAGTTGTTCCCTTTTTAATCAGCTTTTGTTTGGCTGTTCGTTTTCGGCAGTGTGAAAAAGAACGTTGAACCCTGGCCGATGGTGGATGTTAACCATATTTTGCCGCCGTATAATTCGACGATTTTTTTGGCGAGTGTCAGGCCGACGCCTGTGCTTTCAAACTGGTCTTTGGCCTGAAGGGTTTGAAACAGCCGGAAGATTTTTTCGAAGTGCTGTTCGGGGATGCCTGGGCCGTTGTCCGTGATGCTGAATTTCCAGAAACTGTTTTCCTCAGCACAGGCGACTTTTATGAAACCTTCGGGTTTGTCCATAAATCTTACGGCGTTGCTGAGCAGATGCTGAAAGACCTGCTGTATGCGGGCTGGTTCCGAGGTAATAATGGGCAACCGGCCTTCGACGGCGATATGAATCTTCGCCGGCACGTCAAGCGACTTGATGATTTCGGGCAAAAGCTGATTGAGGTCGATTGGGGCCGGGTCTTCTGTGATACGACCTATTCTTGAATATTGCAGCACACCATCGAGGAGATTTTGCATCCTGTTTACGCGGGCAGTGAGCATCTTAAGCTGTTCTTTTCCGTCGGCGTCGAACTTGTCAGCATAATCCGTGGCAATCCATTCGGTCAGCGCATTTATGGCGCGCAATGGTGCCTTCAGGTCGTGAGATATGATATACACGAAGTCCTGGAATTCTTTGTTGATGCTTTGAATTTGTTTGAGCAGGTTTTCGCGTTCGTCAGCACTCGTGACGCCCGGTTTTTCTGTCAATAAAGTACTCATACGTCGTCCTCAATTAATAGAAAACACCCCAATAATTGAAACCCAAATTATGCTCTTTATATCGTTGTTAAACTGCGACGGATTGAGCATTTAGACGGCCTTTTGGGGGATAGTGCGGTATTTCCGCCCCAGAATAAAGGAATCGCGGACTTTCATACGGGCGGTTTTGCTATGGTCCTATAAAGTGACCTAATATTCAGTAAGTTTTGGTTTTGGAAAGGGGGCGTGGTGCGTCGGAAAGTGGAAGCAAAAGGGCGGTTATTTTCTTTTTTTCGAGCTTGATTTTGCAAATGCGCAGAGATTTGTCGCCGACTTTGAAGACCGGCTCAAACGGCTCATCATTGAGCAGCGACCGGCATACTTGAGCGGCGATATCATTCGGCTCTGTGCCTGTGAACGAAAGCCAGTCAGCAAAAGCTTTGTTACCCATTGATTTTGCGACTGTTGTGATGCCAGCCACGCCGAGAGATACGCTGTCAACGTGGATATTTAACTGGCCGAAATAATCTATCGCGGGAGTTATCCTGATAGTCAAAACAGGATTGGCATAGCGTGTTCGTGCTGTCGCCATAAGTATAATTTGCTTTTGCGTCAAAATTGCCTGCGGGTCAGTGAAGGTGATGTTATTGAATTTTACCGGCTGGCGCCAGCGTGCGATTATATCATTCAGGCCTTCTTCAGTGATTACGACCTCAAAGGGGGCATCAAGCTGCGAGTTGTTGTAAATTGCCGGCATCAGATAGTGACTCAGATATGTGCTGATTTGGTTCTGGTCGGCGATTCGAAACGGGGTGTAGTTCTTTGGTCTGTGCGTTACCAGGACAAACGCCAATAACACGAGCCCAAGAGGGATTGCGATCCAGAAGTATGCTTTGACGTTCGTTTTTTTCATTTTCTCTGAATCTTTTTTCATCTTATTGCCACTGAAAGCTTGTTAGAAATCAATCGGGCGGTTATAGTAAGGCAAAATACAAGTAGCTTAAAGTGAAAAATGAAAATCAAATAAGAAAGGATTTATAATAATATGGCTAATCATTTTGGCGACCGGCTGGTTGAAGCGATAAAGAGCAAGCGAACACCATTGATTGTGGGCTTAGACCCGGTTTACAGCCGGCTGCCCGCTGCGATAACGAACAGACAGGATATGAATGACGAGTTCGACGTGGACTCGGCGGTCGATGCAATATTCGATTATTGCACGCAGGTGCTGCGGATTGTCTCGCCGATAGTTCCGGCGGTGAAAATCAACATAGCGTTTTTTGAAAAATATCTCTGGCAGGGAGTAGAAAGCTATTATTCACTTATTTCAGAGGCAAATGAGCTTGGCGTTGAGGTAATCGGGGACGTGAAGCGAGGTGATATAGGCCACACCGCTGAGGCATACGCGTCGGCACATCTGGAAAACCCTGAGCTGACGGGTCTTGAGGATACGCTTGCACCGGACGCGATAACAGTCAATGGTTTCGCGGGGGCGGAGGGTATAGAGCCATTCGCGGAAGTTGCCACCAAGCAGGGTAAGGGTGTCTTTGTATGGGTTCGCGCGAGCAACCCAGGTGCAGCTGTCATACAGGATTGTGCCTGTTCTGACGGGCAGAAAATGTATGAGAAACTTGCCGCTGTAGTAGGCGAAATAGCGAATAAGCCCGGCAGAATCGGCAAGGCCGGCTACAGCAATATCGGTATGGTTATCGGCGGCACAAGCCCGGAAGAGACGACGGCTTTGCGGAAAAAATATGACAATATGTGGTTCCTGATTCCCGGCTACGGCTCACAAGGGGCCTCGGCTGCGGATTGTGTCCGGTTCTGCAAACACGACGGTAACGGCGCCCTGATTAACGCGTCTCGCTCGATTATCTACGCATACGAGAATCCTAAATACAAGGAACAGTTCGGCGACAACTGGAAGAAGTGTATCGAGCAGGCCGTAATCGACGCCAAGTTGGATATCGCAAAGGCCGTCCAGGACGCGTTATAGCTGAGCGTTATATCCGCAAGAAATCGCATTGGCTCATAGAGATATGGGTGAAGGTCTTTTCAGAGACAAAAAGATTTTGGTGATGGGCCTCGGGAGGTTCGGGGGTGGGGTGGATGTTGTGAAGTTTGCCTGCTCGGCGGGGGCGAGGGCAATCGTTACCGATTTGGCCAAGCCGGAAGCGCTTGCCGAATCAATTGCCCAATTAAAAGGTCTCGATGTTGAATATCATCTTGGTTCGCACGAGTCGGCGGATTTTGAGCAGGCGGATATGGTGGTGGCTAATCCCGCTGTGCCTTTGGATAACAAATTTTTGCAGATTGCCCGCAAGGCAGGTAGAAAAGTTACATCGCAAATCGAATTATTCTTTGAACTTTGCCCCGCGAAGATAATCGGCATAACCGGCGCCAATGGCAAAAGCACCACAACATCACTGACGGCACATTTGCTGCGAAGTCGATTCGGCAAGAAGGTCTGGTTAGGCGGCAATATAGGCAATGAGCCGATGCTGACGATTGTCGGGCAGATAAAACCCGATGACTTGGTTGTTTTGGAACTGTCGAGTTTTCAGATTGAGCAGTTGGCCCAGAGCGACAAGGCGCCGCAGGTCGCGTTGCTGACGAATCTGACGCCGAATCATTTGGACCGCTATAAGACATTCGAGAATTACTGCAAGGCCAAGGAGCTTATCTTTCAGCATCAAAAGCTGGATAAAAATCGGCCGGCGGTTTCGATTTTCAATGGCGACGGTGAGGTGAGCAGTAAGTGGTTTACGAAATATCAGAAGGACGCTGGTCGGGTTTGTGTAAAATTTTTGGCTGATGATGTGCCTGCGGGGATTCGCAGCGTGTATGGGTTGCCGGGCAGGGCGTATCTCGCCAATCTGGCTGGCGCGGTTGCGGTGGCAAAGCGTTTTGATGTAACTGATGAGCAGATAATCAGGTGTCTGCCTGCCTTTAGGGCGTTGCCTCATAGATTGCAGCTTGTGGGCCAGGCGAGAGGGGTTCGGTGGTATAACGATTCCAAGGCGACCACG
>Ga0116116_1002534_pt1 | contig 11239 bp, 10 predicted proteins | sample June2015DPH_10_1_FD_89722 | JGI IMG/M metagenome (GOLD analysis project Ga0116116, IMG submission 89722) | Peatland microbial communities from SPRUCE experiment site at the Marcell Experimental Forest, Minnesota, USA - June2015DPH_10_150 | ecosystem: Environmental > Terrestrial > Soil > Wetlands... | reverse complement strand
GCGACTCGCCCTTTTCTACTTTATATTGTTTACCGCCTTGTTCGATTACTGCGTACATTTCAAGCACTCCGACGTTCAAATTATAACATCCGTAAAAGCCAAGTATTATAGCAACTGCGTTGTTGCAGTAAAGAGAAATATCGGATATTTTTGAAGTAAAGAAACCATTCACAGAACTGGATTCCCGCTTTCGCTGGAATGACAAAGGCAATAAGGAAACAATTAAATGCAGATAGCGATGATAGGCGACAGGATGATGGGTATTGAGGAGGTAGGCAGCGAATACCTTGACCGGGGAATATTCTTCGGCGACGGAGTTTATGAAGTGCTGCGGAGCTATAACGGAAAGATATTCGCGATAGATGATCATTTCGAACGTTTTGCCAACAGCTTGAAGGCGATTGAGATAGCCGGCGTTGACGTCGGCGAAATCCGCTCGAAGGTGCTAAAGGCGTTTGAGAAGGCGGGGATAGCCAACGCCAAGATATATTTTCATATCACTCGCGGCTCAGGGCCAAGAGACCATTTGCCGGCGGCGAACCTGAAGCCGAATTTCTTTTTGACTATTACGGAACTGAAGGAAGACAAGAAACTGAAAAATGAAGGTGTCGCGGTATCGACGTATCCCGATATCCGCTGGAAGAGGTGCGATATAAAGTCGCTGAATTTGTTGCCCAACGTCCTTGCCAAAGGCGACGCGGACAAGAAGGGATGCTGGGAGGCGGTATTCGTAAATGATGACGGCCTGATTACGGAGGGGTCGTCTTCGGCGTTTTTCGGAATCGTTGGCGGGAAGCTGCGCACGTCGCCTCTCAAGGCCAATATATTGCCCTCGGTAACACGCAAATACGTTGAGCTGGCGGCGAAGAACATCGGGCTTGGCATTTTAGAAAAATCAATGACGCCCAAAGAGGCCGCCGGCGCAGAAGAGCTTTTCTTAGCCGTAACAACAAAGGACGTAATTCCCGTTGTAAAATTTGACGGCAAAATAACAGGCGACGGCAAACCCGGCAAATGGACGAAACTGCTTATTGAGGAATTCAAGAAGTTCACGGGGTAAACCACAGATTACACAGATTGCCACTGATTATTTGCCTTGTTTTTACGCTAAAAACGATACTTGCCCCTTGTTGCCCCTTGTTTTTGTGTGTGTCAAGTAAGGGGCAAGTTACCCAGATTAACCCTGATTTTTTAGACGCTGATTGCGCGGGTTACGCTGTTTTTTTATTATCGCCGGACAAAGGCCGAGCAGTAAAAGCACAGTAAAACTGCAAAGAACGGTTGAAGAAGTGTATATGTGATAAGTAGTAATCCGAATTCTCATCAGAGACGTTGTTCATGTCAGGCATGCCCAAAGAAAAACCTATAAAGAACGAATAGGCAGCATATCCATACTCCAAGCTCAATTATACGTATAAGAGTAGCCCATAGCATCTCTATTTCGTCGTCGTAGTCAACCCTAAGTTTTGTAAAATGCTTGGTTATGAACAGTGTTATATCAATCACTATTATGCATAGAACCTTAAGCGACTGAACAACAGCACAAACTGCCACAATTGTAGCCAACACGATTCCAAATCGCCTCGACCAAGAGCCAATAAGAACTATGGCAACAGTTCCGAATATAAAAGACAACGTGTTAGTTATCGCATCGATTAAAACCACACTTAGTAAATTCTGCTTAGAAGGTTGTGGGGGGCTATATTCTTCGTCTGTTTGCATTTCAGTTTCTTCGACTTCTGCTGCAAATTTCTGTTTTCGCTCTCTTATCGATTCTACGGCGAACAGGATGCTTTAGCAAGCACCTACAGGATTTTATGGGTTGTTCTGTTCGTTTTTCCCTTCTTTGAGACCCACTCGATAAAAAATAATGCCACAAGCTATCAAGCTGATTGTCCAGACCAAAACTACGCCTTGGCTGAAGCTGAGTCCGACTAAACTGCCGAGCCAGACAAAAAATAGGACAATACCCCCAAGCAAAAGACCAAGAATTTTGCCTATGTAGATTCCTCCGTCTTCCCCTAAAAGAGAAATATACATTATGCCGAGAACTCCCAACACCGCTAAGCAGCCAATTGTAATTTTTGCTATTTTGTTACGAAAGGAAATTATTTTAGGGATTAACCGTTTTGCGAAATACGCGCACACAATAACAATTAACCATAACAAGAACAAGGATGCTATTATTTCCAAATCAACAGTTTTCATCGTCAACCTTTCTTTGGCGAAATAGTTGCCTTTTGCTCCTAACCAAAAGGCAAGATTGATTATATCCTTTGGTTGGGGATGAAACAATAAAGGATTGATTTTATTCGTTGCCGTTGGGACAATAGAGAAAACAAGAATCGGGACGACCGACCAGAAAAGACAGGTAAATAATGCAATTAAATGACGTTACAAACCAGATAGATAAACTCATCATAGGCCAACCAGCAAACAAAAACAAATTCCGTGAGCACATTGAAAGAGTAATACGAGAACTGGAAAAATACAGAGAATATCTATTGGAGCAATGGCAAAAGGCAAAAAAAGAGGGATGGCTATGCTATGATGAAATCAAAGAGGAGCAATACGAGATATACCAATTAGAGCAAATGGCAGAAGGTAAAACGGATGAATACAGGAAGTCCCTATTGGAAGGATGGCGGTGGAGAAACTTAGAACCAGCCAAAGAAGGTGAACCAGACCCCAAACCAGACCTTAACAAGCCAATCCCCAAACCATTCCCTTGGACTTGGATGCTTGACGCTTATAATGCAATTAGCAAACAGACCTATTTTACCACAAATGAACTATACCGGAGAAGCGAAAACAAGATACCTACTTCTGCCCAATTTTACATAAAGGGGAAGCCAAAACCAGACCCGCTCAATTATCTCTACGGTATGGTTTGGGGTAGTCGCGGGCAGGCCTACAAAGGGCTTGAGCTATTAGATTATCAATTCACCTTGTTGGCTATTATACACGATGCTCAAAATTGGCAGGCAGGACGGGAGAGGATATATTTTTCGTTTGTCCCGCACACACAAGATACACAAACAACAAATTTGGCCGATAGGTTTTGCGGAGCAATTTATGAGCATTTGTGCAGTCACAATGGGGCGGACGTTCTGGATACTATCGAAATAGCTTTACTGGCTGTAAAAGCAAAACTTGTCAGCACAAAGCAAAACGATATAACAACAGAAAAATGGTATCGCAATCGAACCATTCAAGCCGCACTCATAAGTGCCGCTGTTTTAATTCTTTTAACCTTTATTGGCTGGATCCTAAATTCTCACGGTAAGAATCTTAGTATTTCCTCGCAGAAAAATGATTCGACATTCATTAACGCAAAAACAAAAGGCAATCTATCACCAGCAGTTGTTACTTATGGCCCCAATAGTCAAGTGAATATATATCAAACAGCCGCACAATCTGATGTTAATTCAGAAAATAAAGAAATCGATGCAAATCGGCCTTTATAAATGGTGTGGCCTTTTGTGCCTTTTCGTGGCTTTACGTTTTCAGGAGTTGTTTTAATGCCCTGTAATCAGTTTTTCCGGTGCCTAATAAGGGAATCTGGTCAAGCTTTATAACCCGGCGGATACTGTGCAAACCTGAAAGACCCGCGGCGCGGATTTTTTTGTTGGCTTCTTCACGTTCGATTTCACGAGAAGTAAATAAGACAAGCTCGGACTGCTCGGCCTCGGTTGCTTCAACCGCAAGAGTTGGTCCTTTATCCGGTTCAGAGGGAAAGCCGGCCTCGAGAATGGATTCGATTGCGGGAAGGGAAATCATTTCGCCGCCGAGTTTGGCAAATCTTTTTAGTCGGCCCTGGAAGGTGAGAAGACCATCGTGGTCAATGCAGACAATATCGCCCGTGTTGTAGTATTGTTTGCCTTCGATTTCAACGAATGGGGAATTACCTGGATAATTGAGATAACCGGCGAAAACACTCGGGCCGCGAACAAGAAGTACTCCAGTAGCGGGAGGAGAAAGCGGCTTTGATGTTGCTGAAGCAGGCCCTGCGCTGCGCTCCGTGTCGGGATGAAGCAGGAGGCATTCGAAAGACGGGAGAAGTTTGCCTATGGAAAACGGTTTTGGGTCATTTTCGTCATTGAGCGATACGATGGGCGAACATTCGGTAACGCCATAGCCCTCAAGAATGACGGCTTTTTTGCATTTGGCGGCCATCATATCATAGACCTGTTGGGGACATTTTTCCGCGCCGGTTACGGCAAAACGCAGAGAGTCGAACTGTTCAACTGTTGCGACGCGGACAATGCCGCCGACAAACGTGGGTGTTCCGGCAAGCACGGTAACGCCATAAGCGTCGATGATTTTGGCAAGGGTGTCGGCTTCGGTGGGATTGGGGGAATAGACGGCCTGAACGCCGGCGAGCAAGGGCAGGAGCATAGTAACGGTAAGGCCGAAGGAATGAAAAGGTGGAAGGAAACCGATAAGACGGTCAGTTTCGTAGAGCTTTACCGTGTTAAGCACGTCACGTATATTCGCGATTAAGTTTGAGTGCGAAAGCGGGACGGCTTTTGGAAGCGTTTCTGAACCGCTGGTGAAAAGGATGACTGCTGTCTGGGAAACTTTCGCATTACGCAGAGAAGTCCAGGATAAATGTGCGATGAGCCAAGCGGTGAGTTTCTGCCCTCGGGAGATTTTTTCGCGGAACTGTTCAAGAAAACAGAAACGTTGGGAAACAGATGAGAGGTCAATACCCTGCAACGTAATCCTGTCAACGAGTGTTTTGCTCGTGAGGATGTGTTTGACGCCAACAGAATCGAGCGAAGCGAGGATGTTTCTTGGCCCGGCGGTCCAGTTGACCATAACAGGAACCTTTTCGGCAAACAGCGTCGCCAGATAAACGATATCGGCGGTAACGGAGGCGGGGAGCATTATGCCAACGTAGTCGCCTTCGAGTTGTTTGATTAGCGGTCGAAAGACAAGGCACGCGGTGATAATGTCACGGTATGATTTCGCGCCGGCTATCTGGTCGGCAATGACGACTCGCCTCGGCTGACGGGCGGCCTGACTGAGGAAGATTTCGGTAACAGAATCGCCGGCGGACAATGAGATACGGCTATTGATATTGTGACCGAACCATTTTGGCGGGACCGGCTTGAGGGAAGCTGTCGCCAGATAAACAAATCGCCCGCAGGCGGCGAGCATTACATCGCCAACGGTCTGCATAGCGTCGGCGTCGGCCTGTCGGAAGCCAAATTCCTTTTCGAGCCACAAGAGCAAATCAGTGCGCGCCAAGCTGTCCATTCCGAGGTCGGCAGCAAGGCGGTCAGTTTCCTTGAGATTCGAGACGCCGGAGCGCTGGGACAGTTGCTTGATAACAATTTGCCGAGTGGAATCCGGGACGGATGAGTAATCCGACTGCAAAGCAGCAGTTATTGGCTCAGAAAGGGTTCGCGTGCCGCCTTTTTCCCAGATAGTGTAAGGAACATAGGTATTGGGCGGGGCATCAGTGTTGTAAAAATCCTCGAGGAAACGATTGAAAGTATTGCGGTCTGCATCGCGAGGCAAATCCGGCGGCTCACAAAATTCGATGGTAACTTTCCGGCGAGGCGCGAAGAAGATTAAACTTGCGAGCAATTGAAGTGCGCCTTTTAACAGGACAGGGACGACGAGCGGCTCTCTGCCCCCTGCCCAGCTAAACCGGCTGCCCCACAGACCGCGGGTGCGAACAAGAACGACACGGGCGCCGGGGAAATTTTCCAAAATACGTTCGACGGAGCTGTTTGCGCCGAGCGATTCTTTATAACCGTGATATACCCTCCCCGCCGGCCACAATAAAAGATTGTCCCCCTGTTTAAGCCCTTCGATCGTCTCATCAAGCACCTTTTCAATCTCGGCCTTAGCCGACGGGCCGTAGGTCGCGATGCTTGGGACGGTCCGTATGCCCCAGCGGCGGGCGAAGAAACGTATGACGGGACGGTTGACCTGGTCCTGGTCGCCGAATCCCTTGGGGGCGAATTTGCCGTGGAGATAAGTGAACATAATGATCGGGTCGATAAGCGCAGGGTGATTGGGAAGAAAAACGATTCCGGTTTTGCCCTTGTCGGCAATTTTGTCGAGGCCGATAAGCCGGATGCGGTAACGCAGGGACAAAGCCAGCTTACATATTGTCAGCACGATAAAATCAAGCATTTTAGGCTCTCCCGCGCAGCGATATTAACAACCAGCAGGCCACCGCCAATGTTAATATCGCCGAAATCGCGAAACAGTTGCTGGGCCTGATGCGCATAAAGTCCAAGATATAAAAAACCGCGCCTGAAAACAATATACCAACAAAATCAGCAAAGTTCGACGAGGCAATCATCCTGCCTTTCATCTGAGGGGCGGGCCTGATTTGAACAAAGCTGGTTACCGGAATCGAAAATATCCCGCCAGCAATACCCAGTACCGCCAACGCGCCAATGACGACCGCTACGTGCGTAAACGAAGGCAGATACGGAACCGCCGCCACCGCAAACATCGCAATTGCCATTACAATCGCCGCGGGAACCAGCACCCGATACCACCTGGCTCCTTTAGCAACCAAAGGAGCGAGCAAACTGCCGATGCCGACTCCCACAAGCTCAATGACAATCAGGATACTGGTCATCGTCTTGCTAAGGCCGAACTGAGTCAGGCCCAGTGGAGTAATAATAAGGATTTGCAGCGATCCTGCAAACCAGAAAAACGCCTTGGCGAAAATCGATTTGGCGAGCAGCGGGTCGCCGGCGGTTCGGGCAAGTATAATGACGGATTCCACAGGCCCGGCCCAGGGAAATCTCGCCTTTGGCGAGGCAGCGGGAAACTTCGGGAGCAAAAAGGATATGACAAGTATAGTCAGTGCGGTGATTATCCCAATACCCGCCGCAAGACACAAACCGAGAGGGACATCAGACATTATACCCCTGGCGTCGAGAACAAAACCAACCACCACGATACCCAGCAATATCGCAGTGTTCATAACCATAATGATTATCCCATTGGCCGCGACTACATAATCGGCAGGATAAAGTTCCGGGATTGAGCCGTTGATTGCCGGGCTGAAAATCGCCGACTGCACACCGATTATGAATATCGTTATAAGGATAATCGGCCAGCTCATTATGTAAAGGCCAACAGCCCCGGCGATAAAGGCGGCGAGCGAAATCAGTTTTGAGGCAATTATTACCGAGCGTTTTGAAAAACGGTCCGCCAAAAAACCCGCATACGCTGCAAAAACAATAAATGGCAGTGTAAACAGGACCATAATATAACTTTGCAGATATGCCAGCCCCCCTGCTACCGCCAGCAGTATCGCGCCCTGACGATAAAAATTATCGTTAAACGTCCCCATAAAACAAACGGCAATCATAGCGGTGAATTTGCGACGAGTGTCTTGAGAACGTGCGTCGTTCGGTGTGCTCATTTTAATCCCGCCAGAGGTTCCGAGTATCCTTGATTATAATGTATAACATTCCGATGAAGCCGACAAAGAAACCGGCAAGAAGAAACCAGGGACTGGTCTGTAATCTTTCGTCAAGTTTGTAGCCGAAGTAGCAGAACAGGATAATGACGCCGGCAAACTCAACACCAAGCCCCGACCATTTCATAAGGGCCTTCCATTTTTTGTTTTCCGACTGGTTTTCCTGCGGGGACATTAGGATGAACTCTTACCGGCAGAATCGAGTAAAGTTTTGAGCAGGGCGACTTTCCGGGTTTCGTGCTCCTGCTGGTCCGGGGTATAAGCAGCGGTTGAAATTTTTTTCTCGATTCGTTCAATCATATGCTCGACTTTTTCCTTTTTGACGTCGATTGAGGAAACCGCATCGTTTGAGACGATGGTCGCGATATTTTCGCCGATGAGGGCAAAGCCCTTGTCGATAACCACAATCGCCTTATTGTGCCGTGGCTTGCCGGTTTCTTCGGACGTATATTCGACCTCCATCATCCCAAGTCCAAGCTCGCAGAACATCGGCATATGGTCGCAAAGGACGCCGACCATACCATCGTGGGCGGGGAATACAATCGACGTGGCTTTACAATCGATTACCTTGCCCGGCGGGGCAACTACAACGCACTGAAAAGTATTATCCATATTCAAAGCAGGCCGATATTATTTTTCTTTTGATGTCAGGGTCGCCGCTTTCTGTTCGGCGTCTTCGATTGAGCCGACGTACATAAACGCCTCTTCCGGCAGCTTGTCCCATTTGCCCTCGCATATCTGCTTGCAGCTTTCAACGGTGGAGGCGAGTTCGACGTATTGGCCTTCGAGGCCGGTAAACTGTCTTGACACGAAAAACGGCTGAGAGAAGAACCTTTCGAGTTTTCTCGCTCTTGCGACGATTGTCTGGTCCTGCTTGCTCAGCTCGTCAACGCCGAGAATCGCGATAATATCCTTAAGGTCGTTATACCTCTGTAGAAATTCGAGGACCATCTGGGCGGTTTCATAATGTTTTTTGCCGACAATATTCGGGTCGAGCAGCCGCGATGTGCTTTCGAGCGGGTCAACGGCAGGATAAATACCTTTCTGGGTTATCGCCCTGTTTAGCACGACAAAGGAATCGAGGTGCGTAAACGCAGCAGCCGGCGCCGGGTCAGTCAGGTCGTCGGCGGGGACATAAATGGCCTGCACGGATGTTATCGAGCCAGTCTTCGTGGAGACAATACGTTCCTGCAATTGTCCCATCTCCGTCGCCAGGGTTGGCTGATAGCCGACCGCCGACGGGATACGTCCGAGAAGCGCGGATACTTCCGAGCCGGCCTGTGAGAACCTGAATATGTTATCGATAAAAAGCAGCGTATCACCCACGCCGCTTTCACAGAAAAATTCCGCCATAGTCATCGCGGTAAGGGCAACTCTCAATCTTGCTCCGGGCGGCTCATTCATCTGGCCGAAAACCAGGCAGGTATGATTGAGGACGGTATCCTCGCTGCTGCCGATTTTTGTCCTCTGCATTTCGAGCCAGAGGTCATTTCCTTCCCTTGTTCTTTCGCCAACGCCCGCAAAAACAGAATATCCGCCGTGTTTTGTGGCGATTCTGGCGATGAGTTCCTGAATGATGACGGTCTTGCCGACGCCTGCGCCGCCGAAGAGACCTGTTTTGCCGCCGCGGACAAACGGACAGAGCAGGTCAATGACTTTTATACCCGTTTCAAACATTTCCGTTTTGGCGGAGAGGTCGATGAGTTTCGGCGGGTCCCTGTGAATAGGTTTTGTCATAGATACTTGTATGGGGCCTAACTGGTCAATCGGCTCGCCGAGGAGGTTAAAGACCCTGCCAAGCGTTTCCTTGCCGACGGGGACCATCAATGGCGAACCGGTATCGATGACCTCCATACCGCGTTTGAGACCCATCGTGCTGCTAAGCGATATAGCGCGAACTCTTCCGCCGCCGAGATGCTGCTGGACTTCGCCGTAGAGTTTCGTCCGGCCTTTGCCGAAATCGCCCGGTATCTGCACCGCGTTGTAAATAGAGGGTATTTTTTCCGGGTCAAATTTAGCGTCAAAGACGCTGCCTATCACCTGAATTATAGTTCCTTTATTCACGCCAGATCTCCTGTACCGCCAATAATATCGAGTAATTCTCCGGTTATCTGCGTTTGTCTCGCACGGTTGTATTCCGTGGTTAAATCCTTAATCATCTCGTCGGCGTTTTCCGTCGCGTTTCTCATTGCGACCATTCTCGCGAAGTGTTCACTCAGGGCGGCGTCCATAAAGCACGCCGATATCCAGGCGGACACAATCATTTTGGCAAGCGATTCCACGCTTTTATAAATCGGGGGAGAGAAATAGAAATCCTCGAAGGATAATTTCCAGGGCCAGATAGGCGTGGACCTTGTCGCCAGCTGGGCAATCAAATCCGTCAGCGGCATAATCGTAAGCGATTGTGCCTGCTGGCTGGAGGCAGAATGGTAATGCATAAACACCATCGAGAACTGTTCGAGGTCGCCTTTTATATACTGGTCGATAAAGTCGTCGGCGATTTCCTCGATTTGAAGATAAGTGGGCATCTCGTCGAGTTCTGTGTAAACTTTTTTGGGCGTGACGCCGTAATGGTTGAGCGAGTTCAAAAGCCGGCCTTCCGGGAGATAAATATCAAGCTGTTTTCCCGCCGCCTGGGCCATTTTAAGATGGATAGAGAGGAGTTTGAAAATCTCCGAGTTATAAGAGCCGCACAGACCGCGTGTTGAGCCGACAGCAAGAACCGCCCATTTGCCCTCGGTTTTTTCGCTCATCAGAGGATGCGTCAGCGCGGCCTCGCCGGTAGCCATAAGGTACCCGGCCCTGGCCAGGGCGTTGTGATAATCACTTTCGGACTGCCACAGGCGATTATATAATTTAAATCTCGCGGTGGATATCATCTCCATCGTCCAGGTTATACGGCAGATGTTCTGTGCCGCTTTGCGTCTCCGAAGTATTTGTCTTATGGCTGCCATTGTTCAGCGTATCTTTACTTGCGTGTTTCCTTGAATTTTCTGATAGCCGCGGTGATATTTGCCGCCAGCTCATCGTTTAATTCGCCGGTTGTATTAATTGTGGTTACTAAAGCCGGATGTTCTTTTGTAAGCCACTGGATAAGCGGGACGCCGAATTCATTGACCTTGTTGACTGGGATATCATCGAGAAGTCCCGTTGAGCCGGCGAAAATGGTTATGACCTGTTCGCCGACGGTCATCGGGGCGAATTGCGGCTGTTTAAGCAATTCGACCATCCGGGCGCCCCTGTCGAGCTGTGCCTGTGCGGTAACATCAAGCTCAGTCCCAAGCCGGGCGAAATTGAGCAGCTCATTATATGAAGCCAGCTCAAGACGGAGCTTCGCGGCGACGCGTTTCATCGCGGCGACCTGCGCGTTTCCACCTACTCGGCTGACGCTTATGCCGACGTCGATGGCGGGCTTTATCCCGGCGTGAAAGAGGTCCTTCTGGAGATAAATCTGGCCATCGGTGATTGAAATAACGTTGGTGGGAATATAGGCGGAGACCTGGCCTTCGAGCGTTTCGACTATTGGCAGCGCGGTGAGCGAGCCGCCGCCCAGCGCGTCGGAAAGTTTCGCGCTTCGTTCAAGAAGCCGGCTGTGCAGATAGAATATGTCGCCGGGGTACGCCTCTCGGCCCGGAGGACGCCGCAGCAGCAAACTCAACTGGCGATACGCAACCGCGTGCTTGCTAAGGTCGTCGTAAATGCAAAGCGTGTCGCGGTGCTGCTCATACATAAAATGCTCCGCGATAGCACAGCCCGCGTAAGGCGCTATGTACTGCATAG
>Ga0116116_1002533_pt1 | contig 11241 bp, 9 predicted proteins | sample June2015DPH_10_1_FD_89722 | JGI IMG/M metagenome (GOLD analysis project Ga0116116, IMG submission 89722) | Peatland microbial communities from SPRUCE experiment site at the Marcell Experimental Forest, Minnesota, USA - June2015DPH_10_150 | ecosystem: Environmental > Terrestrial > Soil > Wetlands... | reverse complement strand
CGGTTTTACTTTTCGGCCTGCCTGATAAAAAAGACAAAACCGGCTCCGAGGCCTGGGCGGAAGATGGTGCGGTGCAGGACGCTGTTCGCCAAATTAAAAAAGCCGTGCCCGAACTTGTCGTCATTACCGATGTCTGTCTGTGTGCTTATACAAGCACCGGCCACTGCGGCGTTATCAAAGACGCCCAAATCGACAACGACGCAACTTGTGAACTATTGGCCAAGATTTCGTTATCACACGCACAGGCGGGGGCGGATATTGTTGCCCCATCGGATATGATGGATGGCCGAGTAAAAGCGATTCGCGAAGCCCTCGAAGCCAATTCCTTCAAAGATGTCGCGATTATGTCTTATTCAGCCAAATTCGCCTCGGCTTTTTACGGCCCGTTCAGGGACGCAGCCGAATCGGCGCCGGATGCCTCAACCGGTCTTGCCGACCGAAAGACCTATCAGATGGACCCCGCCAACGCCCGCCAGGCCCTTGCCGAAATCGCCCTCGATATCGAAGAGGGGGCTGATATCGTTATGGTCAAGCCCGCACTTGCGTATCTGGATATTATCGCTAGGGCGCGCCGGCGTTTCGATTGTCCCATTGCCGCCTATAACGTCTCTGGCGAATATATGATGGTTTGTTCTGCCGCGCAGGCCGGCCTGGTGGACAAGGATGCCGCGATGCTCGAAATCCTCACCGCCATCAAGCGGACAGGGGCAGACATAATTATTACCTACTTCGCAAAAAAAATGGCGCAGTCCTCCTCCAAATTCGTATAAAATATATGGGCAGAACAACAACTTCAGCTTGCGGTGAGCTTGTCGAATCCGCTATAATAACAACCTGCCTTTAACGAAAACTTGGAGACCAACTATGTGTGAACAATGCGGCTGCGGACAAAATAAAGCTCAAAATGCTTTTGAGCAGAAGGTTCAGACAGTAATCGACACCATAAGGCCAAACCTGCAAAGTCACGGCGGAGACGTCGAACTTGTCGCCACCGAAAACGACAAAACCGTCAAGGTCCGCCTTCAGGGCGCATGCTCCGGCTGCCCAGGCGCTAAAATGACCCTCAAGATGGGTATCGAACGACTCCTCAAAGAAAAAGTCCCACAGGTCAAAGAAGTCATCGCCGTTGATTAAAGCGCAAACCCGCTGCCATTATGCAAGGTGTTTGGCTATCTTATGCGCATTCGGCTTTTCAATCACTCCTCGCTCCGTGATAATCGCCGTGATATTCTTCTCCGCGGGCGTAACATCAAAGGCGGGATTGTAAATATCAACGCCATAAGGCGCTATTTGTTTGCTGCCGCAGAACCGAATCTCATCCGCGGACCTCTGTTCGATAGGTACGTCTTTACCTGTCTTTGTTTTCAAATCGAAAGTGCTCGAAGGAGCGGCGATATAAAACGGTATCCGGTGAACCTTTGCAAGCATGCTCAAGCCGTATGTTCCCGTTTTGTTCGCCGCGTCGCCGTTGGCTGCGATTCTGTCCGCGCCGGTGATAACCAAATTTATTTTGCCGTCTCTCATAAGCGCAGCCGCCATATTATCGCAGATGACCGTCGTATCAATCTTGGCCCGTTTCAATTCCCAAGCAGTCAGTCGCGCACCCTGTAATAATGGCCGGGTCTCATCGACAAATACCCTGAACTTTTTCCCTCGTTTTTTCGCTTCATACAGAACCGACAACGCCGTGCCTTGACCAGCCGTTGCCAGCGCACCCGCATTGCAATGCGTCAATATCCCCGCCCCATTCTTAATAAACCTCGCGCCGTTGACGCCGATTTTGCGACACATCTCGACGTCTTCCCGGCAAATATCATTCGCCTCCGCCAAAACGACTTTGCGAAGCCCCAATAACGTTCCTGCTCCCCTGATATCCTGATTTCCTGTTACTCTGTTTTCAGCGCGTTTTACTATTCGCTCAATCGCCCATCGCAGATTCACCGCGGTTGGCCGACTGCTCGCTAGGTATTCGCAATCCCGTTTCAAAACCGTTAATACCCGCTTCAACGACGCATTTGCTGATACACCCTGCAAGCTCAAAACTGCCCCGTATGCCCCTGCTACCCCGATTGCCGGCGCTCCCCGAACCGCCAGCGTTTTTATCGCATCATATAACTGCTTAACATTTGAACAACAAAGTATTTTATATTCTCCCGGCAGTTTCCTCTGGTCGATTATTTCCAGATGGCCATCGACTCCGCCAACCCATTTAAGCGTTTTTATAATCATATTTCTTTCTCTTCGGCCTTCGCATCATCTTCCAGTTTTCTCCTGAGGTATTTGCCCGTATAGCTAACCTCATTTTTGGTAATTTCCTCAGGCGTCCCCGTCGCGACAACCATCCCGCCCGCCTCGCCGCCTTCGGGGCCGAGGTCAATTATGTAATCCGCCATCTTTATCACGTCAAGGTTATGCTCGATAACGACCACGGTGTTGCCCATATCAACTAATCGTTGCAGAACATTCAGCAGGTTATGAATATCCGCGAAGTGCAGCCCCGTTGTCGGTTCATCGAGAACATACAGCGTATGCCCCGTCGCCGCCTTGCCCAGTTCCGCCGCGAGCTTCACCCGCTGCGCCTCACCCCCCGACAAAGTCGTCGATGGCTGACCGAGGGTCATATATCCGAGACCGACGTCGTTGAGCATTTTCAGCAGGCGGATGACCGTCGGGAAGTTCGCAAAAAACTCAAGCGACTCCTCAATCCGCATATCCAGCACGTCGGCTATATTCTTACCCTTATAAGTTACTTCCAGCGTTTCCGGGTTATAGCGCTTACCCTTGCACTGCTGGCAGGTTACATACACATCAGGAAGGAAGTGCATTTCAATCACCATCGTCCCCTGGCCTTTGCAGTATTCGCAACGGCCGCCTTTGGTATTGAAGCTGAAACGCCCCGGCTTATACCCGCGAATCTTCGCCTCCCGCGTCTTGGCGAACAGTTTGCGAATATCATCCAGAGCGCCGGTATAAGTCGCCGGGTTGCTCCGGGGGGTCTTGCCTATCGGCGACTGGTCAATCTCGATTACCTTGTCAATCTGCGATATGCCGAGAATGCTCTTGTGTTTGCCCAGATGCTCGCGAGACCCGTATAGCTGTTTCCGCAGTGCCGTCATCAATACCTGATTAACCAGCGTGCTTTTGCCTGAACCAGATACACCAGTCACACAGACAAAAACACCTAAGGGGAATTTAACGTCGATGTCTTTTAGATTGTGCTCCGCCGCACCTTTGACCTCGACGCTTTTACGAAGGTTGTATTTGCGTCTTCTTGGCCGCAACCCGATTCTCTTCCTGCCGCCAAGATAATCGCCCGTCAGCGACCTCGTGCAGTTTATAACGTCCTGCAATGTTCCTTCGACCACCAGTTCCCCGCCGTGAGCGCCCGCTGCAGGTCCTATGTCAACGATATGCTCGGCGCTCCTCATAATATCTTCGTCGTGTTCGACCACGATAACGGTATTGCCTATCTTCACAAGCTTTTGCAGTATGCCGAGCAGCCGGTCATTGTCCCGTTTGTGAAGTCCTATCGTGGGTTCATCGAGAACATAGCAAACGCCCACAAGCCCGCTTCCCACCTGCGTTGCCAACCGTATCCGCTGTGCCTCTCCGCCGGCAAGCGTTCCGCTTCTGCGGTCAAGCGTGAGATACCCCAGCCCCACGTCAAACATAAAGCCGAGTCGCACCTTTACCTCTTTCAATATCTGTTCGGCTATTACGGCCTTCTCTTTTTCGAGCTTGAGCTTGTTGAAAAACTCCTGTGCCTTCTCGATGCTCATCATCGACAGTTCGTGAATGTTCTTATTCCCTACTGTTACCGCTATTGCCTCGGGCCGCAACCTCGCCCCCTCGCACGCGGTGCAGGGCTGCTCGCCGAAATAACTGTGCAGCCGTTCTTTGACGTATTCGCTGTCGGTCGCCTTCCACCTCCGCATAAGGTTCGGGATGACGCCCTCAAACCAGACGCCGTATTTCTCCTCGTCGGCCTTCGCCGTGCCGTTCATCAGGAGCCGTCTTATCTCTTCAGGCAAGTGCCCGAAAGGCACCGTCTTATCAACGCCGAAATCCCTGCAAAATCTTTTCACCAAGCGGTTATAAAAAATGTTCATCCGCTTGCCGCCCTTGCGCCAGGCGTCAATCGCGCCGTTTTCCAGCGACTTGCTTTTATCCGGCACAATCAATTCCGCGTCAAATTCCAGTATCGTCCCCAGCCCGTCGCAGCTCTTGCACGCGCCATAAGGGCTGTTAAAGCTGAATAACCTCGGCGATAACTCCTCCAGCGACGCCTCTGGATGCTCCGCGCAGGCGAACTTCTCGCTGTATATCGACTCAGTCCATTTGTCGTTGCTCTGCCCGCCTGCCCTTGGCGAAACCGAAGGGGCCGGCTCCTGAAACAGCACAACGACTATTCCATCGGCCAGCTTCAACGCCGTCTCAACCGAGTCGGCCAATCGGACCCGAACCGAGTCATTTATAACCAGCCGGTCAACCACAGCAGCGATACTGTGCTTTTTGTTCTTGTCCAGCACAGGGGTGTTTTTAATATCGTAAATCGTCCCATCAACGCGCACCCGCACAAAACCTTCTCTCTGTATGGCGCTGAAGATGTCCTTATGCTCACCTTTTTTGCCGCGAATCAATGGTGCGCAAATCTGGACCTTTGTCCCCGCGGGCCTGCTGATTATCCAATCGACAATCTGCGACGAATGCTGGCTGGTAATCTCCTTGCCGCATACCCGGCAGTGGGGGGTTCCGACGCGGGCGAACAGCAATCGAAAATAATCATAAATCTCCGTTGTCGTCGCCACCGTCGAACGCGGATTGGCCGATGCGCTACGCTGTTCAATCGCAATCGTCGGAGGCAATCCCGTTATCTCAACCACCGCGGGCTTTTGCATCTGCTCCAAAAACTGCCTCGCATAAGAACTAAGCGACTCGACGTATTTGCGTCTGCCCTCGGCGTAAATAGTATCGAACGCCAGAGAGCTTTTGCCTGAGCCGCTTATACCGGTGATGGCGACTAATTTATCGCGTGGTATGCTCAAGCTGATGTTCTTGAGGTTATGCTCCGACGCACCGGTTATTTTGATTACCTTTTCCGTTTGCTCGCTCATTAAAATACCTTCGTAACTATAATGCCAAATTTCATTGATAATCCAAACTTGTTATTGTAGCAAAAAGGAACCGCAGATTACACAGATTTTTACCACGAATGGCTTGGCCATCCCTGACGGGAAACGCTAAGGCGCGAAGGGGATTTAAGTTAAAAGTAAAAAAGCAAAAGGAAAAAAGACGCCGATTTTGCGGCTTTAGAATCCGAATTTCGGTATTAAAAAACTCCGCCCTTACTTCGGATAACCTATTGTCTGGGCCACGATTATCTGTTCGGGCTTAACCTTAACGGTTTCGCCGAATTTCTTCTGGTCAACCATTCCCCGGACTACTGACGCCAGACCCTGCGACGCACAATACAAATAGACGTTTTGAACCATACAACCCACTTCGACGTCTCCCCATATTTTTCGTTTTTCTTCCGGGACAGGCGCAGGGGCAGGCGAATTTTTCGGATTCCTGAGGGTAAAAACGTAAACCAGGTTCACCGGGGCAATGAATACGAAATCCTGCATGCCGGCCAACTTTCTAAAATCGCCTTTCGCGGCGGGTTTAAGCTCGTGTTTCGCCGCGTCATATAAATAGACGCCTTCCGGCAGCACCACGTAAATATCAACGCAATATATTCCCATCGCCGCCGGCGACGTGCGTTTGCCGTCGGGCCTGTTTATGCCGTCTGCCGCCCAAAGCAAGTCAGACAACTGCTGGAGGGTGAGCTTCTTATCTGATATATCCCGAGTTGTCTTTCTTTTCTTAAGCGCCTGCATCATGGAAATTCCCTTATTCAAATCAGGCGGATTGAGTTTGATTACGCCGTTCGTTTCGGCAATTGGCTGCGCGGTATTAGCGTCCTCTGAAAAACTAACATTAGTAACGCCCAGCAAACCCATCGCGGGCACGGCTTTCAAAAATGTTCTGCGATTCATATATCCTCCAAATCTAAAATTCGTCGGCGACACGCCGACGGCTAAACGATAATGAATTCGGCGGGGTAATCCGCCTGCGGCGGATAAAACCCCACCCTACATTACATATCACACACAATTCTATCCGCGCTGTGGGGAAAATCAAAAAAAATAACCCTACCATTGTCCCGATAAAAGGGGACGAAGTGGCGGGGCTAAATACTTTAGAATTATTTTTTCAGTTTCTCTGCCGTAGGCAAAACCGCAAACGACTTTATCCCCTCTTTTTTAGCAAACCTCTCTACCACTCGCCGAATATCTCCCATATCCCGGCCGTGCATCATCGTGAAGATATTAAAAGGCCAGCCCTTAAATATTTTCCGTTGGTAACAATGACTGACAATTCCCAGTGCCGCTAAGTTCTTGCCGATTTTAATCGCCCGTGATTTTTTTACCTTGCAGACGAACATCGCGTTGGCGGTAAAGCCCAGCTTATTATGATTTACCATTGCCCCAAGGCGATTGATTACCCCCTCGTCAATCATACCGGCGATATGCAGCAAACTATCGTAATTTTCAAACGCATCTTTACCAAGAAAATCGAATGGCCGTTTAACTACTTTCAATCCTCTCTGCAATCCCTTTAATATCTGCTCATCAATAACGCAAAGTGAACAGCGTTCAGCGTTCAGAGGGCAGCGATAGCGGACAGGCAGCAATTGCTTTCCATCGCTTGCGGCGTCGAAACGCGCATCTAATTTGAAGACCCGCACAACGGGCAAACTGTTGAAAGCAGCCCCAAACCGCTTCGATAATTTTTTCAAAATCGTTTCAAGGCCCTTTTGCGAATCCGCCCGAAGGGTAAACCAGAGGTTGTAATAATGCTCGCGGAGGTAATTATGCGAGACGCCTTTTAATTTATTCACAGCCGAGACGACCTTTTTCAAATCTTCCTGCTCGATATGAGCCGCGACGAGGGTGCTTGCCTTGCCAATTGCCCGCCAGTTTATCGACACGCCGAGGCGTCTGATTACGCCGAGTTTGACGAGCGCCCGCGTGCGTTTGAGGACTTTTGCTTCGCTGGTTTTGAGAATGCGAGCGATTATCGCGAATGGTCTTTCGGCTATCGGCAGCCCCGTTTGTAACTCGTTACACAGCCGCCTATCAAACGCCGAAAGGTTTCTCATTGTCAGCGCCCCCGTTTAGGCGTATATCCGCAGATTGGGTCGCCGGCCAGGTAGTTACCCATCATTGTCATTGCCCGTGCTTTGCAGCCGCCGCAGACCTCGACGTATTCGCAATCGCCGCATTTGCCTTCAAATTTTGCGGTATCGCGGATTTCGTTGAGAAATTTCGATTCGCGCCATATTTTCGCGAAGTTATAGTTGTTATCAACGAGGTTGCCCGCCGGGACATCGAGGAACCCGCAGGTCTGCACGTCGCCTTTGAAGCTAATAAACCCGAACCCCTTGCCTCCCATACATCCCGTGCCTTCGGCGATGAGTCCCCGTGCCTTTGCCTGCTCGCAAATCCTGGCAAACGCGGGCCCACATGTGACGCGGATGTCGATTTCCTTTTTGAATTTTATACGAAGGAGCTCATTGAGGATATATTCGTATTGAATCGGGTCAAGGACGGCGTCGTCCATTTCCGTGGCCCGGCCTGTGGGGACAAGCATAAAGGTGTTGAAACATGTAGCGCCGAGACGTTTGGCAAGCTCGGCAATTCCGACGATTTCGCCTGCGTTTTGCTTGTGTATCGTGGTATTTATCTGGAAAGGCATCTTCGCCTTGTGTGCCATTTCCACGGCTTTAATAACCGTATCGAAAGCGCCGGTAGTATCCCGGAAATGATCGTGGGTCTCAGCAGTGGCGCCGTCGATACTGAAGGACAGTGCGGAAACGCCCGCTTTTTTGAGTTTGGCTATTGAGTCGTCATCGAGAAAATAGCCGCAGGTTGCCATCACGACGCGAAGGCCCTTTTCTTTGGCGTATTTGATAATCTCATACAAATCGGGGCGTTCCATTGGCTCGCCACCCGTTAATATCAGGATGGGCTTGGCGAACTTTGCTATCGAGGCGATTATCTTTTTGCACTGCTGGGTGGTCAGTTCTTCGTCGCCATGGGGCCCGGCGTTTGCCCGGCAATGCTTGCAGTAATACCGGCACCGCCTTGTTACCTCAAAGGCAATAAGATGGGGCTTGATTTGGTCCTTTGTAGTTCGTATTTCGCATTTTGTCTTATGAGATTTGGCAACCATAGCGATAACTTTAGTTGATTAGGCAGAGACAGTCAACGGTTTGCCGGTTATGCCCTGGTCAACCGCTTTCATGCGGGCTATGCGCGGGAACCAGAGCGGCATGGCGCAATCCGTTTGGACGGCGGACAAAGCGTGCAATTTAGCGTTTTGGGACGTTAAATTCACCGGGAAAATTGCCGAAAACAATTGACAGAGTAGTGCGTAAACGTTACAATTAAGCAGAATTACGGGATTATAGCTGGGTTTGGAACTTTGTATGGGCGGGTCGTTGCTGTGGTGGTAACGACAGGCCTGACAAAAGAGGCCCGAAAAGCTATAATTTGCCGGAATCCGCCATAGGCGGACAAGTGTTGCGAAAGGAGTATGTAATGAAGTCCGATTCTTCACGGCCAGCCGATTCGGCTGGAAAATCCTCAATTCAAAAATCCGGCGCTGATATAGCCGTCCAAGCACTTATTGACCAGGGTGTTGATACGATGTTTGGCTATCCTGGCGGGGTGATATTGCCATTTTTTGACAAGCTGTATGATGCGCCGATTCGTTTCATAATTCCTCGTCATGAGCAGGGCGGTGCGCATATGGCGGACGGATACGCGCGTGCGAGCGGGAAGGTCGGCGTGATAGTCGCGACGAGCGGGCCGGGGGCGTGCAACCTGGTAACCGGGCTTGGGACGGCGATGATGGATTCGGTTCCGCTTGTCGCCATAACGGGGCAGGTTCGGACGGACCTGATTGGTAACGACGCATTTCAGGAGGCGGATACGACGGGTATCACGCGGCCTGTGACGAAATATAATTGTATAGTCAAGGACGTAAGGGACCTGGCGAGGGTGATAAAAGAAGCGTTTTATATCGCTTCGACGGGCAGGCCGGGGCCGGTGGTTGTTGATTTGCCGGTGGATGTTCAGGTTGCCAAGACCAGCTATGACCCCAAAGTTGAGATGAGGTTGCCGGGGTATCGGCTGAAAACAAAGGGACATTCGCGTCAGATATCAATGGCGGCAGAGGCGATAAATAAGTCCGAGAAGCCGGTGCTGTACGTGGGCGGGGGCGTTGTCATCGCAAACGCCGGCGAAGAGCTGCGTGCACTTGCGAAGAAAGCGCATCTGCCAGTTACAATGACGCTATTAGGATTAGGCAGTTACGACCAGAATGAGCCGGAGTCGTTAGATATGCTTGGGATGCACGGCACTGCTTACGCGAATTACGCAGTTCATGAGTGCGATTTGCTGATAGCGGTGGGCGCCCGGTTTGACGACAGGGTTACAGGCAAGCTAAAGACGTTTGCCGCCAACGCGAAGGTGATACACATTGATATTGACCCGGCGAGCATAGCGAAGAACGTTCGCGCGGATATCCCGGTCGTGGGCGACGCTAAGTACATCCTTACCGAGCTGGTTAATCAGGTCGAATATCGTGAGCGCAAGGAGTGGTTTGCGAAGATTGCGCAGTGGAAGCGGAAGTATCCGATGGGCTACGACAGGAAATCGACGAACATAAAGCCGCAATATGTGATTGAACAGATTTGCGAATTTACGGGCGGCGACGCGATAATCACGACAGGCGTCGGGCAGCATCAGATGTGGACGTCGCAGTTCTACAAGTTCAAAAGGCCGAGGCAGTTTATCACTTCGGGCGGTCTTGGGACGATGGGATATGGACTACCGGCGGCAATAGGGGCGCAGATAGCGATGCCGGAGGCGACCGTTGTTGATATTGACGGGGACCACAGTTTTAATATGACGCTGACGGAGCTTAGGACGGCGGTTCAATATGAGCTGCCGATAAAGGTCTGCATTATGAACAACGGGTATATGGGAATGGTTCGGCAGTGGCAGGAGCTTTTCTACAACAAGCGATATTCGAAGAGCTACCTTGCGAATCCGGATTACTCTAAAGTGGCTGAGGCGCTGGGTGCGGTGGGGATAACGGTTGAGAAAAAGGCGGATGTGCCGAAGGCGATTAAGAAGATGCTGACTGAGAAGAAGCCCTGTGTTGTGGATTTCAGGGTTGAGCCGGAAGAGAACGTCTGGCCTATGGTTCCGACGGGCAAGAGTTTGCACGAAATGGATGGGCTGGACCTGCTGGAAAGTATGGCGTAGAAGAAAATAAAAAATCAAAATGTAAAAAGTAAAAACTGGATTCCTGCTTCCGCAGGAATGACAAAGAAAAAGGCAAAGGGTAAGACCTATGAAACATATAATAAGCGCGTTGGTTGAGAATAAGCCGGGAGTTTTGGCGCACGTCGCGGGGATGTTCGCGGCGAGGGCGTTCAATATCGATTCGTTAGTCGTCGGCAGGACTGAGGACCCGCAGTTGAGCCGGATGACTATTGTTGTAATCGGTGATGACCGTGTGCTTGAGCAGGTCCGCAAACAGCTCGCGAAGATAATCCCGGTTGTGAAGGTTCAGGATTTTGCGGGTCAGGTGGTGGTCGCCCGCGATTTGATGCTGATAACTTTCACTGCGCCTGCGGAAAAGAGGCCTGAGATACTAGCGTTGATAGAGACCTTCAAAGGTAACGTTGTTGACATTGGTCAGAAGACGATAATGGTGGAGATAAGCGGCCCCGAGGAGAAAATCGAGGCGTTTATCGAGATGTGCCGGCCATACGGGATAAAGAACGTTGCGCGGACGGGGACGATAGCGATGCCGAGGCAGGAAAAGACGGCTGGCGTGTCTCAGGAAACCACGAACGAAGATTAAAAGCATAGTAATTATTGGGGCTTTTCAGAACGGCCTTGGCGCTGTATAATCTCGGCCAGTGTTAACTATGGACAATTGTTTAGCCGTTTGATTAGGAGATAGAGCGTGTTTAATCATCGCAAGAGTAAGATTAAGAGGAGGCGCAAGAGCGGATTCCTGGTTCGGATGCAGACGAGTAAAGGCAGGAAGATGATAAACCGCAAGCGTCGGGTTGGCCGGTCGGTAAGCGTGCGAAAAACCATGAAGTAAGGCAAATAT
>Ga0116116_1002525_pt1 | contig 11277 bp, 7 predicted proteins | sample June2015DPH_10_1_FD_89722 | JGI IMG/M metagenome (GOLD analysis project Ga0116116, IMG submission 89722) | Peatland microbial communities from SPRUCE experiment site at the Marcell Experimental Forest, Minnesota, USA - June2015DPH_10_150 | ecosystem: Environmental > Terrestrial > Soil > Wetlands... | reverse complement strand
GCCTCGGCATCGTCCATGCCGACGAAACTGGCGATGATCACCAGATCTTTCGCCGCCACCATCCTTGCCGCTGCGCCGTTGATACAGATCACTCCGGAGCCGCGCTCCCCCTCGATGGCATATGTCTCGAATCGGTTGCCGTTGGTCACGTTCCAGATGGCGACCGCCTCATAAGGGATGATGTCGGCTGCCTCCATCAGATCCTTGTCGATGGTGACGCTCCCCTCGTAATGGAGATCGGCGCCGGTAACCATGGCGCGGTGGATTTTGCTCTTCAGCATCTTTCTTTCCATTATTTGTCTTCCCCCAATATACAGTTATCGATGAGTCTTGTTCTGCCGATGCGCACGGCGAGCGCCAGAAGCGTCCGGTCGTCCGCCTCCCTTACCTCCTCAAGGGTGTCGCCGTCCTTAAGTTCCACATATTCGACCACGGCCGCCGGTTCCGCGCCGATCACGGCCATGACCCGTTCCCGCAGCGCGCCGGCATCCTTTTCGCCCTGCCGGTAAAGCGCCCCGGCCGCAGCGAGGGAACGGAAGAGGCAGAGGGCGCTGATCCGCTCCTCAGGGGAGAGGTAGCTATTGCGGGAACTCATGGCCAGGCCGTCGGCCTCCCGAACGATCGGCATGCCGATGATCTCGACCGGGATGTTCAGGTCAACGACCATCCTGCGGATGACCGCCAGTTGCTGGTAATCTTTCCTGCCGAAGAGGGCAGCGTGCGGCTGGACGATATTGAACAGCTTGCCGACCACCGTGGTCACCCCGCGGAAATGACCGGGGCGGCTGGCGCCGCACAGGGGCAGGGAGAGCTTTTCCACGTCCGTATAGGTCTGGTAGCCGGGCGGATACATCGCGGCTGCGGAAGGGGCAAAGATCACATCGACACCGGCAGCTGCGGCAATTTTTGCATCCCTCTCCAGGTCGCGGGGATAGCTGGTGAAGTCTTCGCCCGCTCCGAATTGAGCCGGATTGACGAAGATGCTGGTCACCAGGAATCCACCCTGCCGGCGACCCTTCCGCATGAGCGAGGCGTGCCCTTCATGGAGATAACCCATGGTGGGGACCAGGACAATGGCAGTGCCGACTGCCCTGACTGCCTGGGCAAGTCGCTGCATTTCGTCTATTTCTTCGATGATTTTCATGGCTGGTTAGAAAGAGTTCGCATCCGTCGGGAATTCACCTCTCTTCACCTCTTCTATATAGCGGTTTACGGCATCGGTTATGACCGGCCGCAGATCCACATACTTCTTCACGAATTTGGGGGAGTATTTCTCGCAGAGCCCGAGAATATCGTGAATAACGAGCACCTGTCCGTCGCAGTGGGGACCAGCCCCGATACCGATGGTCGGAATGGCCAGTTCACCGGTTATCCGGAGTGCCAGCTTTTGCGGTATTCCTTCCAGGACCAGTGCAAAGGCGCCGGCCGTCTCGACTGCCCTGGCATCGGCAAGGAGCTTTTCCGCCTGCTCATCGGTTTTCCCCTGTACCCTGTACCCCCCCATGCGATGGATAGACTGGGGGGTAAGGCCGATATGGCCCATGACCGGAATATCCATATCGACAATGGCGCGGATGGTGGCGGCTACATGCTCCCCCCCTTCGAGCTTCACCGCGGCAGCCCCGCCATCCTTGATCAGGCGGCCGGCGTTGCGGCGGGCATCGCTCAGATCCACCTGGTATGAAAGAAAGGGCATGTCGGCGATTACCAGCGCCTTCGGCTCCGCACGCATCACCGCCCTGGTATGATAAAGCATCTCCTCGACGGTGACCGGCAGGGTATTCTCATGCCCGGCAAACACAACGCCCGCCGAATCGCCCACCAGCATGATGTCAATGCCGCAATTATCCAGAATCCGCGCAGTCGGGAAATCGTAGCAGGTGAGGACCGTTATCCTATCCCCCTCTGCCTTCATTTTCTGGATATCAAGAACGGTTTTCTTCTTTATCAACGCCTTCTCCGTTAATATTGCAATCCGGGATATCACCGTACATGATAACAGGAGAACCCGAAGGAAACAACCTGGAGCCGGCCGGAAAGGGAATGCCGCCCGCAAAAAAAGCGCCAGCCATTAAAGGAGACGCTTTTCCACAGTAAAGAGAGGGAACTCCCCCACTCATCCATACCTGGCTATTGCCTCCCGTCCCGGTTCTATTACGAATCCTGGCGGTATTTCGCTATGCCGGCAAGGCCTTGACAGCTCCACTCACGTAGCGGGCTTCCCTCGCGGACAATACCTTATTATCATAATCAGTGGGAAAAAGTCTACTATATTTTATTTTACTAGTTAAAATATTTTAACAAGTTGCAGGGAGACGGGGCTGTTCCGCTATCCCGATGTATCTTTCATTACCTCCAGCTCTTTCATTACGATGCCACTCTCTTCCCTGCGCTTTTCCATGTCGTCAAAGATTGTCCTGACCATCTCTCCAAACTCATCCACCGATTTTTTGATTTCCGCGCCATCTTCTGCCTGCCTGTCAGTGGCGCCGACCATTTCATGGGTTATCTCCTTTATCGAATCAATGGCAAATCCTATGCTTTTGGTGGCTTTTGACTGCTCCTTGGATGCCTTGAATATCTGCGCAGTCATGGAACTGACGTCCTCTATGGATTGCGTAACCATACGGGTACTCGTTGTTTGTTCAGCGGTGGCTATCTTGATCTTTTCGGTCATCTCCATGGCGCGCTGGGAGCTTTCGAGGATCACCAGGAGAGCCTTTCCCGTTTCCTCTCCGAGCTTGACCCCCTTCTGCACCAGTTCTTTGGCCGAGGTCACACTGCTGGCCGCCATATGGGACTCATTCATTATTTCATCGATAATGCCGGTAATCTCTTCGGTAGATTGGCCGGTTTGCAGGGAAAGGTTCCTGATTTCATCGGCAACGACACCGAAACTTTTACCGTATTCGCCGGCCTGGGCTGCAATAATGGAGGCGTTCAGGGCCAGCAGGTTGGTACGCTTGGTGATGGCGTTAATTACATCGACAATGCCGTTGATCCGGCTGCTGTTCTCACTGAGTCGCTTGATCCCCTGGAACGACAGATCGACCGAACTCTGGATTTCGGCAAGTGCCGAAATAGTTTCTTCAACCACTGCTCTTCCCTTATCCGCCTGCGCCTTGACCTGGCTGGAGAGTTCATGGGAATATGCGGTGTTCTCCCCAACATTTTTCAGCGACAAATTGATCTGTTCCATGGCCGAGATTGATTTGTCGACTGCTTCAGAAAGAAAATCGAGGTTTCTGCTGACCTGCTCAATGGCCAGGGAAATTTCACTCACTGCGGAACTCGTCTCATCCACGGACTCCATGACACTTTCCGATGACGACGATATATGGGCCGTATTTTCCTCCAACGAATCCACGGCGGATTTCAGATTGAGCACATTGTGGGAATAAGAGTCCCGGTTCCTCAGCAACTCGGTGAAGGTCTTGCCGAGCTCCCGGGTCAGGGTGTCGATGGCATGCAGGAGATTGATCCTGGTAAATGACGATGCAACCTGATCGGCAAAGAGCTTTATGGTCTCCGTATCGGTTTCGTTCAAGGTCCGCTTGGTGAATTTATTGTCGATACCGAATAAACCGATCGACTCACCCTTGACGACAATCGGACAGAGCATGAAGCTCCTCGACCGGATCGGTTTTATGGAGTCATAGGGTGGCTGTACCCGGAAATCGGCAGGGTATTTCCCGAGATCATCGATCAGATACGCTTTTTTCTCGCTGAAGCATTTGTAGATAATGCCGCTCCGCTCGTCCAGGGGTAGTGTTACGCCGGCAGGATCAAACCCCTCGACCCCTGTCGTCGAAAAGAAGTAGAGATGTGACCGCGTCTCATCGGCCAATAAAATGTTGACCTGTTCATAACCGAGGATTTCGTGGAGGCCCTCGGAAGATAGGGATAATACCTCTTGAAAGTCCAGGGATTTCTGCAGCCTGCCGCTTATCTGGTGAAAATTCTTGATATTGTTATCGAGCAGCTGGTAACGGCCTTCAAAATTTTCCTTCTGCAATACCACTTCGCGGTGAAGAGAATCCAGTTCACCGCTCCGTTTGTACAATTCATCGGTAGATTTGCCGATGACAAAACCGAGAGAAGACATGGTCACTGCCGTGCCGAAACACATATAACTATAGAGGGCCAGATTATAGGCGTCTTTGGTGATATCTGAAATTATCTGTACCCACAAGGACTGGTCAGGAGCGGAGAACAGCACAAGACGAATGACAATCCAGATGAGGGGAGCGCAAATCCCCATTATGAAACCGAATACCGCATAAAGGATACTCCGGTTAATTCTCTCCATTCTGTCGTTCATGGGCTGATTTGATCCTCCCCTGCCGGTTGCCGGCCCGGCAAGTATCTGTATCCCGGGTATCCCGCTTTGCATGCAGCCCGGGCGTTTTGTCGGAAACCGTGACTTCCGGAAATGGATGAACCCACTCTATGTCACGGGCTGAACAAAGTCAATCTCCAGTTGTAAAACGAGGCAAATGGCCCGTTTCAGATATTGTGGTATAATTTCCCCGTGCCGGTTCTCCTTCATTGCATGTCAAGAAAGCCTGGTAAAAGCTTTTCATAAGTGTTCAGGAGATTTTCGGGCATTATGCGAACATCGCTGATAACAGACATGAAATTGGTATCACCATTCCAGCGGGGAACGATATGGATATGGATATGATCATCAACTCCGGCGCCCGCAGCCTTTCCCAGATTGATGCCGATATTGAATCCCTGAGGTGCGGCTGTTTTTTCCAGGACATTGCGGCAAAGACGTAATGCCGCGAACAGATCGAGCATCTCCGCGATGGATAGCTCATTCATATCGGCTGTATGGCGGAAAGGGGCGATCATCATATGGCCGTTGTTGTAAGGATAGCGGTTCAGCATGACCAACGATAAACCGGTTCGGTAGAGGATCAGCCTGTCCCGGTCTTGTTCTTGATCGGAAGAGACACAGAATATGCAATCCGACGGTTTTTCATTGAGTATATAATCAATGCGCCATGGGGCCCAGATTCTTTCCATAAGCTGTCGGTGCTCCTTTCGGGGAAATGCGTCTGTACGGGCCGGGAATAAAGAGCCGGATTCGGCAATAAATCAAGGATAAAGATCTTTTTAATTCACCGGTATTTTTAAGTCTAATATAAAAACTGTTCCAATCCAAGGAGAAATTAATGGACAAGAAACAGGAAGCGCTGGATTACCATTCAGGCGGACGCAAGGGCAAGATCGAGGTAATCTCTACCAAACCCTGTGTAACATCCCGTGACCTCTCCCTGGCGTACTCGCCGGGGGTTGCGGAACCCTGCCTGGAAATCGCCAGTAACCCCGCGGATGCCTACAAATACACCGCCAAGGGAAACCTGGTCGCGGTGCTGTCAAACGGCACCGCGGTACTGGGCCTCGGCAATATAGGGGCACTGGCAGGGAAGCCGGTCATGGAAGGGAAGGGGGTCCTGTTCAAACGCTTCGCCGACATCGACGTGTTCGATATCGAGGTAAACACGGAAAATCCGGATGAGGTGATCAGGGTCTGCCAACTTCTCGAACCCACCTTCGGCGGGATCAACCTGGAGGATATCAAGGCGCCGGAGTGTTTCCATATCGAGGAGGAACTGAAAAAAAGCATGAACATTCCGGTCTTCCACGACGACCAGCACGGCACGGCAATAATCACCTCGGCGGCGCTCATCAACGCCCTGCATATTGTCAACAAGAGGATCGAAGAGGTCCGGATCGTCATCAACGGCGCCGGGGCTGCCGCCATCGCCTGCGCCAACCTGGCCGTAACCCTCGGCGTGAGGAAGGCGAATATCATCATGTGCGATACCAAGGGGGTCATTTACAAGGGGCGCAGCGAGGGGATGAACCCGTACAAGGAGCGGTTTGCCGCCGACACCCCGTTGCGGACCCTGGCAGAGGCTCTGGACGGGGCCGATGTCCTTCTCGGCCTTTCCGTCAAAGGGGCCTTTACCAGGGAGATGATACGGACCGTGGCAAAAGATCCCATCATTTTCGCCATGGCCAATCCGGAGCCGGAGATAACCCCGGAAGAGGTAAAAGCGGTACGGGACGACGCCATCATGGCCACCGGACGCTCCGACTATCCGAACCAGGTCAACAACGTCCTCGGCTTCCCCTTTATCTTCCGCGGCGCCCTCGATGTTCGCGCCACCGCCATCAACGAGGAGATGAAAATTGCCGCGGCCCATGCCCTTGCACAGCTGGCGCGGGAAGAGTGTCCCGAGTCGGTCTGCCGCGCCTATGGAAACGTCAAGTTCTCTTTCGGACGCGATTACATCATTCCCAAACCGTTCGACCCGCGCGCGCTGTTGCGGGTTGCCCCGGCAATCGCCAAAGCGGCCATGGATTCCGGGGTGGCCCGCCAGCCGATCGAGGATATGGCGAAATATGTGGAACACCTGGAAGCGCTCCAGGGGAGGGCCAAGGAGACCATGCGCCATATCATCAACATGGCCAAGGCCGACCCGAAACGGATTGTCCTGCCGGAGGGGGAGCAGGAGAAGATCCTCCGCGCCGCCCAGATGATGATTGAGGAGGGAATAGCCGTCCCGATCCTCCTCGGCAACCGGAGGGTGATCGGGGAAAAGATCGAAGAATTGCGTCTGGGGTTAAGCGGGGTGACAATCATCGATCCGGACGACAGTCCCGATACGGAGCGCTACTCCCAGGTCCTTTTCGAACTGCGCCAGCGCAAGGGGATCACCCTTTCCGAAGCACGGCTGATGATTCGGCGCGCATCGGGGACCTATTACGGCAGCGTCATGGTCCGGCTGGGGGATGCGGATGCTCTCCTTTCCGGCATTGACGCCCACTACCCGGACATCATCCGGCCGGCCCTGGAGGTGATCGGCAAAAGGGCAGGGCTCTCCAGCGTCCATGGCCTCTACATGATGGTTTTCAAGAGGGGGATATTCTTTCTCGCCGACGCCACGGTCTGCATTGATCCGACGGCAGAAGAACTCGCCGAGACTGCGATACTGGCCGCCGAAACGGCACGGCTGCTGGATATCGAGCCGCAAATAGCGATGCTCTCCTTTTCCAATTTCGGCTCGGTAAAGCACCCCCATGCTCTCACGGTAAAACGGGCCGTGGAGATGGTCAAGGAGCGGGCGCCGGAGTTGGTGGTGGACGGAGAGATGCAGGCGGACACGGCGGTCACCCCCGAGATCCTCGCCGCGAACTACCCCTTTGCAGCCTTGAAGGGGGCCGCCAACGTCCTTATCTTTCCCGACCTCACCTCCGGCAACATCTGCTACAAGCTTCTCAATCGTCTCGGTGGCGCCGATGCCATCGGCCCTATTCTGATGGGGATGAAAAAACCGATACATGTACTCCAGCGGGGCGATGATGTGGCCAATATCGTCAATATGGCCGCCATTGCCGTGGTGGATGCGCAAAACGCGCAAAGGCAAGGAATGTGATGGCGACCGTTACCTTTTTGTTGCAAATACGATCATATTTTTGCTACATTAAAAAAAGCCGGTGTTTATCGGATCGCGGCAGGAAGAGTCAGGGCAGCAAAAAACGGAGAAGTTCACCCATATGGACCGGTTAATCGGGTTAAACAGCCAATTCGGCAGGATGATGGCCCTGTCCCTTCTGTTCCATCTGATTGCCTCCCTGTTGTTTCTTTACCCCCGCTATGGAAGTTTCGGCAAGGCAACTGTCACCTACGTGGATCTGAATTTGGGGATGGCCGGTCAACCCGTTCTACCCGCTGCCGCCTTTAAACCCGAAAAGCCTGCCGTTAGCGTAAAGGCCCAGGCTTCCGTTCCGTTGCCGACAACTCCCGCTACTGAACTGGATAAGCTTCGGGAAAATACGCAAAAGTCCCTGGATGACGCCGCTTCACAGCCGGCCAAGGTGCAGGGGGTATCTCTGGGGTTGGGCATAACCAGCGGTTATTTCGCCAGCATTGGCGAAGGTGAGACCTTGCGCGAGGATATCCGGGAATATTATTTTGCAATGCTCCGCAGCATCAATGAAAAATGGTGGGTAAACAAGGACAGCCATCTGGCAGGAAGGAAGAGTGCGGTTTTTTATCTGGTTATTGCCAGAAACGGCACGATAGTCGACAGATTGCTGGTCGAAAGCTCGGGTAACCCTGCCTATGATAAGGCAATGTTGCACACGCTGGAGGCGGCAAGTCCGCTCCCCCCCCTGCCGGAAACGTACCGGGGGGATTTTTTCCAGGCTCCGCTCCGCTTCAATGCCCCATTAAATCTGATGGAATCGTTGAAGATAGGGTAATACAGCGGCCGGCCGCTAGTCAAATTCCTCCACATCCAGTTCGAGAAGCTCCATTTCCTCAGAATCATCACTTCCCTGCAGATGCGCTATCTTTTTTGCGGCATCTCTGAATTCCGGGTTGATGGCCCGGACCTGTCGATAGAGTCGCAGGGCATCTTCCTGACGTCCGCCCGTTTCATAGAGAATCGCAAGCTCGTAATTGAGACTCAGCTGTTCTTCACCCGACAATCCTTGCAGGGAAAGGGTATTGATAAAAATCTCCTCTGCCTTGGCAACATCCCCCTTGTCCCGGTAACATATCCCTTCCAGGGTCAGGCAGTCAATCTTCCTTTGCGGATCAAGGGCCGCGGTCTGAAATTCAGTTATGGCATCAGCGAATAATTCCATTTCCTTATAGGCAATCCCGAGATTGTAGTGGGTTTCAGTATCCTCGTTTTCAAGTTGCTGATCCACCACCACCCTTTTAACTTCGACGCGTTGACCGTCCAGGCCATATTTTACCTGTTTTTTGGCAGAGAGAGCAGCATCTGCGGGTTTTTCCGGAATCGGTCCCTTGTCCGCTCCCGGCAACTCACCGGGTTCCCCCGCCGGTCCGGATTCTTCACCGGCAATATCAATCGGCTCCTTATGTTCAATATCCCGAAGCCAGTCGTTATTGGATATATCGGTGTCACCTATTTCGAGATCTATTTCTGTCCAATCCTCCTCTATTGCCGACCCCTTTTCGCCAGGGAAAGGTTTGATTTCAGCCTGTTCCATTGCGTCGGGGGGGGAGAGATCATCGTTCCCGACATCGGCTTGAAGATTTCCCAAGCCCTCCTCTTCGGCCAATGAAAGATCGATCTCTTCCTCCCATGCCATTTCTTCAGCGGCCCCCAAAGGCGTCGCCGCCGCAGGCTCTTCCGCGATTTCCGGAGCTGCCTCTGCTTGAGCCGTTACCGGCCTGTCCGCCTGTTCTTCCCCTGCCGGCTCAAGTGAGTCCATGACGGCAACCAGCTCGGCAAGCTTTTCCCTCTCTGCAGCGGCCTCGTAGACATTTTTGAGGCCACGGAGAATCCTTATATCATCAGGCGCTTCTCCCCGTAAGGCGGTATAAAGGCGTTCCAGCGAGTGAAAGGCGCCCTGCCGGGTAAAATGCGCCTCGTGAGCCTTCAGCATATCCAACGTGGCATTGATATCGCCCTCGTCCATGAACGATTGGATCAATGCCTCCAGGGCAAACAGTTCGTCGGGAAAGAGGTCGATAATATTCTGCAGGGTCAACCGCCTGTTCCCGGTTTCCCCCGTTTTAAGATATGCATCGGCCAGCAGCTTCCATGCCTTCAGGTTGGTTTTATCTAGGCTTACAAGTTCCTGGAGAGATGGAATGGCCGTTGCAGTTCCACCCTCTCTGATCTGGGTCGTCAGTAAATCAAGGATGAAATCTTTATTATCGGGATAAAGGGTCTCGACCCTTGCGCAAATCCTGGCGAATGCCGATTCATCACCACTTTTCCGGAGAAGTAAAGCCAACCGCACAAATTCCTGATATGCCTTATCGGCATGCCCGGCAAGAAAATAGGTTTCAGCGAATCTGAGATGGGTATTAGGGTTCTCCGGATCGGCGGCCAGCATCATCTCCAATGTCTTGAGCACTTCCGGTAACGAACCGGCTTTTTGGAAATGATTCACCACCAGATTATATTCGGACAGGGCATTGCTGATCAGCCCCTGCTTCTCATAGAGTGAGGCGAGGGAAAGGTTGGTATCGATTCTGGCGGGGTCCAGTTTCTGGATCTGATTATATATTGCGATGGCTTTAAGATAAAATACATGTTTGTAATAATGTTTGCCGATTATCTCATATTCCGCGATAGCCTCTTCTTTACGGTTGACCCGGACGAGGAGCTCAGCGAGTTTTTGTCTCTGTCTGATATCCTCGGGATCAAGGGCGACAACCTGCTCGTATTCCCTGATTGCCCGGTCCAATTGCCCCTTGGCAATGAACTTTTGTGCGGTTTCAAGTAATTTGTCTTTTTTTGAACTCAAAAGCGGCCTGCCTTTAAAAAAATCCGATAAATATCAATGGGTAATGTCTGCCAGAGTAATTGAATACGCACGTCATGTCAAGATTTATGGTTTTGCCGATCCCATCCACCACTCGCAATAAAGTACTCATGATATGTATTCACTTCCATCGATGAATCAATAATCTTTACAGCTTTTTAGTATACACTACCAGGACTGCAAGAATACAGAAAAAAAGTTATTTCGCGCTGTCACCTGGGGCATTCCGGCTTTGCTGTAATGCGTTGATTCTACTCTGGTTTCCCAGATGGACGAACTGTTTTCAGGATAATGCCCGCAATATTTCCCGAAGGTATCTGTACTCTTCCCCGGACAGCTTTCTGTCGTGGTAAACGGCCCGGCCATATACAGCCACAAATTTATCGATAAGGGGATCTCCGGCCAGAGCTGCCAGCTCATGAAGCCCGGTAGAGGGAAGGATAGCGAAGGTGTATCTTCTTTTTACCATCCGCAGAAACTTACGCAAAATCCTCTCTTCCCGGGAGGGCCTTCTTGTTCTTGTCGCTGCGCTAAGAAAAATCAGCAGAAGCAGAAGGCCCCCCGCCCGGAGCAGAACTTTCCCTGGATGAACGGAAAGGGAGATCTGCTTCACCTGGAAATTGACCCTGTTAACCAGCTGGAACTGCTTTTCCAGGTCATAGTTGATGATTGCCATGTTCCAGTAGTAGTTGCAGGAATCCAGATACATCCTGAGACGGAATGCGAGGCCCGCTTCCCCGTCTCCCCGAACCCCTTGGAAATTGGTCGACAGGATGCTCGGATCGACCATGACCCACCCTTTGCCGGCCATGTATGCCTCGACCCAGACATGGGCCATCTCTTCCGTGATCAGGTAATATCCTCCCAGATCATTATATTCACCGCCGTAATACCCTCCCACCAGCCGCGCAGGGACCCCTGCGCTCCGCAGTAAAACCGCGAAGGATGAAG
>Ga0116116_1002498_pt1 | contig 11383 bp, 19 predicted proteins | sample June2015DPH_10_1_FD_89722 | JGI IMG/M metagenome (GOLD analysis project Ga0116116, IMG submission 89722) | Peatland microbial communities from SPRUCE experiment site at the Marcell Experimental Forest, Minnesota, USA - June2015DPH_10_150 | ecosystem: Environmental > Terrestrial > Soil > Wetlands... | reverse complement strand
GGTGACGCATCTGATCATCGTATGCGCCAACGCTGAGGAAAAGTGCCCCCGTATATTCCTGGGCGCGCTGAATCGTTGGTACTGGCCCTTTGACGATCCGGCCGCTGCAACCGGAACAGCAGAAGAACGCCTGGTTAAATTCCGCCAGGTGCGCGACCAGATCCGGCAGAAGATTCGGGAATGGATCCCGACCGTAACCTCCCAAACACACGATCAGGGAGGACCTGCTTAGCGCTTCTTCTTCTCAAAAAAGCGTTGGTACTCATTTAGAAGAGCTTTCTGATAAAGCTCCTGTGCCGGGGAGCTATAGCTGATGTAGTTTTTTTCTCGTAACCGGGTGATCATCTCCATAATTGTCGAGTCATCGGGAGGCTTTCCCTCTTTGTACAAAGCCTCCATTACTGCATCCAATCCGATTAATCCCACCTGGTCCCCATCCGGAAAAGTTATTCTTCGTATGCCTGGGATGGAAGGCCCGCAGCAATTGCCCAAGTTCAAAGGCTGAGTCATTCTGCCTTCTGGATTCAACGAGTTGTCTCTGCAAGGATCCTGTCGACTTCGGCGGCAATGTGCTCGGCGACAGTGGAAACGGCGTCTTTATCCGCCTTTGACGCACCGCGCGATGAACGGCTGCATCCGGTAGCGGCGGTACCCAGAATATCCGAGACGACGAGCGCGCCATTTACGGGCCCGCTGTGCTGCTCTGTGCCCCACCGGGCGCATTGCTTCGCACAGCCGTCAATGGCGATCGTTGGATGAGTTTTCGCGAAATTCCGTTCGCCCTCATTCCCTGCAACAAAAAGCGGCAGACAAATTGTTACCGTCCTGTCCGGACGGAGCACTTCCAAAACCCGGCGCGTGGCGAGCCGTGAAATCGTGCCTTCCGCGATCGATTCGCCGCTGCATGACACTATTCCCACTTTTGTGATTTCCGAACCCATCACGACGCCTCCTTTCCGGCATGCAGACGTACGGCCTCATCCGCAACGGTTTTTGCGACATCCCTGGCGATGGCCCACCCGTCCTCGGTCAGATCGGTGGCGGTGCCCGGTTTTGCGCCATGATGCTTTTTGAAAGCTTCCGTAACCTGCACTGACATTGCTGCCTGGCCTCCGGCTATCTCCACGTTTTTTTCTGCGCATGCCTTCGGGCATCCATCAATTGTGATGCAGCACTGATTTTTGATAGCTGAAACGGCATCGGCATCCCTTTTGACCAGCAAGCCAAGGCACAATGTTTCGGTTATGCAGGGAGCAAGTTCATCGGCCACCAGATATGTCGACTCGCGGCTGATCAGACCGTGCACTTTTCCTATGCCACTGCACGGTATCACGAGCACCGGTTTGGCATTCGCCTGGTTGTTCATTGATTCTCCCCGTCTACTCGTGGCTAGGATTCATTTCGGGCAACGAGCAGCTGTTTTATTTCATCTGTGGAAGGGACCCGCCCGGCGGCCTTGACCTGGCCGTCGATGACGAGCCCCGGCGTCATCAGGATCTGAAATTTCAGAATATCTTGGATCCCGGTTACCTTCTCTATTTCAGCATTCAATCCGAGTTCCTTAACGGCTTTCTCCGTATTCGATGAGAGAGCCTTGCATCTAGGGCACCCGGTTCCCAGTATTTGGATTTTCAACTGATTCTCCTTTGTAGCCGTTAGGAAACGGTCTCGATCTTCGGTTCGAGAATAATCTTCGATTTTATCGAGTTTGCCACCAGGCTGTACTTCACTGCGCTATCCAGGGCCCGTTGGAGCTGCTTGAGAGTGCCCTCGCGTCCGGCGGCATCCGTGCGCACGACAATCCTGGGGCGCAACGTGACCTGGGTGAAAACCTCGGTCCGGTCGAGCTCGATCAGTTTTGTTCCCTCGGCCTCGCACTCGTAATCGACGAGCTCCAACTTAAACCGTTCGGTTGACCAGATGAACATCATCATTACGCACGTATTGACCGCGGCCACGAAGGCATCCTCCGGCGTAAGAACGCCGGCATATCCATGCGCATCCGGCGGTGCGGAGAAATCCATCTCGGGGCCGTTGCCCATTCGGATGCGGCCCCGATGTTCACCCTTCCATTGGACCGTCGTGTGGTAAGTTGCAGTGCGTGACATTCACGTACCTCATCCCGGAGTTTCGCTATGACTTCAGCTCCGCTTCGGCTTGCTGCCTCGCAAGCCTGGAGAATGCCTCAGCGTCCAGGAGCTTCCCCAATTCCCGCTCCAGTTCTTCAACTCGCAGTACAACCATCCAGCCTTCGCCATAGGGATCCTGGTTGATCAACTCCGGAGAATCCTGGAGCATCGAATTGACTTCCACGATCGTCCCATTCATGGGGGATGGAAGGCTGATATTTACTTTTATGGTCTCGATACTTGCGATTTCGTCACCGGCATCCAGCACGGATCCTGTCGGCATTAGGTTGGCGAATGCTATGTCGCCGTTTCTTTGTTGGGCAAAATCCGAAAGACCAAGCCGCACCATCCCATTCTCTTGCCGCATCCATAGCCCCGCTTCGCTGTATCGAAGAGCTGTAGGAAATTCGAATATGAACTTGTCGAAGGTCAATCTGATGCTGTCGCTAGGGTTGTTTGTCATAGTAGATTCAGATTCTCGGGCACCAACTCGCCCTTCTTTCCTACGTGAGCTCGAAATTTGTCCATTCAGCTGCCGATCGCCATCATCAAAATCCGGTAAATCCGAAAATGCTTTTGAGCAGGAGATACAGGCCGGCCGCAATGAATACGAAGGCGGTGGCCTTACGCGCCCATTTCTCCATTTGTGTCAGTTTGTCAAAAAACTTACCCAGCGATTTCACGCCGAATGCCATTACGAGCGCAAAACCGAAGACCGGCAGCGCCGTGCCTAAACCGTAGACTGACGGCATCAATATGGCGGATTTGCCGTCGACCGCCAGAGGGATAAGGCTTCCAAAGAAGAGCGCTGCCGAAAGCGGACAGAAGGTCAGTGCGAAAACAACACCCAATAATCCCGATCCCCAGATGCCCCATCTGCCGACCCGATCCTGGACCGAATTACTCAGGAATGATGTCGACAAAGAGATCGGCAGCACGTCGAGCAGGACTATTCCGACAGCGATCAGGAGGGGCCCTATGATCTTGTGCATGTTCGCTTCCAGAAAAAACGAGACTTCCGGTAGCGAAAGCAGGCTGGTGACTGCTAAAACGGCGATTGCTATATAGACAAGCATCCTACCTGCCGAGTAAAGGATGCCGCTCCATAAGATCTTCTGCGAGGATCCCAGATTCCTGGCAACAAACGATATGGCTGCGACGTTGGTAGCCAAAGGACACGGACTGATCGAAGTCAGGATTCCCAGCCAGAAGGCCGAAAAAATATTCAGGTACCAACTCCCCATCGACTTACCCTGGATCCGGCTTATTGAAAGGAATCACATACTGGCCAGATAGCCCCGGACTTCCTTGCGCACGTAGTTAAGGAATGCGTCCTTGTGCCCGGTCAACTGCCAGACCAGTTTCAGGTTTGTCCACTTTGTCTGCTTACCATCAACGATATTCACCAGAACCAGCGATTTGGAAACGAGCTTGTAGTCCTGCATGAAATGCCGGTTCTCCGGCTGTTCGTAGTTGACGACACGCAGTTCCAGCGTTCCATACTTCAGCTCGTAGGGGAAACCCTGTTCGATAGCTTCATGCGAGTACTGCTCGATCTTTATGCACGTGCTGCACCTGGTGTTGGTGTGGAAATAATAGGCGATCACTTTGTGCGGAACGGGGTCGGGCGAAGCGGCCTGGGGCGCAGCAGATACTCTGAGAGCCATTGGCAGGATGCACCCAGCCAGAACGAGCAATAAAATCAGCATGTCTTTATGTAGGATTCTTTTCATGTTTACCTCACTCTCCGGCAAGGAACTTGAACCCCTTGTGACTAATAGGTTTGAAAACAGGTGAAGCATAGCACGGGAATTCGCGGCCAGTATTTCATGCAGAGTTGACTGAATTCGTAAATAGCTGCAATTTGGTCACTTGGAGATTTCTTAGACTGGGATATTGAGATTGACTACATTCGGGAAACCGGATATATAGATGTTTTCGAAATGGAGAAAACCATGAAGGAAGCAGCTCGATTTTTTAAGGCTCTTTCCGATGAATCACGACTGAAGATGCTTTGGTTGCTATTCAACCGTCAGGAGCTCTGCGTCTGCGATGTTATGGCAGTCCTGGAGATTACCCAATCCAAAGCGTCCAGGCACCTAGCCGCCCTGCGTCATATCGGGATCGCGACTGACCGGAGGGAAGGATTATGGTCCTATTACTCGCTCTGTCCGCCAGCGGATGAACTCGCGACGAATCACCTGAAGCTGCTCCGTACAACCCTGGCGAAACATCCCGATGCCAAACGGCTCCTCGACAAACTGAACGACTGGCTCAAGGAGAAAAGCCGCGGCGCAAGCTGCCTTAACAACAATGCTCCCTCAAGGACCAAAACAAAGGGTGCCTCTATCACAGCTCTTTTGCAGGAGAGACTCCATGGGCAATGAATCCGCTTTTGCAGTTCCCGCCACGGCAAAACACACGGGTGTGGCCAGGAAACTGTCCTTTCTCGACCGATTTCTGACACTCTGGATCTTTCTGGCCATGGCGGTAGGGGTCGGAGCAGGATATATCTTTCCCGGCATCGTTCCCTTTCTAAACAGATTCAACGTGGGGACGACATCAGTCCCGATTGCAATCAGACTCATTCTGATGATGTATCCCCCTTTAGCCAAGGTGCGCTATGAGGAAATGGGGCCGGTGTTTCGCAATACCAAGGTACTGGGGCTTTCCCTCGTACAGAACTGGGTTGTGGGTCCAATCCTGATGTTTGCACTGGCTGTACTTTTCCTGCGCGATAAACCCGAGTACATGGTTGGTTTGATTATGATCGGACTGGCCCGCTGTATCGCGATGGTAATTGTCTGGAATGAACTGGCGAAAGGCGACTCTGAATACTGTGCGGGGCTCGTGGCATTCAATTCGATTTTCCAGGTGCTCCTTTATTCCGTATACGCATATGTCTTCATCACAGTTCTGCCGACTTGGTTGGGATTGAAGGGCGTGGCGGTCAATATCACGATCGGGGAGATTGCCAAGAGCGTCTTCATCTATCTGGGGATTCCTTTCCTGGCTGGAATCATCACGCGGTTCACTTTGATCTCGGCAAAGGATAAGCGCTGGTATCACGAGAAATTCATCCCCAAGATCAGCCCGATAACGCTCATCGCGCTTCTGTTCACGATCATCGTCATGTTCTCTCTCAAGGGCGAGATGATCGTGCAGCTCCCGTTTGACGTAATCCGCATCGCGATCCCTCTGCTCATATATTTTGTGCTGATGTTTTTCGTTTCCTTCTTTATGAGCAAGAAGGTCGGGGCGACCTACGGCCAGTCAGCAACGTTGTCATTCACTGCGGCTTCCAATAATTTCGAACTGGCCATCGCGGTGGCTGTTGCGACATTTGGAATTCAACATGGTGCCGCCTTTGCGGCGGTCATAGGCCCACTAGTGGAAGTGCCAGCGCTGATCGGGCTGGTAAACGTATCGCTCTGGCTTGGGCGCAAATACTATGGACTGAAGGCGGTCTGACATGAACGGCATTCTCTTTCTATGCGTGGCAAACTCGGCGCGCAGCCAGATAGCTGAAGGAATTGCGTGCGCGCTTGCGCCTCCGGGCCTGAAAATCTGGTCTGCCGGATCGCGTCCCACATCAGTCCGCCCGGAGGCGATAGTGGTGCTTCGGGAAATCGGAATAGACATCTCCGGCCACAGGTCCAAATCGGTGACGGAGATTCCGCCTTCCGAGGTTGATACCGTAATTACTCTCTGCGGGGAGGAGGAATGTCCGGTCTTCTTGGGAAAAGCGAAACGGCTGCATTGGGGATTACCCGACCCTGCCGCAGTTTCAAGGTCGGAAACCGAACGCCTGGAGGCATTCAGGGCGGTGAGGGATGAGCTGCGCCGTCGCATCACGGCCCTTTTCGATTAAGCTCAGTCATTTTTTTGCTATGATCTTTAGGTAAATTCGTGTGTGGATTTTAAGATCTCGGAAGACAATGCTTTAAAAATCCACAAAAGGAAAGGCTGGGTAGATGCTGCTCACAATTCGAGTCACCATTGCAATTTTTTTCGGCAGTTTGGTTTTGTGGTCTCAGACGCTAGACGAAAATCTCGGCACGCTCTCCCCTGCTGGTGCGGATGCAAAACTAGTGAAAGCCGTCTCAACCACACACCTCGCGAACCAAAAGGTGCCGGTGTCGCCCGGCAAATTCACTTTGAATATGAATCTGTCTCAATTTTCGCCCGCTTTCGGGAATTTGGGTTCGACAATGCCGTCAGTGTTTTCGTAGGAGACCCAGGCGGCACCTTCGCAGACGCCGCCTGCGCAACCCAAAGCATTCAGTTATGGAGACGCCTATTGGACCAGACACAAGATCCATAAGTACGCCAGCATTGCGACCTTGCCGTTGTTTATTTCAGAAGTGGTCGTCGGGCAAAAGCTTGTGAATGAAACCGGCACGAACAATTCACTGGGCTCGGCGCACTCTGCCCTGGCGGCGGGAATCGGCGTGCTTTTTGGCGTCAATAGTGTCACAGGGATCTGGAATATGTGGGATGCCCGAAAAGATCCCAACGGGCATAGAAAGCGGACGATCCACGGAATCCTCATGCTGGTTGCGGATGCAGGGTTCGTGGCAACCGCGGCTTCTGCACCGAAGAGAGAAAATAACGCGCAAGGCGTTCGAATCAACGGCGACCCCTCGACTCACAGGGCTATTGCCCTTACCTCAATAGGAGTTGCGACGGTCGGCTACGTCTATATGCTCTTCGCACGATGAAAGAAAATGGCGTCATGCATCGACGCATTGACGAGAGCAAGTTCTCTCGTCCTGCAACAGCTTGAACATCTGGCATGTCGCTCTTTTTGCAGGTACTCTTTTAACTATTGCCGCATGAACACGGCAGTTTCTGGAGTTTTTCAATGAAAGAAAAAACAGCCCATCCGGCATATGAGAGGGAATGGGATGGCGATTGCAGCCGAAGAGGTTTTTTGGGCAAAGCATCCTGTGCTGTTGTTGCAGCTCTTGTCGCCTCGGGGGTTGCCGCCGGTGACGCATCGGCTTTCCCAATTCTCGAAACTTCAGCCGAGACTGCAGAGGGGAGCGATCGCCCTTATCCTTTGCCCACCGCAGATGGAGTCAGCATCGACCAGAACAATCAGGTCATTTTGGTCAGATCTGCAAATCGCGTTTATGCATTTGCCCTGGCTTGCCCGCATCAAAATACGGCACTCCGCTGGAGACCGCAGGATCGACATTTTCAATGCCCCCGGCACGCGGCGAAGTATCAGCCGGACGGCAGCTTCATATCCGGCCATCCCACGCGCAATATGGATCGGTTTGCATTGCATCTCGAGGAAGAGAAGGTGGTGGTAGATCTGTCGAATCTGTATCGCTCGGATCAGCAGGCGAACCAGTGGGAAGCTGCGGTTCTTGTCCTGTAGGTCTTGAAAGACAAAACGCCACGGATTCCACGGACTATAACGGATAAAGCTGATAGACATCTGAGGTACTCTGAGCACGCTGACCCGGTCCAGCGCAAGTCTTATAGAGAGTCCTTTGAAGGACAACATCTGAGTGTGCGTTAGAGGACCAAAGTACATCGTCAATTTTGAATATCTGGCTATATTCGTCTAAACGAAAGGGTTCCTTACATTCATAGGGCATGACGACGACAACAGTCCGGTCGGTATGCCTTCCCTCCCGGACGTTGTGATGGCATTATTGAGTAGTTGTTGTAGTACAACTACTCGGATAACGAAGCATAGACAAAAGGACATGCCCCGATGCGCCTCTCGTTGCCCTGTTTCGAGCTGGTTCTCATTGTCGCTGTGACTTCCGCTCTACCCGAGCCGACTTTGTTCTGTCAGCAGACGTCTCAATCCTCCGCCGATCAGGATAAGCAACAAAGCGACAAACACATCTTAGGCATCATTCCGAACTACCGGACATCTCCAAGCTTGGGGAGCTACCAACCTCTGGCACCCCGAGAGAAATTCAAGATTGCCGCCGATGACGCTTTCGATCGGGGCAATTTTGCGATGGCCGCTCTATTCGCTGGGGAAGCTCAACTGACTGACACGAACCCGTCATTCGGTCAGGGTGTGAAAGGATACGCCCACTATTTCGTTACGACATTTGCAGACTTGTCAATTGGCGATTTCATGACTGAGGCGATCTTCCCCATCGTCCTTCACCAGGATCCGCGCTATTTCCGAAGAGGTTCCGGCAGCGGGTGGTCCAGATTTGGGTATTCCGCGGGTCAGATTTTATTTACGCACAACGACTCGGGCAGGATCAGGTTCAATTTCTCAGAAATCGTCGGCAACTCGGCGGCAGTGGCAATTTCGAATGCTTACTATCCCGACAGCCGGAATGTCACTGATGCCGCCATAAAGCTGGGGGAGCAGATAGCTGTCGACACAGTCGGCAACCTTCTGAAAGAGTTCTGGCCAGACCTAGCCCGGAAACTTTCGAGAAAAGATTCCAACTCGAAAACGCCTTAAATCCTGCCGAGCTTGTAGAAGTGAATTCTCCCTCACTCGATAGGTTTTGAAACGCGATCTCACCGAACTTCTTGACCGACTCAGACCGTTCTCGGGTGAAAGATCCTGATTATCACGCTTGCCGATTGCTTGCCGGTTTGTTTGCTGATTTGGGTGGAAAAAGGCGGAAAATCTGTATTAGAATCGCGTATCTTGTTGATTCCATTGATTCTGTACCAAGCTGGCAGTCAGGAGGTCGCGAGTTCGATCCTCGCCAGCTCCACCAATAGAATCAATAACTTAGCATCTTATCCCCATTCTCCGCGCCTCCGTTTTTCTCCAACATTTGCCGATTGCCAGTGAAGCTGAAACCCTTTCGCTTTCAGCTTCGCGTATGCCTTGGCGTAACGGCCTCCGGGGATGATGTAGTGAGAAACGGTTTGCCCTGTCTCTTTCCCGCCTGGCTCGCCTGTACTGGAGGGCTGCAAGCCGATCTCCTTCATCTTCGCGGCCCATTCCCGATCATGATAAGAACGGCGCGGCGGCGTCCCGTGGGTCTGCTGCCAGAACGTGGGACATTACTCTTATTGCTTCGGTTTGAGAGGCGTTGGTGTATCTGGGCCTACATTCGTCCAACGACGCCCAACGGTATCCAGAGATGTCGGCGGCGCAACATTCGGCAACTCATATCCAAACTCTTTCTGACGTCGCGCACTGATTTCCTCGGTATTGACGCTAAACGTCTTGTCGCGCTCTTGGAGGAGTTTTTGATCGACCTGACCGGGCCCGGTCACAGCCCACATTAGTCGCGGTTCACCTAGCGGTATGTCAGTCATTGGGTCGTCCCATGTATGGAAGGTTTTGCCCCAGGTATCCATGATCGTGCCCATGAACTTTTGTTCCTTGGCAGCGCTCATATCCGGAGCAATCAGCCCTCCGCCCAGGACTTCGAACGGGTGCGGGTGCCAGAACTTTTTTTCGCCCTCGGGCAAGGTCTTGTAAACGTCGTCAGAGATTATGTATTCAATGCCCATGAGTTTTGCGTCGGCTCCGGTGGAATCAAATAAAACGCACTGAAACATCCCACTCTTGAGGGGCGAGCAATAGTGTTGAGCTTCCATCTGGAATTTCGGGTCGTCTTTCGCTACGTGAATGCCGTTGAAGAATTCGCGGGGAACCTCCAGCGGTGCCTTGTAATCAGTACTCTGTTTGCTTTGCTGTGTGAAGACTGGTACCACGGCGAGGCTCATTCCAAAAACTGCAAATAGAGCAATTCGCTTTGATTGTGCTTGTATCATTACGTTCTCCCATTTTCGTGTTTTCGCCTGCGTTGCAAGCCGCCCATGAAAAAGTCCTGGGGCGGAAAAACATTTTCTTTTTCTTTGCCATGGAAGCGTGTGATAAAGGACATTATCACGCTTAACTCGGAGACAGAAACCTCATAGTCCCCGCGCCGTGTTTCCAAGGACGTTATGCTGTAGTACCGGACCGGGTTATTTCGTCAACTCGGGCACAATGCTCTAAGCAAAGGACAAGGGTGCGTTTGACACTTCGCAGCGCTTCACCTCAAAACAGGGTGGCAGTAGCTCGATTGGGCATCGGTCGAGACGCGGGTATAACCGTATTTCAGAGGCATGGGGGCTCCGGCTACTGGGAAGCCATATTCAAAATCCCTAACCATCGCGGCGTTCACAGTTTTCTCAACCAAAAGCACCTTGCCGCATTTGGCACAATTCCAAGTGGGGTAAGGCTTCTCTTGGGTGCGGAATTCAACATTCTGTCCGGGATGGCATGTGTTCGAAGGTATTTTTGTCCTGACTTGTACCCTACCTCCGAAGTCCTTTGTCACACTGTTTCTGGATTTTGTTTCCTTGCATTTTTTCATGTCGCCCACCTCGCGGGCTATAGCATGTATCCACGCGGTACCCTTATAACGCAAGCTGCGCCGGGGTGTTGCCAAGACGCCGCGCGTGAATCTTCCGCGCGCGCGACTGAATGTGTGCGAGATCGTAGTTAAGCTGCAAGCGAAGCCAAAAGCCCGCCGTGCTGCCGATAGCCTTTTCGAGCCTCACGGCCATTTCGGCGGAAACGCCCGCCCTGCGGTTGATAAGGCGAGACAGCGCCGAGCGCGTCACGCCGAGCGCCTTAGCGCCTTCGGTCACGTTAACGCCCAGCTCGTCGAGGCAATCCCGGATAAGGTCGCCGGGGTGGTTGGGATTCTTCATCGGCATGTTTCATACTCCTGTGATCTGATGCTCTAGTGATAATCTTCTAAATCCACGTCATACGCGGCCCCTTCGTGAAAGCGGAAGGTAACGCGCCAGTTGGCCTTGACCGTCACTGAATAAGTACCGCGCCGGTCGCCGATCAACGGGTGAAACCGGAACAAGGGCAGGTTCATCTCTTGCGGGCCGTTTGCCGCTTCCAGCGCCGAGAGAATTTTCTGAACCTTCTCCACAAGATCGGTCCGGATTGCGCTGCGGTCGTTTTTCTCGTACAGTTGCCGCAAGCCCTTATGCTTAATTGTCTCAATCACCGTTTCATCCGTCCATAGTGTATAGTGAAGCGTCACACTATACAAACTCCAAATTTTTGTCAAGCCTGATTTGCCTGCCAAGGCCTTTTAGACCGGCCGCCGCGTGGCAATACTGATAACCCGCGCGGGGCCGCTCCGCGTCCCGAAACTTACCCTATGCGAACCACGGCGCGGCGTTCCTTAGAATTGCTCACAGCGCTTAGGGCCTGGTAATGAATAAAGGTTACATTTTGCTGCTGGCCCCCAGGCCCGCTGGCTAGGCGCGAGCGACGAGCATGCCGGGCTGCATGT
>Ga0116116_1002484_pt1 | contig 11436 bp, 10 predicted proteins | sample June2015DPH_10_1_FD_89722 | JGI IMG/M metagenome (GOLD analysis project Ga0116116, IMG submission 89722) | Peatland microbial communities from SPRUCE experiment site at the Marcell Experimental Forest, Minnesota, USA - June2015DPH_10_150 | ecosystem: Environmental > Terrestrial > Soil > Wetlands... | reverse complement strand
CCGCTTTCGTCACTCCGTCCCCGATGCTCACGCCGGGCACGCCGGGCACGCCCGTGTCCGCATACTGTTCGGTACTGCCGACGCTGGAGATATTCGATTCCTCGTCCGGACAGACCACCGTGGTGCTGCAACAGACAACGGTATTGCCCCTCGTGACGCCGCTATCGCTGAGCCCTACTTCGTGATCGCGCCGCAAGCGATGCGGTCGCCCGCGTTACCCGAAGGGTCCGACTTCATGTCGTCGGCCTTGGCATGGATCACCAGCGCTGTCCCGCCATTGACAAACAGGGAATGGTCGCCGGCGCCCAGGTTCACCCTCGGGTCGGCCACAGTTACTTTCGCCGTGCCGTTGGCCGTGACCGTGAAGTTGGGCATGTCGCCGGCATGCGGTCCCTGCGGGTTATCCAGGCCATGGTGCTTCTGGTCGGGATTGAAGTGCCCCCCCGCCGACGTGAATGCAGGACCTTCGCACTTGGCCGCCGAGTGGATGTGTATGGCATGCTCGCCGGGCGGCAGGTTCTTGAGGTTCAGCTTGATGGTCACGCCGGATCCGCCCTTGCCCTCGGTCACCGTGGCGGTTCCGACACTCTGTCCTTTCGCGTCCTGTAGCGGCACCGTCACTGGCTTGCTCGCGGCGTAAATAGCGGCGGCGCCCACCAGACCGGCAATGGCCACCACGATAGCCCGTCTGCTCATATTTCGTTTCCTCCAAGAGAATCGTCGCACAAATTCCAGTGGCCGTGCGCGCTCTATCGTTTCCGTATGCTTGCATTGCACTCCCCCTGTGTGTATGCTCGGAGGAACGGACGGTTCGTTGTACAACTGCCGGGGACGGACCGAGGTACAAACATGCGAAGAATCATCGGAATGGCGCTGATCACGATCGCGGCCGCGGCGACCGCCCTTGCACTCGCACCAACTCCCGAGATCGATCCGGGATCGGCCACCAGCGCGTTGGCTCTGTTAGCGGGCGCGGCACTGATCATTCGGGGCCGGCGCAAAAGCTAGGCGTCTGGCGAAACTGCATAACAGACCCACGCCGTTCGCCAAGAGTGGCGTGTGTCTTTTTCATTTCTTCCCTTGGCCCAAACTTCTGGCGTTTATCCCGATTGGTTCTCGCCTGCAGTGATCCGGCGTGCTTCGCTGCTGGCCCTGCTTCTCATTCTGGAGCTGCTGGCGTTGTCCGTCTGGCTGGATAATGCCTCCCTCAGCCGCGCCGCGGGGCTGGCCTGGCTGATTGGCCGATGGGGAGCGTGGACCGCGCGTTTCGTCGTCGTATTCGCCGTCTTCTTCCTGATCTTCGGCTATCCGAAAGCCAGAAACTCGTTTCAGTCCATCTCCACGCTGCTCCGCGAAACTCCCATCTCGTGGAGCCTTCTGGCCGGCTTTGCGTTCGCGCCTCCCAAGCTGTGGATGGAGGCTGCCCGCGCGACCGGTAACGCCTGGATTTATGCGTCAGCCGGGGGTCTTTTGGCCTGTTTGCTGGGGGCCGCCAGCCGGCTGATGTGGGCTCCCGCGGCGCACCTCACCTTCCTTATGGTGAGGACGATTCTGCATGCTTTCGTCTCCGGTGTCACCGCCGATCCGGCGACTTACATTATCGGCAGCCGGGGGTTCTACGTGGAGATCGCGGCGGCGTGCTCCGGACTTGAGGGCATCGGGCTGATTCTCGTCTTTGGCGCCACGTGGCTGTGGCTGTTCCGGCGCGAATTCCGCTTCCCCCACGCCCTGCTGCTGATCCCCGCCAGCGTAGTCGTGATTTTTCTGATGAACGCCCTGCGCATTGCCGCGCTCATCCTGATCGGCGCCGCCGGCGCGCCGGGCGTGGCCCTGGGAGGATTTCACTCGCAGGCCGGGTGGATCGCGTTCAATGCCGTGGCGGCCGCCTTCGCTCTGACCGCGCAGCGCCTGCCGTGGGTAACCGTCCCAGACCGCACGGCCGCTCGGCCGGCGCGTTCCACCCAGAATCCCACCGCCCCGTACCTCGTGCCTTTCCTGACGATCCTCGCGGCCGCCATGATCTCGCGCGCCGCCTCCAATGGATTTGAATGGCTTTACCCGCTGCGCTTCTTCGCGGCGGCAGGGGTCCTATGGTTTTACCGCCGGAAATATGCAGCCCTCGACTGGAAATTCGGCTGGAATGCGGCCGCCACCGGCGCTCTGGTTTTTGCGATGTGGATCGGGTTGGACTGGGCCCGGGGCGGCGGCGTGGACGCCGGAATCGCCTCGGGCCTGTCCGGCCTGCCCGCTCCCGCCCGCGCCGGCTGGCTTACCTTTCGGACCCTGGCAGCCGTGGTCACGGTCCCCATCGCCGAGGAGCTGGCGTTCCGCGGCTTCCTGATGCGACGCCTGGTATCGGCGGATTTCGAGTCGGTCGACTGGCGGCGGTGGGCGTTTTTCCCGGTGCTGATTTCTTCGGTCGCTTTCGGCCTCTTGCACGGCGGCCGCTGGCTGGCGGGGACGATTGCCGGCGTGCTCTACGCCGCCGCGCTCCGCTGGCGCGGTCGAATCGGCGATGCCGTGGCGGCGCATGCCGTCACCAATGCGTTGCTGGCCGCCTGGGTTCTCATCAGCGGCCACTGGGGCCTCTGGTAGACTGCCGCGTAAGACCCCGCTATATCCTGTGGAATGCCTTCAGAATCTCCCGCGTGGAGTAGTGCATGGCAATCGGCCGGCCGTGGGGGCAGCTCATGGGGCAATCCGTCGCCGCCAGGGCGCGTAGCAGCCACTCCATCTTGGCGGCGTCCAGGCGGGTGTTGATCTTGATGGCCGCGCGGCACGCGATGGAGGCGCAGATGCCGCGGCGCACGTCGTCCATCGAGGCGCCGCGCAGCTCGCCTTCGGCGATTTCCAGAACCTCGAACAGGATCTTCTCCAGATCCGCCGCGCCCACCGCCGCGGGCGCGGCCTTCACCGCGATGGTCCGGTTGCCGAACGGCTCGGTTTCGAAGCCCGAGGCGTGCAGCTCGTCGGCGATGCGGGCATAGTCGATCTGCTGCTCGGGCGTGAGTTGCAGAATCAGCGGCATCAGCAGGCGCTGCATCTCCACGCGGCCGGCGGCGCGCTGCTTCATGACCTGCTCGAACAAGATGCGCTCGTGCGCCACGTGCTGGTCGATGATCCACAGGCCGTCGCGGCCGGCGGCGATGATGAAACTCTCGTGGATCTGGCCCAGCGGGCGCAGGTCCGAGAGCACCGAAAGCGACATCTCGGGCGGCGGGATGGCTTCGGGCGGGAATTCGCCGTGCGCATCGAGGGTGCGCTGCAGCTTGCCCGAAGGCGGTGGGCCGGGAGTGACTTCGAGCGGCGGCGCGCTGAAATCCAGGCGCGGCGCGGGCCCCGCGGTGGGCCGCAAGGCGAATTCGGGCAGCGCCGGCGCCGGCTCGGGCTCGGCCAGGCTCACTGCCGCCGGCGCTTCGTTCTCCATCATCTGGCTGAATTCGGAGTAGGGAAGCCGCGCCACCGGCTGCCCGGCTGCCAAGGGCTGCACTGCCGGAGAAAACGCCGGCGCCGGCCGGCTCTCCATCAGCCGGTCGCGTATGGTATCGCGCACGAAATCGTGCACGAACGACCCGTGCCGGAAACGTACCTCCGTCTTCGAGGGGTGCACGTTCACATCCACCTCGCCGGGGTCGCATTCCAGAAACAGCAGCGCGAAAGGGTACGCCGACGCCGGCATCAGGTTGTGATAGGCCGAAGAGAGCGCGTGCAGCAACGTGCGGTCGCGGATGAGGCGGCGGTTCACGAAAATGAAAATCGAATTCCGGTTGGCCTTCTGCACCTGCGGCCGCGAGAAGAAGCCCGTCAGCCGGAACGTGTGCAGGGGCGGGTCGTCGTCCGGGCCCGGTTCCCGGCGGTATTCCGCAATGGCTTCGGAGGGCGGCACGCTGGGCGGCGGCAGGAATATCTCTTTCTCGCGCACGCCGATATCCACCAGTTCCTCCAGCACCTGGCTGCCGAAAACCTGGTACACCCGCTCCTTCAGCGTGGCCACCGGCGTCACGTGCAGCAGTTCGGTGGGGCCGCTGGTGAGGCGAAAGGTCCGGTCCGGGTGCGCCAGGCTGTAGTGGGTCACCAGAGAAGCGATGTGCGCCAGCTCGGTCGGCTCCGTGCGCAGGAATTTTCTGCGGGCGGGCACGTTATAGAAGAGGTCTCGCACGGTGATGGTCGTGCCGACGCCGAGCGCGGCTTCTTCGCATCGCAGCATCTTGCCCCCGGCGATCTCGATGCGCGTGCCGGTGGTCTCCTCCGCGGAGCGGGTTTCGAGCAGCAGTCGGGAGACGGATGCGATCGATGGCAGCGCCTCGCCGCGGAACCCCAGCGTGGCAATCGAAAGCAGGTCCTTCACATCGCGCAGCTTGCTGGTGGCATGGCGCTCGAAGGCCAGCAGCGCGTCGTCGCGCAGCATGCCGCAGCCGTCGTCCACCACGCGCATGAGCCGCCGGCCGCCTGATTCCACCTCCACCCGCAGATCCGTCGCGCCGGCGTCCAGGGAGTTCTCCAGAAGTTCCTTGACCACCGACGCCGGCCGCTCGACCACTTCTCCGGCGGCGATCTTGTTGGCCACCTGGTCGGGAAGAATGCGAATGCGGCCCATCATGCCCACTATACCCCAGGGTGTGCGTCGCAGAAGTGGATGAACGCCGATTCGGAGCCGCGAAGGGTGCTTAACCGTTTTGGGGGAAGGCTGGCCAGGAATGCGCCGCAAACTGGGGCCAGACATGGATTTCCGGCGCAGTTTGCCGGAAATTCGTTGTCTGTCCCCGGTTTGCTCGACAGAATGCGCCCCATTGTCGCCGTGTGCCCCAAAACGGTTAAGCACCCAGCCGCGAACGTAAGAGAGCGGTAGAATTGCCATACTGTAAGTAGTCAGACTAGTCTGACTAGAAAGAGATCGCGTGCCCAAGTCTTTCCGCCATCTGAAAACAGCCGGCCCGCCCTGGCAACTGCAAACCGCCAAGGCGCGGTTTAGCGAAGTGTTCCGGAAGGCCCGAACCGAGGGGCCGCAACTCATCACGCGGCAGGGCAAGGAGGGCGTGGTCATGATGCCTGTCGAGCAATTCGATCAACTGGCGGTCCGGGCGCGCCAGCCCACGAGCCTGGTGCAGTTTTTCCGGGAACCTCCTCTGGTTGGCCTCGAACTGGATTTCGAGCGGGACCAGGACACCGGGCGGGACGTCGAGTTGTGAGCGGCTTCTTGCTGGACGCCAATTGCGTCTCCGAGTTGGTCCGCGTCAAGCCTGAGCCGCGTGTGCTGGAGTGGATGGAAGTCGCCGATGAAAGCCTGCTCTATCTGAGTGTCCTGACGCTGGGGGAGATCCGCAAGGGCCTGGCCGCTCTTCCCCAAGGCCGGCGGCGGGCGCGGTTGGAGGCCTGGCTGGAGGTTGACCTGCGCGGCCGTTTCTCCGGCAGGATTCTGCCTGTCGATGCGGCGGTGGCGGATCGTTGGGGATTGCTCGCCGCCCAAGCCAGGCGCAACGGAGCGCCCCTGCCCATCGTCGATGGGTTGCTGGCCGCGACCGCCCTTCATCACAACCTGACCTTGGTCTCGCGTAACGTCTGCGACTTCGCGGCCGCGCAAGTGTCGGTCCTCAATCCGTGGGAGGCCTTGTGATTCCGGCGCCGCGACACTCGAGCCGATCCCACTGCACGGGAGCGACCTCCCAGAACGCCGTTTGGGGAGAGTGTCCTATGGACCCACGCGCCACGATCGTGTTCTGAGTACGATTCTTGATCCCCACTCTCGGAATGTGTTGCCGTTGCCTGTTGTAGACTGTCTATAGTCAATGAACGCTCGATGTATGGTGCGAATTCCGACGATCTTGTTGATGAGCTGACTCGCCTCGAAAGGACACTAGATGCATCTGGTTCGACAAACGGTGGAGTGCTTTCGTTACTGTCTCTTCCTCTCTTCTCTTCTCTTCGCGGCCGCGCCGGGGTACGCGCAGCCGTCCGGCGGGCCCTATGGTCCGATCGATCAGCGCTACGAGATCCCGAAGGCCGCGCACGTCTATTACGTCGCCCCCGGCGGAGAGGCCGACTCCCCGGGGACGACGCTCGAACAACCGACGACGCTGGAGGCGGCCATCGAGCGCGTCGTCACGGGCGACGCGATTGTGATGCGCGGGGGCGTCTACCGCACGGGCGGCCTGAGCCTCAACCAGAGCATCACGCTGCAGCCGTACGCCGGCGAACGGCCGGTTCTCAAAGGCACCGAGGTCGCCACAAAGTGGGAGGCTCTGCGCAACAACGTCTGGAGGACCTCGTGGACGCGGCTTTTCCCGGCCGCGCCCCTGGGCTGGTGGCAGCGCGACCGCGAGGGCATGCGGACACCGCTGCACCGGTTCAACAACGACATGGTGTTCGTGGACGGCGAGTTGCTGAAGTCGGCAGGTTGGGAAGGAGAGATCGACGCCCATTCGTTCTACATCGACTACACGGGCGGCCACGTGTATATCGGCGTCGATCCCGCCAATCGGCTGGTGGAGATCACCGCCTTCGACAGCGCGCTGGTTCGAACCAGTGGTCCGGCCCACGGCAAGACGTCGGATCGCAGGGGCCCGGTAATCCGCGGGATCACGTTCACCCAGTACGCCTACCGCGCGCTCGAGGTGGAGGGCAAGAAGCACTTCACCGCCGCCGACGAGCCCACTGACGAGCCCGTGGGCCTGTCCGATCCTGCCACGTTCGGCAAGGAGGTAGTGGGCACGGTGCTGGAGAACGTGAGCATCACCTACTGCTCGCGCGTGGCCGGCTACTTCCGCGGGGACGGCCTCGTCATCCGGAACTCGCTCGTCAGCGACACCAGCACGGAAGGGATCTACGTCATCGGTTCCTCCGACGTCCTCCTGGAGAGGAACATCTTCCGGCGGAACAACATCAAGCAGCTCACCGGCTACTACCCGGCCGCCGTCAAGATCTTCAACCAGACGCGCCGCGTCACGTTCCGCGACAACCTGGTGATCGAACAGCCCTACTCGAACGGCGTCTGGTACGACGTCGGCAACCACGACGGTGTGTTCGTGAACAACTGGATCGAGGGGGCCATCAACGGCTTCTTCTTCGAGATCTCACGAGGGGCGGCCGTGGCGGGCAATGTCTTCGTCCGCTGCGACAGGGGCATCTTCGTGCTGAACTCTGCGGACGCGCGCGTGTACAACAACACCTTTGTGGACACGCCGGCGTCCTTCGAGCGCAACGGGCGGAGCGCGACGGGCGACCGCTTCGGCTGGCACCCCGCCACGGGTCCGGACGTGGACCAACGCGAGGGCCACGTGTTCGTGAACAACCTGCTGGTTGCGAGCCAGGCGTACCGCGGGCCGCTGCTGCGGTTCGAGCAACCGGCGCCGCTCTGCGCCAGGCTCCCGCGCCCGCAGGCGAAAGAGGTCGATGGCAACGTCTACGTGCGCGCTACCGTACCGGGCGCGGCTGCCACGCCATCGCCTCTCATCGTGTGGAGCCCCGCGCCCACCGACAACTGTGTCTCCAGGCTTGGGTCGCTCGACGAGTTCCGCAAGCTGGTGCCGGCGTTCGAGGCCAGTGGACGGCAGCTCGATCGGACTCCGCGGTCGATCTTCCAGGGCCCGGACCTCGGCCGGTACGAGCTGCTCCAGGCGCTTCCGGGAACGCCGGGAGGAGAGGCGCTCCCCGCGGACCTCCGCAAGCTCTTGGGCTGGAGCGAGGAGGAGGCGCGGTCGCCCGGCGCGTACCCGTTCCGGCGCTGACGGCGCGGGCCGTGGACGGGAACCGGTCGTCGGCCGCGGCGGCGCGGGCGGTTCGCCCGAGTTGAAGTGCGAGCTGCAGGCCTCTTGGCCAGGATGCATCGCTCCTGCCGTGACCGGGACATATCAGGAGTGATCTCCCACAACGCCGTATCTGGGGAGTTCGCCGCGACCGGGCAGTTCTGCGGGTCGACTATGCGGCCATGTGGAAGCCGTAAACGGTCGCAAGCGCGTGCGGGGACCTATTTCAGTGGAGGAGACTCCACAAGGAGCAGTCTCAGGACGCCCTTTCCTGACCGCCGAGAGCGAACTGGCTCGCCCTTCATCGCTGGCGGTTACGAACGAGCATCATGTCCTCGGCCCTACTTCAGTTACGTATGGCGTACGAGTGTGTGATCCAGCAAAGCCGCGCCGACGCTTAAGGCGCGTTTGAATGAACACTTTGTCCTCCTCAAAGGCGCGGGAGATTGCCGCGCTGATTCTTCGCCGCAACGGTAGTGAATTACTCGTATGCAGAATAGCTGTGTACTCACGGGACTCCTCTTCGATGAGGTACTGGAGGAAGGTCTGAACACGCGTGAACCTATCCTCCAAATCCGTCCGGTGTACGAGGTTCAGAATGTTCGCAAAGAGGGTCGGATCTGCTATCGGGGTGTCCTCGAGCATCAGGTCCAAATAAGCGAACCGCGCAGCGAGATCGCGCGCGTAGTAGCGGCCGGCCGGGGTAATGCGGTAAGCCCTGCCGATGACGCCGGAATCATAGAGTTCGTTCTCAACGGTTGAGAAGGCCGCCAACGCTTTCAGCGATTCAGTGAGGTCTGTTGAGCTCGTTCCAATCCGCGCGAACTCTCGTTCTATCGAATCCACACCAACGAAGCCCTGCCCATAGGTGCTCGTTCGATTCCGATTGAAGAACAGAAACTCCAGCAGACGAAGTTTCGTGAAATGAGACGGCCTGACCTCATCCGAAATTGAGTAGAGATTAAGGATGGGGCTGAGGTCGCTATGGTAGTAGCGGAGATCACCGAGTCCTATGGACTTGATGAACTCGTGCACGGGTATCGTGTAGTACGACTGTTCGCGCGCAATGGAGAGGATCTTGCTCGCGTCGGTGTGTCCAGACAGCATGAACTGCTGGAACATTTCCATGGCCTTTCGGAGGTTCCCCATTGCGAGCGACTCCAGGAAGAATCGTACGCGCCTCCCCTGATGCATAATCGACGCCCGAACCAGTGTGAGGAAGTCCACAATGTCCTTAACCTGCGACTCGTCCGTTAGCAAATGGCGTGCCGGGCCGCTTTGCGAAATCTGAGACGCAATGAACTCGAGACGCCGGCTAAGAATCTCGACGACACTCACCGAGGGCAAGGTGTGAGCATCACGCTGATACGTGGCCAACGTTCCCTTACGGGAGGACCGAAAGTAGGTCTCCTCCCACATCGAGAGAATTGAGAATGCATTGCATCGTTCCGATATCGAATGCGCAAAGGCAAATATCTCCTGCTGCAACTGAAAGTCCAGCTGATCGACGTTGTCGAAGAGGAACACGCAGCGGACCCCGCGCTTGTCCGAGAGGTGCCGAATGGTGCGCGTCAGATGCTGCTCGCGCTCGTTGTACCGCTCCAGCAAAAAGTCGGCGATCCTCTCCTCGTATCGCTTCTTGTTCTGCTTCTGAAGCACCGCTAAAGGGCCCAGTGTGAGCTCCTTGATCTCATACGCGTAGACCTTTCGAAGCTCAGGTGCGGTCAGACTCGAATAAACCGTATTTCCGGTAAGGGCCTTGTGGAGGTGATGATAGAAGAACTCGCGAACGGCTGAGCCAGGTTCAAGTAAGCGGAAGTCCAGCGGAACGAACATATGTTGCTTGAGAAGGCCCTTCAAGTCGACTCGCAGAAAATGATGCACGAAAGTCGTCTTGCCGGAACCGACGCGCCCCAATAGCAGTAGGACCTCGCCGTGGGGCGGGAGGGCGAGGTGCCTCCTTAGACGTGTCTCGATACCAGCTGAAACTTTACTAAGTTCGGCGTGCTCGACGACGCGTCCGCTGTCCAGGAGTGTTGCCGAAAGACTGACACTAAGCCTATGCTCGACTGTTTCGAGCACCTTCTTGAGTGGCGCGCTAGTTACGAACAATTGACGCAATTTTTCGCCTGAAGGATCGGTTACGATCTCGCCCATATACTCCGTGAGCAGCGGTTCGAGGTCAACGCTGAGTAAATTCCGGGAAACAGTCTCTTTTTGGCTGCGGACTTGGTCAGTGATCCTCTCGGATTGGAACAGCTGTGAGTCGAATGGCTGAAAAGCACGGGCGATAGAATTGTTATCAACCTGATGCTTCGCTAGGAGTGTCCAAAAGTCGACAAAGCGGTGTTCGATGTCGTCAAAGCCATTAAAAACTATGGTTCGACTGTTTCCCAATTGGATGCCATCCGTAAACGCGCGGAAGATGACCCATTGGAGTCCATTAGTGATAACGGCGTATTCGATTCCGTTGCGCCAACAATATCCGCAAACCTGGTCGACATAGCTTTGAAGGTTCTTTACTGTTCTCAGCACACCACCCAGAGTAAAGGCTCTGGCGACCGAAATATCCCGTGGAAGGCGAAACGTGTCGCCGGACTTCTTGGCTTCGATCACAACGAGCGGCCTGTTCGTGAGCAGCACGTAGTCCATAAAGCCGGGGTTGGCGTACTCTTCCCGCTTTACATTCGCGTGGGGCCAGTCGAGCACCTCATGCAGCATTCGAGAGATCACCCGAGCTCTTGTGTCGGCTTCCGTTTGCCCAGGGAGGTCGAACGCGCAGAACTCCGCTTTCAGTTTCATATACGCCGCAAATGCATCGTCGCTGGTCTTCATCACGCAGCTCCTATGACCGAACCCCATCCTAACCGACTGCGTGATGCGGTTCAAGCAGCCGAAGCTGCCTGGAGCGGAGGCGTCGCTCGTCGACCGGCTCAGTCCCCGGCTTGGGAGTTCTCACGGATCGAGGTTCCCTCGTGGCAGGCGCCCTCTGCCGAAATGGGCCTCAAGAAGTCCTTTCGGTTTCAATCTGCTGATGCACGTCGCAGCCGCCACCTGTCCGTAAAACCCAAACCGTATAGCTGACAGCCGCACCCGATTCCTGTTGCGAATCGCCTTCTCACCAGCGCAAACGCCCACGAAGTCCCGTTGGGGGAAGTTTGCCACCTCGCAGCTCCCCTTGACCGCCATATTCATTTTCATCTATATTCATAATATGGAATGTTCGGTGCTCTTCACCGACGAATTCGAGTCCTGGTGGAATAGCTTGAGCATCGAAGAGCAGGAGAGTGTGACGTATTCCGTGGATCTGCTTGCGCGGTTTGGTATCGAGTTGAAGTTTCCCCACTCTTCCGGCATCTTCGGAAGCCGCTACGCCCTCATGCGCGAGTTGCGCATCGGCGCCAGGGCCGGCCCTACCGGGTCCTGTATCCCTTCGACCCCCAGCGGAATGCCGTGCTGCTGATCGGCGGCGACAAGACAGGAAACGAAAAGTGGTGTGAAACTTCCGTGCCCCTGGCAGACCGCCTCTACGAACGGCACCTGATCGAACTGGAAGAGAGTGACGACCATGGCAAAAGCAAAAAACTTTAGCGAACTCCGAAATCGACTACCGGCGGAATCGCTCGCCCGCGTCGAGGCCCGCGTCAAAGTCACCCTGCATGACATGGCTCTCGATGAACTACGCACCGCCCGT
>Ga0116116_1002481_pt1 | contig 11449 bp, 8 predicted proteins | sample June2015DPH_10_1_FD_89722 | JGI IMG/M metagenome (GOLD analysis project Ga0116116, IMG submission 89722) | Peatland microbial communities from SPRUCE experiment site at the Marcell Experimental Forest, Minnesota, USA - June2015DPH_10_150 | ecosystem: Environmental > Terrestrial > Soil > Wetlands... | reverse complement strand
TGACGACCGTCAAGAACACAAGGGGCATCGTCGTCGCCGACGTTATCAAGGCGGTACAGCAAAAACATAACACCGCCTTCGGCAACGGCTACAACAAACTGAAAGAGCAGACCTTCCGCATTGCTCACATGGGCGACATCACCTTGGCGGACCTGAAGGAGTTGACCGGCTGGATTGACGCAGAAGTAAAATAGCGTTAACCCGCTAAGACAATGGGTTCTCACAAAGACCCCCGATTTTTCGGGGGTCTTTTTTTTGCTCACACCGACTAAGTTTACGAACCGAGGGGGTAGCTGAATTCAAGCACCTTCGGCTTGACTAACTTGCGATAGTCGGCCATCTTTATCCGGACCGCATTCTCGTGCGAACCAGCCTGGAACATTATGTGCTCGTCGGCCTCAAGGGTTTTATCCATTATCGTGGGTATATCATACAAGTTGCCAAAAGGCGGCTCCGCCCCAAGCTCGCAATCCCCAAAGAAACGTCCCATCTCTTCTTCTTCCGCCAACTCCACGGATTTGGCCCCAAGCTGCTTTTTCAGCGCCCCCAAATCCACTTTATAGCAGGCCGCAAGCACACACATTACATATTTGCCGTCCACCTTGACCACAACCGGCTTGACAACAAACCTCCCCGGCTCATGCTCAACAGCCGCCATTTGCTGTGCACTGAACGTCGGTTTATGCTCCCTTGATTCGTATTTTACCCCCGATTTTTTTAGATACTCCAGCACCTGCATATCTGGCCTCCTAAAAATCTCCTTTATTTAACACTATCGCCTTATTACTGCTTCTAACCTCGCCTCGGCACTCTGTCAACCCCCCTTTCAAAAAAGCTTTAGACCAGCCGAACCCGCGGTCGATAAAATCGTATTAAAATCATTGTAATCAAAGGTAAAAACGGGTTTTAGGCGTGTACTTCTAAACATCGACTATTTGGAGACCAGAAAAATGACTACTATAGTAAAGCCGTTTAAACACAAAACACTATACCGTATCAGCTTCGTTCTCATCGTTTTTTCGCTAATTTTGCCGTTATCAGCCCTCGCTGAGGATTCAAAGAGCATCGATACCCTTCGCCAGTTAGGCAAGGCATTTGCCTCAATCGCCGAAAAGGACTCGCCGGCCGTAGTAAGTATCAAAGCAAACCAGGCAATCACCCAGACATATTCCCGCGACTGGCCCTTTGGCAATTCGCCTTTTGACGATGAATTCTTCCAGCAATTTTTCGGCAGGCAGTTCCGCCAGCAGCAGCCACAACAACAGCAACGACAGCCCCAGCAAAGAAAAATCATCAGGCCCGTTCAGGGTTCCGGCTTTATCGTCTCACAGGACGGCTACATACTCACAAACAATCACGTTGTCGAAGACGCCGAGAAAATCATGGTAACATTGCTGGACGGCCGCGAATTACAGGCAAAAATCGTCGGCACAGACCCATCCACCGAAGTCGCTGTTATCAAAATTGACGCCAACAATCTGCATCCCCTTGAAATGGCCAACTCCGACACGCTCGAAGTTGGTGAATGGGTAATCGCCATAGGTAACCCCTTCGGACTTAGCCACACAGTTACAGTCGGCGTCGTCAGCGCAAAAGGCAGAAGCGGCCTGGGGCTTTCAACTTACGAGGACTTCATACAGACCGACGCGGCAATCAATCCCGGCAACTCAGGCGGCCCGCTGATTGACCTCGACGGCAAAGTCGTCGGCATCAACACCGCGATAGTCGGCTCAAGCGGAAATATCGGTATTGGTCTCGCTATCCCCATAAATATGGCAAAGTCCGTTTACGACCAGCTTGTCCAAAAAGGAAAAGTCGTCCGCGGTTTCCTCGGTGTCACCATCCAGGACATCACGCCCGACCTGGCTGAATCATTCAAACTCAAGGATACCAAAGGCGTCATTATTCCCGACGTTTCACCTGATTCGGCGGCAGCCAAAGCGGGCCTCAAAGCCGGAGATATCGTCGTCGCGTTTGACGGCCAGCCCGTCGAAAAAGCGGCGGAATTCCAGAGACGCGTCGCAATGAAAAAACCGGGCAGCGAAGTCGAAATCACCATCCTGCGCGACGGCAAGAAACAGACGCTTACCGCCAAACTCGAAGAAAAGCCATCCAATGAGCAACTTGCCGCAAACATAAAAGGCCAAGCCGCTGAAAAGCTTGGTATAACAGCCCAGAATCTCACTGACGATTTAGCCAAACAGTTTGGATTAGTTGGACAAAAAGGAGTCCTCGTTACCGACGTGGAACCCGGCTCGCCGGCAGCAATGGCCGGCATTCAGCCCGGAAGCTTAATTCAGGAAGTGAACCGAAAGGCGATTGAAAACGTCAAGGAATTCAAAGAGGCAGTAGACGCAGCCGCTAAAGAAGGAAAAGTAATGCTCCGCGTCAGATACGAAAAAAGCAGCATATTCGTCGTTTTGACAATTCCGAAGGATTAATTTCGCTGCAAGTGTATATTTGCTAATCTGACTACAAAAGCCCCGCCCCCGCGGGGCTTTTTTTATTGCCGCCGCTGTCGCCACCGCAATATGGCAAAGGTCTGCACCTGAAACTCAAAACTAAAAACTTTTATCCGCCTTATGTTTGGCGGACAACATTCAAACCTAATCTCACCTCTTAATTCTTGAGGCAATAATTGATGAAAAGCGGTCTTGCTTTTCAAACCACGAATTGATATAATTTCCCAAACTTAAGCATGTTCCGAAAGAGGGCCAATAGCGACAAATGAAGGTATTGCTGAACGCCAAACAAATCGATAGCGCTCTCAACAAGCTGGCAAATCGTATTGTCGCCGATATTCCCGAAGGCGTTGAAATAGCCGTAATAGGAATCCGCAGCAGGGGCGAAATTGTCGCACAACGATTGGCCGGACGACTATCCAGAAAAATCGGCAGTGAAATACCCTGCGGAACACTCGATATCACCCTCTACCGAGACGACCTCAATTCGCCAAAAAGCGGTTCGCAGCCGCAGGTTCGCACCACTGAAATCCGCTTCGATATAGACGACAAAATCATAATCCTGGTCGATGACGTTCTGCATACGGGCCGTTCGGCAAGAGCGGCGATGGATGCGCTTATAGACCTCGGCAGACCAAAGGCGATTCGTCTTGCGGTGCTCGTTGACAGGGCCGGGAGAGAATTTCCCATCCAGGCCGACTATGCCGGCTATAAAGCCGACGCAAAACCGGGAACATTAGTCCAGGTGCTGTTGAAAGAATCGGACAACAAAGAACAGGTCATAGTTGAATAACCTGATTAAAAATTAAATTAAGGCGGTCGCCAGGTATGGCTGAAAAGGGCAAAACAAGGGAGTTTAAATGGCAGCGCAAACATCTGCTCGGCCTTAGAGAATTAACCGCTGAAGAAATCACTTATATCCTCGATACCGCGCAGGGCTTCGAGGAAATAAGCGCAAGAGCAGTCAAAAAAGCCCCGCCCCTGCGAGGCAAGCTCGTGGTCAATCTTTTCTTCGAGGACAGCACCCGCACGCGAAACAGTTTCGCCCTGGCCGCAAACCGGCTCAGCGCAGACGTCGTTGAGTTCACCAAAAAAGACAGTTCCGTCAGCAAGGGCGAGACACTTCTCGATACCGCTCGCAACCTCGAAGCAATGGGCATCGATATCGTCGTCATCCGGCACAACGCGGGCGGCGCGCCGACACTTCTCAGTAAATATATAAACGCCTGCGTCGTCAACGCCGGCGACGGCTTCTGCGAACACCCGACACAGGGCCTGCTCGACGTCTTCACCATTCGCAAACGTAAAGGTTCGCTCAAGGGACTCAAAATCGCAATCGTAGGCGACATATCACATTCGCGGGTGGCACGCAGCGATATGTGGGCGATGACAAAACTCGGGGCGGAAGTAACATTCGTCGGCCCTCCGACGCTGATGCCGCCAAAAGTTGAACAGTTGCCCGTCAAAGTCAGCTATTCACTCGACGACGTTATCGAAAAAGTTGACGTTGTAAATATGCTCCGAATCCAGTTCGAACGCTTGGGCGGCAACCCGTTCCCGTCGGTCCGCGAATACTCGCACTACTTCGGGCTGACCGTCGAACGTATGAAAAGGGCAAAGCCCGACATCCTCGTTATGCACCCAGGCCCAATAAACAGGGGACTTGAAATAGAAAGTGAAGTCGCCGACGGCAAAAACAGCGTAATACTCCAGCAGGTAACCAACGGCGTCACAGTAAGAATGGCCACGTTGTTCTTAGTCAATCAGGCCGCAGCCGAAAAACAGGCAGAAATACAAAATGGTTAATAAAACAAAAAAACTTATGGGCGATGAGCTGCTGATAAAAAATGGTCACGTAATCGACCCGGTGAACAAAATCAACAGGAAGTGCGACGTGCTGATTGCCGATGAAAAATTTGTCGAGGTCGGACGCGTTAAGAAACCGGTCGCCAACGTCATCGACGCGACGGGCAAATTCGTCGTACCGGGTCTGATTGACATACACGTTCATTTCCGCGAACCGGGCGATGAGGAAGAAGAAACCATCACCAGCGGCTCAGCGGCCGCGGTCGCAGGGGGATTCACATCGGTCGTTTGTATGCCAAACACGACGCCGCCGATAGAGGACGAAACTGACGTCGAATACGTTCATCGCAAGGCAAGAAAGGCAAGAAAAACGCATGTTTATACGATGGGCGCTATCACAAAAGGTCGTGAGGGCGTTGAGCTTGCCGAAATGGGCTTTATGGCTCAGGCAGGCGCGGTCGGCTTCACTGACGACGGAAACGGCGTCCAGGACCCCTCGGTTATGCTGCGGGCGCTCAAATATGCCCAGATGTTCAACGTCGTCATCGCCCAGCACTGCCAGGACGATAAAATCGCGGGCAAAGGCGTGATGAACGCCGGCTACTACTCAACAATACTGGGTCTGCCGGGGCTTGACCCGCTGGCCGAAGAAGCGATGCTCTGGCGAGACATTCAGCTCGTCAAAAAAATCAAGGCAGGAACAGTTCGCTATCACGCACAGCACATCTCGACCGCCGGCTCAGTCGAACTGATTCGGGCCGCCAAAAAACAAGGCCTGCCCGTCACCTGCGAGGCAACACCTCATCACCTGCTGCTGACCGAAAAATGCTGCGCCGAATATGACACCAACTACAAGGTAAACCCGCCCCTGCGAACTCAAAAAGATATCGAAGCCCTCAAAGAGGCAATTGCCGACGGGCTGATTGATGCCCTGGTTACCGACCACGCCCCGCACCTGCAGAGCGAAAAGGAACTGGAGTTTCTGGCCGCACCGTTCGGACTCGTCGGGCTGGAGTGCGCTTTGGCTCTTTACATAAAGGTGCTGATTGAGCCGGGAATCCTCGATTGGCCCGGCCTGATTCGCCTTATGACCGAAAAACCCGCGAAAATAATCGGCGTCGATAAAGGAACAATGACCAAAGGCAGGCAGGCCGACGTAACAATCATCGACCCCAATGCCGAATACAAAATCGACGTAAATACCTTCCGCTCAAAAAGCAAAAACTGCCCCTATAACGGATGGCCGGTTAAGGGCAAAGTTGTAAAAACAATCGTCGGCGGAGAAATAAGGTTTTCTGCATAAATTTGTCCGCCGAAAGTAAGGCGTAATTAAACAATGCCGGTTATTATCGACGGGCACAACCTGCTGTGGGCCATTCAAAACCCTGACGAAGACACATCCATAACCGATGTCGCGATGTGTCAGGCACTCGATATATACTTTGGCCTTACACACGACAAAGCCGAAATCGTTTTCGACGGCATCGGCCCACCCGACAAAACAGGATTCAATAATATAAGCAATCTGGAAATTACCTTCTCCGGCCGCGATACCGATTGCGACACCATTATCGAACACAGAATACTCGACAGCACCGCCCCCGCACACCTCACCATTGTCAGCACCGACCGCAGAATTCGCGACGCCGCGTCCGCACGAAAAGCAACCTCCGTCCAATCCGACGAATTCTGGACCATAGTAACAAAACGGCTCAGCAAACAAAAACGAACCAAAGAGCCGGCTGCCAAACGCGCCGGCCTGACCGAAAGCGAAACCCAACTCTGGCTCAAAACCTTTGGTCTTAACCGGTAACGACCGCAGGAAAATAATGACCGACTCCGACAAAACCAAAGAACAGCTTATTCAGGAGATTGAACTCCTGCGGACACTGATAGACGCCCTGCCCGACCGTCTCTATGTCAAGGACACAAAAAGCAGATTTGTCATCTGCAACAAGGCCGTCGCCGAGGACACAGACCTGCCGTTTTCGGGAGACCCGATTGGCAAGAGCGATTTTGATTTATTCCCGCCCGAATTAGCCAGCACTTTCTACGCAGCCGAGCAGGAGATAATCAGAACCGGCAAGCCAATGTTTAATGAGGAATTGCACAGGACTCGTCGCAAAGACGGACAAGACAACTGGAGTTTGTGCACAAAGCTGCCCTGGCGGGACAAAAACGGAAATATAATCGGCGTCATCGGCACAAACAGGGATATCACCAAACGCAAAATGGCTGAGCAGGCCCTTCAGGAATCCGAAACGAGATACAAAGCCATATTCGAATCCGCGAGGGAAGGAATCCTCGTCGTCGATATCGAAACAAAGCGGCTCAAATTCGCCAATCCGGCTTTCTGCAAAATGTTCGGTTACGCCACTGAAGAACTGGCCCGGATGACCATAAACGATATCCACCCCGGAAAACATTTGCCAGACGTGTTAGCTGAATTCGAGGCCCAGGCGCGAGGCGAAAAAACACTGGCCCAAAATGTCCCCTGCCTCCACAAAAATGGAGATGTATTTTACGTAGACATCGGCTCAACCGCCACCGCGATAGACGGCAGACCGTCCATCGTAGGTTTTTTCACCGACACAACCGAACGCAAACACGCCGAAGAAGCCCTGCGGGAATCCGAAGCCAGATACAAGGCGATATTCAATTATGCCACCGAAGGAATCGTCGTCACAGATGTTGAAACGAAACAGCACAGGTACGCCAACCCGGCTTTCTGCAGGATGTTTGGGTACACCGCTGAACAACTGCAGCAAATGGCCGTGTATGACATACATCCGAAAGAATACATACCCTCTGTAATCGCGGAATTCGAGGCCCAGGCGCGAGGCGAAAAAACACTGGCCCAAAATGTCCCCTGCCTCCACAGGGACGGAACCATCTTTTACGCTGACATTGACACAACCTGTGTCATCATAGATCAAAGGCCATGTAACGTGGGACTATTTACCGACATCACCGAACGCAAACACGCCGAAGAGGCCCTGCGGGAGTCCGAGGCCAGATACAAAGCGATTTTTGAGTCGACCAAAGAAGGAATCATCGTCGCCGATATCGAAACGAAGCGGTTTATGTACTCCAATCCGGCTATCTGCAAAATGTTTGGCTACACTGAAGAAGAACTAAGCCGGATGAGCATAAACGATATACACCTCAAAGAATATCAGGCTGAAGCAATCCGCCACTTCGAGGATATGACATGCGGTAAAAGAGAACTATCTCACAATGTGCCCTGCTTGCGCAAGGATGGAACCATATTTTATGCAGACGTTAACGCAATCATCGTCTCGATAAACAACAAATTATGTAACGTGGGATTATTTACCGACATCACCGAGCGCAAACACGCCGAAGAGGCCCTGCGGGAATCTGAAGAAAAATTCAGAGGTCTGGCCGAGAGAAGTTTCGATATTATTTTTACGATGAACGCCGATGGCTATATAAAATATATCTCACCCGCCTGCGAGAGAATACTCGCTTTCAAACCGGAAGAAATGATCGACAAAAGCTTCAAAAACTTCGTAACCAAATCTTATTTACAGCCAACCATTAAGTATTTTACAGGCATCATCAAAGGTCACGCTTTAAAATCATTTATATCTGAAGTAAAAAGAAAAGACAACGCGCCTGTTTTTATCGAAGCAAATATGTCTCCCCTCCTGCAAGACGGAAAAGTCATCGGGGTACAGGGCGTCGTAAGAGACATCACAGAACGCAGAAAGGCGGAGGAGCAGCTTCGAAAGGCACAAGAGGGGCTTGAAATAAGGGTCAAGCAAAGGACCGCCGACCTTGCCGGGGTGGTTGAAGATTTGCAAAATGAAATCGCGGAACGCAAACGCGCCGAGGAATCTCTCCGAAACGCCGAAGAGCGATTCAGAACCATCTTCGAAAATACCGTCGTCGGCCTTTACAGAACCACACCCGACGGCCGAATACTCATGGCTAACCCCGCCCTGATTAAAATGATGGGCTGCCGGTCTTTCAAAGAGCTGGCCAAGTTTAACGTCGAAAAAAACGGTTTTGACCCTTCAACGCCGCGCTCCATATTCAAAGAGCGTATAAAAAAAGAAGGCAGAATCATAGGTCTTGAGTTCGTCTGGCGCAGGCCTGACGGTACAAAGCTCTTCGTCTCCGAAAGCGCATTTGCCGTAAAAGACAGCAAAGGCAAAATTGTCTATTATGAAGGCACGGCTCAGGACATCACAAAACGTAAAGAGGCGGAAGCAAAACTTATGCTCTATCAGCAGCAACTGCGCTCCCTTGCTTCGGAACTGTCGCTGGCCGAGGAACGGCTCAGAAGGCGAATCGCCGCCGAACTCCACGACCACATCGCCCAGAATCTCGCCATCTCCAAAATCAAACTTGAATCACTGACAGGCGACGCTGAACCGGATTTGGTCAAATCACTGAATGAGGTAAATGGCCTCATCTCGCAGACAATCGAGGCAACCCGTTCACTGACATTTGAGATAAGTCCGCCTGTTCTTTACGAACTCGGCTTCGAGGCGGCGGTCAACTGGCTGGCCAAGCAAACAAGGCGGCGATTCGGTCTGGAAGTCGAGTTCGCCGACGATGGCAAACCAAAACCTCTCAATACCGATATCCGCGTCCTGCTCTTCCAGGCGGTCCGCGAGTTGCTGGTCAATGTCGTCAAGCACGCCAGGGCAAAAAAGGCAAAGGTTTCCACCTGCAGGATTCAAAAAAACATTCAGATAACCGTGGAAGACAACGGCGTCGGCTTCGACGCCGAGGCGATTAGCTCCGTCAAGGACCCCACAAAAGGGGGATTCGGCCTGTTTAATATCCGGGAACGACTTGACCAGATAGGCGGAAGCGTTATTATAAATGCCAAGGCAGGAAAAGGCACACGAATCACCTTGACTGCCCCTATAGAAAAACAGGAAAAGCCACGCACCCGTTTTTCAGGCGCCCGCTCTGACAAAAACAGGAAGCGGCGGAAAAAGAAAGAACGTTCGGCTTAATCCGGATTATGTCGAAAAATCGCGGGCAGGAGCAAAAAAATGAGCACAAGAATCCTATTGGCAGACGACCACAAAATAACCCGTCAGGGCCTCCGCGCACTTCTCGAAAAACAGCAGGATATGGAGGTCATCGCCGAGGCGGATAATGGCCGAACCGCCATCCGACTGGCGGCAGAGCTGGCTCCTGACATAGTCATTATGGACATCACTATGCCCGACCTCAACGGTGTCGAGGCCACAAAGCAAATACTCTCGAAATCCCCGGACACAAAAATTATCGCCCTTTCAATGCACTCCGACGCACTTTTCGTCACCGAAATGCTCAAAAGCGGCGCCACTGGGTACCTCCTCAAGGACTGCGCCTTCGAGGAGCTTACAAGGGCCATACGGGCCGTAACCGACGACAAAACCTATCTTAGCCCCGCCATTTCAGGCGTCGTCGTCGAGGACTACCTCCACCGGCTTGCCACAACCAAGTTCTCCGGCCCGGATATCCTGACCGACAGGGAAAAAGAGGTTGTCCAGCTTATGGCCGAGGGCAATTCAACGAAACAAATAGCCCTCAAACTGCATATAAGCGGCAAAACCGTTGAAACACACCGCAGGCAGATAATGAGCAAGCTGGATATCCACAATGTCGCCGAACTGACTAAATACGCCATCCGCAAGGGAATTACCTCGGTCGAAGGTTGACCAAAAATCCCAGTCGGCCAGTCAGGTATTTTTACCAGCAAAATCAGGGTAGCTCTGATACCCCCCGGCAGTGCTTTTCCGATATAATAACAGTAGTATCAATTAGGATTTGGAATTCTCTGCTCGAACAGTTGGGGGGGAAACAAAAATCCTTGGATATAAGGAGTATCATCTGGCGGCTTTTACAGAGCATTTTGGGTGTGGGTGCTCGTGAGACCCCAGTGATGCTCCTTATTTTTTTTCACACTTCCCTCGGCACACAACTAAACAGTAGCATTAAAGAATCACTCCCCGCTTCGCCGACACACTATTATAAGACCCTGCTTTGCTAATGAAGTTCATCCAACGCCGCCCGAAGGGCGCCAAGGGAGGCCTCTTCGCTTATTAAGAAAAGGATTTTTATGAAAAACAGAATATTGCTTTCAGCCGCATTAGTCGCCATTGTTCTGGTAGCCGTCGGCTGCCAAAAACCCCAACGTATCGTCGCACCGCAATATGACAGGCCTCTTGCGCCGGGCCAGTTGGCGCTGCGAAAAATCACCAACCCAGCCGAGATACCCGATTTCACCGACGCCTGCCACAACCTTTCCAACCTCTCCACAGCCATTGATAATTCTCTCGACTATCTCAAAAAGCCGTCGAGTAATCAATTTTATCCATACGCCGACATCACCCACGAACAGGTCGTCAAATCCCTTACCGCCTTCAAAGACATGCTCAAATCCGGTCTCACTGGCAGCCGGCTCAACGACGCCATTCGTCAGAAATTCGACGTCTATATGTCCATCGGCTGCGACGATGCGGGAACCGTCCTGTTCACCGGCTACTACACCCCCATCTTCTACGGCTCAACAGTTAAAACAGCGCAATTCCAATACCCCCTGTACAGCCAACCCAAAGACCTGGTCAAAGGTGAAGACGGCAAAATACTGGGCAGGAAAGCCGCGGACGGCAGCATTTCGCCATATCCCGCTCGCGCTGAAATCGAAAACTCCAATATGCTCGCCGGCTCTGAAATCGTCTGGCTCGATGACCCCTTCAAGGTCTATATCGCCCACGTTCAGGGTTCAGCAGTCATTCGTATGCCCGATGGCCGGCTCGTAACTTATGGCTACACCGCTAACAACGGCTACGAATACAAAAGCATAAACAAACAACTCGTCAATGACGGAAAAATTCCGCCCGACCGCGTAAATCTTGACTCTATGATAGATTTCTTCAAAGCCAACTCCTCATTGGTCCGCCAATATACCCAGATTAATCCTCGTTTCGTATTCTTCAGGCAGGCAGAACAAGGCGGCCCGCACGGCAGCTTGAATGAGCCGGTCATCGCTTACAGAAGCATCGCCACTGACAAATCCATCTTCCCGCGCGCCGCCCTGACATTTTTCGCCACCAAACTCCCACGTCAGATAGGCAATACGACCTATACCGACCCCTTCGCCGGCTTCGCACTCGACCAGGACACTGGCGGCGCAATCCGAGCCGCGGGCC
>Ga0116116_1002480_pt1 | contig 11452 bp, 7 predicted proteins | sample June2015DPH_10_1_FD_89722 | JGI IMG/M metagenome (GOLD analysis project Ga0116116, IMG submission 89722) | Peatland microbial communities from SPRUCE experiment site at the Marcell Experimental Forest, Minnesota, USA - June2015DPH_10_150 | ecosystem: Environmental > Terrestrial > Soil > Wetlands... | reverse complement strand
TTCGGCTGACAGCGAAGCGTGGTGTTGAGCATCCCACCGCTCAAGAACATGGGCATCCTCCAGCCACCTTACCAAATTCGATTTGGGCGGCGGCTCGGTAATCTCATTGAGGATGCGAGGGAGATCACCCTCGCCCTGAACAATCTTCATGCGCTGGTTTGCCTTCGTCGCAACTGTAAATCCGATGTCTTGGCAGATGGCGAACGCCGTGCATTGTGATGAACCGTTTGCTTTCGATTTCTTGCGCAGATGAAGAATGGAGGTTTTTGTGTTTGTGCCTGCAACACCAAAAGTCACGCTAGGCAACGAAACGACCGTGCATAAATCAATGTCGTTCGCAATTCCCCGGCGCAGTTCCTCAAACACGGCCTTGTTCGTTAAAATGCTGTCGGGCACGATTGCGATGAGTTGCCCCCCAGGAGCAAGCCAGTCGAGGTAACGCTCCATGAATAAAATTTCGGAATCCAAACGTCCGGGGAAACGCCGTGACCACTGGGTTGCAATCTTGTATTTCACCAAGTCGTTGCCTTGAAAAGACGCGCCGAAGGGGGGATTCGTTAGAATCAACCTGACCTTTCCGGCCAAACTGTCCGTAAGTTTGGCATCCGCTCCGTTTCTGGCGAGCGAGTTGGCGAGGTGAAGCCTGGCCATCGGAAAACCGAACATGGCAATGTTGGTCAGCGCCAGCCGAACCATTCTCTCGCTTTTATCTATCCCGACCACCACGCGCCCAAGCAGAGCATTGAGCCAAGCTTCGCGCTGCTTGGCGTCTTGTATGCGTTCCTTCATTCGCTCCTGAAGCTGGTGAACTGTTTCGGCTAGGAATGAAGCCACCCCGCACGATGGATCGAGAATCAAACCGAAATCGGCACACCGCTTGGGATCACAAAGCATCTCCAGTTCCGAGTCGGACAGTCCATGAATCGCCAGACCAATCATGAATCTGACCACTTCAGGCGGTGTCAGATATTGGCCAAGCTCTTTCTCGTCAATAAACGAATCCGCCAAGAATTTTCCAAACACTTCGTTGAGAATGTCGAAGCCGGAAAAACTAAATGAGGAGGTTTGCCGTTGTAATGTTTCAAAACACTCAACCAACTCCGCCGCCAACTCGTTCTCCTGTGGCTTGAGCTTCAATTCAAAGTCCCGCGCATCCACAGAGTGCGCGAGTGATTCCGGCAGGCTTTGACGAATCGTTTCGTCCACATGCTCTTTCAAAGCTGCGGCCAGACTCTGGCCGTTTCGAGCAACGGCCTGCCGGGAAATGCCCCCGTTACCACGGCGCAGACCTTCGACGTGAGCAAAGAGAAGTTTGGACAGTTCATCCAGTGCCTGGCTTCTCGATGACAGATGAGCGCGCTTATGCAGAATCTCTCGAATAGACCGGAGCGTTGCGTCAACTGCCTCCGTTATCATCGGATGATGCGGGGTGACACGGTAGGCTGGCGGGGTCTCTTTTAATTCGGACGGTTGGCTTACCAGTTCGGAATAAATTTTTCGGAGCTTTGCCTCATAGGCGGGACGGGGCTTGGCTGCGCCAGTCACCCAGCGTTGAACCGAAGCTGGCGATGCTTTGAGTTGAACGGCCAGCAACTGCGGGTCGCCTGCGTGGAAATCCAGCACGGCCTTTAATACTTTTTCAACGGAATCCATGTGCCGATTCTACCTGCGGGATTTATTGTGTCTACACTTTTCTACACGTCGTGTAAGGAAGTGTTTTCCATTCTCGCACGCTCGTGTTTGATTGTGGTTTGCTACCTTTGGCGGCGTATTAAACCCCAGCCACAGGTGCTGGCGCACGGCCACCAGCACTCGCAGGCCGGCGCAACCTTTCCAAACTTTCCCGTTTCCCCCGCGCTTCCGCCTTCGCTCCCGTCTTCGTTTCACTTCGACGCGGCAAGTTGCTTCAGCGCGACGAGGCGATGAGTCTTACACCCGCAGATAAACGTAGATGGCGAAGATGACGGCGGCGAGGCCGGCTGCCGCCGCGAGGAACCAAAGGTAGCTCCGCCTCTGCGCCGCGATGGCGAAGGTGGAAACGATGACCGCGGCTTGCGCGGCCAGCATGCCGAAGAAAAACTTCCCGCTGCGCTTGTGATGGCGCTCCGCCGAGATGTTGATTTTGCGCACCTGCAATTCGTAGAGGTTGGCGATGGATTGGTTCAGTTTTGCCTCAGTGTCATAACGTGCGGCGTTGTAGCGCATTTTGGCGGCGGTAAGGTCGCGGGCGGCGGCTTTGTCGCCGGCGGGCAGGGATTTTTCCAATTGATCGAGGGCTTGATTGGCCGGAGCGATGGCGGTGTCGAACGCGAGGGCGTTGTCTTTGGCGGCCAGCAGGGCGGTCGCCAGGGATTGGTCGTCCACTGATTTCAAAAGGCCGGCGATCTCGGTTTCCGGTTTTTGTTTTTCAATGGCCTGCAGCGCGGCTTCGACGTTTGCTTCCACGCTGAGGGCGGCGGGAACCGGAACTTTTTCCAGAGCGGGGTTCTCGATTGGATGGATGTCGGCGGCGGCGGTGAGGAGTTCAAATGAGTTTCGTTGGATCGCGCCCCGGAGTTTCTTTGCCTGAAAGTAGCCCCATTGGTCGCCGGCCTTGGACTGGAGTTGCGCGCCGAGGGCGCGGTCGTATTGGGCGCGGGTCATCTCGCTCGAAGCCAGTCCGGCGAGCAAGGTCGCAATGACCGTCATCACCACGGGCGTGGCGAGGAGGATTTTGCCCCATTTGGTTTGCGGCACGTTGCTGGTTAATTCTTCAGGCAATTTTGTTTTCATCCAGGCGGGAAGTTACACAAACCGAACCGGTCAAAGCAATGGGCTTGAGATGGAGTGATGGAACCGTGTCCTGGTCAATGCATCCGCGGCAGGGCAGCCAAGGATTGCGCAACGCGCCTTGGCGGGGGCGAAAAATTTGGATAGCGTGGCCCGATGCGCGCTTTCGTCATGTCAATCTGTGTTGCCAGCGTCACGTTGCTGGTTGCACCGGCGCGGACGGTTGCCGCCGCCGGGACCACCGTCGAGCAATGGGGAATTATTGAAATCGCCCTTGCCGGCCCGACCAACGGCAACCCGTTTGTCGATGTAAACCTCTCCGCCCGCTTCACGCAAGACACCAATTCGGTTGAAGTGGTGGGCTTTTATGACGGCGATGGCGTTTATCGAATTCGTTTCATGCCGGAGCAACAAGGCGGGTGGTGCTATAAAACCAAAAGCAACCGCCGCCCATTAAATGGGAAAACCGGCGCGTTCACCGTCACCGCACCCTCGGCCAACAACCACGGCCCGGTGCATGTGACGAACACCTTCCACTTCGCCTACGCCGACGGCACGCCGTTCCGCCAGCTCGGCACGACCAGCTACGGCTGGACCCACCAGAATGACGAATTGGAGGAGCAGACACTCCAGACGCTTGCCGCCGCCCCCTTCAACAAAATCCGCATGTGCGTTTTTCCCACGTCGGAATCCTGGAACCAGAGCGACAATCCCGCGCGCCACCCGTTTGTCGGCCAGCCGACGAATCAGTGGGATTTCAGCCGTTTCAATCCGAAGTTTTTTCAGCACCTCGAAAAGCGCGTCGGCCAGTTGCGCGACCTCGGCATCGAGGCGGACGTGATACTGTTTCATCCCTACGACAAAGGCCGCTGGGGTTATGACCGCATGAATGCCGCAACCGATGACCGCTACGTGCGTTACGTCGTCGCGCGGCTGGCGGCTTATCGCAACGTCTGGTGGTCGCTGGCCAACGAATACGATCTCATGCGCGAAAAGCACGAGCCGGATTGGGACCGCATCTTCCAACTCATCCAGCGCAGCGATCCGCACGGGCATCTGCGTTCCATTCATCACAGCATGCTGATTTACAACAACAACCTCCCATGGGTGACGCACGCGAGCATTCAAAACGGGTCGGCGGTGGAGGACGCGGGCCGCGCGGTGCTTTACCGCGATGTCTGGCGCAAGCCGGTCGTGTTCGACGAAGTGAAATATGAGGGCGACTTCCCGCAACGCTGGGGGCACCTCACGGCGGAAGAAATGGTGCACCGCTTTTGGGAGGGGACGGTTGCGGGCACTTACGTGGGCCACAGCGAATGTTACCAGCGCCCCCAGGACGAGATCATTTGGTTGTCGCAGGGCGGCGTATTGCGCGGTCAAAGCCCGCCGCGCCTGGCGTTTCTCAAGCAAGTCATGGAGGGCGGTCCGGCTGGCGGCATTGATCCGATTGACAAATGGCAATACCCGCAAATCGGCGGCAAAGCCGGCGAATATTACCTGATCTATTTCGGCAGAGAGCAGCCGACGAATTGGATTTTTGAACTGCCCAAGCCGAAGCTGGTCGACGGCATGAAATTCAAGGCGGAAATCCTCGACACCTGGAACATGACCGTCACCCCGGTGCCGGACGCGTACACCCTGCGCAAAAAGGACAACTACATCTACAGCGACACGCAAAGCCGCTCCATCGCGCTGCCCGGGCGCCCGTGGATGGCTTTGCGCCTGCGGCGGGTGGAGGAATAAATTTTAAGGTCACAAAAGTGATCTTAAACCAGCGGAACAGCCCCCGTTCGCCGGCAAGGAGCGCGGCGTTCACGCCGCTTCACCATCCGCCAGCTCCAAGTATCCGATTTGTCCGAGAATTCAAGCTCCGTCGGGGCGGCATATTCCGCTCCTGACGGAGCTTGAATTCATTTCCAGCGCCCAACTACAAATATGTCGCCCCGCTGGGGCTGTAGATGCTTGCGCCCGGCCACCCACCCTCGAAGGCCGCGCTCAACCTTACCAACCATCTCCCGTTTTCTCCGTGCCCGGACGACATTTTCTTTGCATGCATCTCGCTCATTATCTAGCATCGTTTCATCTATGGGATTTGATTCATTTTTTGCCGGCTCCAAGGCAACCCGGCTCATGGTTGCCGCTTTGTTCGCCTCATGTCTCAGCTTCCACGCCGCCGAACCCGCATCGCCTGTTACCATCACCAATGTTGCCGCCACCGGCGCCGGGTCCGGCACCATTGAAAATTCGGTGGTGAAGATTTTCGCCACGGTGCGTTACCCCGATCCTTACAAGCCGTGGACAAAACAGTCTCCGGAAGATCAAACCGGCAGCGGCGTGGTGATCGAAGGCAAGCGCATATTGACCAACGCCCACGTCGTGGATTATGCCAGCCAGGTGCAAATCCAGGCGAATCAGGCCGGAGATAAAATATCCGCCACGGTGGAGGCCATCGCTGCGGGAATTGATCTGGCAGTGCTCAAACTGGATGATGAAAAATTTTTCGACTCGCATCCGCCACTGGCGCGGGCCAAGACATTGCCAGGCGTCAAGGATACAGTCCTGACCTACGGATTTCCGGAAGGAGGCAACAGTCTTTCGATCACCAAGGGAATCGTTTCGCGTGTGGAGTTCACGCCGTATAATTACCCGGTTTGCGGTTTGCGCATTCAGATTGATGCAGCCATCAATCCCGGCAACAGCGGCGGCCCGGCGATTGTAGGCGACAAGATGATCGGGTTGACGTTCAGCCGCCTGAATGAGGCCGAGAACATCGGCTACATCATTCCCAGCGAGGAGATAGACTTGTTTCTTCAAGATATCGCCGATGATCATTATGATGGCAAGCCCGCCATGTATGACACCATGCAAACGCTGGAGAATCCCGCCTTGCGCGCGTTTCTCAAGGTGGCCCTGCCCGTTGAGGGCATGGTGGTTCATAAACCCTACAAGGATGATCCGGCTTATCCACTGAAGGAATGGGATGTCATCACCAAAATCGGCGACACTCCAGTGGATGATCAGGGCATGATTAAGCTGGGAGACAACTTGCGCGTGCGCTTCGAATATGAAATTCAGCATATCACCACCAATGGCACCGTGCCGCTGACCGTCGTCCGTGCCGGCAAAGAACTGAAAGTCAACCTGCCCGTTTCAGCAAATTATCCGCGATTGATTCCCGGGCTGAACAGCACTTATCCCTCGTATTTTATCTACGGGCCATTGGTCTTTTCTGCCGCTACAGAAGAATATCTTGGGGGATATCTGCGGACAAAATATGCGGGGACCGTCATGTCGCGTTTGAGTAACTTGGCCAATCCGCTGGTCACGCGCATGTCGGACCAACCCGCGTTTCCCGGCGAACGTTTGGTAATCATCTCTTCACCTTTTTTCCCGCACAAGGTGGCCAAAGGCTACGACAATCCGAGGGCACAAGTGGTAAAAGCGGTCAACGGTATCCCGGTCAAAAACCTCAATCATCTCGTGGAGATTTTACGGGAAGCGAAAGACGAGTTCATCACCATCGAATGCAATACCCGTTACGGCGAAACGATGATTTTCCCGCGGGCGCAGATGCTCGCCGCCACCGATGAAATCCTGACCGACAATGGTGTCCGCTCGCAAGGTTCGACGGACACGCTGGCGATTTGGAACGCCAAACCTTCCAAGTAACACAGGCCACCAGCCTGCTCTTGCGTCTCGATGAAAAGCATTGCCAAGCCCGGCACTATTCGACAGGAACGAAGCTGCAACAGGGGGTGATTTGAAATTCGTTCGCAGTGAGCCGGATGTTGGCGGCAAATCCCCCGAATTTATTTCATCGCCGCATAAACGCGGTGCACGTCGTCGTGGTCGTCGAGGGCGTTGAGGAAGGTTTCGACGTCCTTGCGGTTGGCGGGGCTGACTTCGACAAAATTCTTGGCGAGATAACGGATTTCAGAGGCGATGACGTTCCAGCCGGCGGCTTTCAACGCCTTGGAAACGTGATCGAGGGCCTTGATTTCCGTCAGAAACCGCGCGCCCTTCTGTCCGGCGGGAACTTCGTCGGCTTCCAGCGGTTCAATTTCCTGCGCGCCGGCCTCGATGGCGTCGGCTTCCGCGTCGCGATTGGCATCGGGATGGGTGGCTTCGACCACGCCGAGGTGATTGAAGAAAAACGCCACGCTGCCGGGCTGGCCGAGCGAGCCGGCCTTGAACAAATTGCGGATTTCCGGCGCCGTGCGGTTGCGGCTGTCGGTGAGACATTCAACGATGACCGGCACCTTGTGGGGGGCGAAACCTTCATAGACGATGGTTTCGTAATTGACCTTTTCGGTGTCGAGTCCGGCGCCCTTTCTGATGGCGCGTTCGATGGTGTCACGATAGACGGAAGCTTTCTTGGCCTTTTCGACAGCGACGTAGAGGCGCGGATTGAGGTCGGGGTCAGGACCGCCGAGTTTGGCTGCGACCATGATTTCGCGGACCAGTTTGGCGACCATCTGGCCTTTTTTCTGCGCGTTGATTTCGCGTCCGGCCTGTTTCCATTGTGCGCCCATAGGCTGGCAATTGTGGAAAGATAGTCGAGTGGGTTCAATGCAAATTGCGCGGCTTGCTTTCCGGAGAAAAGGCGATGAAACAAAGACTATTGATTGTCGGGACTGACATGAACCGCCAGAGTCATTCGGGACATCTTTATTACATCTTTAAGGTGTTTGTTCAGTGGAGATGGAATGGGATGCCTGCTTGATAGAGCTTCATCTGTGATCGAATCACATCGGCCAGCGCGGTGTTGGACGGTGTCTCGGCCAGTTGCAGAGCGTGCTGCGCGGTTTCCACCGCTTCGGGAAATCGCCCAGCCTCGGCGTAGGCAGCGGCGAGCGTGCGGAGAATGACCGGGTTCCCTCCACCGGCAAGCTGATTCGCCCGTTGGGCCAGTTCCACGGCCTGGTGACCGTTGCGTAGTGACGCCTGTGGAGCAATCGCCAGCGCCCAGGCCAGGTTGTTTTGGACTTTCGTGTCGTCGGGTTTGATTTGCAGCGCCTTTTGGAAATGGGCGATCGCTTCGTCCATATTGCCCTTTTCGAACAGCGCTACGGCGAGGTTGTTTTGGGCTTCCGCGTCGTCGGGTTTGATTTGCAGCGCCTTTTGGAAATGGGCGATCGCTTCGTCCACGCTTCCTTTTTGGAGCAGAGCGCTGCCGAGGTTGTTATGGGTACCCGCGGAGTTGGGTTTGATTTGCAGCGCCTTTTGGAAATGGGCGATCGCTTCGTCCACACTTCCTTTTTTGAGCAGCGCGTTGCCGAGGGCGTTGTGGCCGACGACGTTGTCAGATGTGCAGGCGAGCGTGTGAGTCCATAGCGATTCGTTATTCTGCCAATAAGAAGTCTGCGTGCGCGCGCAGAAAATCAAAGCAACGAGGATGGTCGCGGAGAGACCACCAAGAACCCAGCGGCGGTTGCGCAGGCCAGCGCACAGATCCACCGCCGTCCAGGTCAACAGCACATACAAGCCGATCTGAGGCAGATAGGTGTAGCGATCCGCCCCTGTCTGTAATCCCACCTGAACAATCCCGATGACCGGCACCAGCATGATGAGATACCACAGCCAGCCGGTCAAAAGATAGGGACGACGACGCAGGACAAAGACACCCGTGGAAATGCCAGCCAGCAGAACCAGTGACAGCACCACTCTGGCAACCCCAACGCCCCCGGTCGTAAATGGGTATAAAACCGCCAGACCCGACGGCCAGAACATCTGGCCTAAATAGGTCACATAGGAAATCAAGGCATTACCCACGCGCAAGGGAAGGGACATATTCTCGAGCGGCTGGATGGCCTCTGTTTGAGCAAAAAGCGTGGCCGCACACGACACGGCGGCCAGTCCGAACAGGGGCAGTTTTTCAAGAAGCAAGGTTGAGCCGCCTTCGCTTCGCTTCGTCGCGCCAGGGAGTTGAGAGACGGAATTCTTGTTACTTGACACCCGCCACTTGCCACCCGCCACTCGTCCCAGCGGCCAGTAATCCAGCAGCAGCAGCACGAAGGGCAGCGTCACCATCATCGGCTTGCACATCAGACCCAATGTAAAAAACACCAGCACCAGCCCATAGAAAACTTTGGACTTTGGACTTCCCGTCCTCCGTAGCAGTACTGCGGAGGGTGGATGGACTTTGGACTTCTCCACGTACCGCACATACGCCCCGATGGTCAGCATGAAGAACACGCCGCTTAAAACATCCTTGCGTTCCGCCACCCACGCCACCGATTCCACCCGCAGCGGATGGATCGCAAACACCGCCGCCACAAACGCGCTGCGCCAAAGCGCGCCGGCTTGCGGGGCCGACTTGTCCGCCATAGCCTCGGCGACGGCGGAAGCCCCGACACCGTCGTCGGGGCGAAGGCTCGTCATCCGCCGCAGCACCAGGAAAAGCAGTATCGCCGTCGCCGTGTGGAGCAGGATATTGGTGAGATGATGGCCGCCGGGGTTCAATCCGTAAAATTGGCAGTCGAGCATATGGGAAATCCAGGTTAGCGGGTGCCAGTTGGCGCAACGAACATGGGTGAACGCCCACACGATCCCTTTGAGTGTCAGACCCCGGGCGACTTCCGGGTTTTCATACACGTAAGCTTCGTCGTCGTAAACAAACTCGTAACGTAGCGTCTGACCGAAGACCACCCAGATGATCGCCGCCAGAAAAATGCAGACCCAAAGAACCATCCAGCGGTCATTCAACCCGGCTGGACGGCCTTCAGATTCCGGCGAACGGGAGTCTGCCAATCCCGGCATGTCACCGGCCTGCGGAGCGGGCGCGCTCGAATGCACGGCAGCGGCTTTTTCCTTCGAACTTCGACTCATGGAATTGAACACATGATTAAGGAAATCCGCGCAGTGTTACGAGTAAAAAGGGGTCACTCCAGGCCGGGCTTTGATTTTTCCCATCCCGCACGCTTGAGCTTTTTGCCGGTTTCGCGTATTCGTCGTGTCATGCTCGTTGTTCATGTCCATGTTCATGTCAAGCCGGAGTGGGTGGAGGCTTTCAAACAGGCGACACTCGCCAATGTGCGAGAGAGTTTGAAAGAGCCGGGCGTCGCGCGCTTCGACGCCGTCCAGCAGCAGGATGACCCGACGCGCTTTGTGCTGGTGGAGGTTTATCGGGATGCGAATGCCGCCGCCGCGCACAAGGAAACGAAGCATTACCCGGTCTGGCGGGATGCAGTTGCGCCCATGATGGCCGAGCCGCGCTTCAGCGTGAAGTTCAACAATTTTTTCCCCAATGATGGAGAATGGCAAATCAGGTAGGGCGGGCTGTCCTCAGCCCGCCGCTTGGGTGTGCGTTTTATACCGCGGCGCGATGAGGACATCGCGCCCTACCAATTAAGAACCGTCATGCGCTTTGAATTTGCCACCGCCACGCGCATCGTCTTCGGTGCGGGCGTGGTCAATGATGCCGGCGCCATCGCCAGGGATTTTGGCCGGCGGGCACTGGTCGTGACCGGGCGTGACGCGCGTCGCGCGGAACGAGTGCTGGCCGGCTTGCGATCCGCAGGCGCGAGCGCGACAACTTTTTCCGTCGCAGGAGGGCCGGAACTGGCAACCGTGGAACAAGGCGTGAAGCTGGCGAAGGCGGAGCGTTGCGAACTGGTGATTGGTTTTGGCGGCGGCAGCGCGATTGACACGGCCAAGGCCATTGCCGCGATGCTGACCAACGACGGCGAACTGCTGGATTACGTCGAAATCATCGGACGCGGCCAGCCGCTGGCCAAACCATCCGCGCCATTCATCGCGATTCCGACAACGGCGGGCACGGGTGCGGAAGTGACGCGCAACGCCGTGCTGGCTTCGCCGGAACACGGATTGAAAGTCAGTCTGCGCAGTCCGCTGATGCTCGCCCGGGTTGCGGTGGTGGATCCTGAATTGACCTACGACTTGCCGCCCGCGCTCACCGCCAGCACCGGGCTTGACGCCCTGACGCAACTCATTGAGCCATTTGTCTGTAATCGCGCCAACCCGATGACCGACGGATTATGCGTCGAGGGGCTGCGCCGCGCGGCGCGGTCGTTGCGCGTGGCGTTCAGCAAGGGGCAGGACAAGGACGCACGGGAAGACATGGCCGTGGCGAGTTTGTTCGGCGGGCTCGCTTTGAGCAATGCCGGGCTGGGTGCGGTGCATGGTTTCGCCGGGCCGATTGGCGGCAGTTTTTCCGCGCCGCATGGCGCGACTTGCGCGGCGTTGCTGCCCCACGTGATGGCGATGAATCTCCGCGCACTACGCCAGCGTGATCCGCACGGTGCAGCATTGCATCGTTACGACGAGGCGGCATGGTGGCTCGCCGGCGATTCACAGGCCAGGGCCGACGACGGCGTGAAATGGGTTCGCGCACTCGTCACCGATTTGAAAGTTCCGCGCCTCGGCAGTTTTGGAATTCAACAAACACACATCGCCGATTTGGCCGTCAAAGCCGCGAACGCAAGCAGCATGAAAGCAAATCCCATCGTGCTCACACCGGAGGAATTGGCTGAAATTCTGGAGCAGGCATTGTGAAAGGGCCGGGCGGGAGTCAATGAGGAAAACGGGTCGGGTGGGGACGGGGGACGATGGACCTGGCGGTCGGGTGACGGGTTTGATCGCAGCGAACATCCTTGCGGCCTGGGCTTGTGATTTGCCGCGCGTGCTTTAATTTGACCGCGCAATGCAAAATGGTGTGAACGCC
>Ga0116116_1002478_pt1 | contig 11458 bp, 8 predicted proteins | sample June2015DPH_10_1_FD_89722 | JGI IMG/M metagenome (GOLD analysis project Ga0116116, IMG submission 89722) | Peatland microbial communities from SPRUCE experiment site at the Marcell Experimental Forest, Minnesota, USA - June2015DPH_10_150 | ecosystem: Environmental > Terrestrial > Soil > Wetlands... | reverse complement strand
TGCTGTCCTCGCGTTCATCGAGGAACACCCAGCACTTGGAGGGCGAGGGGTTCGAGACGTCGCCGATTTTCTCGAACTGCCAGAAGCCGGACGTGTAGGGCGCGGCGCGAACGCCCAAGTAGGAGTTCATCGAAAGGCTGCGCACGCGGGAACGGGTGACGCCGCCGTTCCGCACCATGGACTTGTCCGCGGGGCACTTGAAGATGCCGGCCGAGCGGGCGATGAAGGGGCCGAGTTGGGCGTTGATCAGGAGGAGTACGTTCGTGTTGTCCGAATTATCGGCTGCCAAGGTGAGCCAGCCCGCACACCAGTCGAGGTTCGTTCGGGCATTGCCACCGTCGTGGTTGCCGGGCAGGTTGCCACCTGAGTCGTCCGAATACATGATGTAACCGAGCGCCATCTGCTTGGTGTTCGCCAGGCAGAGGATGCCCTGGGCCTTGGCCTTGGCCTTGGCCAGCGCCGGCAGCAACATGCCGGCGAGGATCGCGATGATGGCGATGACGACGAGCAGTTCAATGAGGGTGAACCCGCGCACCCGGCGGCGCCCGGGCGAGAAAAATTGTGCCTTCGATATCTGAGTGTGTCTCATATTACACCTTCGTTGGGACACGCACCGTTGGCGGATACCCGAGTTCTGACAAACCGGCCACGGCCCATCAATCCCGACTTTCACTCGCGATCCCGAACCCATTCGGCGAATGACACCGACAGCGCGTTCCCTTTACTACCGCATGAAGATAGTGTGTCCCTGCCGCCTGAAAAGTGTGCGTCTGGCTGCACAGCCTGAAAGGTGGGGTGAGGGTTCACGCTGGTTGCCGGAGCCCACCGGGGGTTAACTGACCCGGATGACAGATCTGCCGGACTCCTGGCTCTGCCGGTTTAAGACCGTCGCCCAGCGCCTCGAACCCATCCTGTGATAGTTTGCGGCTGTATTATCTCTGCATTGCTTGTTCGAGCCTTTCGCCCCGCCCCCGGCAGGTGCCGGCATCTGGAATACGTCCACCGACCGGTAGTCAAACCGGGCAATGGTGAATACTCGGTAACTCCGCTTCGGGAATTCATGTCTGGCAGCGGGTGATGATGTTCACGCAGCAGGGATAGTCCGGCCTCTTCCCATGACGCCTGGTACAGGGTGGGTTTCAGGAAATGCCGCCAATCTCCGTGACCAAACGACCCAGGCGGTCAGCGTGATGGCTCCAGGGGGTCAGCAATTCCCCTCTCCTGGAAGCGCGGCAGGCGCTACGACCCTGGATGGAGAGTGGTGTTGCGGCACATCCCACCGGTTGTGCGGCTCCGGTCGGAGGAGATGGAGAGGAGCTTTCGGGACGTTGAGGTTTCCCAGCCCGGTTCGCTGGCGCCGGATCAGGTCCCACGACGATAGAGCGCCATGACATTCTCGGGCGGCACGTCGGGCTGAAAAAGATGCGCGGGGCCGAGGATGTAGCCGCCGCCCGCGCCCGCCACTTCACAGTAACGGCGGGCTTCCGCTTCGACCTGGGCGGGGGTCGCGCGGGGCAGCAAGTTTTGCATGTCCAGGCCGCCGTGAAAACTCAACCGATCGCCGAAGTCGCGCTTCAAACCCTCCGGCTCCATTTCCGGGCCGGTGGGCTGGATGGGGTCCAGCACGTCCACGCCCAACCCGATCAGATCGGGAATGAAGGGCCGCACCATGCCGCAGCTATGGAACATCGCGCGCCCTCCCAGACGGTGGATGCGCTCGACCATCTCCTTGAGGTAGGGGGCCACGAACTGACGGAACATGCCGAGGGAGATCAGCGGTCCGTGCTGCGAACCAAGGTCACTGATGACCAGATAGAGGTCAATGCGTCCGCCGGTGGTTTCCGCCGCGCGCGTGTAGTCCTCCAGGTAAAAATCGGTGAAGGTGCGGCAAAGAAAATGAACCCACTCCGGCCGTTCGGCCATGTCCAAAAACATCGCCTCCCAGCCGCGCACCAGCGCGGCCCGCTGCCAGACGTCGGCAAAGCCGTAGAGCAGCGCGTGCTGCTCGTAGCGGCGGCATTGTTCCTTCAGTTGCGAGCGATCGAGGCAGTCCGGCGTTGGCCAGTCGAAGGCCTCCAACTCGGCGAGGCTGCTCGCATCCGCCAGTGCGCCTTGGGTATCTTCACGCATCGGTCCCCAGGGCGTCGGCTGGCAGATGAACCGCTCGCCCCAGAAGTTCTGAAAGGTGCCGCCACCGATCGCGCGTTCGGGGGGGGCCGGGGCCTCGAGATGCCGCACATCAATGCCCAGCGCATCGAGCAGTTCGTCCTTATCGTCATGCCCGGCGTGGGCCAACAACCGGTTCCACGCCGGTGGTTCCGCCCAGAAGTCGCGCGGCGTGCGGTCCGGTTGTTCATGTCGCAACGCGGTGAGGACTCGTTCTCGTGAAGTCATATCATTTCCCGGGCAGGCTCGATCGGTTCACCTGCGCTGGTGGACACCGGTCGAATCGTGCGGCGGGGTCGCTCAAAAGGTGAGACACCTGCCGGGACCGAGGAAACGAGTTTCTGTAGTTCGGGTCAAGCTCGTGATGATCGCGCGGCAAAAGAAGCCGGCGGCCAGCCGGCGAGGCGCTCCGTCCGCGCTTCACCGTGAACGCCGCGGTCAAAGCGTCCGGGAATCCCCGGGTGCATCCCGCATCATTGACTGCATCGTTGACATGCCTCACCTGCCATAGCACGCTGCGATAATGAGCCATGACTACAGCCCGTTCCTCCTTCGCGGCCGAGCGTCAAGCGACAGCAACCGCGGCCGATGGCCTGCCTTCCTGGCGTTGGTTTGGTTGACCTTCGGCAGCCCGGCCGCCACCGCGGACTGGCCGGAGTTCCGCGGTCCGTGGGGCGATGGCCATGCCGCGGCCCCGGAGGCCACCCAGCCCCTCGGCCTCCCGCTGCACTGGAGCGAGACCAACAACATCCGATGGAAAACGGAGATTCCCCATCGCGGTTGGTCCACGCCGGTGGTGATGGGCGGCCAGGTCTGGTTGACGACCGCAACGGACGATGGCCATGACTTCTTCGCCATCGGGGTGGACGCCGCCACCGGACAGATTCGCTTCAACGAAAAAGTGTTTCACAGTGATAATCCGGAGTCGCTCGGCAACGGGGCCTCGATGAATTGCTACGCGACGCCTTCGCCCGTCATTCAGCCGGGCCGGGTCTATGTCCATTTCGGCAGGTTCGGGACGGCGTGTCTCGACACCACCACGGGCAAGCCCCTCTGGCAACGGGACGATCTGCGTTGCCGCCATTACCGCGGCCCGTCTTCATCGCCGGTCCTCTTTGAGAACCGGTTGATTTTGACCTTCGACGGCGTGGATGTGCAGTATCTGGTCGCCCTGGACAACCAGACGGGCAAGACCCTGTGGAAGACCGATCGCTCGGTGGTGTGGAACGACGAGAATGTGCCGGGGCAAATGGCGAAGGACGGTGATTTGCGCAAGGCCCACAGCACGCCCCTCATCGTGACCGTCGCCGGAAAACCGCAGATGTTCAGCGCGGGCGCCAAGGCGGCGTATGGTTATGACCCACGAACCGGCCAGGAACTCTGGAAGGTTCAGTACAACGACTGGTCGGCCGCTCCCCGGCCAGTTTACGGCCAGGGTTTGGTGTTTTTCGTCACGGGTTTCACGAAAGGCGATCTGTTGGCGGTCAAACCCGGCGGCCAGGGCGACGTGACCGACACGCAGGTGGCTTGGAAGTTCAACTCGCATGTGGGCAAATATGCCTCGCCGATTCTCGTGGACGGCCTGCTTTACACGGTGGCGGAAGAGAGCTTCATCAGTTGCCTCGAAGCCGCGACCGGGCAGGTCGTTTGGACGGGGCGGATCCCTGGCAAATACGCGGCCTCGCCGCTTTATGCCGACGAGCGGCTGTATTGTTTCAATCAGCAAGGCACGACCACGGTCCTCAAACCTGGCCGTGTCTTCGAGGTTTTGGCGACGAACGCCCTGGCGAACGGTTTCATGGCTTCGCCCGCGGCCTCCGACAAGGCGTTGTTCTTGAGAACCAGGACACATCTGTACCGGGTTGAAGCCACATCGCCCGAAACCAAATGAAGCGAGTCCCTGCCTGCGCCGCCTCCGGTCGGACGGCAATGGCGTGTCGGAGTGTCCGGCGGATTCAGTTCGGCAGCGCGACCCTCGCCGTGAGCCACCGCTCGGGAGGAGCCGTGTTCATCGTAGCGAGCGGCACGCCGGAACGTCCGCTGCCGGGCGATAAGCATCAGGCCAGGCCCAAGAATTGTATCGGTCCCGAAAGCCAACGTCGCCAACCGGCGGCGGACGCCGAACTCCCGCCCATGCCGGAACCAGGTGTTAACGGAGTCGAGTGGGTGATGTTGGTGTTTTTGGCTTCGCAGCGAGTTAACTTCGTTTTTTGACGGCGGTGAGGGCTTTGAGGATGACTCCGTTTTTCGTCAGGGTCGGCCCGTAATCATCGGTAAACCCGGCTGGCGCTCCCCTGAACCCAGTGGTCCCCTTGAGCCGGACTTCCCGGATGATCTTGCCGAGGCGCGGGTTGGTCCATTCAAAGGCAAACAGGGTGAGTGGGCTGTTTTCCCGAGTGCCAACGGCTACGGCATCCGCGCCGTAGCAATAGTCCCTGGCCGAAGCGCGGTGATGCCAATCCCATTCCTGGATGTTAACGCCATAACGGATGGGGATGGTCAGCACAAAGCCGTCTTCGTACACCACCTCGTACCAGCCCAGCAGGTCCGCCGTGTCTTCCGCGTCCCAGATCAAACGGTATTGTTCACGGTTGGCGGCCGGTTGGGCGCAGGCATGGAGGAAAATCAAGCTGGTGGCATCAACGCCGACGTTGATGTGCGAGACTTCAGCGGGCAATCCAGTCCGCGCGGATCCGTCCGTGCCAACCATGATCGCGCTTTTCCCCCCGGCAGTGGCCAGGTCGAAAGGGATTCGGCCCAAGCGCACCGGGCCGGTGATCATGCCGCCGAGGACGACGCCCAGAGCGGGTTCGTCACCGGTCGTGTTAAAACTGGTGCGGATGTCGACGGGAGCAATCGATGTTTCGGTTTGGCTCGGGGGCAATGCGCCGCGAAAGCGGGTACGGATGCCTGGCAGCAGCGTCTGCACCAGACCAGAGAGGTCCTTGCCTTCCGGTGCCCGTCCGTTCCAGAGGAGCGTCGAGCAGAAAAGAAAATCGGGGAGCAGGTCCTTGCCGAAACCTTCCTCGCCAGTGGCAAACCAGGCTGAAGGCGCGGCGCCGAGCAGGGAGGAGCGCTTGCGGCGGGCGTCGTAGTTCTGGATTCCCGGCACGAAGTTCCCGAAGACCTGTTCGAAACCCATCTGTTCGAGCCGCGCCTCGTGCTGTTCGGCTTGTGGCTCATCCCACGAGCCGTCCTCCTGATGCCAGAACCAGTTGAAGATCAGCACATCCTTGGGCACCAGCCGGGCGACCTGGTCTGGTGTCATGCCTCCAGCCGCATGGAAGGTCCAGCCATCGTCCGTCTGGCTTTTCTGCAGGCCCTTCCCGCGCACTTCCTGGAGGAGCATGTCGCCCCAGATGGCCATCTTGATTCCACGGCGCGCCAGATAGTCATGGATCTTACGCACGTCTTCACCGAACCGCTCGCCGATGTCCTTGTCCTTGCAGAGTGGGCACAACCCCACCGGCGCGAATAATTCGTCGTGCCCGGCGTGGATCATCTTTGGGTGGAGCAGTTCGATGTACTCGTCATAGACATCGAACAACAATTGGTAGCTTTTCGGATTCGAGGGGCAATAGGTATCCGGCCACTTCTCGCCGGGCACTTCCGCCAATTCGGGATGCGCCGACAGGAGATAATAACTGTGGGTGAACGAGGGCAGTTCCGGCACCAATTCGATATGCTGTTGTCGTATCCAGCGAGCCAGGTCTGCCACCTCCTCTTTTTCCAGAAACCCGCCGTCGGCGGTGTCTTGATGCGAGGAGTTGGGCTGACGCTTGTGCAAGGTTCCCGGCGGATAGTTGCGGCGGCTGTAGTTGACCTCGCGCGCGAATTCCAGCCACCGGGAGTTCAATTCCGGATGTCGGTCCAGCCGCAGGCCGGCGTTCATCTCCATGATGAGCGTGTTGTATTTGTACAAAGCCATGAAATCCCGGACGAATCGTTTGAAGAACGGGATGTTGTTCCGGCCCGGAAGATAAAGTTTGATGCCGCGGAACGGTTTGTCCGGCCAGTCCCGCACCTTGACCCCGCGGAAGCGCAATCCCTCCGGCCCCCGCTCGGCCAACTGGCGAAGCGATTGGAGGCCGTAAAAAGCACCCCGGTCGTCGCTGCCAGCAATCAGCACCAAACCAGGTTCGACTCGCAGGACGTAACCTTCCGGCCCCGGACGCTGGCCGTTCACGCTAATCCCGGCTTTGGCGCAATAGCCCGCGACCAGGGAATTAGCGACCGAGCCCATCAGGATGACTCGTCTGCTTGCATCCACCTTCGCCAGTCGCGCCTGCTTCACCTGCACACCAAAGCGGTCGGTCAGCTCGCGGCTGAGCGATTCGGCCAGCCGGACATCCTCGGGCGACGCCCGCTTGGGCAGGACGATCGCGACGCCATCATCAACCATGAAGTCACCGCCTGAGCTGGCGATCTCCCTCGGCTCCGGAAAAACCGCCGGGACCATGACGCCCTGCGCAAGAAAGGACGCGCTCGGGAGGACGGAAAGCAGAAGCACGACAAGAACTCGCGCCAAGGCTTTGTCATGTAAGAGGAATGGTTGTGGGCTGATCATTTGCTTCAACTACCCTTCACCGGAATTAGATGTCAAGTCGCAACCTGCGGATTGCCACATTACGGCGCTGGGCAACACGATAGGAAATGTGGCTGTGCCGCAGCCCGCTCTTCCGCCATTTGAGTTCGGCGACTTTGGCGATGCTGCGCAAGGGCAGATGGGACGAGTTGTTCCTTTGCGGCGTCGTTTCCCGGCACGGCAACGGCAACCCCTTCCTGAATGCCTGCCAGATGTCCCGAGGCGCTTCCGCGCCGTCACCGCTGGCCGGCGAGTCACGCGCCACACATGGATGGCGCCCTCCAGCCGGGACGCTCGTCAGGTCAGGGCTCGGACACGAGCGGCCAGATCAGCCGCGTTACTGGACCAGCCGGAAAAAGCCGGAGGTGCCGTCCATGCGGTTCGAGACGACGTTTAACCCCTGCACGAATACCGGCGGATTCGTAACCGGCGACCACACCACCGGTGAAGCAAGATTGGGGGTTCGTCCGAGGTTATATCCGGTCAGGGACGATGCCCAGGAGAGCACCAGCCAACCCCCGCTTACCTGCGATGTCAGGAGGGCGGGCGGGCGGCTGGCCTCCAGCTTCACCAGTTCGATGCCTTCGGCCAGGCCGAGGTTGCGGCTGTACTGCTTGTCCACGGCGTTGTTCCAATGCTCATGCACGCCCAAACTCGCCAGGCGCACGCCGGTCTTTCCTGGATCATAAAAGGTCCCCGACGGAGGATTCGCGGCCAGCGCCGCTTCGTGCAAGTAATCCTCGGCTCCACCTTGCAGCGCGTTGCCGGCGCCGGCGCTGCCGTTATTGACCACGTTGGGCCATTCGCTGAGCAGGAAATCGTAGCCGACGGAGTCAATGGCCACCGGGTCCTGCGAGGCGAAGAGGCTCGCAGGCCAGTTGCCGTTGAAAGGTGCCATTTTCCACGGCTGCGGGTGGGAGTCCCAGAAGTAGCCGCCGTAAAGCCCGTCAACGAGACAAAGGAGGGTTTTGCCACCCAAGGCGGGGTGTCCCATGAGGTCCACAATGGCCCGGTAATGCCCGAGGCCGGGGACGCCCGGCAGACTCGGGTCGGGCGTGCTTTCGTGCATGTTGCTATAGTTGGGCGTGCCGCCCTGGTTCCGTCCGTTGGCATCGCGGTAGTAACCATCGGGACAGCGGAGCAAGGCGCCGTAGAGATTCTTGCCGCAGAGGGTGACGCCGACGCTGTGCCCCTTGAGCACGGCGAAGTCGATGAGGTAGTCAGCCTGGGTGAACGGCGCCGGGACATAGTCTTGAACCACAGGCTGGGTTGGGTCGTTGGCGTTCGTGACGCTCCAGCCGAACTTCACGGTCGAGAACTCGGTTCGCAGGCGCCCGGAACCGCCGTAGTTGTCGAAGTACTGAACATTGGGGAATTCGGGGTGCAACTGGTTCCAGAGATAGCGCGGGAAGTTGCCGGTCGGGTCGCCGAGGAAGACGTTGGTCTGGTCAACGCCCACCGTGTAAACCAGATGCCGGAGCAGCGACAGGAGCATCTGCGGCGAGGTGTCAATGGTGTTCAGCCAGTGGCCGTCCGAATAGGCGTTTTGTTTTTCATAGGTGCCCTTGAGGTCAACCGTGTCGGTGCCGGAGCGGGCATTGCAGGTGGTGAGGTTGATCTTGATGGCGACTTTCTCACCGGCGACGTAGCCGCGATCTCCTTGGCCATGGTTCCGGTTGAAATAGCGGAAAATGGCGTCCCACGCCGCCGCGTCCGAGCTTCCACCGCCCACGGCGCGCACCGCTTGCGACATCATCACTTCCACCACCGCCAGGTCGGTGTGATTGGTGTCAAACCAATGCTCGGCCGACGTGTAACCCGCCCAACTGGTTGCCTCGGGCGCGTGCACCCAGACAACCCGGCCCGGGAAAATGCCCTTGGCGGTGCCGAGTGGCCCGTGAGGCGGATTCCCCGCCCAGCTCCGGACAGTCGGCAGGCTGGCCACCACCACGGCGAACCCGGCCAGGCCGGCGGCTCCCCACAGGCACGCCTTCCAGAACCGCGTTTTCCGGTTCCGTGCCTTGCGCCAGGCAAAAGCCGACCCTAACAACGCCAGCACCCATACCACAAAGCCACTCGCCACCGGAAAAGCGATTCGCTGGCACGGGTAGGCCGCCCGGCTCGGCTTGGGAATGACCCGCACGAGAAACCAAAGCAATGAGGCCAGGCCGAGGCCGGAAAAAAGCCAGCTTAGCAAGCCGACCCGGCGCGGCGGTGGTTGCAAAGACCGCCCGGTGACCGGGCAGACGCGCTTGGAATTGGGGGAAGATTGAACGGTTTCGTCGGAGGATGGGCTTGGCTTTTTCATGGGTTCACTTCGATGGTTTAATAGTTTGTGGGCACCAAGGCCTGAAAGAATACGCAGGGATTGGCGTCGGCCAGGATGAAATTGGCCTGGCCACGCCGGCCGGTCGCGAGCCGGCGTTCCATCCGACCCCGGGTCGGTTGACGAAGGGGCCGGCAACACCAGCACGAACCATGCGCCGATCTCATTTGCGAAGGAGAGGGAATTGGGCCAGCAACTGCGCCGTTCCCGCGGTGGCCGCGGCAGCGAAGTTGTTTGCGTCCGCAATGGCAAAGCGCATCACCCGATGCGCGCCCGGGGTCTGGCCATAGCTCACAATGCCGGCTTCGTTGACGCACACATCCACCGGCGCGAAGCCGGCGACATCATGCCCGTCGTGCTGGACCTTTCGCCCCACGGCCAGGCCCAGCAACGCCGAGCACCACAGATTCCGTTCGCCCTCCATCAGCCATTTTCGATCCTCGGCCGGGAGCGGCTGGGACAAATAGGCAATGGCATCGTTCGTGGCGTTACGGAGCATGAAGAGGAAATATCGTTGCAATGGCTCCGGCGCGTTGGCGAGCACCTGCCCGTGCCGAATCTTCCAATACGACGCGTGTCCATGGTTATTCCAAAGCCCGCCGTCAAAACAGGGCAGCCAAAAGATCGGCAAGTCCGACCGCATCAGTCCGACAAAGGCCTGCGGGTCCAGTCCCACGTTGTATTCGATGAACTTGGGGTCGGAGGCTTCGCCGATAAAACCGTGAATGCTGCAGACCTTGCTCCGGAAAAGTTCCGGCTCCCGGTTGAAAGCTGCCACCGTGTCGCGGGCACTGCCGACAAAGATGATTGCCACTTTCTCCCGGCTGTCGCGCAGCGCCTGCAAGAGCAGGTTCACGCCGTTTTGGTATTCGGCGGGTTGGTCCAGCGCCGGATCGTCGGGCGATTTGAGTTTGCGGCAGAGCCCGATGGCGCTGGGGACGTGACGCCCGGTCAGGTAGTTGAGTTGCCAGACGGGCTTGAAACCCGGGCGCCGCCCTTGCGATTCGCCGTTGTCGAGGATGATGGCGCGCAAATCTACCTCCGGCATGGCATAAAGGCAGGCCAGATCGAAATGGTCATCCGGGTCGTCGTGCGGGTGCAGGAGGTCGGTGCTGTAGATGACAGGCACGCGCGCGGAGGAACTGCGGGCGGCTCCGGATTCCTCGGGTACCGCCAAGGCCAGGGTGAGATTACAGGCCAAAGCGGTCACGGTTACCATGGAAAAAGTCCGTCGTACAAGTGAATTCATGGCAGTTCTCAAGGCGACTTGTAATTGAAGCAGCCTTGGGTTGCAAGGCTGCGCCCGCAGATCCCTCAATCATCTCATGCAGCGTGCCTGCCCTTTTTCCTTGTCCCAGAACATCGAAATCCACTCCCTGTCCTTCGGCCGGTCTTCCGCCGTTCCACGCCGCAGTTCGGTCTTGCCGTCCAGCGTTCGCGCCAGTCGCGCTGGGCCAAACGCGGCGATCACCTTCTCCTGGGGCCGCAGGAATCCGAGCACGCGTTTCATTCTCATGCCGGCCCGTAGGCGCCAGGGATGGGACATCCGTGGGGTATGGGTCAAAATCAGAGCTGGACCGCGATCAAAAATTCAAGATCAAAAACCTTGCCTTCCGGCGGCGAAATTGCTTATACTTCAGCAACATGAACTTTACTCAAATCGCCTCTGCGGACCTCAAACGGGTCGTCACGCTGGTTGAACAAAAAGAAACGCTGCTGGCCCAGGTCGCCCAACTCGACGCTGAACTGGCCAGTTTCCAAGCGGGTGAATCGGCCGCTCCGGCCGCTCCGGCCGCCCCGGCCAGGGGCAAGCCGGGGCGCAAACCCGGGCGGCCGGCGAAGGCCAAGGCCGGGGCCCGGGGTGCCCTGAAGGCCGCGATCAGCGCCTTGCTCCAGGGCGCCGGCGCCTCCGGCCTCACCGTCAAGGAGATTGCCGCCACGCTCAAGGCAAAGCCCGGCAACGTTCATGTGTGGTTTTCGTCCACCGGCAAGACGATCAAGGAGATCAAGAAGCTCGCGCCGGGGACCTACGGGTGGGCGGGCACCGCGGCGAAAGCGCCAGCGACCAAGGCGCCGAAGGCTCGGAAGCCCCGCGCCATAAAAGCGGCGGCAGTGAAAGCGGAAAAACCCAAGGCCGGGAAATATGGTGCGGCGAAGGAAGCGATCATTGCCTTGCTCAAGGCCAGCGGCAAGGCGGGGATCACGGTGAAGGAGGTTGCCCGCAAACTGGGCGTCAAACCCCAACGCGTGTACGTTTGGTTCGGCAACACCGGCAAGAAGGTGAAGGAGATCAAGAAGGTCGCCCCGGCCACCTACGCGTGGGTCGGTTGACCGGATCAACCGCCACCAGGAAACTCAACGCCGTCGTTGGTTTGGGAATT
>Ga0116116_1002476_pt1 | contig 11465 bp, 9 predicted proteins | sample June2015DPH_10_1_FD_89722 | JGI IMG/M metagenome (GOLD analysis project Ga0116116, IMG submission 89722) | Peatland microbial communities from SPRUCE experiment site at the Marcell Experimental Forest, Minnesota, USA - June2015DPH_10_150 | ecosystem: Environmental > Terrestrial > Soil > Wetlands... | reverse complement strand
GGGCGCCATGGTAAAGTACATCAAGGAAGACACCAAGTTCACCAAAGTCGGAATCCTGCACGATACGGATGCCTTTGGCACAGGCGGTGCCGACTTGGTAGAAAAGGCTGCCAAGGAGGCGGGGCTGACCGTGGTGAAGCGGGAGAAGTATGGCACGGCGGAGAAGGAGTTCACCCCACTCATACTCTTGATAAAGAATGCCGGAGCGGAGATCCTGATCCTCTACGGCCATGAGGAAGCCACGGCGTTGTTCCAGCGCCAAATGCGCCAGCACGGCTCTCCCTTCAAGTTTCTCGGTTCGCCCAGCGCCGCATCGAAAGACGCCCTGAACCTTGCCAAGGAGGCCGCCGAGGGGATTTGGGCCGTGGTCGATTTCGTACCGGGCCAGACCGAGGAGAACAAGCGCTTCGCCGAGGCCTACAAGAAGGAGTACAACGAGAACTACGACAGCCTCAGCGTTTGGACCTATGACGGTCTGAAGATCCTGGCCAATGCCATTAAGAAGGCTGGTAAGGATCGTGCCAAGATACGAGAAGCCATCCTGGCTACCCAGGGATATAAGGGTGTCCAGGGCACTTATTCCTTTACCCCGAACGGCGACGGTCTGAGCGAGGTGAGTATTGTTCAGATCGAGAAGGGCCGGCCGAAACTCCTGAAGATCGTCAACGTGGGTGCGCGTTAGGCACCTCCCGAAGCAAAAGTCAACACAGGACAGGTTTCGGTCCCGGCATGCACCATGCCGGGACCGGATACCTCTAAGAAGGGACTCTGAATGGACTGGTCTACAAATCTGCAAATGATAGCCGCAGGTCTGGCCATGGGTTCCATTTACGCCCTGGTTGCCCTGGGATTCGTCCTGATCTTCAACGCGGTCAACGTCGTCAATTTCGCGCAGGGGGAGTTCGCGATGGTTCCGGCCTTTGTAACCGTGTGGCTGATGAGCAGCCTGAATATCCCCTTCGCCCTGACCTGCGTGATCGCCGTCATCTTCATGGGCGTCTTCGGAATCGTCTTTCAGCGTATCGCATACTATCCCTTGCGCCACCGGAGTTTCCTGCCCGTTGTGATCAGCACCATCGGCGTGGGTATTTTTCTCAAGAACGGTGCGCAGATCATCTTCGGCGCCGAACCGTTGTCCATGCCGCGGCCGACCTCCGCGACTGCGCTGAAGATGCTTGGAGTGTTTGTGGACCCCCAGTACGTCGTGGTCATTCTGTGCACCCTTGCTCTGCTCGGCTTCCAGTACTTCTTCTTCGAAAAGACCATGCTGGGCAAAAAGATGCTGGCCACGGCCCAGGACAAGGAGATGGCGCGGTTGCTGGGCATCCCGGTTGCGAAGATGATCGCCATCACCTTTGCTTACAGTTCGATCCTCGGGGCGGCCGCGGGGATCCTGGTGGGGCCCATCTTTTTTGTGACCAAGGATATGGGCGCGATGCTTGGGCTCAAGGCCTTCTGCTCGGCCATTTTGGGGGGATTCGGGAGTGTCCCCGGGGCGATCATGGGGGGAATCTTTCTGGGCGTGATCGAGGTATTCGCCTCATACTATATCTCCAGCGCCTATCGCGATGCCTTCGCCTTCATCATTCTGATTCTTGTTCTCCTTCTGCGCCCGCAGGGGTTCTTCGGCGAGAAGATCGCCGAGAAGGCATAGGAGGGCGCGCTGATGACCACACGCTTAAATAGACTGCTCGTTCCTGCCGTTCTGGTCGTTGCTGTCCTGATCCTTCCCCGGTTGGTGACGAGCAACTATTGGATGAACCTGATCAATCTGTCAATCAGTCTCGCGGTGGCCTGCCTGGGTTTGAACATCGTCCTGGGATACGCGGGCCAACTGTCGCTGGCCCAGGCGGCGTTCTGGGGGGTGGGGGCCTACACCTCGGCCATTCTCACCACCCAGTTTGGCCTGCCCGTATGGGCGGGCATGTTCGCTGCCTTTTTCGTGGCGGCCTTCTTCGGGATCCTGCTGGGCATTCCCACGCTAAAGCTGTCCGGCCACTACCTGGCGATGGCGACGATCGGGTTCGGGATTATCCTCCAGCTCATCCTGGTCAATGCGATCTGGCTGACCAAGGGTTCCGACGGCATCACCCAGATTCCCTCGCCATGGATCGGCTCCTTTGAACTGAAGGCCCCGGGCGACTTTTACTACGTCGCAGCTGTATCCCTCATTCTTTTCACTTGGGGCGCCATTCATCTCAAAGATTCCCGTGTGGGCCGCGCCCTCATGGCCATCCGGGAGAACGAGATGGCGGCCGGGACAGCCGGGGTGGACACGACCTACTACAAGATCCTGGCCTTCACGCTATCGGCAGGCTACGCCGGCTTCGGGGGCTGGTTGTTCGCCCACAGCTGTTCGCATTACATCAGTCCGGACACCTTTTCCTTTGAACAGTCGGTGATCATGCTGGTGATGGCCGTGCTGGGCGGGAACGGCTCGGCCATCGGCTCCATCGTGGGCGCTACGCTGCTGACGCTATTGCCGGAGATGCTGCGGTTTTTAAAGGACTCCTACATGATGTTCTACGCCGCCGGTATCGTGGCCATCATGATCTTCATGCCCAGCGGCATTGCCGGCCTGGTGAAAAGTATGCCCGTCAGCCTGCGGTTGCGGGCCTGGTGGAATGCCGGTTCGACGGCGGCCCGGCAGGTTGCGTCGGCGGCTGCCGCTCGGGAAAATTCCGGCGGAAAGCCGAATGCCTTCAGCATTGAAGATTGCACGGGATCGGGCGAGGTGTTGCTCAGCGTCAAGGGGTTGGCCAAACACTTTGGCGGTCTGAAAGCTGTGGATGGGGTGGACATGGAGGTCCGGCGGGGCGAAATTCAGGCGCTCATCGGACCGAATGGTTCCGGCAAGACGACGATCCTCAACATGCTCAGTGGCCTCTATGTTCCCACGTCAGGAGAGATTGCTCTGGACGGGGCCGTCGTCACCGGTCAAAAACCCCACGTCATTACGGCTCATGGGGTGGCGAGGACATTCCAGAATATCCGCCTCTTTGGCGAACTCACAGTTCTCGACAACGTCCTGATCGGTCAACACAGCCGGTCCAAAGCAGGCCTTGTCGCAAGTATTTTTCGGCCCGGTTCACAGAGAACCGAAGAGGCCGCCCTACGGCTCAAGGCCCTTGAGGCGCTGGAGTTTGTCGGGCTGCGAGGCAAAGAGTTTGCGGAGGCGAAGAGCCTTCCCTACGGCCGGCAGCGGGTCCTCGAACTGGCGCGGGCCCTCGTTTCCGATCCGAAGCTCCTCCTCCTCGACGAGCCTGCGGCGGGACTCAATGCAGCCGAAACCGAGGCCCTGGTGGAGCTTCTCTTTCAGATCCGCGATCGGGGCATCACCATCCTGCTTGTCGAGCACGACATGAGCCTGGTGATGAACGTCTCGGACCATATCACGGTCCTGAACTTCGGCAAGAAGATCGCAGAGGGTTCGGCCGACGAAGTCGAGCACAATCAGGAAGTGATCGATGCCTACTTAGGGATGGAGGTGGCGACGGAGGTATCCAATGATGCTTGATGTGAAAGAGATCGAAACTTGGTACGGAGCTATTCAAGCACTCAAGGGCATCTCCCTCGACGTCAATCAGGGAGAAATCGTCTCCCTCCTTGGCGCCAACGGAGCGGGTAAGAGCACGACCATCAAGACCATCACGGGTCTGCTCGCCCCTGCCAAGGGCCGGATTGAATTTATGGGGCAGGTGATCACAGGGAAGGAGCCCGAGGACATCGCCGAGATCGGAATCGCCTGCGTGCCGGAGGGCCGACGCATCTTCCCCGGTCTCACCGTCCTCGACAATCTGATGTTAGGGGCCACTCCGCGAAAGAACGCTCCCCAGGCCGATATTCAAAAAGATCTCGGCCGGGTCTATGAAATCTTTCCCCAGCTTAAAGAGTCCAGAAAGCGCCTGGGATGGACGCTCTCCGGAGGCCAACAGCAGATGCTCGCGATCGGCCGGGGGCTAATGTCTGGATCGAAACTTCTTCTCCTGGACGAGCCCTCGCTCGGGCTGGCCCCGGTTTTGGTGCAGGAGGTATTCCGGGTCATCAAAGAGATTAACGGGATGGGCACGACGATCCTGTTGGTGGAACAGAATGCCCGGATGGCACTATTGATCACCCACCGCGGGTTCGTGCTGGAGACCGGCAAGGTGATGCTTACCGACACTGCAGCCAATCTCCTTTCAAACGAGGAGATGAAGGCGCACTACCTGGGCGCCCATGCCCATGTCAAGGAGGCGCGCCAGCGACGCCGTAGCGAGCGCGGACGTGTCTAAGTGGTGTAAATGCATCTGGACCGATTCTAAGATCGGCAGCTGGAGCGGAAAAGAATTCCATTGGTTTAGATTGGGCATTTGCCATGAGCGATGAAGTAAAAAGAAGGGCTTACCGAGGACTCTTTGTTATCAACTTCATGATTTCCCTTGGATTCGGAATAGTTGACCCTTTCTTCCCGGTTTATGCTGTCAGGGCCGGTGCAACCGGCTTTCATATTGCTCTAATTTTTTCAGCATACGCAGTTGCCAAGATGCTCATGTCGCCGCTCATCGGGTGTTGGTCAGACTATCGGGGACGCCGCGACCTCATCATCGCCGGCCTTTGCACCTATCTGATGGTCTCTCTTTGCTATCTCCTCATACCAGGACCACTGGCCCTAATTGGCCTTAGGATTTTACAGGGTATTGGTGCTGCTCTGGTCCGGCCGATCTCTCTCGCATTCATAGGTGATATAGCGCCGGCAAGAAGAGAGGCCCAGGCCATGGGGACCTTCGATATTTCCTTTTACACTGCACAGGCAGTAGGTCCTGTAATAGGGGGTCTAGTAAAAGATGTCGCCGGTTTCCAAGGTGTTTTCTTGAGTCTCGCTCTCCTCTGTTTACTTTCGCTACTTTCGGCCTTGTTTTTTGTGACGATTTCTCCCACCCATACGCCAGACAATGTAGACCGGACGCGACCTCATCTGAGTGGTCTTAGAATAGGTTGGACACTTATTGGCCTGTCGGGTTTCATCCTCACGCGATCTTTCTCCATTGTGCTTTTTGCGATTTTTATTCCGATTTTCATGTATGACACCCTGAAACTAACGGGTCTTGAGATGGGCATAATCATGGGTGCTGGCACTGTTATCACCGCGCTCCTTCTGAGACCCATGGGCAGTATGTCTGATAAGCTGAACCGTCGTTGGTTAGTTATCTTCGGCGGTTCCATGACGGCCCTCCTTACCTTTTGCCTTCCCTTGGCTCAGAGTTTCGGTCACCTTCTGGTCTTGAGCGTCGCCATGGGCATATTTAGCGTGGTTTCATTACCTGCCAGTTCAGCCCTTCTTGTCCAGGAAGGGAATCTCTATGGTATGGGGCTTACGATGGGCATCTTTAATGGTGCCATGAACTTTGGCACGGTTCTAGCCCCTTTGGCAGGTGGATTTGCTTTGGGATTTTTCGGAATCAAGACAATCTTCTATGGAGCCGCCTTCCTAGGACTCATAGGAATCGTTTTCTTCTGCTTCTGCACGTGGCCGATCGCAAACCCGAGACAAAAAGAGAAGGAAGTGTCTGCCTGCATTTAGGAGTTGTGTATCGACTCTGTATATGCCGAGGTTGTCAAAGATCAGAAGGTATCCACCTGGCTTACCTGCCAAAGGCGCGGCTTCGAGTTTTCAACGGCGCCCCATAATTGCCGGAGTAATCCGGAGTAATAAAAAAATTAGAGGTGTGTGGAAATGATTAGAAAGAGAAGGATGTTTGCGAAGATGTTCGGGTTGTTGTTTTCGTTGCTTCTCCTCAGCGTGTTTACAGCGCAGGTGCTTTTTGCTGCTGACGTATTCAGTTCTGACAAACATATTAAGACAGGGCTCAAATGCGACAGCTGCCATGGGGCGGCGAAAGTGGCTGCGGGAGCAGAGGTCGGCATGACTAAGTGCCTGAGTTGTCACGGACCGTATGAAAAACTTGCGAAGCGAACGGAAAAAATAAGCCGCAACCCGCATACAAATCCGTATTACGGAGATCTCGACTGCAATGTGTGCCACCACGGACACCGCGCTGACGAAAACTATTGCGGCAGTTGTCACAAAGAATAAGGTTCATCCGGCTGGAATTTTTCAAGAACCGACAGGAGAATAGTATGAGAGCGGCGGTGTACGAGAAGTTCTGTGGTCCAATGGCCATAAAAGAGGTCCCTGACCCGAAACCTAGCGATGACGGCATCGTGCTCCGAGTTAAAGCCACTGGCATCTGCCTGAGCGATTGGCACGCGTGGAGGGGAAACGACCCGGATATCAGACTGCCGCATGTTCCGGGACACGAAATGGCAGGGGTCATCGAAGAAACCGGCTGCAATGTAAGTCGCTGGAAACGCGGAGACCGTGTGACCTTGCCCTTCGTCAACGGCTGCGGCGCCTGCCCCGAGTGCCTGAGCGGGAATCAGCAAGTCTGTGATTTTCAATTCCAGCCGGGATTCAATCACTGGGGATCATTCGCTCCTTTTGTCGCAATCAATTATGCCGATTTCAACCTCGTCCGTTTGCCTGAAACCATTGATTTTGTCTCAGCGGCAAGCCTGGGGTGCAGGTTTGCGACCTCGTTCAGAGCCGTTATCGCTCAGGGACGGACGGCGCCCGGTGAGTGGATTGCCATCCACGGTTGTGGCGGAGTCGGTCTATCGGCGATCATGATCGCGCAGTCCCTGGGTGCACAAGTCATCGCCGTTGATATCAATGATGACGCGCTGAAACTCGCTCTATCAATCGGTGCATCGGTGACGATTAATGCAAAAGAGGTTTCAAACGTTGCGCAAGCAATCAAGGATGCTTCAGGCGGCGGGGCACACGTCTCTATTGACGCCCTCGGCAGCACGACGACATGCCTAAACTCGATCGGCTGCCTGCGCAAACGTGGAAGGCATGTGCAGGTTGGCCTCATGGTCGATGAACACCAGGCGCCGCCTATTCCTATGGGTCAAGTGATTGCCAAAGAACTGGAAATCCTTGGAAGTCACGGCATGCAGTCATACAAATATGAGCATATGTTAAGCATGATTATCTCAGGTAAATTAAACCCGAAACTATTGATCGGCAGAACCGTTTCACTGAAAGATTCTTTGCAATTTTTGGCAACTATGGGAAATTTCAGCAATAGCGGCGTTACGGTGATCGACAGGTTTGACGTTGAGTAAAATGGAAAGTATCGAGAATTTTTTTGGCCCCAAAATTTTCTGTAATTACCAGCAAAGTGATTTGCGGGAAGGATTTATGTTAGAAAATAGGGTCATATAAGGATATGGGCGAAAAAGGTCAGGAGGAAGAAAGGTGGCCGGTTATTTGAACACGGAGGGACTGGAGGCGATTCGTAAGTGGCCAACGTACGTCAAGATCCGAAGACAAGAAACTATCTCTTAGGAGAAGCGAAAAGGGATATCAGAGGAAGGGCCAAAATTGAAGTTAGGTTTTTTGAGTAAGTAGAGAGGAGGAACGTTATGGATCAGAAAATTCATTCCTTTTTTTCCCCAAACAGGGTTCTTTTCGGAATCGGAGCATCCAGAGAAATAGGGAAAGAGGCAAAGGCTCTGGGAGGAACGAAGGTTTTGATTGTTACCGATTCGGGGGTGGTGAACTCCGGGCTCGTCGCCTCATTACGAACGAATTTGGAAGAAGCGGGGATGAAGGGTTTTCTTTTCGATCGAGTAGAACCCGAACCTTCGGCGTCCCTTGTGGATGAAAGTGCTCAACTTGCAAAAGAGAATGGAGTTGATGTCGTCATTGGGGTTGGGGGTGGAAGTTCTTTAGATATAGCAAAAGGAGCTTCACTGTTGGCATCCAATCCTGGCAATGTGCTCGACTATTGCGGTTTGGATCTGATCCCGAAGAGGGGGCTTCCGAAAATTCTCGTCCCCACGACAGCCGGCACAGGGAGCGAAGTGACTCGTGTCTTTGTCCTCACCGACAAGAGAGATAATATGAAAAAGGTGGTCTTCAGTAATTATGCCATCCCTGAGCTCGCTCTTGTCGATCCGATGCTCACCATTTCAATGCCGAGCAAGGTGACTGCAGATACTGGAATGGACGCCTTAGTCCATGCAATTGAAACCTATGTTTCGATGAATGCCACCCCTTTCTCGGACCTCTTAGCCTCTAAAGCGATTGAGTTGATCGCCAGATACCTTCCAATGGCCTTCGCGAAAGGTGAAAATATTGAGGCACGTTATCATATGTCCCTCGCTTCCCTTTTGGCAGGCATGGCTTTTGCCAGCGGGGGATTGGGCGCAGTCCATGCCCTCGCCTATCCGTTGGGGACGGAATATCATCTCCCTCATGGCCGAACCAATGCGATCATGCTTCCCCATGTTATGGAATTCAACTCAATTGGTAATCGGTCTCGGTATGCGTTGATTGCCGAAATGATGGGAAAGAGGGAAGTCATCATTGATTTAAGGGCAGGGGTAGCCAAAGCGGTTGAAGCCGTAATTCAACTCCTCGACGATGTCCAAATTCCTTATTATTTGAAAGATTACGGTATCCCCAAGGAGGCAATCCCAAAGCTCGTTGAAGGAGGAATGAGGCAAGCCCGTCTGTTCGTGCCCAACCCGAGAGACCTCAGGAAGGAAGATGTCGAAGCGATCTATACAAAAGCTTGGTAAATGAACAATAAACTCTTCTCACTCAAAGGGAAGGTAAAAAATCTCCTGGGTCGTCGAGGAGAAAACGCAAGTGATTCCTGAAATCTACATTCCTCCTGCCAAATTAAGCGCCATAACACTCAATGGAAGCGAGGGAACTCTTTTCCCATCTCACTGAGAATTCCCCCTTAAGATTTCTTCCACCCATTCTAAACCGAGCTCTATCAACTTACCCCGGCTGGGGCGGCCTGTTTCGGGATCGCAGCCGATCACCTCATAAAACATCTCAATGGCTCTTTGAAATTCTTTTTCCGTGAAGATCCGCTCGCCGCCCTTTGGACCATCGGGTTTGGGGTCGAATAGACGTTGGGGTAATTGATCGTCCCTAATCGTAAATCCTTCGAGGCTGTTAAAAGCTCTGGCCAATATCGTACCCCGTTCAGCGGCCTTCATCAACTCAAAGAGGTTAGTATTCCAACCTGTCACCGCATTCAAACACTGGACCATCAAATCCAGTGGCATCACACCACGGGGTGTAAATCCAAAAACGCAGAGCCCCAGAGCATCCATCATTTTCCAGAGATGATCCAGCAATACATAAGTCCTCACCTTTTCATTGGTGATTTGTGTCGGATGAATCGCTTTGTAAATTCCCAATGGCTTGACGGATTGGAAGGAATAGAATTTTTCATCAAAGAATAAGGTATCGTGAGGGGCATTCATGTGGTCAGCCCCGTAAGGGCAGGTAGCATAGCCTATGCCCACTCCCACTTTTACACGAGGATCGTGCATGGGCAGCTCGAGGCCTTTGACCGCCAGATGGTAGGGCTGATCTGATACCTTCCATCTATGTGCGAGTCGTGTAACCCCTTCTGCCAAAAGATCGCCGAAGCCTTCTCGTTTCGCAATCATTTCCAACAGTTGAATGACCAGATCCGCATCCCCAAAGCGAAGCTCAAGTCCATCCGTATCAGCCTTTGTGATTACCCCCTTCTCAAAACATTCGCAAGCAAAAGCAATCACCATTCCAGCAGAGATCGTATCCATGCAGTATCGATTGCAGATCTCATTGGCTTTGGCAATGGCTTTAAGATCCAGAATATTAAGGTTCGTTCCCAGGGCGGAGATCGTCTCGTATTCAGGCCCTCCGTAGCGGGAATCAACGCCGTATTTTGGATGCTCGAGAGCGATGCCGCGCTTACATCGGATGGGACAGGAGTAACATCCTTTTCTTTGCTTCAGAAGAAGCTCGTTATAGGTGTCGCCGCTTACAGGTTTGGAATCATCGAGTTTGGTTCGTCTAAAGTTGTTAATGGGTAATGCACCCGCCTCAGACAGGATTTCGCAAAAGATTGTAGTCCCATAAACAAATAGGGTTTTCCCTTGGGGATTATCTTTGAAGGTTCTTGCATAGTCCTGGGCAGTCTTGCGCAAGAACTGAGGATCAAAAAATTCGATGTTTTCCGTCCCTAAGGCTGCGACAGCCCGAAGATTTTTTGAACCCATCAGGGCTCCGAATCCATCTCGGCCGTTGAAATGGCCAAGATTGTTTGTGATATTCGCGAAACGAACGAGATTCATTCCGGCAGGGCCTGTCTGGGCAACCCGGACTCTATTGCTTCCCATCTCCTGACGGATTGTGTCTTCAACCTCTAGCGCTCCCTGACTTGCCAGATGAGAAGCATCCTTGATCTCGGTCTTTCCTCCAGTGACCCGGAGATAGACGGGTTCATCGGCTCTTCCTCGAAACACAATGGCGTCAAAGCCTGCGCACGGGCAGGTCTTGAATTGCCGCCCCTTTCGCCTGAGACCGTCGAGAGACTAAGGCCCTTCATCCCACGGACGGGCAGCATCAGCAACCCGGTGGATTTTACGTTTGGCAAGAACCTCATCGACTACTTCTCAGAAGTCCCGAAGGCCTTGCTGGATGAGAAGAACGCGGACATTCTGCTCTTCTATCTTTTCACGCCCAGCCAGAGGCTCCAGCAGTTGATGAGACTAATGGGTGTTCCCCCACATCAAATTAAAGAAGAGGCCGCCAAGCTGGTCGATGGATACTCCGGGGCCATTATAAGATTGCTTGAAAGTCGCAGTAAGCCGTTTGTCGGATATACGTTTCAGGACCTAGAGAATCCTTTGATAAGAATCCTGATCGAGCGGGGAATCCCCATCTTCTCGGGACCGCAGAGAGCAGCCCGGGCAATTGAGGCCGCATATGAGTACACGCGTTTGCGAGACAAGATCCTGGCTGCTGCCTCTCAAGAACCCGAAGTGGGTCAATCTTAAACGACGCACTTCAGGCCCCATCGCTTTTTAAATCTCCCTTTCCATGTAACTCCATAGAGACTTGTTGCTAGACGGTCGTTACGGAGGATTGCTTTCTAAACGATGAAGATAGCTAAGCGATAAGGTTGACTTTTTTTCATTCCTTCCTCAGGTTGCTCCGCTTCATATATGATCCCAATAAATTAACGAGGTAACTCTAGTAGAGACCCATGGAGCCCAGACAACAATTACCATGCTTCCTGTCCGGCTAATCCATTAATTACCAGTTGTTTTCTCCAGGAGCATGAAAGCGAGGTGCCCCAACCTCCATAATATATTCAAAAAATTGACTTTCCCGGAAGAATTCCGCGTTCCATATTATTCTTTCTTTAATCGCCAATCAGCGTACTCTATCACTGATCATTTTTAACTCTTCCTAAATTTCCATTCTTGAAAAGTGCAGATTGCTGCTATCTATCATCTGTTTCCGATACTTCAAAAAAGTAACGATCTGATTTTCATATATTCACCTGGGATACGTGATTTCTACCAGTAATCCTCAGCCCAAGATGTTATCGTTGAGCGATGAT
>Ga0116116_1002466_pt1 | contig 11490 bp, 8 predicted proteins | sample June2015DPH_10_1_FD_89722 | JGI IMG/M metagenome (GOLD analysis project Ga0116116, IMG submission 89722) | Peatland microbial communities from SPRUCE experiment site at the Marcell Experimental Forest, Minnesota, USA - June2015DPH_10_150 | ecosystem: Environmental > Terrestrial > Soil > Wetlands... | reverse complement strand
GCTCATCATCCACTCGGAAAAGGATGAACATATCCCCGTCTCGCACGCGCGCGATTTCTTCCGGGCCGCCGGCGCCGACGCCAAGGAACTTGCCCTCATCTCGGGCGCCGACCACGTCTTCACGTCCATTTCCTGGGAACGCGAGGTCATGGCCCGCACGGTGGCGTGGTTCGAGCATTACCTGTAGCGCCGGCCCTGGGGGCTTCGGGGGGATTGGACGGAGCGTGACTTTTGCAACCCTCCGCACGTCAGGCCACTTTCGTAGCCCACCGGCAAGGTACGGTAATGGGCCGGGCTTTTTCTGCCGATACGTGGGTAGGGAGACAAACAGCGACGATGGTCAACCCAAACCGCTGGACGCCGAGTTGGGTTAGGGGAGCTCTGGTAATTTGTTCACTGGCATTATCTTTTCAGTTGATGGCGCAACAAGCGCAGCAGATGCCCACGGAGGCTGCTCCGCCAGGCCAAGCCGAGACGGGGGAAAAGATTGAGGGCAGCAAAGCCCCCGGGACCCGGGACCAAAGCCGCCCCCAGAATGACCGGATTTTCCGCACGCTGCCCAACTCCCTGACTGTGGAGAACGCTTCCCACGTCCCCCCGCTAACCGCCGGGCAGAAATTCGAGCTAGCCGCCCGCAGCGCGTTCGCCCCCTACAAATACCCTTACGTGGCCGTGCGCGCGGGCATCAGCCAAGCCGACAATAATCAAGCGGCCTTCGGGCAGGGATTTCGTGGGTATGCGAAGCGGTATGGGTCATCGTTTGCCGACTCCGCCATCGGCAGCTTCATGACCAAGGCCGCGTTTCCCTCCCTGTTACGACAGGACCCTCGCTACTACCGGATGGGGACAGGAGGGTTCTCCCACCGTGCGGCTTACGCCGCGAGCCGCGTCTTTGTCACCCGCACGGACTCCGGGCAGGAACAGCTCAACTTCTCTGAGCTCTTCGGCAGAGCCACGGCCGCCGCCATTTCCAACGCCTACCATCCCACGGGGGACCGAACGCTCACCAACAACCTGAACATTTGGTGGACGTACATCGCGGGGGACGCCGCCGTCTACGAATTGCGGGAATTCTGGCCCGATATCCGCCGCCGAATCCACAAGCCGTAACCGAGGTGGTGGGCCAGTTTCCGAGTACGCGACGATACACCCGGAATCGTGTTGGCAGTTGGCAACAGGCTCAGATGGAATGGCTGTCTGGCCCTATTGACGCGGAATGCGCATTCATCCGAAGTGGGCATTACCGGGCGGATAGATCAACAGGGGGCTACCATCTTCTGCGCCGATGATACTCGCCGCCACCTAGACCAACTACATCGATCACCACAGCGGCAACCAAAATCAGCAGATTAATGCCCTCGATAGGCATTCGAGTATTCACCATCCACGCGTAGGCCAATGTTGTCAGGGGTAGGAAGAGAAAACCGAGCAAGGGCAGAATTAGCCCATGATATGCGCGCCCCAAATAATTCGAGAAGAGGAACAGGAGCACGAGTGCGATCCGGGGAAAGACCAAAAGGAGGATCATCAAAAGGCAAGGCATAAGGATTCGAAGGGTGCCTCCATCACCAGTTGTTGCTCGGGCTAGTATAACGCTTTACATCGCAATGTATTAGAAATGAATTTGGTTTCAGGATCTTTTCTTTGCTCCAAGTTCCAACTTTCCGGATTCGCGACCATTCATTCCCTATCGTCTGGCAGCCGCTAATTGGGCTCGAAACGGCCGGCGGCGAACTTCTGCGACATGCGCGTAAGGGAACCCCAATGGCGGGGTCGGCGACAGGTGTTTTCCCACAACGCTGTTTCGGGGAGAACGATGCGTGTGCTCCGCCATAATTCCGATCCGCAAAGATCATCTGTTACACTGAGTGGCTGTAATCCGGATTTCTCACCACGGTGGTGGGAAATCCCGGCTAGCGGCTATTCAGGCGCCGATCCCCTAAGGGAGAAGCATCCCCGGTCGTCAAATCCAAGGAGGGTTATCAATGCGAATTGCCAATGCTCTCATGCTGGGTTTCGCGATCTTGGCCGGCGCGGTGCTAGCCGCCGGCAGAAACGTTCCCAAGGATCTATCGAACGTTCGAGGTTTCAATTACACGGCTGCCAATGTTGCAGCCAGCCCGAGGCACCACATAGATCACTGGCTCAGTTACAGCCCAGCGACGACGGAGTTTGACCTCGATCTCGCCAAGCGGCTCAACTTGAACCAAGTTCGAGTCTTCCTCGCGTATGACGCGTACGTGAAAGACAAGGCAGCGTTTCGCGAGCACCTCTTGCATTTCGTGCGCGCCTGCCGCAAACGCGACATCGGAGTCATGCCGGTGGTCACGTACAGCAGAGAAATCATTGCGGACAAGGCATCTTGGCCGCTCGCCCGGGAGTGGGCGGCGGATCTGGTGAAGACGATTGGAAATGAGCCCGGACTGGCCTTCTGGGACGTCCTGAACGAGCCGGACTGGCCTACCACTCCCGAGTCGTGGGTGCGGCAGAGATTCGAGTTTGCGAAATATATGGCGGGGGTCTTCCATGAGCTGGACCCGCGGACTCCGGTGACCATCGGCATGGCGTTTGTGCCGGGGATGGAAGAGCTTGCCGATTACGTGGACGTTCTCCAATTCCATGACTATATGCAGAACCGCGCCGTGGTCCGGGCCAACATTGCGCGGGCGAAGCAGTTTGCCGCTAAGGTGGGCAAGCCGGTCGTCAATGGCGAGATCGGCTGCATAGCCCGCGCCAACCCCTACGACGTGACGCTCGAGGAGCATATGAAGGCCGGGATGGGTTGGTACATCTGGGAACTCATGATTGTGCGGCAGGGTTGGGGCCCGGTTCACGGCGTGTTTTACGAGGATGGAACGGTGCGCGATCCTTCGATTGCGGCGGCGATCCTCGGCTTCTTTCGCAACCGTGGGCCGAATATTCTGCCGGAAAACGTGGATCGGGAAGGGTGGGTCACCCGGGTGGTGACCAATGGCAAGAAGTGGCTCGCGCAGCCGGACGCCTCTTGGGATCAGGGCCTGGACTTGGCCGAGACGGCGGCGAACCTGCTGGAGGCGGGGCAACTCACTGCCATGCGCGAGCCGCCTACCCGGCAAGTGGACTTGATGCGCCAGGGGCAGCCCGACCTGCCTGCCTTGCGCGCTCTGCTGCAGAAGTATTTCGAGATTCTCGAACCCTACGAACGCAAGGAATAGCGGGGAAAGCTGAGTCAGGCATATAAACGCTCCATTGTCCGACCGCAGCGAAATAGAGACCGCTGTTCCGCTCAAACCTGGGCGCGGGCTACGCCGCTGCCATTTCCAACGCTTACCGTCCCGCACCGCGGACTCTTGGAAATAATATCTGTATTTGGTGGACTCAAATCGGCTGGGACGCTGCCGCTTACGAATTGAAAGAATTCTGGCCGGACCTTAAGCGCAAACTTCACAAGCCGTAACCTAGTGGGTCAGTCTCCGAATACGCGACGACACAGGAGTTGAGCAACTTCGCTCTACCCTACGGCGTTACTCGCGATCAATCCCAACGAGCTATGCCAAGCCAAACTTCATCGCATAAGACTTCGGGAAACTCGGGGGATTGCACGTCTACCACGAGCGAGTTATTCCACCCATTTGCATTGCGCTGCCGCTAAGGTGGCAAGGTTTCTTCCGAGTATGTGATCCAGGTGCAATCTGCTCTTTCATCGCGTAAACTTAGCTGACTCGATCATATGCCTCTTTCCGCGCTCAGAGTTCTTCGCACCGACCGAATCGATCGGTTGCTTCCGGCACGGATCGGTACGGCAATAATAAACGAGTGGCTGCTGCGACCGACCAGGGAAGCGGAGCCTGAAGAGGACTAAGACAATGAGAAACTCACATCTCTTGCGTTTTGCTCTATCGCTGCTCGCGGGATTGCTATTAGTGGCCGGTGCGCATCGGATACAGGCTCAGCAAGCGAACAGCAAGACCCCCCAACTTGCCGGGAATAAGCCAGAGGCGCTTGGCTTCTCGTCGGAGCGACTCGAGCGGCTCCACGCGGTAATGCAGCAGGAAGTGGACCAGAAGCAGCTTGCCGGGATCGTAACCATCCTGGCGCGCCACGGCAAAGTGGTTGAGGAGAGAACCTACGGCAAGAAGGACCTCGCGAGCGGCGCGCCGATGACGCGGGACACGATCTTCCGCATCTTCTCCATGACCAAGCCGGTCACCGGCGTTGCCATGATGATCCTCTACGAACAAGGCAAATGGTATCCGTTGGATCCGGTTTCGAAGTACATCCCCGAGTTCGCGCACCTGAAAGTTTTCAAGGGCGTGGATCAGAGCGGCAACATGATCGTGGAAGACCCTGTCCATCCCCCCACGATGCACGAGCTGATGACCCACACCGCGGGCTTCACCTACGGGTTCTTCGGCAATACTTTGGTCGATAAGATGTACCTGGACCAGCACGTGTGGCAATCCCAATCCCTGCAAGAAATGATCGACAAGCTGGCGAAGATCCCGTTGCTCTACCAGCCGGGAACGCGGTGGGTCTATGGCGCGTCGATGGATATCCAGGGCTATATCGTGGAAAAGTTGTCGGGCCAATCCCTCCCCGATTTCATGCAGCAACAGATTTTCGGGCCCCTCGGCATGAAGGACACCGGCTTCTTCGTTCCCCCGGAAAAGCGGAACCGCTTTGCCACGCTTTATAGAGAAGACCAAAAAGGCGAACTGGCCGCGGATGTGACCGCCGGGGGAGTGCCCACCGACTATGCGACGCGGCCACCGATGCCCTCGGGCGGCGGCGGTATGGTCTCGACTGCGCAGGACTATCTGCGCTTCGCTCAAATGCTCCTGAATGGCGGCGAGCTGGACGGCGTGCGCATCCTGGCGCCGATCACGGTCGAGCTCATGACCACCAACCATCTCGCTCCCAGCCTCATGACGGGCGAGTTCTCAATTGGTCCAGCGATCATCCGGCCCGGTATGGGGTGGGGCTACGATTGCGCGGTCTATACGGACCCGCTGGAAGCCGACGAAGTGGTGGGCAAGGGCACTTTCTTCTGGTCGGGAGCGGCGGACACCTGGTTCTGGGTCGATCCCACCAACGATCTGATTCTTGTTGGCATGACCCAGCGAATGCTTGGCCCCGGGTGGCCCAATGTGCAGGCGTTGAGCCGCCCCCCCGTCTATCAGGCGCTTCTGAAGCCGCGGATGTGATCCATGCAAGCTCGACCCGGACATGCACATCCTGAAGCAGCTAACGTAGCGCTGAGCTTTAGCTCAGCAGAGTTTCGCGTCCCAGAAACTCTGCGGCTCTCCTGATCGAAAGAACCGCAGAGTTCGAAAAAGCCGAACTCTGCGCTACCCGCCTTCGACTCCTTTATTAGGGTATGATAGCCGAACCGCTGCGCCTCCCTTCGGAGTGGTGGACAATAGGATTGGCGCCGAGTCGCGCGAGGTTACAAGGCCTGACTATGACGGGCACACCGCAAGGGTCACTCCGTTTGTTCCGCTTCGCCGGGATTGATCTGTTTCTCCATTGGTCCTGGTTTCTGGTCGCGGTGTATGAAATCGAGAGCCGGTCGAAGAGTTATTCCTCCATCACCTGGAACGTGGTGGAGTATCTGGCGTTGTTTCTCATCGTCATGGTGCATGAGTTCGGCCACGCGCTGGCCTGCCGGCAAGTGGGAGGAACGGCGAATCGCATCGTGCTTTGGCCTCTTGGCGGAGTGGCGTACGTGAACCCGCCGCAACGGCCCGGCGCTACGCTGTGGAGCATCGCGGCAGGGCCGCTGGTGAACGTGGCGTTCCTTGTCATCCTGTCGCTGCTCGGAACGTTGAACCGGTCGACGGGGTGGGCGGACGCAATCCCCAATGCCCACCTGTTCCTGCGGACGCTTTGGCTCATTAACCTGGGCTTGCTGATCTTCAACATGTTGCCCATCTATCCGCTGGATGGCGGCCAGATTCTTCGCTCTTTGCTCTGGTTTGTGCTCGGAAGGGCCCGCAGCTTGATGGCCGCCACCGTGATCGGGTTTGTCGGGGTGGCGGGGCTCATCGCCCTCGCCTTGTGGATGCAATCCGTCTGGTTTGGCATTCTGGCTGCCTTCATCCTCATGAATTGCTGGAGCGGATTGAAGCAAGCGCGAGTACTGTTGCGCTTGGCCAAGCTGCCGCGCCACGAAGGGTTTGCCTGTCCATCGTGTAAAACCGCGCCCCCCATAGGCGCTTATTGGAAGTGCGGCAAATGCGGACAGCCCTTCGATACCTTCCAAACGCGAGCCGTCTGCCCCAACTGCGCCGCGCACTTTCCCGCCACCGTTTGTTTGGACTGCCGCGCCCTGAATCCGATGAACGGCTGGATTGTTCCCCCCGCCGTGCCTATCAATTAGCTGCACCAGGAGCAGGTAGAAGAGGGCGGGGGGCCGATCTACCTACCAGGCTCTGCCCGACAAGTCGGGCGGCCTCAGCGCAGAGCGGCTTCCCCGAAACCCCAAACACCCATCGGAGAGAGTTTTCTAACATCGCTGGCCAAGATACAAGGTTTTCTAACATCGCTAGCCAAGATACAAGCGCAGAGTTCGCGTCCCAGAAGCTCTGCGGCTCTCCTGATCGAAAGAACCGCAGAGTCCGAAAAAGCCGAACTCTGCGCTACCCGCTTGCCCCTCCCCAGCGGCGGGGGACCTCCACTCGTCACTTGTCGCTGCCCTTAGCGATGTATCACGGGGCGGCGGCGGTCGAATCCGTCTCAGGATGCGCTGGCTCCTCCGGTAACTCCACGATCTCCCACAGACCCTGCTCAGGGTAGTGTTGCTTGAGCCAAGCGAGGGCTGTGCGCAGTTTCTCCTTCCAAGACGGCTCCCAAGTGTTCACCCACTGAAGGAAACGCTCCAGCGCGTCTCGATCCCACGGCAATGTCAAAGCCCCGGACTCGAGAAGCTTCCCGACGCCAACGAAATAAGATCGTCGCTGTAATGCCCAGTGCGCTTTCGGATCGATCCCGTACGAGGAAGGACTCCGCAGCCAGGCCACGAACAGCGTATCGACGCGAGTGCGATTTTCACCAGCGTGAAGGCCTGGGGCATCTGTCAAGTACGAAAAGACCGTAGCAATTTGACCCTTAGCGACGGCCGGGATTGGACTCTGCGCTGAGAGGAAAGGACGAAGGACCGTTTCGCACGTCGAGAGCACCTCTTCAGCAACTTCGTTATTCAGGAGATACTTCCCCAGTTGTGTGAGCCGCCAAAGGGCGTCTTCGTCCTCGTTGAATTTCCGGCACCAACTCAGGATCTCTCTGACCGTGTCGAGGGGCAGGTTAGGTTGTTTCGCCAGCTTCTTTGCGAGGTAAGAGGCTTCGGGCTTGTCGTAGTTTTCGCTCAACCAGAGTAGGGCCGGTTCGCGGATTACAGAGAAATCGCCGCCCGCGTCCAACCACGCCCGAAATAGAAAGTCCGCGTCGACGGCGCGCCCATGGAGATCCAGCCAGTCTTTCATCCACGCCTCGATGTATTCTTTTTCGCCCCCAGCGTCGAGCCAGCCGCGGTAGACAAACCCAGCCTCGGGGGTCGCGGCATGATCCTTGAGCCACCCCCGGATGGGTTCACGGACCATCTCCAACTCTCCCTTGGCGTCGAGCCAGCCGCGGTAGACAAACCCAGCCTCGGGGGTCGCGGCATGATCCTTGAGCCACCCCCGGATGGGTTCACGGACCAGCTCCAGTCCGCCGTTGGCGTCGAGCCAAGCGCGGTAGACGAACTGGGCCTCGGGAATCGTGGCATGGTCCATTAGCCACTCCTCAATCCCCTTTCGGACCAGCTCCGACTCTCCCTTGGCGTCGAGCCAGCCGCGGTAGACAAACCCAGCCTCGGGGGTCGCGGCATGATCCTTGAGCCACCCCCGGACGGGTTCACGGACCAGCTCCAGTCCGCCGTTGGCGTCGAGCCAAGCGCGGTAGACGAACTGGGCCTCGGGAATCGTGGCATGGTCCATTAGCCACTCCTCAATCCCCTTTCGGACCAGCTCCAACTCTCCCTCGGCGACGAGCCAAGCGCGGTAGACGAACTGGGCCTCGGGGATCGTGGCATGCTCTTTTAGCCACTCCCGGACGGGTTCGCGGACCAGCTCCGACTCGCCCTTGGCGTCGAGCCAAGCGGCCACTACAAAACTCACATGGGGGTCCCTCGGGAACTTCTCCAACCACCTCGTGACTGAATCTCTGATTCCATCATGAGGCAAGCCCCTCTCTAGCCAAGCCACCAGAAGGTAGTGGGTTTGAAAGAGCTTGGGGCGGGCGAGGATCCATTCCAGGGCTGGCCCGTGTACGGACTCCGGCGCAAACCGGATGCCCCACGTCAGAACGAAATTGCTCACGCTAACATGCCGCGCAGCCTTCTCCACCCAGGAAGTGAGAATGGTGCGATGATCCGGGCTTATAGTCGCAGCTCCCTCTTCAACCGCCCACCGGGCAAACCAGCCAATGGCATTCTGGAGGTCCACTTCCTCCTCGGCATCTCCCCAGATCTCGTCCCGGCCCGCCAGAAGCGCAATCCGCTCGGCAGGGCTCAACAGCGGGAGGCGAACAACAAGGTCCCGGACTTCCCTCCAAGCGCCAGGATTCGAATCCATCTGCCGGGTGACCAATGGCGACCAATCAACGGTCTTGACGGCGGGCTGATCGGCGAGGCGCTGCAAGCTCAGGAGTGCGGAGCGAAGACAGCCAGCGCGGGCGGCGAACGTCAATAGTTCCTCCGCAAAGTGCTCGACCGTGTGTGGAATTGTGCGGAGATACGAGAGGACGACCTGGTCGGCAAGAACATCGTGCGCGGTCGTCCAAACCAGACCCTCCGGGGCGGCGCTGAGGGCAAGCTTCTCGATCCAGCCGTCCGTCGCCAACGGATCAAGCAACGCGCGATACTCTTGCAAGGCGCCTTGTGTGGCGAGAGCGTCTGGCATGGGGAAGAGCGCCATGAGCGTCGCCAACTTACGGTCGATGGAGGCCCCCGGAAAGCTGAGTTGAACCCGCTTGGCCACCCATCTCGCGAAGTCTTCCTCCTCCAGGAGGCCTTCGAGTTCGTCTCCTCGGCCAGTGGCGTGGAGGTAGGCGAGCAACACCGCTAGCACAGGTATGTCGCGGCAGACAGCGAGATGCTTCTCGGTGACTTCGAGGCCACTCTGCCCAAGAATATGACGGACCGTTGCACTTCGGTAACCCTCAAACCAATGTTCGGCTCGCCCGAGTCCGTGAGGGGAAATATCAACCTCCCGGTGACGCGAGGTGGCGGCGACGGCTTGGTAATAACTGGTTCGACAGTTTGCAAGGTACCGGACGTTGAAGTGAAGCCTATCGTTCAGGTCATTCAGGATTTCGACGACCTCCGCGAAATCTCGCTGGGTCTCGATGTAGTCGATGACCAGGAGCACGCGCGCGGCAGGGGTGAGTCTCTCGCCCAAAGCGTACAGGGTGTCTTTCTGGAGTCGGGTGCGGACGCGCAGCACCGTCCATCCCCTCTTCTGGGCGCGGCGGCCAATTTCCAGGCTCAAACGCGTCTTTCCCACACCACCAGCCCCCGTCACCACCAGGCCCGTAAACTCGGTGCCCTCTAAGCGATCAAGCAGCGCATCTTCCCCTGGAATATCTGCACCAGCGGGTGCAGGCATGGCAGCCAAGTGCTGATCGCGCGAGTAGTAAGGCAGCTTTGCGCTCGAGAGATAGGAGCGGAGCGTGCCCGCTTCGGCGGATTCGTCTAGCGGGACCAATCCAAATGGGCGAGTGGCTGGAAACCAGCGGAAGAGCAGGTACGGACTCTTCCGAAGGCGGGTTTCCAGGTCGCCCCAGTGGTGGAGAGTTATTGAAAGGTTCGCGAGGTGAGAGAGGTGCGGGTGGCGCGAGGCCAGCGTGACGAAGGTTTGGCGTATTTCACCTGTTAGCTCATTGCGCTGGTCGAGATTGGGGAGCAAGGAACTAATACAAAATACGAACCGCTGGATCGGCGGGTCAGTTTCGTACCACGGGCCGTATTGCGCTTGGCCTTTCGTCGGCCCCGCGGGATCCGCTAAGTGTGTTTCGAGTTTAGCCGCCACTTGGCGCCAGCGTTTCCGCGCTTCGGCAAACCCGCCGTCTCCAATATGTTTGCACTCGATGACCAGACGATCCCCAGGCAAATCTTGAACGAGATCGATGCATCCATCCTTCCCGCCCGCAGGGAATCGGACTAAACCGGGGAATTCGGGTTCCAGCAGCTCATGAACGAAGCTCTGGAAAGAGCTGCCGACGTCATCCGTGCATAAGCTGGGGTTGATGTTCTCTCGGAGGAAAAGCGGGATACCCATGGGCCACACGAGGGATCAGGGTCAGATTCCGCCTGCCGCTAGGACCTTCGAACGAAGCGAAGCGGTGCGCCCGTGCGGCAGCGTTCGTCTGGGCAGTATAGTATCACAAGATGTCTCCTCGGCTAATTGTGTATCCCTACTCTCCCTAACGCAGTCGCCCCGATGGCGCAGAGTGTCCCTCGATCCGTGTACAGGCTCGCGAGAAGTTCCCTCTGCGGGCGGGCCGCGGCCTTTGCAGTTGGTTGTACTCGCCCCAAGCGCTATTGACCGGCCGCCGGTTCGCGGCTCCTCTAGCGCCGCCCCGCCGAGTGCCGCGGCGCTAATGCCCCGCAATCTCGGCATAGCGAAGCTGCTGCCTCACGATGTCGCGCGGGTAGAGGATCTCGACATCGTCGATCTTACCATCTCGGCCCAAGTGCGGCACGAGGTCGGGATTGATGCCACTCCAGAAGGTAGGCCGGTCGAGCTGCTTATAGCGTGCCACCACCTGCGAGTTTGATTCCCCACTCGCCCGAAGTTGATTTGACAAGCGACGCCGTTGCCCCCGTGACCAGGCGTCCCAACAAAACACTCCGGCCGGTGAACGTGGGCGGGTTTTCGGCAGCGGTCAGACTGGATACCAGCAGCGTGAGGGTGCTCAGAGACAGGAAGACCCCCTGATTCTTCATAGAAGGGCCTGTTCTCCCGAAGCTCAAACGTCGCGATGATTCATAAAGCGCAGATCAAGAGCCGTTTTGTTGGCTGTCGAAATACGCTTCTCAAAGGCGCGCATTTCACTTTCCGTGAGGGGCACAAAGTTGCGCGCCAGGCCCGTGTTCTCGCGGATAAACTCCAGACGCGGCATTCCGACCGTGACGACCGACACGGGGAGCGAGAGCGCGTAGCGAATCAACTCGCTCGCCGTGGCTTTTTCCGGTCCCGAGCCGATCAGGCCTTCTTGGCCGGTGACCTTCATGGCGATGATGCCCATCTTTTTCCGCAGCGCGATGGGGAGCACCAGGTCCTGGAAGCTCGATCCGGGCCTCGGAGAACATGTCCTGCTGGTCCTTTTTCAGAAATCCCAGCCAGTTGGGCATCCTGCCCTGAAGCGCCGCGTTGAGCGCCATCTGCACACAGTCAAAATCGTGTCTCTCCAGCGCTTGCGCCAGGGATTCGGGGTTCCCGTGACAACTGATCCCGAGGGCGCGCACCATCT
>Ga0116116_1002459_pt1 | contig 11520 bp, 20 predicted proteins | sample June2015DPH_10_1_FD_89722 | JGI IMG/M metagenome (GOLD analysis project Ga0116116, IMG submission 89722) | Peatland microbial communities from SPRUCE experiment site at the Marcell Experimental Forest, Minnesota, USA - June2015DPH_10_150 | ecosystem: Environmental > Terrestrial > Soil > Wetlands... | reverse complement strand
ATTCCTTCTATTGCAATCTTGAAAAATTCATCAAGTGAAACACCACACAATTCTATTTCTTTTATGACTTCTCTTGAAACCTTTGCTGCAAAAGTTTTGTCCTTGAACTTTTTCTTAAGTCCGGCAGGCTCCATATCAGAAATATTCTTTCCTCTCATTAATGCATATGCATGAACAAGGCCAGTTATTGTTTCTGAAGCAGCAAGAGCATATTGTATTTTTTCTGTCCTTGTCTTGCTTGCCAAAGCAGGCAATTCTTCAAAGCCGTAACCATGGCTCAAAATCGTTTCAATAAAATCTTCTGTAAATCCTTCTTTCCTTAGGATTTCAGGCATTTTTGAAAGATGTGTTTTCACATCTTCTTTTGTAATACCCCAGTCAACATCATGCAAAAGACCAAGCATTGCCCAGTACTCAACATCCTCTCCAAGATGCAATGCCAATTCCCGCATTACAGCCTCTGATTCAAGATAATGAACTAAATCAGGATTGTGAGTATTGTGTTTCAAAATAAGTTTCCATGCCTGTTCTCTTGTAATTGGCAGTTTTTCCATTCTTACTTTAATTTTTCCTTCATCGCTTTTCATTTTTCTGGTTTCATGAATGGGAAAAGAATAACATCTCGAATTGATGGCGAGTTTGTCAAGAGTATCGCAAGCCTGTCAATGCCCATGCCTAATCCAGAAGTAGGAGGCATCCCAACTTTCAGAGCGTTGATAAAATCAGGGTCTGTTGGCTGCGCTTCCAAATCACCATGCTTAAACTTAGCTTCTGCAAATTTCCAGTAATTTTCCAAAACATGAGGGTCATTTTGCTCGCAGTATGAAAGACCAAGTTCCATTCCGTTGACAATTATCTCAAATGAATCTACGAACCCTGGTTTTTTCTCATTATGTTTTGCAAGTCCTGCAGCTTCCACAGGATAATCATAAACAAGTGTTGGCTGGATTATTTTCGCCTGGACTTTTTCCTCAAAGACATGAATCATAACTTCTCCAATCGTTTCGCATTTTTTGCAGTCAACATCTATTTTCTCGGCTGTTTTTTTTGCATCACCAATATTTTTTATTTTTGAGAAATCAATCTTGGTTTCCAATTTTATTGCATCTAGGAAACTGAGCTTTTTCCATGGTGCCTTGAAATCTATATCATACTCATGGACTTTTATTTTTGTTTTTCCATGAATTTTCTTGACAATGTAAGAAACCATTTCTTCTGCAAACTTCATGTTGTCATTGTAATCAGCATAAGCAAACATTGTTTCAACCTGCGTGAACTCTGGGTTATGGTATTTGTCTATTCCTTCATTCCTGAAATCAGGAGAAAATTCAAACACGCGCTCATAACCACCGACAACAAGTCTTTTTAGGTAAAGCTCATTAGAAATTCTCAGGAAAATTTCCATGTTAAGAGCATGAAGCTTTGAGCCAAAAGGTCTTGCATTTGTTCCTCCGTAAATCGGCTGCAATATTGGAGTTTCAACTTCGACAAAATCCTTTGATTTCATGAATTCTCTTACATAATCAAAAATCTTTCTTCTTACTTCGAAAACTTTCCTTATTTCCGGATTCATAATTAAATCAAGATATCTTTTCCTGTATCTTTCTTCTTTGTCCTGCAATCCATGCCATTTATCTGGTAATGGTAGAATTGATTTTGTAAGCAAATCCATTTTTTTTACAAGAATTGAATGCTGTCCTGTTTTTGTCTTAACAATTTTTCCTTCAACACCGATTATATCTCCAACATCAACAAATTTTGTAAAGAAATCAAAATCCTTGTCAGGCGTTTCCTTGTCCTGGAAAACAATCTGGATTCTTCCTGTGAAATCCATCAAGTCAGAGAAAGTTATTTTTCCTATTTCCCTTTTTGTCATAACTCTTCCTGCTGTCTGAACTTTTTCTCCCATTTTCGCATCAAGGCATTCTTTCACAAGATTCTTTTTGTCGAATTTGTGGGCATATGGATTAATTCCTTTTTCCTTGAGCTCTTTTATTTTTCTTTCACGCTCTTTTATTATCTCTTCTTCTCTTCCCATATTATATAATTAGATATGAAGTATTTTAAATGTTTTAAAATCTTGGAATTTCTCAGGCTTTACCTCAACTTTCTTTATGTCAGAATGCTTTGGTCCTGTTTTGCATAGCTCCACCATCTTGTCAACATTTTCAATATCTCCTTCCAGGAAAACTTCAACTCTGCCATCTTCAAGATTTCTTACAAAACCCTTTACATTTTCCTTCTCAGCATTTTCTTTCACAAAAGCCCTGTAAAAAATGCCTTGAACAGTTCCATCAATGTAAACACGCACTGATTTTTTCATATAAAAACCAGACAAAAAGGATTTATTAAGTTTTATCTGATAGAATTATTTACAAGCCAAAAGTCTTTTCAAATTCGCGCATCTGGTTGTACTTAAACAAGAAATCTCTGCCCGGTTTTGTTATTGCTATTCTCATGCCAGCCTTCGATTCCTCTTTCTTGACAAGATTCTTGCCCATAAGCTCTTCTAGATAAAGCTTCATTTGGCTGTGAGAAAGATTAGCCTTGTACATCAGGTGTGTTGGTTTAATGCTTCCGCCTTTTTCTTGCACTATTGCCAGCATGTCTGATATTATTTCCATTCGACTTCTTTTCCTTTCCATGTTTCCATATACGTATAATTAGACCTAAGAATATAATATAGCTTATTAATTCTACTACGTCTGCAATTGCATAAAATAAGGCAATATTGGAGAATATAAACAACATCTGGCTAAGGGCCAGTATGCTAAATCCTATTATGAGAATCTTTGTGTTAAGGAATTTATTTTCCTTGTATATTTTTATGTAACTTTCTATTATCAGCACAAGAAGCAAGAATGCTGTTATGTGGAAAATGTAGAAAAATTCCTGACCAATAAATGCAGATATTAATATGAAATAGAACATTAATATGTAATCCTCAAGAGATCTTTTCTGGTTTTTTGGGAGCCTGTATATGAAGTAAAGTCCCAGAAGCATGAAGAACCTGAAAAAGAAAAATCCGGCATAATAAAAAATTTCAAAGAACTTATTATATTAATTGTTATAAGCGCTTCCCCGGATGCCCTGCTTGGACCAACATTATAGAAAAGAACAAGTTTTGTAGCGATGTCTGCAAGTTCTGCAAGAGCAATAAAGCCAAATCCTTTTCCGAGGTTTGCTGTTCCCTTATTTTTGCTCATCTTGTAGTACTTGTAAGCAAAAAAAGTAAATAATGCAAGAACTACAAAGCTGAAAATATCAATTATCAAATCTTTGCCTAAAAACCAGTCAGGAGTGAGCGCTATTTTTACCATCTTATGCCCTTTAAAAAGGGACTTCGTTTAAAAAGCTTATGAAAAGTCTCACTATAAACTGTTTCTCTACAAACTCTTCACAATTGATTTATAAGGCGATTTCTTGAGTGTATTAAGAAATTCAACCTCTCTTTTCACCTCCCTTTCTCCAAAAGCGGAAGGGAGTCATACTCGTGCCCCCTTATGGGGCAATAATCAAAGAAGTGATAATGAAAAACAAAATTGTTCTCGCAGATGTACCTGAAGATATTCAGGAAGAAATATTCCTGTTGTACAGGATGGGGGTGAGGATAGAAGAAATAGAGTATCTTATAGATTCTAGACGCAAAAAATATTCATAGGTCTTAAGCTGATTCTAAATACCTCTCATATCCATTTCGTTATTTATCACGCTGACTACCTGACTGGCGAAATAGACATTCGGGCCTATGGATATTGTCTTTGCGATTTTTTTCAGCCTTTTTAATTCTTTTTTTGGAAGACCGTCCTGGTCCCCAATTATAAAAACGCTTTCTTCTGTAAGGTCTGCCTTTCTGATGTTTTCTCCTGCTTTGTCAAGAACAAAAATTTTCTTCCCTTCCTTAATCAAACTATCTATCACCTGCAAAAAGCTTTTTTTTTCAACAAAACAGCCAGGCAATGCCTCTATCTTTTGCCCTGGCTTGTATTTGTAAAGTATTTTTTTTATCAATGTTGCAGTGTCTTTCTTGCTGAGGCTTGTTTCCTCTGTTACATGGATTTCAATGTGCTTTGGTGGGTCAGGCATCCCATAAAAAATAAGATGCAGAACAACATCATCCCTTAGCTTGTGGGAAAGGAAAAATGCATTTATTATTACATGCATTGCAATGTCAAGCCTGCCAGCATCCATCAAATTTTTCACATCAAAGTTTCCAGACGTCCTTGCGCTTGATGAAAAGTATACAAATGTTCTCATTTTCCTATTGGTTGCAAAACAAATTCAGGCTTTGCAAATACCCTTCCTTCTAATGTTATCACATAAACTCCAATGAACTTGTCTCCACAAAATACACTTATTTTAGTTCCTTTATTAAAATTGCTTTTTTCAGTTAAATTTTCTTGATAAATCGGTTGTCCCCTAAGTATTTTTTCCATTTCATCTTTTTTTATCTGAACAACAGGATACAGCTCGCTTACAATTTCTCCAGGAATTATCATTTCCCTTAATTTTTTCTCGTCTTTTGCAGCTTCTTCAATTTCGTAAAGAGTGTAGCTTTTTTCTTCCTTGAAAATTCCTGCTCTCATTCTTCTCAGCTCAAGCATATGCGCCCCTACTCCAAGTTCTTTTCCCAAATCATCGACGAGTTTTCTTATGTATGTTCCTCCTTGGCATTCAACGTGAAAAAGATAATTTTGTCCGTCTTTTTCCAAAATTTCGAATTTCTTTATTTCTCTTTCACGGAAAACACGTGCCACTCTTGATTTTACAGGAGGAAGCTGGGTTATTTTTCCCAAAAACTTTTCTTTAATTGCTTTTTTTAACTCTTCTAAAGAAATATCTTTATGTATTCTCATAATGCCGACATATTCTTTGTCTTCTCCTAAGAAAAAACCAGTTAGTTTGCATGCCCTGTTCAATGCAACAGGAAGAACACCTGTAACTTTTGGATCAAGTGTTCCAAAATGACTTGTCTTTCTCAATCCAAGTGCTTTCATGACAAATTCAGAAACATCAAAGCTTGTTGGTCCAGATGGCTTGTCAACATTTATTATGCCGAATTCAAGCAGTTCTTTTGTTGTCTTCTTTTCCTTTATTTTTTCAAGGTCAATTTTAATTTTATTAACACTCATAAACTATAAAAATTCAAGCCATTTAAAATTCTATTGAAAATGGACCAGAAAACAGCATTAAAACAACTTCATGCTTTCAGGAAAAAAGGCGGAGAAATACGCCTTGCTGCAGAATCGTGGAAGAGTGATTATGAAATCCTCATTTCTACAATTATGTCAGCAAGGACAAGGGATGAAGTAACAATTCCTGTAGCCGAAAAATTGTTCAAAAAATATCCAAATCCAAACAGTTTGGCAAAAGCTCCTATTCAAAGTGTCCAGAAAATAATCAAGCCAGTAAATTTTTACAGAAATAAATCAAAAAATATAATAAACTGCGCTAAAGCGCTTGTTTCTTATCATAAAAGCCAAGTTCCACATGATTTTGAAAAGCTTATTGAACTTCCAGGTGTTGGAAGGAAGACAGCAAATGTATTTTTGTCTGAAATAGGCCAGGATTCAATCGGTGTTGACACTCATGTTTCATACATCTCTCAGAAAGTCGGCTGGACGAAAAACAAAAAGCCTGAAAAAATAGAGCAAGACTTAAAAAACCTGTTTCCACAAAAACACTGGAGGCATGTTAATTCAACTCTTGTTCGCTTTGGGAAAACACACACAAGCAGAAAACAGAAAGATGCTCTTATTAAAAAAATAAAAAAGATAAAATAAAATGCAGAATACAACATACTTAATTTCTCAGCTTAGAAAAAGCAATGTAGGCAAAGAAGTCAATAAAAGAATGTATGAGTTCTCAGCAATTCCGAGAGATTTCAACTCCCTTTTCAGAGAACTTGCTTTTTGCATACTTACAGCAGGCACAAGCGCAGAACTTGGGATAAAAACAATAAATTATCTTGGAGATACGCTTTTTACAGGAAATGAGGCAGAAATCCAGAAAAAATTGAAAGAAGTTTACAGGTTTCATACAGTCCGGTCAAAATATATTTTTCAGGCAAGAGAAAATTTCAAGAAACTAAATATAAATGATTCAAATATAAGAGAAGAACTTGTAAAAAACATAAAAGGGCTTGGCATGAAAGAAGCAAGTCATTTCTTAAGAAACATTGGTTTCAATAATTATGCAATAGTAGATTTCCATATTGTTGATTTTTTAGTGAAAAACAAGATGATAGAGAAACCGAAAACAATAACACCAAAAAAATATCTTGAAATTGAGCAGATTTTGTCCAAACTTGCTAAAAAAACAAATACAAATCTTGGAGAACTTGACCTTTATCTTTGGTATCTAGAAACAGGAAAGGTTTTGAAATAAAAGCTTAATACTGCAATTTCCATTTATTTCTCAATTCGTTTCTCTTATTTTTTATTAAGTCAATTCCTTTTTGTTCTATAGAATAATCAACTCTATCATCATGCTCTTTTCCAAAGTGCCTTTCTTCTATAAGTCCCTTATCTTCAATTTCTTTTATAATTTCCCTTAAATTATTAACAATAACATTGTTAGCTTTAAGAAAATCTAAAATTTGTAAATATTTATACCTCCTACCATCAAATTTTGAAGTTGCGCCCTGCAGCATATACAAAATACCTTCAATAATTTCCTTTTTTTCCATAAAATAAATTGATTTAGAAATTAATAAAACTTTACTTCTGCAATGCCATTCTCCTTGGCTGTGTTTTCTGCTGCTTTGGCGCTCCCTTTACTTGATGCTTTGCCTGTTTTGCAGTTGTTTTTTCCATTTGTTTTCCAGCCTCGACAACAGCTGATTTCTTTTCTTTCTCTTCCTTCTTTTCTTCTTCTGTTTTTTCCTTGACTTCCTCTGTTTTTTCAGACTCTTTCTTCTTTCCTTTTTCTGTCTCTGCTTTCTTTTCCCTATTTTCCATCCTTTGCTTCTTGAATTTCAAGCTTTCAGGGAATTCTGCAAGCTCTGCCCTTATGAAATCACCGTCGACAAAAGCCTTAATCTTGACTTTTGCAGGAGGATTCCTTATGCTTCTTGCCCAGATAAATTCATTCAGATATCTGTCAATTTTTACGCTGTTCAAGTTTCCATCATAGAATTTCATGTGTCTCAAAAGAAATTCCTTTATTGTTCTGATTGCCTTTGGAGTTCTTTTGTATATGACAGTGTTTCTGAATGTTTTTCTTAATGGTATTATGAATTCTTTTTCTTGCCTTTTTTCAGCTTTCTCTTCTTTTTTCTCTGACTTTGTTTCCACTTTTGCTTCTGTTTTCTTCTCTTCCATTTTCATTTCTTTCTTTTCTTCGATTTTTTCCTGTTTTTTTGTTTCTTCTTCTGCCATTTTCTATTTATCCAAAGTGATATTTTCTCTGTTTTCTTGGTTTAATGTGCAATTTTGTTCTTCTCCATGATCTTCTGTATCTTGTCATTGCAGATGGATGCACTCTTTTTCCCAGTCCATATTTGTTTAGTACAGCCCATACAGGCGCCCACTTTGTCTGCCTTCCTTTCTTTGCAAGTGTTGCTTTTTTTCTAGGATTTTTTATTCCCATTTTATTTAGCTTCCCCCATCTCTACTCTTTTTTGAGCATATTGACCAGATGCAACCATTAGACTATAATGAGAAACTCCCGTAGCAGAGTATTCTTCAGGGCAGTCTTCACACTCTTCATCAGATTCCATGGCCACTCCCATTTTGAGTGATGCACTTTCATCTTTCATTAATGTGACTAGGTCTTTCATTGTATTGCCTCCAAAAACTTTCTTCCTTTTTCAGTAAGCTGCCTTCCCGGCTTTTTCTCCCTTACTCCTTTTATTTTTTTGACTATTTCTGTAAAACCAGCAGTGTCAGATTGCTGAAGAATTACACGGATTATTTTTCCGCCAGCTTTCATGAATCTTTCTGGCTTCATTCCCCTGTTCTTTTTGCTTCCATATCTTGTTCTAAGCCTGTTTACACCTATTGTTTTGTTTCTGTAAATTTGCCTGAGAACACTTGCAGCTCTTTTGTACCAAAAATCAGGCTCATCAATAGGCCTTTCTTTTGAAGGACTGGACTTAACAAATCCAACCCATTCAGGCGTTTTGAATTCAGGAATTTTTTTCAAAGCTTCTGCTAATTTTAAATTATATTCTCCAGGATTCATCTCGTAAACTGAGTTTTTTTCCATCTTATTGACATTCCTTTCGGAATTAGAACAGCCTTGGGCTGTTAGTCCAAACTAAAGGCAGATTTTCGTTTATAAACTTTACCTTGCTTTCTTTCTCCATTTCTTTACAAATATCGTGAATCCCATTGTTTTAGCTGTATAATGGTCGCCCATTTTCTCAAGAATCTCATTCTTGTATTTTTCATTGGCTTCCTTACTGTGCCCTGCGCTTTTCAGCACAGAAACCTTTACATTGTCATGGTTCTTGAAATGATCTTTCATTGTTTCGATGAAATTTTCCGTTACTCCATTTTTTCCCAGTTGTGTGTGGCTTGTTGTCATTTTTTTTGCTCTTCAAGAAGATTCATTATTCTATCTATTGCATCTTCTTTAGTAGTATAATGAGTAAAAGGGACATTCCATTCAGTTAATGTTTTTTCAAGAATGCTATCTATCTCTGCCTGAAAAAACCGGTTAATTGATCTAACACCATCTGCAGTAAGGTATTCTGGTTTTATTGGAACTTTTAACAACAAAGAGTAACTTGGTAAGTGATGCCTAATCATTGCATCATAAATAAGATTTCCTCCAGATTGGCGTTGAAGATATGCATAATTATCAATTGTTGCTCTATCACATATAACAACAGCCTCTCTTTTTGCCGCTAACTCTTTAGCAATCTGAGTATGTAAAATCCATTCTTGTGTCTCTCTTGTTGTTCCTTCATTTATAACCAATCCATTAGGAACTTCTCTTGCAGTTTCGCCTACATAATCCACAGGAATACTTAATTTTCCTAATTCAGAAACTAATTCATGGCAAATAACAGTTTTTCCTGTTCCATGAGTCCCAATAACACCAACTTTTATCATTTCAGAACTTTCAAAATTTCTTCCTTTTTAACTATTATTGTCGTGAATTTTTTTACATTCCATGTTCCTGCTTTCATTCCTTTTTCTTTTGAAATATCTTTTCCTGTGAAAACATTTACTGCAACATTTTTCTTGTTGTTTCTCCAGTCCTGGCTGTATCTTGCGCAAAGAACAGCTGCAGCATTTACATCACCATCAAATATTTTAGTTTTTATGACGCAGAAAGGGCTTCCAGGAGCTCTTGTATGTAGAATTATATTTTCTTTTCCTTTGTACTTCTTCATTAATTCATCGTTGCTTTTTTCATCCCTACCAAGAATAAATTCAGAACCTGAAACAAGTTTTATTTCCCTGAACTTAATTTTTTCTGCCATGCATTAACCAGGAATTCACAATTCTTAAGGATTTTCTTTGGTCTGCAAACTTCAGCATCTTCATTGCCTGAGAATAAGAAACCCACTTGTGCCTTGAATGTTCTTTTCTCGAGATTGTTACAAGTCCTTTTTTTACTTCTGCTGCAAAAAGAGTGAAAGTCTGTCCAACCATTCCAATCCTCGTTGGAAATTTTTTGTTATATCTATATTTTCCAGAATAATTAAATTTTTTAATTTTTATTGCCTTTCTTCCTGTTTCTTCCATTAACTCTCGCCTTGCTGTCTGCTCTTTTGTCTCTCCTTTTTCTATTCCACCCTTAGTAAATTCCCATCCAATCCAATGAAGCCTTCTTTTAAGAAGAATGTATTCAATTCCATCTTTCGTTTTTGCATAAGGCAAAGCAAAAACAGCTTTTCTGTATTTTGGCATTTTATTTTAAGAATTTTTTACTCTGGCCTCATTCGTCCCCATTTTTCTAAGGCCTCCCTAAGCTCTCTGTGTGTCTTTGCATATTCTTCAAGGGAAATTTTCTTTTGTGTCGCTTCTATTGCCTGCATAGTAGCTATTGCACCTTCTCTTGTTCCTCTTGGATGTCCGTGAATTCCGCCTGAAACAAGGATAACAGAATTTATCCCGTAAATATCCATAACATTTGGAACTATGCCTGGATGCAGTCCTCCTGAAGTCACAGGAAATGCTGGCTTTGTATTTCCCCAATCCTGTTCTAATAGAACTTTCTTGTAAGACTTAACATTTTTTTCTCTAAGAATGTTCGCAACAGACAAAACTTCCTCTCTGCTTCCAATTAATTTTCCTATTGCTGTTCCAGAATGCATCTGGTCAACGCCAATTGTCCTCATTATTTTTGCAAGGAACTCCATTGACATTCCGTGCTTTGGATTTCTGTCAAATGCAGAATGCATTGCCCTGTGTGCATGTATTGCCATTCCTAAATCACCAAGTGTTTCTCTCAATGTCTGTACAGCAGCTGTTCCGCATGTTACAACATCAATCATTGCATATTTGAATCCGTGGTCATGCAAAAACTTTGCACGTTTTTCCATTTCTTTTGTTTCTGAAGTTATGTTAATAAAAGCATCCTTGATTTCGCCTGTTTCTTTTTCAGCTTTGTCTCTTAATTTTGACATTAATGAAACTCTTTTGTAGAAATTGTTGAAACTTGTGCTTGTTAAATTTTCATCATCTTTAACACAATCAAATCCACCCATCCATGTCTCATAGCCAATCTTTGCATGCTCTTCTGCTGTGAAACCGATTTTTGGTTTTGGTACAGCGCCCGTCAGAGGACGATTGTAAACATGAAAATATTTTCTTAATCCTTGGATTCCCAAATTAGGGCCCCTAAAACTTTTAACATATTCCAAAGGCAAAGAAGCATCAATTAACTTTAGATTTTGCAATGCCCTCATTCCAAAAATATTTCCTGCTATTCCTGAAAGAAGCTGTGGCATGTTTCCTTTTTCCCATAAACCAATTGGATAAGCTACATGAACATAATTTCCTTCAATTTTATAAGCAGTTGCCATCAACGCCTTCATTCTTGGAGGAAGTTTGAATAAAGTTGTCCATGTTCCAGTGCTGCTTTCCGAAGCAATTCTTCCTATAGCATCATCTTTTGTTATGCCTTTTGCAGGCTCAAAATAAAATAGAACCTTTATATCACTTTTTTTTGGTTTGTCCTTTAAATCAATAAAATCATGATACCACTCAACTTTTTTTCCAGCCATTTCTCTTTTACCTCTTTTTTGCGATAACTCCTTTATCAGTATCTTCCAATACAAAACCTAGTTTATTAATTTTTTCTCTAATTTTATCAGCTTCTGCCCATTTTTTACTTTTTCTCAGTTTTTCCCTTTCAATAATCAGTTTTTTAATTTCATCATTGATTTTTACATGCTCTTTTTCCAAATTAAAACAGAAAACTTTGTTCATTTCATTAATTGTTTTCAGTTTTCCATCTGCTTTTTCATCTCTTAGCATTTTCCACATGACTGCAAGCCCATTTGGGAAATTAAGCTCGTTATCAACTTCATTTTCAAATTCTTCAAGATATTTTTTGTTGGTT
>Ga0116116_1002458_pt1 | contig 11521 bp, 10 predicted proteins | sample June2015DPH_10_1_FD_89722 | JGI IMG/M metagenome (GOLD analysis project Ga0116116, IMG submission 89722) | Peatland microbial communities from SPRUCE experiment site at the Marcell Experimental Forest, Minnesota, USA - June2015DPH_10_150 | ecosystem: Environmental > Terrestrial > Soil > Wetlands... | reverse complement strand
TGCGTTAATTCCCCGTTTTGGGAGAATCCGGCTGGTTGACGCTTAATCCTGTGGCGGCTATCTTACCAGCCATGAGCACGATTACTGAAATAGAAGCGGTGCTGCCGAAATTGTCCACCGAGGAACTCGTGCGGGTGGAGCAGGCGGTACACAGCCAGTTCCGTCAGCGCGGCGGGGGCATCATTTACGACGATGCTCATGGCATCGTGACGGAAGCTGACCTGATCACTTCAGCAGACGAGGCATTCCAAGCTTACGACAAGGCGGAGTCCAAACATGCCAAACGCCCGACGAGGTGAAGTCTGGCTCGTGGACTTGGGCATGACCGCGAAAGTTCGTCCTGCCGTTATTTGCAACACACCTTTTCGCGATGATGAACGCGCGCTCTTCGCTATTGTCCCGCATACGACAGCGTTGCGCGGTGGACGTTTCGAAGTAGCAGTGAATGTTCCGTGGCTGGAACGCGGCGCATTCGACGTTCAAGGGCTGCGCAACATTCCCGGTTCAGTGCTGGCGCGGCGGCTGGGTGTGTTGAACCAGTCGCAACTGGAGGCAATACTTCCAGCAATCAAGGTCTGGCTGGAAATTCCTTAATCTCAAAATCCCGCTTTGCGACCTTTGCATCCTGGCGTCTCCTGCTCGCGATTTATCGGAGTTGCGTTAATTCCCAGTTTTGGGATTTGCCAGTGCCGCCAAATTCAGGGATATTGTCCGTCGTTTTTTCACGGGCCATTTATGAAACCCCAGGTTGAAATCTATGACACGACCCTGCGCGACGGTTCGCAGGGCGAAGGCATCAATTTCTCGGTCGCGGACAAACTCCGCATCGCCGAGAAGCTCGACGCGTTCGGGGTGCATTACATCGAAGGTGGCTGGCCCGGCTCGAATCCCAAGGACATGGAGTTTTTTGCGCAGGCCAGCCGGCGCAAGTGGAAGAACGCCAAAATCGCCGCGTTCAGCATGACCCGCCGCAAGGGCGTCGCCGTCGAGAAGGACGAGTTGATGCGGCAGATTCTCGACGCGAAAACGCCGGTCGTCACCATCGTCGGCAAGACGTGGCTGCTGCACGTCACCGAGGTCTTGCGCGTCAAGCCGGGCGAAAACCTGGCGATGATCGGCGACACCATCCGCTTTTTGAGGGACCACGGCAAAACGGTCATCTACGACGCCGAACACAGCTTCGACGGTTTCAAGGACGAGCCGGAATACGCGCTGGCCACGTGGAAGGCCGCGGAGAAGGCGGGGGCGGAGTGCATCGTGTTGTGCGACACAAACGGCGGCTGTCTGCCGGATGAAATCGCGCGCATCACCGCGTTGGCGAAGGGCAAACTCACGGCCCGCCTCGGCATCCACACGCATAACGATTGCGGTGTGGGCGTGGCCAATGCCCTGGCCGGCATCGAAGCCGGCGCCACCCAGGTGCAGGGCACCATCAACGGTTACGGCGAACGCACCGGCAATTGCAATCTGACCAGCGTCATCCCGCTGGTTCATTTCAAATTAAAAAAAACCGGCGTGCCCGCGAACTCGCTGGCCAAGCTCAAGGAGCTTTCCGAGTTCGTGGACGAAATGGCCAATGTCCGGCACGACCCGCGCCAGCCGTGGGTGGGGCAGACGGCGTTTGCGCACAAGGGCGGCATGCATGCCCATGCCATTGACCGCGTCGCGCGCAGCTACGAGCACATCCAGCCGGAAGCCGTCGGGAATTATCGCCGCGTGCTCATCAGCGACATGTCCGGCCGCTCGAACATTTTGATGAAGGGCGCGGAGCTCGGTTTCAAGCTCAAGCCGGAAATGCCGGAAGTGAAAACCATCACGCAGCGCGTCAAGGAATTGGAAAACCAGGGTTACGAGTTCGAGGCCGCCGAAGGTTCGCTCGCGCTGCTCATCGGCAAGACGCTCAAACATCGCGACCCGCTGTTTCACGTGGACGCCTATCACGTTTCCATGCGGCGCGACGCCAGGGAATCCGTCTGTGAAGCGACGGTCAAGGTCCGTGTCGGCGTCAGGCGCGCGCAAACGGTGGCCGATGGCGACGGCCCGGTGAATGCGCTGGACGGCGCATTGCGCGCGGCACTGGTGAAGTTTTATCCGCAGCTGAAAAAGGTGACGCTCACCGATTACAAGGTGCGCATCCTCGACAGCGACGCCGGCACGGCCGCCAAGACGCGCGTGCTCATCGAGTCCTCCGACGGCAAGCGCGAATGGGGCACCGTGGGCGTGAGCGAAAACATCATCGAAGCCAGCCTACAGGCGCTGGTGGATTCAATGGAGTACGCGCTGTTGAAAAAGTAATTTTCGAGCCACAGATGAAACACAGATTGAACACAGATGTTTTTTTCCGCTGAATAAATCTGTGTTTCATCCGTGAAAATCTGTGGCTGATTCCGTTTTCCGAACATGAGTGAGATTTCGAAGGCCTATGAACCGCAGTCCGTCGAGGACAAGTGGTATGAGTTCTGGCTGAAGCAGGGCTGCTTCACCGCCGACCCGGCGCGCGTGTCGCCCAAGCGCCCGGCCTATTCCATCGTCATCCCGCCGCCGAACGTCACCGGTATGCTCACCATGGGCCACGTCCTCAACAACACCATCCAGGACATCCTCGCCCGCAAGGCGCGCATGGACGGCAAGGAAGTCCTCTGGCTGCCCGGCACCGACCACGCCGGCATCGCCACCCAGACCGTCGTGGAGAAAACCCTCAAGAAAGCCGGCGAAATCCGGCATCGCGATGACCTGGGCCGCGAAAAATTTCTCGAACGCGTCTGGCAATGGAAGGAAAAGCACGGCGGCATCATCATCCAGCAGTTGAAAAAACTCGGCGCGTCGTGCGATTGGACGCGCGAACGGTTCACGATGGACCCAGAATATTCACGCTGCGTGCAGAAGGTGTTCGTCGAGCTTTACAAAAAAGGCCTCATCTACCGCGGCAAACGCATGGTGAACTGGGACCCCGCCGCCCGCACTGCGCTTTCCGACGAGGAAGTCGAGATGATCGAGGAGAAGGGGCACCTCTGGCACATCAAATACCCGCTCGCCGATGCCAAAGGCCGGCCCAAACATGATGAATTCGTGGTCGTGGCCACGACGCGGCCCGAGACGATGCTTGGCGACGAAGCCGTGGCGGTGAACCCGAAGGACAAACGCTACACAAAACTTGTGGGGCGGAAAGTCCTTCTGCCGCTCCAGAACAAGCCCATTCCTGTCATCGCCGACGAACTGGTGGATCCGAAGTTCGGCACCGGTTGCGTTAAGGTGACGCCCGCGCATGACCCCGCTGACTATGAAATGGCCGTGCGACACAAGCTGCCGTTCACTGTCGTCATCGGCCCCAACGGCCACATGACCAAGGAAGCCGGCAAGGACTTCGATGGCTTGGACCGCCTGAAAGCGCGCCAGGCCGTGGTTGAGAAACTGACCGAACAGAGCCTGCTGCTCAAGACCGAGGACTATGTCCACAACGTTGGTTACAGCCAGCGCAGTCACGTGCCCATCGAACCGTATTTGAGCGAGCAATGGTTTTTGAAATATCCGAGCGTGGAAAAATCGCGGGCGTGTGTGGAGCAGGCTGAGGTAGGGCTCGCTGTCCCCAGCGAGCCGCGGCGCGGTGGGGACTGCGCGCCCCACCAAAAAATGCGCTTCCATCCGCAGCGCTGGGCAAAGGTTTACGATCATTGGATGGGCAATATCAAAGACTGGTGCATCAGCCGCCAGCTTTGGTGGGGGCACCGCATCCCGGTTTGGTCCCCCAAACCGGGAAAATCCGAAGTCCCCGTCCTCCGCAGTAGCTCTGCTACGGAGGGTGGACGAAATCCGAAGTCCGAAATTTATGTCGGCGTCGAACCGCCTCCCAATCCGGAAAACTGGGAACAGGACCCCGACGTGCTCGACACGTGGTTCAGTTCGTGGCTGTGGCCGTTTGCGACGATGGGCTGGACGGGTGACAAATCCCAGGACTCCAACACTCCAACACTCCAGGTCTTTTACCCGACCACCGACCTCGTCACCGGGCCGGACATTATTTTCTTCTGGGTCGCGCGCATGATCATGGCGGGGTACGAGTTCATGGGGGATTTGCCGTTCCGGAACGTTTATTTCACCGGCATCATCCGCGACAAGCAGGGACGCAAGATGTCCAAGAGCCTCGGCAATTCGCCCGATCCGCTCGACCTCATAGGCAAATACGGCGCCGACGCGCTCCGGTTCGGCACCATGCGCAGCGCGCCGCTCGGTCAGGACATTTTGTTCGACGAACAGAACGTCGAGCTGGGCCGCAACTTTTGCAACAAGCTCTGGAACGCCTGCCGCTTCCGGCAGATGATGAGTAGCACAGCCGTCCCGGCTGCACCGGGCTTGGAAGGAAAAGCAAAAGAGGGCCGGCGGGACGCCTGCGCTACGTTTGCAGTGCAGGGCGAAATTAATCCGCAACTGTTGACGTCCGACGACAAATGGATCCTGCTGAAGCTCGACGCGGCCATCCGGGAAATCACCGACGCCTTTGCCGAGTACAAATTCAGCGACGCCACGGCGACGCTCTACCGCTTTTTCTGGAGCGAGTATTGCGACTGGTACGTCGAGGCGAGCAAGGCGGTGTTGCAGGGCAAAGACGCCGCGCGCCAGGCGAACACGCTGGCGGTGATTGATCTTGTTCTCAGCCACACGCTGCGATTGTTTCATCCGTTCCTGCCGTTCATCACGGAGGAACTCTGGCATGGAATGGGTTATGCCGAGGACATGCCGGAAAACCAGGGCGGGAAGACTATCATGTTCGCCCCGTGGCCGAAGCCGCTCGATGACGATTTCAAGTCGCACTACGGCCTGACCGAACGCGACGAGAAGCATATTGAGGCCCGGAACGAACTGGTTACGCAGGGCCGCAACCTGCGCCGCACGGCGAACATCGCCACGAACAAGAAAACCAAGTTCATCCTCAAACCGGCGCGCGAACTGGCGGCGCATGACATCGAAGTGCTTAGGTTGCTGCTCAACGCCGAGGCGGTCGAGGCCAACGCGAATTATCAGCCCGGCAAAAACACGATGACAGTGCGCACTGAACTGGGCGACTTGTTCCTGCCGTTGGAAGGGTTGATTGACAAGGAGGCCGAGGCGGCGCGGCTGAAAAAGGAACTGGAAAAAATCGAGGCCGAGGCCGCCAAGGTCGAACAAAAGCTGGCCAACCCGAACTTCACGCAGAAAGTCCCGCCGAACGTGTTGGCGGAGCACAAGCAGCGGCTCGCCGATTGCCATGCCAAGCGCGACCATGTAAAAGCCGCGCTCACCGCGCTGCAAGGCTGATTTTATTAACCACGAAATACACGAATCACACGAAACGATTCTGTAACCGGAGCGCCGGTTTCCAACCCGGCACGAAGTAGCGGGAAAACATCGAACATCCAATCCCGCAAAGCGGGACCCAACATCCAATGAACGGTTAGAAGGCAAAAATTGGAAGTTCGATGTTGGATGTTGGGTGTTGACTGGCAACCCGCCGTGCCGGAGGCCGGCGTTCCGTTCCAGCCTTTCAACCGGCGCAGAATTGGTTTAACCAAAAGCCTCGACCGGGAGTCGTTTTGCTGGCATTTAATCCGTTTGTGAATTTACAAGCCGCTCAAAAAGCCGCCGTTCAAGCCGCGAAGGTTGCCGGGAAACTCATGCTCGCCAACTGGCACGCGCCCAAGCGCGTCAACTTCACCGACGCCCACGACATCAAGCTGGAACTCGACGTGCGCTGCCAGAAACTCATCGAGAAAACCCTGTGCGCCACGTTCCCCAAGATTCCCGTGCTCGGCGAGGAGGGTTGCTCCGGCCCGCCTTCGCTGGGCTCCGGCGCGGCAAGCGTTGCGAACAGCGAATACCGCTGGGTGGTGGACCCGATTGACGGCACGGTGAATTACGCCTTCGGCATCCCGCATGCCGCCGTGTCAATCGCCTTGCAGGCGAAGCGTGACAAGTCGCAAGTGGCAAGTGACAGGAAGAACACCCGAAGCCGCGGCCTCCATCCTGTCATGTGTCACGTGCCTGCCAGCCGAAGCCTTGGCGAAGGCTGGTCACATGTCACCCTCCTCGGCGTGATTTACGATCCGTTCACAGACGAACTTTGGACCGCGACCCGTGGTGGCCCGACGCGGCTCAACGGACGCATCGTCCGGGTCAGCAAACGCGCGAACGTGGCCGAAGCCATCATTGCCATGGGATTTTCCAAAAGCAAATTGAACCTGGAGAAAAGCCTGCCGCACGTTTGCCGGCTTTCCCGGCGCGCGTTGAAAATCCGGATCATGGGTTCCGCGGCGCTCGAGCTGGCCTACGTCGCCTCTGGCCGCCTCGATGCCTATATCGAGCGCACCATCAATCTCTGGGACATCGCAGCGGGCGCGTTGATGGTGGAATGTTCCGGCGGCGAATTTTACACGCGGCCCGCGCCGGGCGGGAAGTTCCGCATGATCGCAAGCAACGGCCGGCTGCGCCGGAAACTTCAGGTCGGCAGTTTGCTGAAATGATTTTAGGTAGGGACGCTGCGTCCACCCTCCGCAGTACTGCTACGGAGGACGGGCTGTGGCGTCCAGTCGGCGCAGCGCGCCGACCCTACCGTTCTTGGCTCATTTGTTGCTTGGTTGTAAAAAACGCCTTCAGCTTCTCCAATGCCCGGGCGCGGTGGCTCAACCGGTTTTTCACGTCCTCACCCAGTTCGGCGAATGACTGCTCGAATCCCACCGGCACAAACAGTGGGTCGTAGCCAAAGCCATTTTTTCCCCGCGGCGCGAAACCAATCCGTCCTTCACAGGCACCGTCAAACAATTGTGGATTGCGAATGGCGGTCCGCGAATCAATCGCCACCAACGCGATGACACAGTGGAATCGCGCCCGGCGCTTTTCGAACGGAACGTCCTTGAGCAACTGTAACAACCTGGCGTTGTTGTCCGCGTCGGGGGTATTGCCGGATTTGACGGAATCCCGCGCGGCAAAGCGCGCCGAACGTACGCCCGGCGCGCCGTCCAGCGCGTCCACCTCCAGCCCCGAATCGTCGGCCAGCACGAAAAGAGGTGACGAGCGACGGGTGGGGGGGAAAGTGACAGCAAGCCAATGCGCAAGTTCAACGGCTTTTTTTGTCGCGTTGCCGGCAAAGGTGTCGGCGTCCTCCACGACTTTGGGCGGGTTGGGAAAATCGTTGAGCGTGAGGAATTGGGATGTGTTGCCAAGGATGGCGCGGATTTCGCCCACCTTGTAGGCGTTGCGAGTGGCAATCACAATGGTCGTCACGTGGTAACGATAGCAGTCAGACGTTTACGCGCAACCAATCAACTTCGTTGGTAAATCTCGTAATGGAAATGGCGGAGTTTGTCACTCCGAATTACGGCAAAGAAACACCCCTTCCTCCTCCGACCGGGTTGTCCATTGATCGCAGACGTCCAAACTGTGCCGGTTGAGAATCGTACGAACACGTTCCGGCGTGTAGCGATAGGAAAAGAAAAGCTGAATGATTTCGCCGGCGTGAAAATCAAACCGTTCGCCATCCACTTCAATCCGCCGTGCCCGCGTGAAATGAAAATCGGCCACGATGCGTTTGAGGCCGCTTCCGGCCGGACCATTTTTAATTTCAAAAACCAATTTGCCGTCGCTGCGCTCCACGCCAAGATCAAGCAGGAACGTCATCAGCCAGTCGCGTGTGAGCGGGTTGTCGTACTGCGGCAGGACTTTTTTCATCCCTGTGGCGTAATCCGCTCCGGGCGCCAGATTCGCACTGAACAGCAGAAAATTCTTTGGGCGGACGAGCGCAGCGAGTTTGGGCAGGATGATTTGCGGCTCGAAATTTGGAATCATGCCAAAAAACGTGACGAGTGACGGGTGGCGGGTGACGAGAATGTCCGGCAAATCATCCGCCGTTGCCAAATCACAGACGAAGGGAAAACAGTTTTTCTCCGGCATGACGGCGAGCGCGGTTTGCCGGGCGGTCAAAACCATCGCTGTGCTCACATCGCAGGGCGTGTAAAAAATCTCTTTGCCGCGGGCTTTCAGCAATTTCAACAGCTGCGTGTCTTTTTGTCCGCCGCCACAGCCGAGGCCGATGACGTGAACGCTCTTCGCCTTGATTTGCGCCACCGCCGCTTTGAAGCTTTTTTCGTAAATTGCCCCGCAATCTTCGTCGCAGCGCGAGGGCGAATACTCCCGGTGCAGCGCGAGCCATTTTTGAGTTTGCCGGACGCTGTCGTAGTGGAACTTGTGGTTCACGCGCCGCGTGCGGAGCGAGTCGAGCAGATCGCGCCGGACCTTTTCCGGAAACTGGCTGGTGTGAATCCTGACGCTGGCGACCGATGACATGGGTTTGTTTTCGCTTATTCCGGTTTCGGCGACAAGCTTTTGCGCAAAACGTTGGAGTTCAAGCTTCAGCTTGCTTGAATTTGGAAGATTGGAGAAACAAGCTGAAGCGTGAACTCCAACTTGCTTTTCTCAAACCGTTGAGCGCGGCGTTGACCGCGGGCAGGTCGTGGACGGTCATCGCTCGCGTTCAAGTTGGCGCACGGCGGTAATGAGGCGCGGCTGAACGTTCGTCCAGGTCACGCCGTCGCCTTGGGTTTCAAAAACTCCGCGCCGCTGCGCGTGCCGGTCCACCACAACAAAAATCGTGCTGTGAATGAACAGGTCGGCGTCGTTCTTGCGCTCTTCCGGTTTCACCGGCGCGGCGCTTAATTTCAAGCTGTCACTCGCCAGACCGGCGATTCCAGCCCCGGAGCCGGTTAAAAACATCCAGCGGTTGAAGTCCGCGCCAAAACGTTCGCCGTATTTTTTCATCACCGGCGGCGTGTCAAAATCAGGGTCGGCCGTCAGCGTCACCAGTCTGGCCTGGCTCGTTGGCGGCAGGGCGTCCTGAAGCGACTTCATTTGTTGCGACATGACGGGGCCGGGTCCGGCGCCGCGCGTAAAAATGATATCGGCGATCCAGACGTGGTTGCTCAGGTCGGCGAGCGTTGTTGCCCGGCCGTCCTGATTCATGAGCGTGAAGTCGGCGACCGGTCCGAGCACGGGCAGCGCGCGTTGATAGGCGCGGTTCAATTCCATCAGCGAAAGCGCATACGCCAGGCAAAGCACGACGAGGAGCAGGACGATGCCAATCCAGAGCGTTCGCGGCAGTTGTTGAGGAACATCAGCCATGTCAGTTTGGAATATGCGCTCAAAAAAAAGCCGCTGCAAGCCAAGGGCGGCGGTTTATCGTAACTGTCAAGCACCCTGCCTATGCGCCGATGGTTGTAAAAAAACAGAACGACAATGGTCGCGCACAGAAAGATACAAACCGAAACGATGAACTTGACGGTGGTCCGTTTCGTTCAGGCGGGATTTGGTCCTCAGCCGCGCAATTTTTCCATCACGTGCGCCATCGCCATCGCCGTTTGCGCCGCTTCCGCACCGCGGTTGTGTTTGGGATTCAGGCAGCGGGCGCTTGCTTGCGCTTCATTTTCCAAAAGCAGCACTTCGTGAACGACGGGAATTTCGTGCTCCAGCTGGATTTGCATCAGCGCGCGGCTGACCGCCTCGCCGATGTGCTCCGCATGGACCGTTTCGCCGCGCAAAATCACGCCCAGACAAATAATCGCCGAAAGGTGCCGCCGTTGCGGCGAAGCGCCGCCCGGGTGCGCTACGAAGGCGGAAGGGTCGAGGGTTGAAGGATGAGTCGTGCGCGCAAGGTGTTTGGCCACGACGGGGATTTCATACGCGCCCGGCACGCGGACGACCTCGATGCTCGCAACCTCGGCGCGCCACAACTCCGCCTTGGCCGCCCGCAACATCGCGTCCACGTAACGTGCGTTGTAGCGCGACGCGACGATGGCGAAGCTGCCGCCGGGAGCCCGGACCTTTTGCTGCTGTATCTTGCGAAGCATTGAAGGGGATTAAACCACGAACCTGTCCTCCATAGCAACACTGCGACGGTCGCCGTGTCGGCGACCCACATATTCAGGGACGGCGACATCCCACTTCGCCCCGCCCGGCGTGGCTATGCAGGACGGGCGCCGTCCCTCCCAAAATGACGCGACGAGAGCTTTGGTTTCTCATTAACACCCGGCTTCAGCCGGGTGGGAGGTCGCGGAAGGAAATTCAACCGCTTCAGCGGTTTTTCCTGCGTCCGCAAAACCGTTGAAACGGTTTTTGTCCACCCTGCCTTTCGAACACCCCGCTAAAGCAGGGTGTTAATGAGAGCGGACGGCGATGAGGGCGAACGAGCCGTTGTTCACTTTTGAACCTCCGGCTTGAATACTATCTCAATGTAACGTGTGCCCTGAACCCGATCCTTGCGCACAACTCCTTTTTCCTTCACCTCGCGCATGACATCCGAAATTTGATTCCAGTCCAACCGCATAATTATATCTTTGTGCGTCCCAGTCGCGAAGAGGAATTCCACTGCACCGTTCTTTTGTTCCCAATTTGCAATGCTCGCCGTCCTCAAAATCTTTGCGAAATCTTCACCTGATTGTTTCGACCATCGCCACAAAACCTCGTCGGTAATGTCCAGCGGCAATTCGGGCGCTTTCACAGCAAATAGCCGAGAATGTGTGGCTCGCGGCCAGTCTGGTGGTGGCGGATCGTCTGCTACAAATGCGCTAAATATTGCGATGCCGTTCGTTGCAATAATACCGAGAGTGTCAGGCCAAATGGTTGAATGCCAAAAATCGCTATGTTTATAGCAAAGTGCAAAACGGTGTCCCGATGGTTCCCATAATCCGGTGCTGGTGTAGGTCGCCTCTACGTAACGATTCCCTAAATCTTCATAACTCGGTATGGTTCCGCAACCGGTCAGACTCACGCAGAGAATCGCCAATGAAAAATGACAAACCAATTTGTTATCCAATTTCATAACAAATGCCCCATCTTCTCGCGTTTGGCCTTCAGATACCGTTCGTTGTGCGGATTGGGTTTCACGCGAATCGGCACCTGCTCGACAATTTTCAGCCCGTAGCCCTCCAGCCCGACAATTTTTTTGGGATTGTTCGTCAGCAACCGGATGGTCTTGAGGCCGAGGTCAACGAGGATTTGCGCGCCGAGGCCGTATTCGCGCAGGTCCATTTCGTAGCCGAGCTTCTTGTTCGCCTCGACGGTGTCGTAGCCCTGCTCCTGCAGTTTGTAGGCCTTGATTTTCGGCGCCAGGCCGATGCCGCGGCCTTCCTGCCGCATATAAACAATCACGCCGCGCCCGGCCGCGGCGACCTGCCGCATGGCCTGATGCAGTTGCGACCCGCAATCGCACCGGCGCGAGCCGAACACGTCGCCGGTCAGGCATTCGCTGTGGACGCGCACGAGAACTTTTCCCCGCCCGGCTACGCCGCCATGCACCAGCGCGAGGTGATGCTGGCCGTCCAGTTTCGAGCGATATAAATGCAAATCGAAATCGCCGTAGTCGGTCGGCAGTTTCACGGTCTCGACGCGCTCGACCAGTTTCTCTCGTGTGCGCCGGTGTTCAATCAGGTCGGCGATGGTGCAGATTTTCAGGCTATGCTTTTTGGCGAACTTCAACAATTGCGGCAGGCGTGCCATTGTG
>Ga0116116_1002447_pt1 | contig 11573 bp, 11 predicted proteins | sample June2015DPH_10_1_FD_89722 | JGI IMG/M metagenome (GOLD analysis project Ga0116116, IMG submission 89722) | Peatland microbial communities from SPRUCE experiment site at the Marcell Experimental Forest, Minnesota, USA - June2015DPH_10_150 | ecosystem: Environmental > Terrestrial > Soil > Wetlands... | reverse complement strand
CTCACCTACCGTTTCGACGCCAGCTCGCCGTCAGCCGCGAAGGTCAAGTTCGTCATCGACTACGAGGCCAGGCGGGCGTAGTGTCACCGTCTCGCTCAGTGCAGGCGCCGCTCGTACTTGGAGTCAACCTGAAGATGTACTTCGGGCCTCAGGAGACGCTGAGGTGGTGCCGGGCTGTGGCCACGCTGGTGTCCACGCACCCAGTGTCTACCAGCGGAGCCGTGGAGGTGTTCGTTCTGCCCGATTTCACCTCCATCGTCCCCGTCCTCGGGATCATCGGCGGCTCGGGCGTCCATGTCGGCGGTCAGGACCTGGCGACTGACGACGTCGGAGCGTTCACGGGAGAGGTGAGCGGACGGTCGCTTCAGGTCCTCGGATGCCAGTACGTCATGGTTGGTCACGCCGAACGGCGGAGCCTGTTCGGCGACGATGAGCGGGTCATCGCCGCCAAGACCACCGCCGCGCTGCGAAACGGGCTCATTCCTGTCCTCTGCGTCGGCGAGTCTGACCGAGTGAGCGCGGACGATGCGGCGGCGCAGTGCATCAGCGATCTCGAGGCGTTTCTGGCCGACGCCAGCGCAGTAGGGATCGGCCGACGGGTGGTTGTGGCGGCATACGAGCCGCAGTGGGCCATCGGTGCGGCAGAGCCTGCACCGACCGAGCACATCATCGCGGTCTGCACGACACTGAGCGCCTGGCTTGCCGGGAACAACGACATCGCCGGAGGCCGTGTCATCTACGGAGGCGCTGCCGGTGCTGGTCTGCTCACCCGGATCGCTCCCCACGCGCAGGGTCTGTTCCTCGGCCGCTTTGCACACGACCCAGCATCGGTCGGATTGATCTTGGACGAGGCGCAGCTCGTCCTAGCGGCCTGTCCGACCCCGACGCAGCCGGCTCGGCGGGACCGTCTGCCGTCCAGAGCTGATCCGTAAGCAGGAGGGCAGCTACGGCACTGGGATTGAGTACATACGCATTCTTCTGGCGAATCTCGGAAGCGGCGCCACGTCGGCTGACTCTGCAGGACATGATCAAGCAGACCCGCGATCTGGGCCTCTCTGTCTTCCAGATCTGCGACTACCCGGAAATCGAGACGCTCTCCGACGACGAGCTGGCTGCCGTGCGGCACGCCGCGGACACGTTCGGGGTCCAGATTGAGCTCGGTACGCGCGGCATACAGCTCGCCCACCTCCGTACCTACCTTGGGCTGGCAGGGAAGTTGGGCGCGACCTTCGTGCGCAGCATGATCAATACAGCCAACCACCGGCCGAGTGCGTCGGAGGCGATAGACGTGCTTCGCCGTGTCGTTCCGGAGTTCGCCGCGCGCGGCGCCACAATCGGGCTGGAGACCTACGAGCAGGTCCGCACCGATACGCTCCTGGACGTCATCGGCGCCATCGACGATGCCCACTTGGGTGTCGTCCTCGACCCGGCGAACTGTGTCGCGGCCCTGGAGCTGCCCTCTGACGTCATTAGGAAATGCGCTCCGTATGTGGTGAACCTCCACGTCAAAGACTTCGCCTTCGTCCGCGCGCCAGGGTGGGTCGGATTCTCCCTGAACGGCTGCCCGCTTGGCGAGGGGCTGCTCGACTACCCAGCGATGCTCGATCAGGTTCGGCCTGACGACCGAGGCATCAATCAGATCGTGGAGCACTGGCTGCCCTGGCAAGGCAACTACGAGCTGACCAGCCGAGAAGAAGAGCAGTGGACACAACACAACGTCGACATCATGAGGAGCACGCGATGAGTGTCACCACAGATGAGCTGACCGTCGCCGTAATCGGCGCGGGAGGCAAAATGGGCCAGCGAGTCTCAAGAAACCTCGCGCATACTGTCGGCCACGTTTTCTACTGCGAGAGCTCATCCGCAGCCCGTGCGCTGCTCGAGAGCCAGGGCCGGACCGTCACTGAGGTCGACTCGGCGGTCCCGGCCAGCGACGTGGTCATCCTCGCCGTTCCCGACATCGTGCTCGGCGAGGTCTCCGAGAGCATCGTCCCGGCGATGAAGGCGGACTCGATCCTGCTGACACTCGACCCCGCTGCCGCGTACGCAGGCCTCCTGGCCAAGCGTGCTGACATCCATTGCGCCGTCGCCCATCCCTGCCACCCGTCGGTGTTCCTCGAGCGCACCACCAAGGAGGAATGGAGCGATACCTTCGGGGGCGTCGCTGCGCCGCAGGACGTTGTCGCGGCGATGGAGTCCGGCGACGTGACGAAAAAGGTTGAGGTGGAGTCGATCGTCCGCGCAATGTACGCGCCGGTCGTCGATGTGCACTGGGTCACGGTCACCCAACTCGCGGTGCTCGAGCCCACGCTCGTCGAGACGGTGGTCTGCATGATCAGCGCGTTGCTCAAGGAAGCTCTCGACGAAACCGTCAACATCGTCGGCGTTCCCGAGACCGCCGCCCGCGCCATGCTGTTCGGCCACATCCAAATTGCTCTCGCCAACGCTCTCCGCGGCTCCAATCCCTTCTCCGACGCATGCCTGATCGCGATGGACTACGGGCGCAAGGCCATCGTGCGCGAGGACTGGAAGAAGATCTTCGACTTCGAGAAGCTCGACCTCGTGATCGCCCGCATGCTCCAGATCGACGCCGTGACGAGATGAGCAGCGCCGCCTTTCCTCGGGCGCCGAGTCCGGGACGCGCGCGCGGAGCGTAGTCAGTCGCCCTTACGACGTAACGGCATCAGATTGGAGGGATGGCGTGCGCGTTCGCTGGCCACTTCCATCCGGTCGTTCATCGCCGTCTAAGCGCTGCGACAGGCGGCTCGGGATGGCTTCGTAGACCGCGGTGTCCTCCTCGAGCGTTGACGTGTTACTGGCGCCGGCGACAACTGATCTCCATGTGGAAAGCGTCGGCTTTAGTGAAGGCGGTGACGTCGTGTGCAGCGGGCGTATTCGGAGCAACTGGCTGTAGAGACGTTCGACACTCTCGTCCTTGACGCGCAGGGCGGCCAAGCAAGCGCTCCTCGTGTCGAGGAACGGGCGAGACCGTAGAGGACCTCGGTCCGGTCGATGAAATCGCGATCGTGGACGGTGTCGCTGCCGTCTGGGGGAACTGCCAGATGGCTCGCTCATCTCATCATCTCAGGTTGTCTCTGCAGGGCGCCGGCCTATCGACACGACGCACACCTCCTCGCCCGGGATTGTGGTCTTCACAACCGTTCCTTCAGGAGCCTGGTGGACGACGGCCGACTGGGACTCACCCCCTCGCGCGCACTCGAGGGCATCGGCGTGGCGCAGGTGGCTTGGCAGCCGGAGATGTAGGGTCCGAGGCTGGTCTGACAGGTTTCCGAGATAGACATCCACGCCCTTTGCGCCCTGCAGCGGAAAGATCGTTGTGTCTGACGGGATCGTGCCTCTCACTGCGAGTACAGCGTAAGCTTCGTGGCCGAACAGGGATGTGATTAGGTCGCCGACCGGGTATCGATCGCCGCTGCATGCGGCAATGCCGCGCGGCCCTCTCGCCTCGTAGTACGTCAGTGACGCCACACCGGGTCGCGTAAGCGCGTCGATGCTCGCGAGCGTCCATGCAGCGGTGAAGGGAAGAGTCTGGCGGACGTCGATGGCGGCGCACGCATCTTCCTCCGGCGTGGAAGGTCCGGACGTGGCTACGGCGTTGAACCGTGCTTTTAAGGTCACGGGCCCGATATGGATGGGACGCCCAGCGCTCAGCTGGACCGCGTCTCGTGCCACGACGCGCTGTGCGGCGATGCTCTCGACGATGTGCTCGGTCTCCGTCACATGCATCTGCGGAGTCACGCTGAAGGTCAGGCCGGCGAGGTCGGCCGGTATCCGCGCGGCGTTGCGGTTGAGCTCGGCGAAGTGAGCGCATGTGCCCCCGACCAGGTCGCCGGAGAACGAGTGTCGTACCGCGGCGTCCTTCAGGTGCTGCCACATGCGCTCGGAAGTGACATAACTTGCTGGATCGTAGACCGCCAGTCTGCGCACCCTGCCGAGCGGCAACGCGGCAACAACCGAGCGGAGGCCCTCCTCGTCACCAGCTACGACTCGGACGTCCAGTTCCGCGCCGAGGTTGTCAGCCTCAATCACGGCCAGGTTCAGGCCTTCCTCCCAGGCGGCGTCGTTCTCACGGATCTCCAGTAGCAGCGTTGGACAGCACGCGCCACATAACGGTACGGACGTGGAGGCGGGGAGAGTGCGAATATGGGAGGCAGTCAGGCCGAGCGTCGGAAGCGTTCGGGTCGGACCCCCAAGCTCGACTTTGACGGTGTCTCGATGGCTGGTGTGCGCACGCGGCCTCGGCGTGACCTGCTTGCAGGTAGCCAGCAACAGCACGGACTGGCTTACCACATCGCCAACGGCGATGTCGACTGGGAAAGGAAGCTCGAGCGGCGTGCCGTATGTCTTGAAGGAGTCGTCGGTCCAGTTTCGCTGATCCTCGGTCTCGAAGGTCTCTCCCTGGAAGCCGAGCTCGGCGTCGACGAGTCCCCGCCGCCAGGCCATTTTCGCGATGTTCTTGAACGGTTGGTACGGGCTGATCTTCTCCGGGAACTCACTCGCCGTCGTTCCGCCGCTGGTATCGCACACGCGAACGCGGCGCCCGGCGTCATCGGCGGAGTGAAGGATGACGAGGCCGATGCGGTTGCGCCGGAAGGCGTTGAGCGCTACACTCTGGAACGAGACGCGGAACTCTTCGCCGCCGACTCGAAGGGCAACCGCAGCGTCGAAGCTCACACCGAAGCCGCGGAACTCGATCAGCAGCTCAGACTCGAAGACATTCGAGTCGCCACGGAGGACATTGAGACGTGCCAGGCGTGCCGGGACGGTCCGCCAGTCGTAGTCGCGCACAACGACCCGGATCGCGCGCAACAGCGGTTCCCCGGCGAATGCAATGTGGGCGAGCTCATCGCCGACCAGCTCGGCGGTCCACTGGCCGGCACGAATCGGGACGACGGCAGCTCTATTGACGCCGAACGCGGTCCGCGTCGGGGTCTTCACAACGCTACGCCTACGGTAGATCCCGTTCACCGCTGGTCGCTGCGTCCCGGACGAACGTGGGACTGTCCCCTAGGCGATGGAGCAGACGTTCTCGGACGGCATCGACGATCAGTGCCAGCGACACGGCCCCTGGGTCAGGAGTGCCGAGGCTGTGCCCCGCGTGCGCACGCGCGCGCCCCACCCTCGGCATCAAGTCGGCAGTTCCCTCGGCCGCCGTCTGAGCAACCTGCGCGGCATGCGCCCAGGCGGCCGCAAGGTCGACACCGTCGGCGACATCGCGGCTGAGGGTCTCGCTGAATGGAGCCAGCGCGTCGACCATGGTCTTGTCGCCGACCTTGGCTCCGCCGAGTCGGACGATCTCGTCCAGCGCTCGGGCGACGGCACGGCTGACCAAATCGCCATCGGGCATCAACTCGTCGGTGATCAGCGATCCGGCGCCGCGCAGGGCGGCGCCCCATAACGCACCGGAGGTGCCGCCGCCGCGATCGGCCCAGGCATCCGCTGCTAGACGCAACAGGGTGCCGGCGCCCGCGCCGAGCAGGACGGCTTCCGTCGCGGCAGCGGCGGAAGCCGCCGCGCCTCGTTGCATGCCGATGCCATGGTCGCCATCGCCTGCGACAGCGTCGATACGGCCGAGCTCGTCGACATGGTCGTTGACGGTCCGGCTGGCGACCTCCAGACCGACGGCGACCAGCCGGGCGGCCTGCTGAGAAGCCTCCGTGGCTTTGGCGAGCGGGAGCGTCTCGTTGACCACTTCGGCCGAGGCCTTGGGCGCCGCGTCACCGGTCGGTTGCTGCAGGACGCGCTTGCGGTAGGCCGGAGCGTCCGCCGGGGCGCGCCACAGCACCTCAAGCTCCCCGTCGAGCCAGCACAACGTCAGCGACAGGCCAGCCATGTCGAAGCTCGTGACGAACTCGCCGACCTCGGGTTCGACAACGACGAGTTGATGTTCGTGCAACAACTGATCAACGCGCCGGTATACAACGAACAGCTCCTCGTACTTGACCGCCCCTAGGCCGTTGAGAATGGCGGCGACGTGCTGTCCTTCGACGTTGTCGACGCCATCCGGCAGCTCAGCCAGCAGGGTGTCGACGAGCAACTGCGCAGCTTTGTCTGCACTCGGCACGTCCTGCTCACCAAGACCGCGTTCCCCGTGGATGCCCAGGCCGACCGCCATCCGGCCGTGCGGGATCTCGAACAGAGGCGCATCGCTGCCGGGGAGGGTGCATCCGGAGAAGGCGACACCGAAGGATCGCGTCCGCTGGTTCGCGAGCTGGGCCAAGCGGGTGACTTCGGAGAGCGGCTGACCGGCGTCGGCCGCGGCCGCGGCAATCTTGATCACGGCGAGGTCGCCGGCAATCCCGCGACGTTTGCTGATCTCCGCCTTGCCGGCGCTCGACACGTCGTCGGTGACGGTGACCGTCTCGCAGGCAATCCCCTCGCCGATGAGCATCTCCCTCGCCTGGCCGAAGTGCAGTACATCGCCGGCGTAGTTACCGAATGCGAGGAGCACGCCACCCTCGCCGGAAGCGGCTCTGGCCACCGAGCAGATCTGACCCGCCGACGGCGAGGCGAAGACGTTCCCCGCGACGGCGCCGTGAGCCATGCCCTCCCCCACCAGGCCGCTGAAGGCTGGATAGTGACCCGAGCCTCCGCCCACGACCACGGCGACACCCTTCGAGGGATGAGCGGCGGCGCGTACCACGCCTCCGGGCACGCGACGCACCCACCGTCGGTGGGCGGCAGCGAAGCCGTCTAGGGCTTCGTCGGCGAATTGAGACGGGTCGTTGAACAGTCGAGTCATGACCGGCAGCTAGGTGGGGCGGCGAATTCGTCTGGCCAGCGACAGCACGCGATGATCACTAGCCCTGGATGACCTGCTGGAACACGGGGTGAAGATGCAGGACGCGAGCGTGGTGATGAAGCTGAGCATCAGCATCGATGTCAAGGCCCCGGCGATCGCCCCCCTCCCCGGGTGATCTTAGCGTCCGCGGTTAGGCAAACGCGGTGCCATGGTGCGCAAAGGAGCGCGTTGACGGTGCCCCCGGCTTACCTTGAATCAAGCCGTTTCAGGCCCTTGGCGAGGAGTCGTGGGGCTCCGTGTCGGTGCCCCGGCCGCTTGAAGTTGCGCGCCGAGTCGACGTCGGCGATGCCGGCTGCGAGCCTTCCACCGCCGCTCGGTGCTGCAGGCCTCCTACGACGGCGGCTGGATCTGGCGGCTCCCCAGCGAGCCCGACTGGCCGGGCGATCACGGCGAGAGCCAGCAGGCAGCGTGAGTCATCTTCCAGCCGAAGCCCGCGAGGGGTTGATGCGGGCCCGGCTTGAGATCCTGCGCGAGAAGCGCCCTGTTGCTGCCTGGGTGCCAGCGGGGCAGGCGTCAAGCCAGCCGGCGTTGGCAGAGACATCGTTCCCTCCCGTCGCGGTGGTCGCCGCAGCCGACGAGCTCGCGGCCTCCGCCTATGACCACCACAGCATCACTGGGGCCAGGCGTGTACCGACGCCCACTGCAGCGGGACAGGGCACGTTCGGCCCCTTCTTCTATTCCGGGGAAACCGGAGCCTGCCAGCGATCCCGGGTGGCGGTCATAAGTTAGGCGCATGACGCGCTATCTGCACACGATGTACCGGATCACCGACCCGGCAAAGAGCCGAGCGTTCTATGAGGCGTTAGCGTTGGAGTTTCGGCGTGAGTCGCCGATTGTTCGTAACGGCGAACTGGAGGCCACGCTTTAGCTCGCGTTCTTGGGTTTGCGGCCGCGGCGGGCGACGGTTCGGCCGCCGAGCTTTTCCGCTTCGGCGTCGGTGACGTCGAGCTCGCGGGCGCCTTTGCGCGCGTCCATGAAGGTGACCCTGACGGTCGCGCCCTTGCCTTCGGGAATCTCTTCGCCTGAAATATCGGAAACTCGGATCGTCTTTCGCGCCATTTACCTACCTCCAAGAAGAGGAATCAGCGCGCAATGCTACAGGAAGCGGCGGGGAGAGCGAGAAGCGCATGGCACGTGGGCCATGTCGTCTCCGAGGGGTTATCGACTGTCATTTGCAACAGAAGGCGCCGCGCGAACTACGATTTCCTTCCGCTCTGCGATCGGATTGGCGTAGCACCTGCGGCCCTAAGCACGAGTGAGGATCAGCTGTTGGAGCTGGCCGGACCCGTTTTGTCGGTCCACTTGTTATGAGAGTTCTGGTTGGTTGTCGGTTCTGCAGCGGTGGGCATACCGAAACTCGTCGGCAGCCTTTGGTGCTGCCTGCCGCTGCCCCGCCTGCCGGCCGGATCCTGCAGTGTAGGCCACCCTAGGTTTGCTCCCTGTCCGACGCCTAAATAGCGATCATGACCGATCCGCAACCCAATCTCCTTTCTGATGACCGGTTGGTTAGGTGCGGCCAGTGTGGAGCAGCAGTTTGGAACTATCCAACGCCCAACGGGAAACACGTCGCGCTTGACAACGCCCCCGGCCCGTATGTGATTGACGGCGGGAAGGCGTACAAGTCACGGGGCACTGACGGCTACCGCGGCCACTGGGATCACTGCAAACGCCTCGCGGCATCGCCCCTAGCCACCGAGGTTAGCGGTGACGACTTTCTGTGGCCGTGAGATCGACAACTCTAGTCTTGCGAGTCCCTCTCGCACGATCTGCTTTGCCTCAGCCTTACCACAGTAGAGAGGACGCAATCCTGCGTGGAATTACCGGAGGGAGGGTTGAGCAACTCTCCCTCCCGTGCATGTCTGGCCTCGGCGGAGCCTCCAAGAAACGCAGGGTTCTTCATGAGTGCTGGTGAGGTCTCAGCAGGACAGGCATGCTGAGACCTCACCATGCAGGTGGTTCTAGCCGGCCTGCATCACCGCGAGCAGCTTGTCGGCCGCGGTATCGATGCTTTCGCGGCTGGAGAGGAGCCTGCCGGTCAGCTTTCCTGTTTCGGGGTCGACCTGGAGCAGTGAGCCCTTGAAGAAGTCTGCGTCGCGGGTCCAGGTGATTGCCTGATCGTGCTTGACGCGGTCGATTGCGGTCACGGCGTCGACGCCGGCCTGCTTCGCGCCGTGCAGTGCGACGAACAGGGCGCGCCAGGCGGCGTTGGAGGCGAGCAGCGTCTCCCGTCGCAGGGTGCGCACGAAGTCGCCTGTTTGCTCGGGGAGGACGCGGTCGCGGTGCAGCCGCTCCAGGCCGCCGAAGCGGGTCGCTACCTCGCTGAACACCGTCCGCAGCTCAGCCCGAAGCTCGTCGCTTCCGCGTTCAGCGACGAGTTGGGCGACGCCCTGCTCGATCTTCTTGGTCTGGCGCGTCCGCTTACCCAGCAGATAGGAAGCGACGACGAAGCGCAGCTGGCTGAACGCGAGCAGCTTGTCGCTCCTTACACCGACCGAAGCGTTGTTGAGATCGATCCGTCCGCTGAAGAGTGGGACGTCGTGGATCAGCTGCCGGGTCAGCTGGGAGAGGTCGCTGTTGTCGGTGAGGTTGAGCACGCTCGAGGTGAGCGGCTTCTGCTGGTTCAGCTTGTTGAAGTCGCCCTTCTGGCGGCGCAGGTCCCCTTCTTCGATCACGACCACCGGGATCGTGGCCAGCTCGATCCGCCGCAGCGCCTGTTCGCTGATCTCGGGCCGCTTCACACCGCGCACCTTCGCCAACCCGAGCGCGACCGCCCAGGCCAGGCAGCGATGCAAACCCTCGCCGACGCTGAACGCCTCCGTCGTCCGCGCCTCGCCGGCCGATCCCATCCCGATCGAGACGCCCTCGAACGCGAGCGGGGTGGTCGAGTAGAGCACGATCGAATTGAACGCCCAGGGCTCACCTTGCTCAGCCTGGCCGGCGATGTAGTCGAGGATCGCCTGTACGTGCCCTGGGTTCGTCTTGCGCTGCACCGGCCCATTGGTCGCCACCAGCTCGAGGATCTCTGGCGACAAACCAGCACTCGCCACCGGCGCTACGAACCGCTTATCGATCAGGTCGTAGACCGGCATCGCGCCGATGTACGAGATCCGGCCGCCATCGCTGACACGGATCGCCTTAAACGTAAGAGCACCTTTCGGCTTGCTAGCCTCGGGCGCGGGGGCCTGGGGAGTCATCCCAGTCCTCCTTTCGACGCGAGCGCCTCCCCAAGAGGCGCTCGCCTATTTAGATTGTGCGTATCATAGACGAACGTATGAAAACATGCAAGTATTTTGTTGGACCGGATATTATTTTGTTCCGGTTCAGGCACAGCGGCTGTTCCGGCCGTCCCCGATTCTTCGGCCGGTTGAGTGCCGGACATACCAGCGATGCCGCTCCGATACGGTGCGTCGATCGTGAAGATCTGGCTCGACGATCTGCGCCCCGCGCCGGCGGATTAGCTGCGTCTGCGCGCCGACAGCTGGCCATCGCGGCAGCGGGGATCGCGTCTGGGCCTGGGTTTGTTTACTTGGCCTGTTTGCGACGACGGTACTGGCGTTGAGCCTGAGCTTGGGCGCAGTCGGCGGTGCAGTACAGGACGCCTTCCCGTCGACTTTGCCCGTGTTCGGACCTTCCCCATTGACGCACGAACGGACGCCCGCAGGTTTCGTTCTGGCAGATTCGATAGGTCGCGCTCTCCGCAATGTGGTTGAAGAGCTCGAAGGCGCATACCTCAAACAGCGGCGCCGATGAGCCCGGAAACTCTGCCGAGATGAGGGGCTTCTGCCAGCTCTCGTCGAGGTTGATGTCCGAGCCTACTCCGACTACCGGCGAGTAGTTCCGGAGCAGCACGGGCAGTGCCGTGGCCAGGAGGCGCCGCGCCGAGGAGTAACTCGGTTCGTCACCGCCAGTCACCCAACCTGACCACGGCAGTGATCTCGGATCGACGCCAGCAGACAGCAGGCGCCAGCTCGACGTCATGTCGCGCAGGACGTGGGCGGCGAAGCGAAATTCGAACAGCGTCTCGATGCCGCGGTGGGGTGGTCGGTCCTCGCTGAGCAGGTTCTCCCTGTAGGCGCCTTCGTACACGGGGCGATGCCACTTACGAAAGGTCGCTGTCCAGCTTTGTCGGAGGCCGAGACCCTGAAAGAAGTCCGCGGCCTTGAGGCGTTGGAACATTTCCTCTCCGCGCAGTACCGAGTGCCGGTTGGCGAAGGCGAGAATCTCGTCTGGGTTCTCCAGATCGAGGTTGTAGAGCTCGAGGTAGGTCTCGCCGCGAGGCTCGACTAGCTCATCCTTGTCGTAGGTGAAAAGGAGGGCGTCTCGTGCCTGGCTCAGGCGGCAGTGGGCGCGCTGGTAGCACGGGAGAGGGACAGGGAGACCCGGCCAGACCGTGATACGCAATTGAGCATTGTCGTCCAACGACGTGAAGTCTACCGTTCGGGCATGAAGACTTCCACCGCACCTGTGCCGCGCCGGCCAAAGGCTGGCAAGCGCTCCGGCGACGGCTTCATGGGTCGCCCAGCGAGCCACGGCCGCAAGGCACGCCCGAGCGTCTGCGAAACCGGCGACGGCTCGCGCAGCGGCGCGGTGACGAAGATCCCGTCTCAAGCACGCGCAGGCCTGATGCGGGCGTGGCTCACGATCCTCGCCGAACGCCATCCGGACGTGACGTGGGTCACGGTGACAGACGACGCCTCGGTGCAGGTCGCAGAGCCAGCGACCGCCGCATGCGAGACCCCAGCATCCGGGG
>Ga0116116_1002442_pt1 | contig 11589 bp, 10 predicted proteins | sample June2015DPH_10_1_FD_89722 | JGI IMG/M metagenome (GOLD analysis project Ga0116116, IMG submission 89722) | Peatland microbial communities from SPRUCE experiment site at the Marcell Experimental Forest, Minnesota, USA - June2015DPH_10_150 | ecosystem: Environmental > Terrestrial > Soil > Wetlands... | reverse complement strand
CAGGCACTATTAGGGGAAGGAGCGAGTAAGCGAGTAAAGGTTACGGGTTCCCTTGGATCCGGACCGAGGGGTTAAGCCGGGGCATGATGGCCTGGCAGTCTGGATGGGGGGGCTGGGTCCTCATCTGGTAACCCGCTGCAGCAGCCCCAGGGCCAGGCCGCCGAAGACCAGGTGCGGGCAGCTGACCGCCCACAGGGCCGGCCAGCGGCCGGCCTGGCCGAAGGAGGCGGAAAACCCAAAGAAGAGCCAGTAAATGAACATCAGCCCCATTCCCAGGGCCACCACTGAGGTGAGGTGGACCTGGTTATGGCGCAAGGCCAGGGCCAGTCCCAAAACGACCATGATCAGGGGAGTCAGCCCCAGGGAAAGACGGCTGTAGAGATCCACCCGGTAGGTGGTGGATTTGTAGCCGTCCCGCTCCAGGCGCCTCACATAACCGGCGAGTTCATTAAAGTCCATCTCGGTGACCTTCTTTTCCAGGTCGGCGAAATCTTCCGGGCGCTCCGTGAGGACCAGGTCACGCTGCTGGAACATCTCCCCTCCGGTGGGGCCGCCGGGACCCATGGTCTGGATCTGCCCCTGGAAAAAGCGCCAATGACTGCCTTGAAATTGGGCCCGGGCCGCGGCAATGACCTGTACTAAATGAAATTGCCGGTCGAAAAGATAGATCTTGACTCCCTCCATGGTCTGAATATCTTTTCGGAAGAGGAGGATGTTATAAATGGCCTGGTCTCCCTTGTACCAGAAATGCTCCATGGTGTGCAGGTTGCGGGCTGGCTTCTTGTCCACCCGGCTTTGCCAGAAACTGTCGAGGCTCTCCTGGCTCCAGGGGATCAGATAAAGGTTCAAGGCCAGCATGACGGCCATCACCCCGCCGGTCACAATCAGCACCGGCCGCAGCAACTGCAGGATGTCCAGCCCCGAGGTGCGCATGGCCATGGTTTCATGAGAGCGGGACATAAGGCCGAAGGTAAGCATGATACCCAGCAACGCCGCAGCTGGCAGTACCTGGCCGGCGGCGAAGGGAACCTTGAGGGAGACATAGCATACCAGGTCCCACAGCCCCAGATGGGCCTCCACCAGGCGGTCGATTTTCTCAAAAAAATCGACAATGACAAAGAGGGAGACGAAGGCGGTCAGGCTCAGAATCAGGAGTTTGAGAAACTCCCGGGCTACGTAAGCTTCCAGGATGCGAGGCCGCAGATGCGGGTGGGCTGTTTCCATGAAGATGATATATCAGAATGACTGTCGGTTTTCATCCGATAAAGGGAAAAACCAGCAGGGGAAAGGAAACCACTTTACTACCGGGGCTGAGGCGCGGAAAATTCCGCGGCCAAACCTGATAATTCTTTAATATTTAATGAAATATTTACTGAAACCATAAACCGTAAACCGAATACCAGACAATGCGTCTCGGCTTTCACCTGTCCATCGCCGGTTCCTTGCTGCGGGCCATCTCCCAGGCTCAGTCCCTGGGCTGCCAGGCCCTGCAGATCTTCGTGCAGAACCCCCGGGTCTGGCGATGGCGCCAGGTGGACCCATTGGAGGTCAGGGATTTTATCCGGGCCCGGCGGCGGGCCGGCCTGGGGCCGCTGATGGTACACTTGAGCTATCTGCCTAACCTGGCGGCTTCGCAGCCGCTGCTCCAGCAGCAATCCGCGATCCGACTGGTCCAGGAGTTGACCCTGGCCCGGGTTCTGGAGGCCGATTACCTGGTGACCCATCCCGGCCATGGCGAACTTTCGGAGGCCAGCTTCCAGCGGGTGGCCCGGGCTCTGAGCGCGGCGGTCTCCCGGGTGCCGCCGCCACCCCTGGTGCTCCTGGAAAACACCGCCGGCCAGGGACGGGAACTGGGTTGGCGCCCGGACCAGCTGCAGCGCATCATGGATTTGAGCGGCGTGGATTTAGGGCTCTGCGTGGACACCGCTCATGCCTTTGCCGCGGGCTACGACCTCAGAAGCCCCTCCGGAGTTTCCCTGCTCCTGGGGGAGATCGCCCGGGGGCCCGGGCTGGAACGCCTGAAGATGCTGCACCTCAACGACTCCAAGGCGGCCTGCAACTCCAGGGTGGACCGACACTCGCACCTGGGCCTGGGGCATCTGGGCCTGGCCGGTCTGCGCCAGTTCCTGGCCCATCCCTGGCTCAGGCCCCTGGGAGCCATCATGGAGACCCCCAAACGTCACCCGGCCGATGACTGGCGCAACCTCCTGACGGCCCGGAGTCTGGTGCCTACCCTGGCCTTGCGGCCCCCAGCGGCAGCGGAAGGGCTCTGCCCCTGAGCATTAGCGCCCCAGCTCTTCCTCCGTTATCATATGATGTGCCAGGAAGTCATCGAAGATCTTGGGGTGGTCGTGGGCGGCATGGCAGGCGCGCCTGCAGGCCGTTCCCATGGCGGTTTTACTTACCTGGTGGGCTTGCATTACCCGTCCTTCCCTTACTGTGGCCTCTCTGCGACAAAGTCTCCTGGCCGCTTCAAACTCACGCAGGCGCATCTCTTAAATTCTATCGCAATCAGGCCAGCACCGCCCGATAATGGCGCGCCAGAGGGAAAGCCGGGGCTACATGCGCATACCACCTCCGGGCGTGCTAAAAATACTAAGCCTTGCCATAGCAGGTTTTCGATATTACCATTAAGCGGAGCGGATTCCACCTCTCATCCAAGGAGAAAGCCATGCCCACCTACGTGTATCTCTGCGATAAATGTGGAGAAGAGTTCAACCGCATCATGAGCATCAAGGAGTATGGCGAAGCCAAGGCCACCTGCCCCAAGTGCAACTCGCCGAAAGTGAGGCAGCAGTTGGTCGAATTCATCGCCAAGACCTCCCGGAAGAGCTAGGTGGTTGGTAATCCAAGGCAGGCTGGTTATTTTTGTCCTTTGACCCTTCCCTTTTCTCTGAAAATGTGCCGACCGCGCCAGGCCGGCCCGGGAACCTCCGAGGGCGGCGGTTCTAAATGTTCATGGTGAGAGAGTACCCCTCAGTTCATGAGGCCTCCCGCCGCGTTGACCGGAAAAATAGGATTTTAAAATTTTTTTAAGGGGCTTTTAACCATTCAGTATCCCCACTGCCGCACCCGAACCGCGTCCGGTTCGAGAAATACGCTCACCGCGCCGTCCTTGGTTAAATGGCAGGGGATTTTGGCCAGGCGCTGGTAATCACCGGGCCGGACGGCTCCCCCGTAAATCACCAGGAGGCGGGGTTGCAGGCGGGCGAGCCAGGGTTCGATTTCAGGGGCCCGGGCCATGACCGCCGGCAGGATCAGCAGGTCCAGGCTGGTCGGGACGGCCTGGATCGAGAGCGGCGCCCTTAAAAAATCTTGCCGCCCCGGCGGCAGGATGAGGACCCGGCGCCCCTGGCCGGCGACAGCCAGGGCGAAGCCCTCCTCCGGTCCCAGCTTCAGGTATTGCAGCTCTGCGCTCCCCAGGCTGGCGGGCGGCTGAGACCTGCCACGCCACGGTTCCAGAGGCCGGGGCAACCGGCCCCGGTCCCCCAGATAGTTCCACAGGTCCCACAAAGCCGGTCCCGGCCAACCGCGGTGACCATACCAATACCCGCCCACGTTGAACTGCTGGGCCAGGGGGAGTAATTCCCCGGCATTGTCCTGGGAAAGGGTGAAGGCCACCACCTGATCGAGGGTGCGAAACTGGCGCCAGTGGCAGTAAGCAGGCAGCGCTCCCGAGCCGCCGCCCGCGTGCCCGGGCCAGGAGAGCGCCGGGGCGCTGAATACCAGGCGCTGACCCTCCGGGGATACCACCATGCCGCTGAGGTCGCCGTAGGTATCCAGACAAGTCACCTCCAGGCTTCCCCGCGCCCCCATAAAGGGCCAGGCCAGCGAGAGGAGGAGGGCTACTCCGGCCAGACCGGCGCCCCCCCAGGTCCAGAAACTGCGCCGGGGGGCGAAGACCAGGATGAGCACCAGGTAGTAGAGGGCGATTTGCAGCCAGGTGGGTATGGGCGCGATGATGGCGCTGCCGGGAAGAGCGGCGCCCAGGGTAATGGCCTGCCAACCCAGCCACAGGGGAAATTGGCCCAAAAAAAGCAGGGCCCGGGCCAGAAAGGTTAGATGGATGGCCTGGGCGAAGACCGCAGCCTCCCCTAAAGGCAGGGCCAACAGCAAGAACAAGGGGATGGCCAGCAGATTGACGATGACCCCCAAAAGAGAAACCACCTGGAAGTAGGCGGCCACCAGGGGGGCGGTGGCCAGGGTGGCCACCGCCGAGGCCGCTCCCCATTCCTTCAACCAGGTACAGAGGCGGGTTCCCAGACCGGGTTGGGAATCAGAGGAGGAGGCTGCTCCCCAGGCCAGTAACCGGGGCATCAGGTAGATTAGAAACGCCACCGCCGCGAAGGAAAGCTGAAAGGAGATGGCGAAGAGGCGCAGGGGGGTGAGGCTGAGAATGATCAGGGCCGCCAGGGCCAGGGCGCTCCATAACTCCCGGGGCCGTCCCAAGAAGACCAGGAGGAGATAGGCCAGGACCATGACCTCGGCCCGCTGGGTGGAAGGCGACCCACCCGCTACCCAGGCGTAGCCCAGCACCGCCGCGGCGGCCAGCAGGGTGGCCGTTTTCATGACATTGAGACGCAGCAGCAGCCAGGCTGAACGCCGCAGGAGCCAGCTGCCGAAAAAGAAAACCACTGCAGCTATCATCCCCAGGTGCAGGCCGTTGACCACCAGGAGGTGGCTGGTGCCGGAACGGGCCAGGTTGCGGCGCATCTCCGGGGTGACCTCTCCCTGATCCCCCAGCAGCATGGAGAGGTAGATAGCCCGCAATTCCGGCTCCAGGGGCTTCAATAACTGGCGGATGCCCCCCCGCAGCCGCTCCCCCAGGGGATAGTCGGCCCCGGAGGCCAGGAAGACCAGGTCACCGTCTCCCTTGAGGCGCAAATCCCGGAAGATGCCGTCCGTCGCCAGGGACCGGAGCCGATTAAAGGCGTCGGGATTATGCAACTCCCCGGGAACCCGCAATCTTCCCCGGACCACCAGGTCGGTACCCACCGGCGGTGGTTCCAGGGAGGGAGCGCTCACTAGGAGCCGGCCCGTGGCTGGACGCCACCCCTGGGGGCTCAGCCAGGCCTGGGCGGTCATAAATAGTTGGACCCGTTCCGGGCCCATCTTGCTCGGGCGGTTCAGGCGGCCCTGGATGATGAGTCCCTGCTCCTGGGGCAGATGTACCAGATGGTGGAGAGGAAAGACGGGTTGGATGGCTTGCTGGTAAAAGGCCACCCCCAAGAGCCAGAAGAGGGCCAGGGGCAGTAGCCGGACTGGACGCCGGGCCAGCCACAGGACTCCCAGAATCGCCCAGAACAAAACCAGGCCCGCGGCCAACCATTTCTCCGGCAGGCGTAGCCCCCAGGCGGGGGAGGCCAGCCCAGCCATCAAGGCCAGGACCACCGGCAGCAGGGGCCGGGAGAAGGGGGTAGGGTTTTCCCTTGGCGTTTTGCAGTTATCGCTGGTCAAGTTAGCGGCTGCCGACGACGATTTTGGCCCAAGCACAGGGTTTGAGACTAATGGGTTTAAGGAAAGAGTTGGTGTGGCCCCCTTTGCTAAAATTATCCCGCCGGACCGCAGGCAGGCCGGGAAGCAAATTCCCGGAAGGCTTAGACATCTTACAACGTATCGTCTCATTTGGCAAACTTACCGTTTAATTATCGGCGCCTTCGGCTGCCGCCGCGGTCTTGGATTTGAGCATCACTGGCCTCTCTTTCTTCTTGACAAATTCATGGAAAGAATTAATAAATTGTGTTCATGAGGAGAGGATTATTCATCCTGATCCTGGCCTTGTTATTACCGGGGTGGGCCGATGCTGCAGACGGAGTCCCCCAGGTGAGGTCTGAAGGCGGCTCACTGGTTCTGGAGGACGCCAAAGATTCCCGCAAGGTCACACGCTCCAGCGACACGCTCTATGACCTGCTGGGCGGGGAAGTTCAGGTCTACATCTTTAGACAGCAGACCCGGGCCTGGCCCCAGCCCATGGGGCGCGGTTTCTGGATTTCCCGGAGTTCCCCTGGCGGCCGTCCCGACCCCAGAGTGGACCTGCTGATCAACAAGTATGCCGGGGCTTACGGGGTGGACCCGGCCCTGGTGCGCGCCGTGATGCGCAATGAATCGGATTTCAATCCCATGGCGGTCTCTCCCAAAGGGGCCCAGGGGTTGATGCAGTTGATGCCCGGCACTGCGGCCCTCATGGGCGTCCAAAACCCCTTTGACCCGGAACAGAACATCGCCGGTGGAGTGGGCTATCTGCGTCACTGCCTGGACCGGTTCGGCCACAACGTCCCCCTGGCGGTGGCCGCCTATAATGCCGGCCCCGACGCGGTGGCCAGGTATTGCGCCATCCCGCCGTACCTGGAAACCCAACTCTTCGTCAACAACGTTATGGGGACTTACGGCCTCTGTGGCCTCAATCAGACGCCATACAACGGCGCCGGCAAGGGAGTCGCCACCCCCCCCGGCAATGTTAAGGCCGGCCCCCCGGGGATGAGGAAGATCACCAGGGAGACTGCCAGGGCTGCCGAGGAAAAAGACCGGGACGCCCCCCACCGCCCCAAGGCCAAGATCATCGAAGTCCGCTCCCACAAGGTCCAGACCCGGGCCATCTCCGTCCTCAAGGATTAATCCCGGCGCCCGGTCTCCTTGCCACTTCAGCCCGGAGTGATTAACTTATTAGCTCATCCGGCTCAGGGCCGGATACGAGATACCCGCGGCCAGCGCCTTTTTTTTAAGGGATCGCAGCGAAGAGGAAGAAGATGGCATGAAAGTCTTTATGACCGGCGGCACCGGCTTTGTGGGCGCCTATCTCTCCCGGGAACTGGTTAAGCAAGGCCATGAGGTCACCATCCTCAGCCGCCGGGAGAAGCCGCCTGCCGTGCAGGTGCCCGGGATCAGGCTGATCACCGGTGACCCCACCCAGGAGGGGTCCTGGATGGGGGCGGCGCCGGAACACCAGTGGATTATCAACCTGGGCGGGGCCTCCATCTTCGGCCGCTGGAGCCCGGCATACAAGCAGGAGATCTACGAGAGCCGCATCCGCACCACTCGGAACCTGGTGATCGCCCTGGCTGCCGGGGACCGGCGGCAGCTTCTGTGCAGCGCCTCGGCAGTGGGTTATTACGGGCCCCGGGGGGATGAGGTGCTCACCGAGGAGTCGCCGCAGGACTCCGATTTCCTGGCCAGGCTGGGGGCGGACTGGGAGGCGGAGGCCCTGAAGGCCCGGGAGTTGGGGCTCAGGGTGGTGATCACCCGCTTCGGCATCGTTTTGGGGAGGGGGGGAGGCGCCCTGGGGCAGATGGCCCCCATGTTCCGCAGGTTTCTGGGAGGCCCGCTGGGCTCCGGGAAACAGTGGTTTTCCTGGATTCACCAGGGGGACCTGGCCCGGGCCTTCTCCTTTATCGCCGAGCATCCCGAAATCCACGGCCCGGTGAACTTCACCGCCCCCAACCCGGTGCGCAATCGGGACCTGGCCCGGGCCCTGGGCCGGGCGCTGCGCCGTCCTGCCTGGCTGCCGGCGCCGGGGTTCATGATCCGTCTGGCTATGGGAGAACTTGCCGAGTCCTTGCTGACCGGTCAGCGGGTCATCCCCAAGAGACTGCTGGACGCGGGGTTTAAATTCAACTTCCCCACCATTGAAGCAGCCTTAAAGGATTTGCTGGATTAGCCGGCCAGTCATCCGGAAATGATGACCAGGGCGGGCAGTGTCCGCCCCCTGCATTTAGGCCGCAGGTCACGCAGCCAACGAAGGGCGCAAGACGCGCCCTGCCTGGCTTTCCCACCCTTTATTTCTTTGCCGCCAGCAAGACGCTGGTTTCGGGGCTGGTGGGGATGAGCGCAGGCGCCGCCAGCCCTTCCTCCTGCAGCCATTCCGCCACCTCAGCGTAGGTGTAGGCCCGGCCCCGGGGGGTGCAGGCCAGCATGTGCACCCCGAACATGGCGGCGCCCGGCGGGGTGCAGCCGTCGGGGTTGAGGAAGAAGTCCTGGATGGCCAGCCGGCCGCCGGGAACCAGGGCCGCCATCGCCTTGCGGATGATGAGCCGGCACTGCTGCTGGTCGTGGCTGTGGAGGATTTGGGAGATCCAGATGAAATCGTATTTTTCGTATTTTTCGTAAGGGGAGCTGATGTCATCCTGGAGAAAGTTGCCTGCCAGGACGTCGATCCGGGAGCTAAGGCCGTGTTTGGCGATATTTTCCCGGGCGATCTCGCTGGGCCCCGGCAGGTCAAAGACCGTGGCCCGCAAGTCCGGGTTGGCCTGGGCGAAGGCGATGGCGTAGGTGGCCGGGCCGCCCCCCAGGTCCAGGAGGCGGCGCACCCCGGATAACGGCAATTTCGGGGCCACCTGGGGCGCCAGGTCCCGGGCCAGGGCGTGCATACCCCAGATGAAGGCCTGAACGCCCTCCTCGTCCCGGCGGGGCCGGGTATCCACCCAGGTCTCCGGTTCCACTCCCTGGGGGTAGCCCGCCAGAATGGTGTGCCGGAGGTCGTTCCAGCCTCGCTCCCAGGTGTCTTCCAGGTGTTTGAGAATGGCCCCGCGGTAGTCGTCCTTGCCCTGCACCAGGTAGCGGGAGGCGATCTTGCTGTTGTGGAAGTAATCCACCTCCTTGACCAGCAGTCCCAGGGCCGCCAGGCCGTTCAGGAAGATGCCCGCCGCCCGGGCGTCGGCCTTGAGCCAGGCCGCGGCTTCCACCACGCTGCGGGGCTGGTCCAGAAAGTCGAACACGGCCAGGTCCACCGCCACCGTGAGCATCCTGGCCGCCTGGAATCCCCGGGCCATGGACATGAGCTGTTCGAAACCGCCTTCCGGGTCCAAAGTCATGGTTATTCCCCTTTCGCTGAAATTGCCGAAGTCGCCGGCAGAAACAGAAACTCATTTTAAATTATCTGAATAAATTTTTCTTTTCCTGGTTCCCAAGCTCCCGCTTGGGAACCCATTTTTACCCCAGGCTCCGCCTGGCTAAGGATTACGAGATAGAAAATTATCATCGTATTACCAGATGTGGCCCAAGCAGAGCTTGGGCCGAAATTTCCGTTCCCAAGCAGGAGCTTGGGAACGAGAAAAGGGTGCCGCCCGGTGTTTTGGATCTCAGGTAAGTGGGCATTTTTCAAGGAATTGGTGGGCAGTGCCCACCCTACATAATTTCTGCTAAGTAGCCTTTTACTTTTGACTTTTGCATTCCACCAGCGCCCCCTGCAAGGCCTTCTTCAGGGCGGGCAGATCCTCCGGCAGCAGGGTGCGCATATCCAGGAGCAGGGTGTCTTGTTCTATCCGGGCGATGATGGGAGGCCTGGCCTGGTGTAGGCGGGCTTCCAGTTGCACCGGGGTCAGGGGCGGCAGGCTGAGGGCCAGGGCTCGGCTGGGCAGGCTCACCTGGGGCAAGGCGCCGCCTCCCACCCTACCGCTGCTTTCCACTACCTGCACCTGGACCCCTGGCCCCAAGACCCGCTGCAGGTGGCGGGCCAGGGCCCGGGCCTGCCGCTTAAGTTCCGCCAGCGGTCGGGTGAGCAGCCGCAGGGTCGGGATGGCCGACATGGCCTGGGATTCCTCCAGGTAGAGGCGTAAGGTGGCCTCCAGGCCAGCCAGGGTGAGTTTGTCCGGCCTCAGGGCCCGGGTGAGGGGGTGCCGGCGCAGGCGGGAGATCACTTCCCGGGAGCCCAGGGCCAGGCCGGCCTGGGGCCCCCCGAGGAGCTTGTCGCCGGAAAAGAGCACCAGGTCGGCCCCGGCCTGTAAGGTCTCCTGGACGGTAGGTTCCCGCTCCAAACCGTAGCGGGACAGGTCTACCAGGCAGCCGCTGCCCAGGTCCTCCACCACCAGGAGGCCGTAGCGCCTTCCTAAGGCCACCAGCTCCGGCAGGGCCACCTCGGAGGTGAAGCCGGTGATCCGGAAATTGCTGGGATGGACCTTCAGCAGCATGGCGGTCTCCAGGCTGATGGCCTGTTCGTAGTCCTTAAGATGCGTCTTGTTGGTGGTTCCCACTTCCCGGAGGAGGGCGCCGCTCACCGCCATGATCTCCGGCAGGCGGAAGGAGCCGCCGATCTCCACCAGTTGCCCCCGGGAGATGATGACCTCCTTTCCCTGGGCCAGGGCGCTGAGGGCCAGGAGCACCGCGGCGGCGTTATTGTTCACCACCAGGGCCGCTTCGACGCCGGTGAGCTCCTGAAGCAGCCCTTCCAGGTGGTCCTGGCGGGAACCGCGTTGGCCCAGACTCAGGTCGTATTCCAGGGTGCTATAATGGACCGCCACCTCGTGGATTTGCGCCAGGGCTGCCGCGGCCAGCGGGGAGCGTCCCAGATTGGTGTGGATCACCACCCCGGTGGCGTTGAGCACCCGGCGCAAAGAGGGCTGCCCGGCGGCCTCCAGGATTTTCAGGAGTTCCTGCAAGAGGCCGGCCAGGTCCAGTTCGGGTGGCAGGTCAGCGGCGGGGCAGGCGGACAAAAACTGCCGCTGCTCCGCCAGGCCGCGGCGCACCGCGGCCGCGGCCAGGGGGCGGGGCAGAGAGGCTACCGTTAGGCTGAGTTGCGGGTGGCGCAACAATTCGTCCACCTGGGGCAGTTGCCGCAGCAGTCGGGCGCGGGCCGGGTCCATGGGAGCAACTCCTTTAGCTGTCAGGTTGTGAGTTTCGAGTTTTGAGTTATTTAATTATTGCCTTCATTTATGGGTACGCCCATAAAGCATATACGGCGATCCATGCTTAGCCGACTCTGACCGCGGATAGCTATTTTAGCAGACAGCTGGCAGCTCAAAAAACCTTCTCGATTCCTTTGCTGGCAGCTGGCAGCCGAAAGCCTGGTCAAAATATGTCACTTCGGCGCGGGCCTGTCAAATGGTAAGGGTTGTCTGTACCCGGAAAGGGATTTTTTCCAGACCAGCCTATTGACAAATGTCCTGACTTCAAATAAATTTTATAAGTTATAATATGAGCAGTTCTGGCCTATGGTGCGGGGCTTGCGAGGCTGGCGTAGCTCAATGGTAGAGCGGCTGATTTGTAATCAGCAGGTTGCGGGTTCGAGTCCCATCGCCAGCTCCAGGGAGGACATATTTCAGTCTGGAGAGGTTCCCAAGTGGCCAAAGGGAGCAGACTGTAAATCTGCCGGCGCAGCCTTCGGAGGTTCGAATCCTCCCCTCTCCACCATTTGCCCTCAGGAAGCGGGAATAGCTCAATGGCCAGAGCATCAGCCTTCCAAGCTGAGGGTTGCGGGTTCGAGTCCCGTTTCCCGCTCCAGTTATTGGGCCCACGTAGCTCAGTTGGTAGAGCACTTCCTTGGTAAGGAAGAGGTTCACCGGTTCGATCCCGGTCGTGGGCTCCATTTTTGCCTGGGAGCCCAGGGAAGCCGGGGAAGCTGCAGGCGAAGCCAGCGTGGTTAATCTGGATCGGAACCTGGATGGGGAGAGGGGCGCAGCTTCATGGCTGCCACTGATGACCGGGATTACCCCTTAGTCCTGGGGCGCACCGGGATCTGCCTTCTGGAGAGAAGAGATGGCCAAGAAGAAGTTTGAGCGGAAGAAGCCGCACGTGAACGTAGGGACGATAGGTCACATCGACCATGGGAAGACGACCTTGACCGCGGCCATTACCAAGCATTTGGCCAAGAGGGGATTG
>Ga0116116_1002428_pt1 | contig 11630 bp, 8 predicted proteins | sample June2015DPH_10_1_FD_89722 | JGI IMG/M metagenome (GOLD analysis project Ga0116116, IMG submission 89722) | Peatland microbial communities from SPRUCE experiment site at the Marcell Experimental Forest, Minnesota, USA - June2015DPH_10_150 | ecosystem: Environmental > Terrestrial > Soil > Wetlands... | reverse complement strand
GGATTTCAGCAACGCCAATGCGCGCCGGCGTCGGTCTGACAGCAGATCCGCGCTGCCCTTTGGTCTTGGCACAGGCATTTGCCTCCTGTGCTTATTATTGCATTATTTATACAGTTATCTATAGGGGCCTGACCACTCTGTCCCAAGGCGCCGCTTTTGCGCCGCGCGGACAGAGCGGTCAGTCCCCGGGTCCGCGGGCCCCCGGGTCCGCGCGCGCCGATATACCATAAAACCGAGACAGGCCAATTTCATGACAAGAAGCGCCATTTTGATCCTTTGCGTCGCGCTGGCGGCCATCGCTCAGAGCCAGCCGGCGCCGGAACCGGGTTTGCTGTTCTATCTTTCCGGTGACCACGGGCTTCAGGCCGACTACGCGGCGGGCGGCAACCCCGCGCCGAATTTCTGGAATGACGAGGTCAAGGTGCTCCCCGGTGGTCCCAAGGGGCCGTATTTCCAGTGCGGCGATCTGGAGAATCTCTCCTACTGGGCTGCCGGCAACATCTATGCGCAGCGCGGCACGCTCTCCTTCTACTGGCGCTCGCGCGACGTGGTCGGGCCGACCCCATTTCCGGTGTTTCGCGTGGGTTACGGCGACCACTCCAGTTGGGACATGGTGTGGCTGCGCATCGACTACAACGGCAAACCCGGCTTCGACGCCTTTGTTACCGACATCAACCTCGGGCGCACCCGCGTCTCCTACGCCATGCCGGCATTTCCCAAACCCGAGGAATGGGTGCACCTGGCGCTGGCCTGGGACGAAACCCGCGGCATTCGCTTCTACGTGAATGGCAAGTTCGTGGCGGAGGCGGCGGCCACCGGCATGTTCAATGCCACCCTGGACCAGTTCGGGCCGCACTCCCGCGCCATCAACCCCGTGCAGGTGCAGAGCGCCTACAATTTCGACCGTGGCGGCGATATCGACGAAATCCGCATCTACGACCGCATGCTTTCCGACGACAACATCGCCGCTCTCGCGCACAACCAGATCCCCCGCGACATTCCAGCGCTGGCGCGCAACCTGTCGTCCAAAGACTGGCGGCAGGAGTGGTGGTTCCGCTATGGCTGGAACCGCCCCGGCGATGTCCCCCCGCCGCTCGCGGAACGCTACACCACGGTCCGCAAGGTGGAAATACACGACGCCTACGATCTGAAGCGGTGGTGGTGGAGGGCCACCGACGGCATCCGCCAGACCACCTGGCCGGGCGTATATAATCGCTCCCGGCTGCCCGGCCGCAACGACTATTTCCAACTCCCGGATTGGGACTGTTACTCGCTCTCCGGCAAAGTCATCACCTTCTTCATGCCCGAGGAACCCTGGAACCACCTGGAAATCGCGGGCGGCGCCTGGGGGAATATGACCCTACTGAGCTTCGACATGGAGAAGCGGGCGAACGTCGAAAAAAGCCTCTTCGAGCGGCCCCAAGGTCAGGAGAAGACATTCCACCGGTTCGATAATCCCATCACCGGCCAGAAGATCCGCTTCACCAACGTCGAGCAGGAGACGCCCATTGGCGAGCTTGCGGCCTATTACGTGCACCCTGGCAAGGAGCCCGATGGCATCGCGCAACTGAGATACCGGCTGACCGCCGCCGCGGAGCCGGACAACCCCAGTCTGATTCCGCTGACCCGGTTCATCGATGGCCGCTACCCGCCCGACGAGCGCATCACCATGATGGCCCTCCCCGCCGCCGCTCCGCGGACGCCGCGAAAGACCGCCCAGGCCGGCCTGCCTCTGCTGCATATCCTAATCCCCGCGGATTTTCGCGAGGTGCCTAACAACCACGCGTTCTCTTACGGCTGGGAGAACATGCACGCCGGCCTCGACGGAATCGCCATCGATCTGCCCGCCCTGCCCGTCAAAACCACGCACGGCGAATATTTCCCGCTCAACATCCAGGTGAAAGACCCGCTCTGGCCCATGCGCGATATGCTCGACTTCACCTTCTCCGTCAAGCCCGGAGAACCGCACACTCTTTGGCTCGACACCCGTGACCGGATTCTGCCCAACAACAAGAGCATCTGGCTGACCATCGCCGGCGCGGGCGCCGATTTCACCCCGGCGTCGCTCGAAGGCGCCGAGGTGCGGCTCATTTTCAAGCCCTGGAAAGACGCCGCCCCGGAACACGAAATCGACCGCTTCACCCAGGTGCGCGACAACTACTCCAACATTGTCGAGGAGCATGTCAACGTCAAGCGCCTGAACAATTTCGCGCGGTTCGACGCCGATATTACCGACCTGCTGCGCGTCAACCCCGATCATATCCCCGGCTTGTACTACTGGTACGACACCAATAAGGAACAGGCCAAGCCGCCGTTCGTGCAACCCGTTCCTCCCGCCGGCGTGCCCCTGTGGGCTTTCCGCCAGGTGAAGGATCTGGACTACTTGAAGCGCTTCGTCAACTGGTACATCGACAACCGGCAAATCGAAGACGGCGAGCTGGGCGGCGGGCTCTCCGACGATGGCGACCTCACCAACACCTGGCCCGGAACAGCGCTCATGGGCGTCAATCCCGAGAAGATTCAGACTTCCCTGCTCCGGGAGCTGGATGCTTTTTACAACCAGCACATGTTCACCAACGGCCTCTCCACCATCCAGGCCGACGAGCTGCACAGCTACGAGGAAGGCATTTCCACGCTGGGAGAAGCGCTCATCCTGAACTTCGGCAGCCCCAAACAACTCGAGCGCGCCATGGAAACGTCGCGCAAGCTCGAGTGGCTCACCGGAGTGAACCAGGCCGGGCACCGCCATATCAAGACCAACTATTTCAATGGACTCAAAATGTCGGAAGAGGACGTCTGGGGATGGCAGAAGGCCTATTCTTTCCTGGTCTTTCAGCCCGGAGCGCTGCTCGTACAGTTCAACGGCGCGCCTCCCACCCGCAAGCTGATTCTGGACCTGGCCGACGGCCTCCTGGCCCATCGCAAACCCAACGCCAACGGCGGATACTCCATCCACAACGTCATCAATTTCCGCACGGACGAGGATAAGGCAAGCCCGCTGGGCATCGACTGGTACGTCTTCTGGGCAGCCTACAAATGGACCGGCGACTCCAAGTACCTCCAGCCGCTTCGGGATGAGGGGCCGGCGATCCTGGCGAGCCTCACCGCCGACGGTCTCGACCTGCTCAAGGTGAAGGACACGTGGGGTACGCAGGTCTTCGCTTCCACCGCGCAGCGCTCCGCCCAGGCCGGCGTCCATTTCGCCTGGCAACTGACCGGCGACCTGCACTACCTCGAGCAGCTTTACGCCGGCCAGATCGAAGCCGCGGCGGTGCGGGAGTACATCAACACCGAGGGCAGCCTGTGGATCGACCGCGTCGAAGTGGGCAATGCCGAGTTGCAGCGCGCGCGGCTGGGTGGAATCGCGCTCGTCCGCAACTACCCCTATCCGGGACACGTGCTGAGCTGGAAATTCCAGGCGCCCGCCAGCGACCAGAGCGTCGCCGTGGCGGTTTCCGAAGGGACGCCCGACCATATCAAGCTGATCGCCTACAACCTCGACCAAACGCCCGTGAAAGCGCTGATGACCGGATGGGAAATCGAACCCGGCAAGTGGGAGATGACGCAGGACTCCACCACCCGCACCATCGATTTCGAGCGCGGCCGGGATGTCGAGGTCACCTTCAATCCGCGCACCACCACCGCGATCGAGCTGAAGCTGGTTACCAAAGGCGTGCCCTACTGGTCGCGGCCTGACCTGGGGATCGACCCCGAGGACGTTCGCGTCGAGGGCAGCCGCATGACCGTCAAGGTGCACAGCCTGGGCGCGGTGGACGCACCGGCATCGCGCGTGGTTCTGCGCGACCGCGCAGGCCGCGTGCTTGCGACGGCCAGCGTGCCGCCGTTGAAAGCGCCGTCCGACCTGATGCCGAAGACCGCCGACGCGGCCCTGGATCTTCCCGCCGACGCCGATTGGCATGGAAGCGCCGTCACCGTGGAAATGAGCGGCAGCGATCCCGAAATCACCCTGCGCAACAATCGCGTGGAACTTTAGTGGCCCGCGCCGGCCCTGACTCCGTGCAATGACTCCGCCTTCGCGAATCTCGGCCAGTTGAAGCCGTAGAACGCGACGAAAGCGAAGCAGAACATCGGCACGATGAAACCACGGGACATGTCGAATTTGTCGGCCACGTAGCCCATGAGTTTGGGCAGGATGGCGCCGCCCATGATGGCCATCACAATATAGGAGGATGCCCTTTTCGCCCGGACGCCCAGGCCGAAAATCCCCAGCGCGAAGATAGTCGGGAACATGATGGACATGAAGAAGTAACTCAGGAACACACAAGCCACCGACAGCCAGCCCAGCTTGCAGAAAACCAGGAAAGTCGCGGCAACATTCAGCACACTATAGAGACCGAGGATCTTATGCGCGGAGAATTTCTTTAGCAAACCGGCCCCGGTAAAACGCCCTATCAGGAAGCACACGAAGCCCAGCGACGCCAGGTTCGAAGCGCCTTTGTCGCTCATGGCGAGAATCCCGGACTTATTAGCTTCGAACCAACCAGAAAGCCAGTTCTGTAAGAACCCGGAGTGGACTGACAACTTAGTCATCGCTGACCCCCATGAGACGGGGATGGCGGGAACTTCGGCGGTCATGTAGTTAATGAAGAAGCTGAAAATGCCGGCTTGGGCGGCGACGTAGAAGAACTGGGCCGCGACCGCCATCACAAAGTGCGGGTGCTGCCAGATGGAATGCGAAGCCCCCGGCGCGGAGTCATCCAAGTGATAGTCGTCCTCGGTTTTAATGTCGGGAACCTTGGCAAGCGAGAAAATGGCGGCCAGAACGATGACCACGACGGCGATTGCCACGTAGGGAATGTAGAGCGTCTGGCTGCCGGTGCTGCGGCCCAGGGTGTCCTTGGAATAGAAGAACACGCTGCCGATGATGGGACCACAAATCCAGCCGACACCGTTGCAGGATTGGGCCAGGTTGATGCGCGTGGCCGCATAGCGCGCATCGCCCAGCACGGTCGTATAGGGATTGGCGACCGTTTCCAGAAACGTGAGCCCGCTGGCGATGGCGCAAACGCCTACCAGAAAGGCGACGAACGCGAGGTTGGGCGATACCCGCCCTACATGGACCAGGTCGCTGATATGGGTGGCCGGGATGAACCAGAATCCGCCCAACGCCACAATCAGGAGACCGGCAATGATTCCGATTTTGTACCCGAGCTTGCTCGCCAGCCAGCCCGCGGGTATTGACATCATGAAGTAGCCCAGGTAGTGTGCGAACTGCACCCAGGCGGATTGCGATTTGGTCAGGCTCAACTCCTCCTGGAAGTGCTTGTCCATCACGTCGATCATCCCGTTGCAGACTCCCCACAGGAGAAACAACGAGCTCACCAGGATGAACGTGTACATCAGGTTGATGCCGTCATCTCGTACGAAGAGGCCCTTCTTGTCTGTGTTCATGGTGTGGAGGACAATTCTAACAGGCATCGTGGGGCAGGATGGCATCCTGCGCGCCGGTTGTCTACCGGCGCAACTGGTGGGTTGCCAACCCGCCGCAGATTGCCAATCTGCCCCACAACTCGCTACAACAATACGTGATGCCCCGCTTCACCCGACGTACCTTCCTGGCGAGCCCCGCCCTGCTGGCGGCGCAGCCCGAGCACCGGCGCAACCTGCTCGGCCCCCTCTGGACTCCCGACAAACTGCCCGATCATTTTCACCCCTTCCCCACGGCTGCCGAGCGCACGGCCTGGGATGCGCTCCCCGCCGATGCTTCCGCCGCGCTCCTCGCATCCGGCGAGAAGCAACTGAAAACTCCGTGGGACGCCCTTCCGGCCACGGTCTTCCTCGAATACGCGCGCAACGGCAACCGCTCCCGCTTCGAAAACATCCGCGACCGCCGCCGCAACAAGTTGCAACAACTCGTAATCGCCGAGTGCCTGGAAGGCAAAGGGCGCTTCATCGACGAAATCGTCAACGGCGTCTGGCTCACATGCGAAGAGACTTTCTGGGGCGTGCCCGCACACCTGGGAGCGCAAAAGGCCGGCGTCGGCCTGCCCGACGTTGCCGAGCCTATCGTCGAGCTTTTCTCGGCCGAGACAGCCAGTCTGCTGGCCTGGACTCTCTACCTCCTCGGGCCGCAGCTCAACCGCGTCTCGCCGCTCCTGCCCGAGCGCATCCGTCTGGAGACGGATCGCCGCATCCTCACGCCCTGCCTCGCGCGCGACGACTTCAGTTGGATGGGCTTCTCGGGCCGTCCCCCCAACAATTGGAATCCCTGGATCTGCTCGAACTGGCTCACCGCCGCACTGCTGCTGGAGCGCGACGAGAAGCGGCGCCAGGCCGCGGTGTCGAAGATTCTCCGCTGCCTCGACAATTTCCTGAGCGGCTATTACGACGATGGCGGCTGCGACGAAGGCCCCAGCTACTGGGGCCGCGCCGGCGCATCCCTGTTCGATTGCCTCGAACTGCTCGGCATCGGGTTCCAGCTCCCGCTGGTCCGCCAAATCGGCCTCTACATCTGCCGCGCCCATATCCACAACGAGTGGTGCACCAATTTCGCCGACGCCCCCGCGCGCGTACGCCCCAACGGAGACTTGATCTATCGGTTCGGCAAGCGCGTGGGAGATGAAACCATGATGGCGCACGGCGCTTTCGCCGCCTTCCTCGGCAATGAAAGCGGTCTCCCCGGCGACAGCATCGGCCGCCAGTTGCCGGCGCTATTCAATCTTGCCGCGCTGCGAAAAGCGCCGCGCTCCCAGGCCCTGTTCCGCGATGTGTGGCTGCCCGGAATCCAGGTCATGGCCGCGCGCCTCCAGGAGGGATCTCCGCGCGGTCTCTACCTGGCTGCCCAGGGCGGCCACAACGCCGAGAGCCATAATCATAACGATGTAGGCAACTTCATGGTCTACTCCAATGGCCTGCCCGCCATCATCGATGTCGGAGTCGAGACCTACACCGCCCAGACCTTTAGCTCGAAGCGCTACGAGATCTGGACCATGCAGTCGGCCTATCACAACTGCCCCACCATCGATGGCGTCATGCAGTCCGCCGGCCGCGAGTTCGCCGCCAGCGACGTCGGGTACCATGCCGATGACAGCGCGGCCGAATTCCGTCTGAATCTTGCCACGGCGTACCCCAAGGAAGCCAACCTGGAAAGCTGGAAGCGCACCCTGCGGCTCAATCGCGCCGCCAATGAAATCGAAGTTGCGGACGACTACTCGTTGCAGAAAGCCGCCAAACTGGTCACCCTCACCCTGATGACGCCGTGCCGTGTCACCCAGGAAGGGCCGGGGCGACTTTCCCTGGCGGTCGCTTCGGGGAATACCGTGGAGGTGCTCTACGACGGCGCTGCCTTCACGCCGGTGGTGGAAGAGATCCGCCTGGAGGACGCGCGGCTCCGCTCCACTTGGGGCGAGCGCCTGTATCGCATTCTGCTGCGCGCCGCCAATCCAGCGCCGCGGGCGCGTTTCGCCACCCGCATCGTTCAATCGTAACCGGAGGAGAATATGAGTGAATTCCAGAAGTGGTTGTCCGAAAGTCCACTGATCACCGACGGAGCCTGGGGCACGCAATTGCTGGCCCTCGGCCTCGCGCCGGGCGCTCTGCCCGACGCCTGGAACCTGGAGCGTCCCGGCCGAGTGCAATCCGTGGCCCGCGCTTACGTGGAAGCCGGAAGCCAGGTGATTCTGACCAACACGTTCCGTTCGAACCGGATCACGCTCGAGGAGGCCGGATTGGCCGGCCAACTCGACGCCATCAACCGCGCCGGGGTGGAAATCTCCAGGCGCGCGGCGGCCGGCAAGGCCCTGGTCTTCGCCTCCATCGGGCCCACCGGCAAGCTTCTCATGAGCGGCGAGGTTGGGCGGGAGGAAGTCGCCGCGGCGTTCACCGCGCAGGCCGTTGCGCTCGCCGCAGCCGGCGCGGACGCGCTACTCATCGAGACCATGAGCGACCTCGAAGAGGCCGGGCTCGCCCTGAGCGCGGCCAAATCCACCGGCCTTCCGGTCATCGTCTCTTTCGCCTTCGACAGCGGGAAGAACAAGGATCGCACCATGATGGGCGTCACCCCCGAAGCGGCCGCGCGCGCCATGGAATCCGCCGGCGCCGATGCCGTCGGCGCCAATTGCGGCGCGGGAATCGAGCGCTTCGTGCCGGTCTGCGAGAGGCTCGCAGCAGCCTGTTCCCTGCCCGTCTGGATCAAGCCCAACGCCGGTCTGCCGGAGATGCAGGAAGGCTCAGTGGTCTACAGTACGCCGGCTGGCGTCTTCGCCTCGTATCTGCCGGCGCTCGTCGAGGCCGGCGCTTCGTTCATTGGCGGCTGCTGCGGCACCACTCCCGAATTCATTCGGGCGCTGGCCGCCAAGAAGATCGGGTAGCTACGTGCATTTCGAGATCCACCCCAAGCCAAATCGAAGCCTGGCCGACCGCTTATTCGAATTAGGCGTCGAGTTCCCTTGCGGCGGCGAGAGCGCCTGCGGCGGGTGCAAGATCCGCGTCCTTTCCGGCCACATCCCCGTCACGGCCACCATGCGGCAGGCCTTGTCCGAGGCGGAGATCGCCCAAGGCTGGCGCCTGGCCTGCTGCGCCGAGGCGCGCGAGAGCGTCGTGGTGGAAGTGGACCAGTGGTCGCTGCCGGTGCTCACGGATGAGCAGGCGACGCCGCTCGAACCGCGCGATGGTTTCGGCGCGGCCATCGACCTGGGCACCACCACGCTGGTGGCGCAGATGGTCGATCTCTCGACGGGCGACGTGCTGGCCGTCGAAACGGCGCTCAACCCCCAGGCGCGCCATGGCGCCGATGTCATGAGCCGCATCCAGTATGACCTGCGCCGCCCCGGCGAATTGACCTCCACAATCCGGCAGACTCTGGGCCAGATGCTGGCGCGCTTGGCCGGCGGCCGCGCTCTGGAAGAGGTACTCATTGCGGGCAACACCGCCATGCACCACCTCTTTTGCGGCCTCAGCGTCAAGCCGCTGGCCGCGGTGCCGTTCCTCTCTCCCGAGCTGGCGGAGCGCCGCTTCACCGCACAGGACCTTGCCTGGGGTGGGGCATGCTTTAGCTTGCCCTCCGTCCGCTTCCTGCCCTGCCTCGGCGGCTTCGTAGGCAGCGACCTCTTGGCCGGCATCGTAGCCACACGCCTCCACGAGCAGTCCGTTACTCACGCCCTGTTCGACATCGGCACCAATGGCGAGATTGTGCTCGGCAGCCGCCACGGTATCCTGTGCGCATCCACGGCCGCAGGACCCGCTTTCGAAGGCGGCAGGATCAGCGCGGGGATGACCGCCCGCGCCGGCGCCATCGACGCGGTGCGCGTGCACGACGGCGCGTACGAATGCCATGTGCTGGGTGGCCAGGCGGCGCGCGGCATTTGCGGCAGCGGCCTGGTGGACGCCGCTGCCTGCGCCCTGGAACTCGGCCAAATCCTTCCCAATGGCCGCCTCGCCGGCGGCGCCAAGACCTTGCGCCTCACCGAAAGCGTCTCGCTGACGCAGGGCGACATCCGGGAACTCCAGCTCGCCAAGGGCGCCATGGCCGCCGGCTTGAAGATTCTGCACCGGCAGCACGCCGGCGCGCCACCCCGGTCCCTTTGGCTGGCGGGCGCTTTCGGCAATTACATCAAGGAAGCCGCCGCCCGCGCCATCGGACTGCTCCCTCAGGATGTCGCCATCCAGCCGGTTGGCAACAGCGCGCTTAGAGGCGCTCGAATGTTGCTCCTGACCCCCACGCATCGCGACGCCCTGCTGGCGCGTTTGTGCGCCCTCACCAGGCATGTGGAGCTGGCGGCCGACCCCGCGTTTCAAGACACTTTCGCGGACTCCATGGCGTTCACGCCCGTATCCTTTCAGCGGCCCGGCGCAAGTATATAGTGTGGACGAGACGCCCGACGACGATTTCCGGCTTCTGTCGGGATCACGCGCAACCTGGCTCTGAAACGAATTCGCTTGGTCGAGCGCGAGTCCGAGGAACTGGAGGATACGGAAGCCGATCTCGACCCGCTGGAGAACCTGCTTTCCGCCGAGCGGTCCGAGGTTGTGGCGCGAGCCGTCCTGGCGCTGCCGCCCTTCCAGCGCGAAGCGCTCATCCTCTTCGAGTATGAGGAGCTTTCGCTCGAAGAGATCGCCGAAGTCGCGGGAATTGAAGTCGGCGCTGTCAAGGCTCGTCTGCACCGCGCGCGGGAAACTCTGCGACGCCGATTGGCTCCGCTGATGGCAACCCGCGCTTGAAGGAGATGCTATGAAGGAACACGATCCGCTGAATTCGGTCTTGCGGGAGTGGGAGGCCCCGGAACCGTCGTCCGCCGTGGACGCTCGTGTTCGCGCGGCCTACCGGCCGGTACACCATCCGTCGCTGTGGCGGCGCATCTGGTCCGCGCGAGTGACCATCCCCGTCCCGGTGCTGGCGGCGATGTTGCTGCTGTTGCTGGCGCCTGTGCTGTGGCTCCAGTTCCGGCCGCACTCGTCTGCGCCGCAACCTGCGACAGTGACGCCGGCGGGTGAGGGATACATGACGCGGATTGAATCCGCTGGCTTCAGGCCTTTGCCAGATGGCGCGACACGCGTCATCCGATCGGGAGGATGGAAACAATGAACTGCAAATCGATAGTTATTCTGGCGATGGCCGCTGCCGCCATCGCCCAAACCAACTCGCCGGGCGGACTGAAGGTTTGGTTTGGCGATGGCACAGGTCTCGATATCCGTACCGAATCGACGGGTGCGAACCTGCCTGTCTCAACTAGCGGCTCGGAGGTGGTTCCCGCGGGCTATGACTTTCATCGCTTGATATTCGACCAGCGGGGCGCGTTGCTTCTTGGTTATGACATTGAGGCCCGGAAAGCCGGCCAGGGCACGTTCGCGATTCGCATTAAGCCGGTCGATACGGATAAGATCAAGGTGGGCGGGCTGGGCAAATGGTTGGATATCCCAACCCTCTCGGGCGTCCGCGAGTTTCCGCCGCTGCGGACAGGCGATGCCGTGGAAGTGGATATTCTGTATCACCCCGTAACGGGAGAGAGGATTTACGACGTTCTGAAGGTGTCGGGCGACCGGCCGCCGGCGCGCGTCGCAGCGGAACCCTCCGGCGAGCGGTTTTCCCTGGAGAACGTCCGCGTGGCCATCAATGGCAAGACCATCGTCGAAGAGCGGAATACCTGGATGAGGGGAGGGGGATTGATGGTCTATTTGCCGGGCCGCGGAGAGTCTTATCTGTCCCTCTCGCCCTCTCCGGATTTCCCCCTTCAGCCGTCCGGCTGGATCGACCACGACATTTTAAGATTCTTCGCCGGAAACGAACTGGTTGAGATCGTCGGCAAGAGCAATATGCTTCAGAAATCGGACTACAGCACGGTTTGGGTGTACCACATGCCGGAGTTGGAGCTGGTGAACCGTGTGAAAGACCGGTCCGTCGAATTCGCCTGCGGCGACAACGTGGAATCGCTGATCCGGATGCACCGGAAGAAAGAGAACTAGGTCGGGCGGGCTTTGCAGCGGGTTCAGGGGTCGCGGTAGGGATGCCGGTTGCCCGGCACCCCCCGCACGGACCCGTGCGGGCGCTTATTAGCGCACACGGTTCTTATCGCGGATGATTGGCGCAAAACCGCTCCAAAGGATAAGGGTGCACGAAGACCCTTGTCTTTCTTCGCTGCTTCCCGCACACCTGTGAGGCCCCGTGACCCGAT
>Ga0116116_1002399_pt1 | contig 11735 bp, 7 predicted proteins | sample June2015DPH_10_1_FD_89722 | JGI IMG/M metagenome (GOLD analysis project Ga0116116, IMG submission 89722) | Peatland microbial communities from SPRUCE experiment site at the Marcell Experimental Forest, Minnesota, USA - June2015DPH_10_150 | ecosystem: Environmental > Terrestrial > Soil > Wetlands... | reverse complement strand
CCCACGACCCCCCAAAGCACAGGTGGGAAAGGCCCTTCAGCGCCTTGCCGCTCAGCGTGGGATGAACCTCCGGACCGTGTACCGACACTACGCGACGTTCATCAAGGAACGGGGATTGGCTCGCGACCTGCGAAGCGTCCGGCTCTTCGCCCGTTCCCTGCGGCGGCGGAGTGATTCCGAGAAAACTGGTCCGACGGATGGGCAGGGCCACGACTCGCTCAGTTGTTCATAAAACCCGTCTTGAGCGGGGAGTGATCACCAGTTGAGATTTCAATGGAATAGACGGAGCGATTGGCCTTCCACAAATCACTACCTTTTCGGACGTGTTCATTGGTTCATATTGACAGACAGGCACGACCTTCGATATTCTCCGTGCCGGGCATTTTTCGACCTGCATACCACACCCGATGCAATGTGTCGCCCCCGGGTTCCCTTTCCTACCCGATTGCGTTCACTGAGAGCGTTCGCTCTCCTCTGGTTCACGGTCCTGCATTGATCCCGCTTCAGCAGAGGCGGGGCCACGACGCCCAGACTCTCTGAAGGTTTTCTGCTCCGATGATAGAGCCCGGCCAGATTCTGAATGGCTCCCTGTTCCACGAGCCCATGCGGGTTGAGACGATCCGCCGGGGCGGGAACGATACCTGGGTCCTGGGCCTGGTTGGTGTCCAGACGGAGCGCTTCCGCAGTGTCACCCTCACCTCTGAGCAAATCAAAACGCTTCGAATTCACGGAGCCGCCTACACCTACACAGGCGATGGCGCACTCTTGCGCCTCGGTCTTCAGGCTTACACCCTCGGGATCGCGTACGAGTTCGACCCCTATTTCGGCCTGTCCATCTCACGGGTAGATCCCCTCCCGCACCAACTTGAGGCGGTCTACGATTCCCTCCTCAAGCTGGCCAGGGTCCGTTTCCTCCTCGCGGACGATGCCGGCGCCGGCAAGACCATCATGGCCGGGCTCCTCATCCGGGAGCTGAAACTCCGGGGCCTGGCCGAGCGCACGCTGATTGTCTGCCCGGCGAACCTGACGTTCCAGTGGCAGCGGGAGTTGAACGAGAAGTTCGACGAGAAGTTCGTCGTCCTCAAGGGCGACGACATCCGGGATCAGTTTGGGATCAACCAATGGATGGAACAAAAACAGGTCCTGACCTCCCTGGACCTAGCCAAGCGCACCACCATCCTCCCGGGCCTCAAGCAGGTGCATTGGGATCTGGTGATCGTGGACGAGGCCCACCGCATGTCCTGGACGCCCCCGGCGAGGAAGACTGCCCGGTATGCCCTCGGCGAGCTACTGCGGGAATCCTCAGACCACCTCCTCATGCTCACGGCGACGCCGCATAAGGGAGACCCGACCAACTTCAGCCTCTTCCTCCAGCTCCTGGATGAGGACGCCTACGCCGACGTTCGCTCCATCCGCCAGGCCATGGAGCAGCGGCGGGCGCCGTTCTACCTGCGCCGCACCAAGGAGGCCATGGTCTATTTCCCGGAGCGCCAGGCCGACGGGACATGGGCCGCCCGCAAGATCTTCACCAAACGCATTACCCATACGGTGGACTTCAGCATTGATGGAGAGGAGTTCGCCCTGTATCGGGAGATCACGCGGTTCGTCAAACAGCAGAGTGCCAAGGCCGCCGCTCAGGGGGACGATCCGCGGGCCCGGGCCGTGGGCTTCCTGATGTCCCTGTACCAGCGTCGGCTGGCCTCCAGCACCTACGCCATGCACCGGTCCCTGGAGAACCGGTCTCATCGCCTCCAGGAGGGGTTGCGCCGGGCCGACGAGCTGCTCCGCACGGCGCCGCCAGAGATTCCGGACCCCGAGGAAATCGAGGAGATGGAGGAGGCCGAGCGCGAGCGCCTGGAGGCCCTGCTGGACGCCATCACCCTGGCCCAGAACCGCCACGAGGCCGAGGAAGAAATCGCCCGGCTCAAGGAGCTGGCCGACCGGGCAAAGAAGGTGGAGGAGGCTGGCCAGGAGGCGAAGCTCGCCCGGCTCAAGGCTATCCTCAAGGAACAGGAGTTCTTCGACAAGCCGGACCAGCGGCTCCTCATCTTCACGGAGTTCAAGGACACCCTGGACTACTTGGCGGGCAACAAGCTGCTAGGCATTCCCGGGAAGCTCCGGGACTGGGGCTTTCGCATCGGGGTCATCCATGGAGGGATGAAGGCCGGCTCGCGAGATGAACCTGGCACCCGCCTCTATTCAGAGCAGCAGTTCAAGGACGGTGCGATTCAGATTCTCGTTGCTACTGAGGCGGCAGGGGAGGGCATCAACCTCCAGTCCTGCCACATCCTCTTCAACTATGACATCCCCTGGAACCCGAACCGGCTGGAGCAGCGAATGGGCCGCATCCACCGGTACGGCCAAATCCACGACTGCCTCATCTTCAACTTCGTCGCTACCAATACCATCGAGGGGCGCGTCCTCCAGAAGCTGCTGGAGAAGCTCCAGGAGATCCGCGACGCCCTGGACGACGACGCCGTCTTCAGCGTGGTGGGCGAGATCCTGCCGGCCGCCCAGATCGAACGGATCCTCCGCGCCTATTATGCCGGGGAGCTCGGGCAGGAAGACATGGAGGACCGCCTGCTCCGCGATGTGCAAGAGGACCGGTTCCGGGCCATCTGCCAGAATGCTCTGGAAGGTCTGGCATCCAAGAAGCTGAATCTGGATATGTTGATCGAGCGGCGGGCGCGTGCCCAGGAACGCCGCGTGGTCCCCGAAACCATCGCCCGGTTCCTGCGCGAGGCGGCCGGCCATGCCCGCTATACCTTGAAGCCCCTCGCGAGTCTCCCCCATTCCTTCGATCCGGGCCCCACGCCCACGACCCTCCGCCAGTACGAAACTGCTCCCGACTGGAGGCTGGCCGCCCTGGCGAACAAATACCCCCGACTGTCAGCAGACCGTGAGACGGCCGAACGACACAGCCTTGAATGGGTGACCCCCGGGCACCCGTTATTCGAGGCTCTCCGGCGCCACGTCTGGGAAACCGCACGGGACGTGCTGGCCCAGGGCGCCTGCTTCTACTCCGTGGAGCACGCCGCCCCGGCCCGACTGGACTTTTACCGTGCGCGGGTGGTGGATGGCCTGGGGCAGGTGATCCACGAGCGACTCTTCGCAGTGGAGGTAGCGGAAGGCCAAGAGCCCAAGCGTCAGGAGCCGGGCGCCTTAGGCAACTTCAGTCCCGGCAAGGCACCCGAGACGCTCCCGCCCGTGGCCCACCTTCCTGAGGCCAGGGATTGGCTGACGCAGGAAGCCTTGGCCCCGTTCCTGGACGAGGTCCGACAAGAGCGCGTGGCAGAGGTGGATCGGATCACGGCCCACGTGGAGCTTTCACTCACGGAGCTTCTGGAGCGGGAGGACCGGCTGATTGGCCGGCTGGCCGAGGAGGCCGAGCGTGGGGTGGAGGGGGCGGCCGGGAATCTGAAGCAGGCCGAGGATCGCCATGCAGCCCTCATGGCCCGGCGTGAGCGACGCCGCCAGGAGCTGGAGCGGCAGCGCTCCCTCAGCCTCCAGGCTGTCGAGCGGATTGCCAGCGTTCTCGTCCTGCCGCATCCGGAGCGGGAGAAGCCTGAGGTCCGGCGTCTGCGCCCCGACGCCGAGACCGAGGCCATTGCCATGCGCGTGGCCATGGAGTACGAGCGGGCCGCCGGACGCGCCGTAGCCGATGTCCACGAGCAGAATCTGGGTTATGATCTGACGAGCCTGGACACCCAGAGCGGCGAATTGCGCCTCATCGAGGTCAAAGGTCTCGGGGGACCCACGGGGACCATCGGCCTCACGCCCAATGAGAAGCGAGTGGCCGAGGATCGGCGCGACTGCTACTGGCTTTACGTTGTAACCGACTGTGACGCCCAACCGCGCCTGCATGTCAACAAGGACCCGGCCAGCCTCTCCTGGCACGAGGTCAAGAAGGTGGACCATTACTGGCTCAACGTAGATGCCATGCGGGAGCCGATGCGGGTTCGGGAGGAGCCGCCGTCTGAGCAGAACATACGGTGATGATTACGGTGGCCAAAAGAACGAGTATCAGGAGTGGTCGTCGCTTGGTGAACTATGATTCCCACGTCTGAATCACTCTCAAAGTGGTTGTTGCACATGGCAGGAGAAGTACAAATTCTCCCAGTGCCGGGTCGGCGGCCACTGGAAGAGGCAGTCGACCTAAACAGGGACGGAGCGAGGGTTATCTCGACTTTTGGGAAGAGGAGATTCGCTGCGCTGATTGGTTTCATAGACATGCGCGGCTTCAGCGAGCGTGCGAGAGGGAAGCCCCCAGCTGAGGTTCGGGATCTCGCTGCACCCTTTGTTGCTGCTACCGTCGATGTTGCAAGAAGGCATAGATGCTTCATTGATAAGACCATAGGCGATGAGGTCATGGTCGTCATGCCATCGTTCGGCAGAGATGTCGGTCTTTCTTCTCTCAATCTAAGGGTGCGCAATCCCCTCCTCTTGGAAATGGGCGAACTGATAGTTGACTTGATCGAAGCGATGAGTGCATGTTTGCCGGGCGTGGGTTTCGCGGCAGGATTCTCAATGGGTGACGTAGTCCTTGACCGTGTGGGTAGCCAAGACTACGGTGAGTGGACGGTTTACGGGAACTCAGTGAACGCGGCTATGCGTCTCCAGTCGATGCCAATTCGAGACAGTGCCTTATCAGAGTGCAAAGAAAGACATTGGCTAGTAACTGGTGCAATAGAGGCCGATGAACCTGAATGGAAGGGCGAGTTGAAAGCTTGGGTCGGTGTCGTTCCCAGTGTGGGCCGGCTCAGGCTTGTGAATCCTGTCCTGGAAAGCAATGAGTTCAAGGGCGTTGGTCTCATGTGCTACGTGGCTACCGAGGTTTTGAGGAAGGGTATGGTATAGATGCTTCCAAAAGGGTGCAGGAGGCTAGTGGAGGTCGATTTTCCGATTGCTGTAGTCTCAAAGCATGCTGTGCGGGAAAAATCTATCCGAAACGGGAATCCTTCAACGCTGCATCTTTGGTGGGCGCGTCGTCCACTCGCGGCATGCCGGGCAATCCTTCTAGGGCTTTTGCTGCCTGACCCGCTCGATCCGCTATGCCCCCCAGAGTTCAAGGTCATGGCGCGGGAGCTTCTTCGGAAGGTACAGGGTCAGGTTGGCCCAAGGGATGAGGATCTCCGGTCGGCGTTCCTAAAGTTCATCGGTGACTTCGCCAACTGGGATCTTTCAGCGGACCAGACTTTTGTGGAGGTGTCACGCGGCCTGGTGAAGGCTGTGCACCCCGGGGAAACTCCACTGGTAGTAGATCCATTCGCTGGGGGCGGATCGATCCCATTGGAGGCGCTACGCCTCGGATGCGAGGCCTTCGCCAGCGATCTGAACCCGGTGGCCTGCTTGATCCTCAAGGTGATGTTAGAAATTATTCCACGGCGGGGGCCAGCGTTGATCGAGGAGTTGCGCCGGGCTGGAGAGGAAGTCAAAGCGGCGGCGGATAAGGAATTGGCGGGGTTCTATCCGGCTGACCCAGACGGCGCCAAACCTGTGGCTTACCTATGGGCACGAACGGTGCGCTGTGAATCGCCGAATTGTGGAGCGGAGATCCCATTGGTGCGCTCGTTCTGGCTCTGCAATAAGAGAGACCGAAAATGGGCACTTCGATACACCGTTCATGATTCAGGAAGCAGGCTCCGGGGAATCAAGTTCGAGGTCTTCAAGCCTGTAAGCGATCACGAGGTGCCCGCTGGCACTATCAGACAGGCAAGAGCCTCCTGTCCCTACTGCAGCACAGTTCTGCCCCTAGAGCGTATTCGTGCGCAACTTCGTGGGCAGAACGGGGGAGCCGAAGTCATATTTGATGAGCGTGGAAACCGCATAGGGGGAGCTCGACTTCTTGCTGTGGCCTTAGTCAAAGCTGACCGGTTCGGCCGTCATTATCGGCTGGCTTCGGCCACTGATTACAAGGCGGTTTATGAGTCCAAGCAAACCTTAGCTAAGTTCGTTGGTTCGAAATTGCCCAACGGCCTTAACGAAGTTCCCGACGAAAGCTTCCACGATATTCGCCCTTCCCCCAATGCACGTGGTCTCTCCGCCGTTACTCGTTACGGTATTAGTCGTTTTTCCCAGCTTTACTTTGTTCGCCAGCTATTGTCTCTTTTGACAATCTGCGAAACAATTCGCCGAAGGAGTCGCGCAGATTATTCGAACAATGAAAATGAAGTAAATGGTGTTGAAACCCTACTAGCGTTAACGCTGAGTCGCGTCGCTGACTATTGTTCGGCGCAAAGCCGGTGGGATTCAACGCAAGAAAGGAATGTAAATTCATTTGGGCGCCAAGCACTTCCCATGGTTTGGGACTTTGCAGAGCTTGTCCCTCTTCAGGATAGTGTGGGCTCGTGGAATTCGATGCTGGGGGGGATCCTCCGTGTCATTGCAAGAGTGACTCAAATCAACGCGGTTGCAGGCGTCCAGTGCGCGGATGCCTCGGAGCATCCCCTTCCGGACGAGTGCACAAACATTTGGTTCACAGATCCACCATACTATGATTCTGTTCCATATGCAGATCTTTCCGATTTCTTTTATGTTTGGCTGAAGCGTATCCTGCCTAAAGAGCCATTATTACAAAATCGATTCGAGCCTGAGAGTCCATTAACACCGAAGTTGCGCGAATGTGTTTGGAATCGAGCGTACAAGGTCGATGGCAAAGAGAAGGATCCGAAATTCTTCGAAAACTCTATGGCATCCGCGTTTGCGGAGGGTCGACGGTTGGTGCGTTCCGATGGGGTGGGGTGCGTCGTATTCGCTCATAAGACTACAGAAGGATGGGAGGCCCTGTTGTCAGGGCTAATACAAGCGGGATGGGTGGTTGCCGCTTCTTGGCCTATTGCAACCGAGCAGCCACAGCGATTGATCGCCCGAGATTCGGCCGCCCTTGCCACCAGTGTCCACCTTATCTGCCGGCCTCGGGGCGAGGATGCACCTGTGGGCGATTGGAGCATCGTACTTAGGGACCTTCCCCGGCGCGTCGCGGACTGGATGGAGCGTCTGCAATCGGAAGGCATCCGCGGTGCGGATTTGGTCTTCGCCTGCATCGGTCCGGCGCTGGAAATCTACAGCCGCTACTCAAAGGTTGTGGATGCTGTGGAGCGCGAGATCCCGCTTGGCGGAAATCCCGAGGCGACAGAACCGTACAAACGTGGGTATCTGGCGTATGTCTGGGAAGTCGTCGGGCGCGCGGCGTTGGAGCAGGTCCTAGGGAAGGCCGAGTCCACGGCGGGGAACGGTGCGGCTGGAGCCCTCGAAGAGGACGCTCGCCTGACGGCACTTTTCCTTTGGACTCTCCAGAGCAGCAACGCTGCGAACAACGGATCGGAAGTCGAGGACGAGACCGTTCATGATGGTGAGGAAGAGGACGCCGAAGAGGACGAGATGGCGCCGCGCAAGAAGGCGAAGCGCTTTAGCCTAGCCTATGACGTGGTGCGGCGTTTCGCCCAACCGCTCGGCATCCATCTGCCCGAATGGGAGGGTCGGATAATCGAAATCGAGAAAGGAGTCGTCCGACTGCTCCCGGTTGCGGAGCGTACGAAACAGCTTTTCGGAGAAGACGGCGCTGAAGCCGTTGCCGATCGGCTGGAGCGGAGCCCGACCGAGGCAGCGCAACTAGCTCTTTTCCCTAAACAGACTGAGACAGAGACAGGTCAGGTCAAGGGTCGGGGTAGGGGACGAAGGCAGACTCAGTCCGGCCAAGTGTCGGATGACGCTCTCCGAACACGACACGAGGCAACGACGCTTGACCGCATTCATGCAGCCATGCTCCTCCAAGCTGGGGGTCGGGCGAATGCCCTCCGGGCGCTTCTCAGCGTGGAGCGAGAGCGAGGTCCTGCCTTCCTGCGTCTAGCGAATGCCCTCTCAGCACTATACCCCAGGGAGAGCACCGAGAAGCGTCTAATAGATGCAGTGATACTTGCCGTCCCGCGGTGAAATCCGGAGGTATGTGATGGCGAAAATCGTGGTCAAGAAGCTCGGCAGCCAAACAGGTGGTCGAATGTTCGAATTCACGCAGCACGCCACAGAGCTCGGGCTTGTTGCGGGCACAGGGCAAACATGGGAAGTGCGGGTTCAAGGTACCGAGGGAATCGTTGACACCTACTACGATATTGTTTTCGCAGCAACAAACAACAACGACCATGACCGATTGAATTTTCGCTCAGCACTCGGATTGACTCGCCAACAGAAGACGTTCCATCGACTGGACAAAGCGCTGAGGCGACTCTTCGGAATTCCCGCTTCGCTCGAGTTCGTGAGCGCAAATGTCGTCATTTCAATCGTACCAGTGCATAAGCGCGTGGTCCTAACAATTACGGGGATGACTTGGGTGCCTTAGGATGTGTGGCGCATTTCAGCGCAGTTTCATCCTGAGAAGATCGTGTTCTTTGGTTCCCACGCGCGAGGAATGGGAGGGGCCCATAGCGATGTGGACCCTCGTTGTCGTGATGAGGCTGAACGGCTCACCGCGATAGAAGGGGTGGAGATTGATCTGGCGCTGGCGGATCGGTCCGTCCTGTTGGATCTGATCGTCGTTACGCCTGAGGAGTTCGAGAGAGGCTGGGATCAGATCGGCTCCATCCTGCGGCAGGCGGCGCGAAGGAGCTCGCTGAAGGAAACACTGGTCTCTTAACGAGGGATTTGCCATGGAGCCCTGGTACAAGGTGGCCACGCCGCGGGCTGAGGTTCGGGAGGGCCGATCGTTCCACCCGGATGAGTTTGCCATCGCCTTGGAGCAGGTGGTCCGAGGGACTGCGCCGGAGGACTACAGTGATCCGGTGAAGTTCTTTTCCCGGACCTACTTCACCCGGGCCCTGCGTGACCACACGGGGATGGTCCTGCGACGCCTGGCCGGGCTCACGGAGCGGACAGCACCGGTTCTCACCCTAGTCACCCAGTTCGGCGGCGGGAAGACCCACACGCTGACCGCCCTCTACCACCTGGCGAAGGCCGGCAAGAAGGTTGCGAAGGATCCAGGCGTCGCCTGGATGCTCAAGGACGCGGGACTCGGAGAGGTCCCCTCGGCCCAAGTGGCCGTCTTCGTCGGGAATGCCTGGGACCCACGGGAGGGCCGGGAGACCCCATGGATTGACCTGGCGCACCAGCTTGCCGGGATGAAGGGGGTTGCCCTTCTGGGACCAAAGGCGAAGACCACACCGCCAGGAACCGAGGCGCTCCAGGACCTGTTCACGGCGGCCGGTGGACGGGTCCTGGTCCTCTGCGACGAGGTCCTGAACTTCATGAGCCGGCATCGGGACCTGGCTGAGGGGTTCCGTGACTTCCTCCAGAACTTGACGGTGGCGATGACAGGCACGACCCAGGGGGCGGCTATGATCAGCCTGCCCCGCAGCCAGGTCGAGATGACCCCGTATGACATGGATTGGCAGGAAAAGATTACGAGGGTCGTCAAGCGGGTGGCCAAGGACCTGATCGCCGTGGACGAGGCCGAGATCAGCGAGGTTGTCCGCCGGCGTCTGTTCGAGGATCTCGGGACGGAAAAGACCCGCAAGGCGGTGGCCAAGGCGTATGCCGACTGGTGCTTCGAGCGACGGGCGCAATTGCCGCCGGAGTGGACGGCGGTGGACTCCACGGCCACTGAGGCCAAGGCCCGAGAGTTCCTCCAGGGACGTTTTGAAGCATGCTATCCCTTCCATCCGTCCACTCTCTCGGTCTTCCAGCGCAAGTGGCAGACCCTGCACCAATATCAGCAGACCCGGGGCACCCTGGCGATGCTGGCGCAGTGGATCTCCTGGGCCTACCGGGACGGTTACAAGCGCGCCCGGCGCGAGGCGCTGATCACCCTGGGCTCCGCCCCACTGGAGGTTTCGGAGTTCCGGGCCACGATCCTGGGCCAGCTTGGCGAGACCAAACTCGAATCGGCCATCACGACGGACATTGCCGGGGAGACCGCCCGGACCCGCGGCTTGGATGCGGACACCAAGGGCCCCCTCAAGGACATCCACCGGCGGGTGGGAGCGGCGATCCTGTTCGAGTCCTCCGGCGGTATGGTGGACAAATATGCCCATCTGCCCGAACTCCGCTTTGCCTTGGGCGAGCCAGAGGTGGACACCACCTCCATTGACAACGCCGCCATCGCCCTGGAGAAGACCGGCTTTTACATCCGGAAGGCCGGGACTGACGGCTATCGCTTTGGCTTCCATCCCAAGCTGACCAAGGTAGTAAACGATCGCCGGGCTTCCCTGGACGAAGCCGAGGTCAAGAAAAGTACCCAGGCCCTGGTCAGGATAGAGTTCGAGGCAAGAGCGGCCGTGCCCCTGGTCTTCTTCCCCACGGATGCCGATGCCATCCCGGACTCCCCCCGGCTGTCTCTCATTGTGATGGATCCCGAGACGGAATGGAGCGGACAGGGCAGGACCCGAGGGGAGGTCGCTGCATGGACCAGCCAGCGGGGCAAGTCGCCGCGTCTCTACCCCGCGGCCCTGGTCTGGTGCGTGCGGAAACCTGGGCGCGACCTCAAAGAGCGAGTTGAGACCTCGCTGGCCTGGAAGCGGGTCGAGCGTGAAATTGCTGCGGGCACCCTGGGCGGGGAGTTCGAAAAGGCCGAGAAGGCCGAGGTGGCCAGCAAGGTGCGCGACGCCGAAGATACCGCCAGGGACGAGGTCTGGGCTGCTTACCGGTACGTGGTCTTGGCGGATCAGAAAGAGCCCGATGGCTTGAAGGTGATTGATTTGGGTGCTGGCCACGCCAGCGCGGCGGAGACCCTGAGTGGCCGGGTGATCACAGCCCTCAAGTCCCAGGGCTTGCTCAACGACTCCGTCGGTGCAGGCTACATCGAGCGGAACTGGCCGCCGGCCCTGAAGGAGACCGGGGCCTGGCCCCTTTCGGGGCTGCGCCAGAGCTTCCTCAACGGGGCCCTGACGCGGCTGTTGGACCCGGACACGGTTCTTCGGGGTAAGATCCCAGAGTTCGTGGGGAAGGGCGACTTCGGTCTGGCCTCAGGCCAGCGACCTGACGGCGCCTTTAACCGTGTCTGGTGGACCGAGCTGTTGGCCCCCGACGAGATCAGCTTCGAGGGTGACGTTTTCCTGCTCACGAAGGCTCGTGCAAAAGCCCTCAAATCCGTACCTGAACCCACCGGCGTCGGAGTCGAAACTGGCGGAGGGACAACGGGGGCGGTCGTTGAGCCCGAAACCGAACCTGGCGTGAAAGAGGTAGGGGTGAAGCCCGAGGGCCCCGTTACTACAGCGACGCGGACCTTGCGGGTCAGCGGCAATGTCCCGCCCGAAGTTTGGAATCGCCTGGGCACCCGACTCATCCCGAAGCTCAAGTCCGGCTCAGACCTTCAGCTTCTCTTCAATGCGAAGCTGACCGTTGAGGCTTCCACTGCGGCCTCATTGAAAAGAGACCTGGAGCAGGCCCTCGCCGACCTCGGCCTCTCCGACCGCCTCGATGTGGATATCGAGTAGGGCAGGAACATGCCGCCTAGTGTCTCATTGAGGTCCCCGATGCGGCCGATATTCGCGAGGCCAGCCAACGGTTGGAGGCGATTCTGTCAGAATTGCGCCGCGCCTTGCGTGGACAAGAAGGGGCTGCTTAACGCCTTGCAGTGGACGGCGACGAACCGAGACGTGAGCGCCGCCGCTGAACGTGACTGCTAGCCGAAGAGATAGCCCCCAAGGGAATACCTGTCGTCCGCAAAAACTCCGTCCAGGTCTGCATACTCTCCTGCAAAGGGTTGAATCCAGGATCTCAGGGGTGTTTTCCCGCCTGAAGTAGGT
>Ga0116116_1002394_pt1 | contig 11761 bp, 10 predicted proteins | sample June2015DPH_10_1_FD_89722 | JGI IMG/M metagenome (GOLD analysis project Ga0116116, IMG submission 89722) | Peatland microbial communities from SPRUCE experiment site at the Marcell Experimental Forest, Minnesota, USA - June2015DPH_10_150 | ecosystem: Environmental > Terrestrial > Soil > Wetlands... | reverse complement strand
CGGACTTCCACTCGATGCCGGCATAAACGTCTTCGGTATTCTCGCGGAAGATGATGACGTTCATGCGCTCCGGATGGGTGACGGGCGAAGGCACGCCGGCGAAATAGCGCACCGGGCGGACGCAGGCGTAAAGGTCGAGGGTCTGACGCAGGGCGACGTTCAGCGAACGGATGCCGCCGCCGACGGGCGTGGTGAGCGGCCCCTTGATGGCCACGCGGAAGCGGCGGATGGCGTCAACCGTATCGTCGGGGAGCCACTGCTGGCAGGCGTTGAAGGCCTTCTCACCCGCAAAGACCTCGTACCAGGCGACGCGGCGCTGGCCGGAATAGGCGCGCTCGACGGCAGCGTCAAAGACGCGGCGCGAGGCGGTCCAGATGTCGCGGCCGGTGCCATCGCCCTCGATGAAGGGGATGATGGGATTCGGCGGGACGCGGAATTGTCCGTCGCGATAGTCAATTGGCGCCCCATCAGGGGGAATAGGCGCGCCGTTGTAAGAAGCTTTCATGCTCTCAGCCTGTTTGGGAAATGCCGACGAGTGAAAGATAGAAGATACCACAGCGGCGGGCTCGACGGCAGGCTGTGGAGAAGTATCCCGAAACCCCTTCCGGGATGCAGAAAGCGCACCCCCACCCCCCGTCCTTTTTTGTAACTGCGGATTCTAAAGGGTTTTAAGTCCAATGTTTTGGAACTGCGCATTCCAAAGGGGTTACAGGCGCGTTTTTCGGATCTGCGGATTCTAAAGGGGTTAGAGAAGGAAGGACTGCCACAGAGGCACAGAGAACATTGAGAAATGAACCCGAACGGGGTGGCAAGGCGAGAGAGGTGTTCAGAGATCACGAGAAATATTACTACAGGAATTACCTAATTGCAATAGGTAACTCAAGGGTATTCGAACAAACTGTGGAAATCTAAAAGACGCGACGATGGCACGCTCAAGGTGCTCCCAAGCAAGGCGGTGGGGGTTGGAAGGGTCGCGGGGCGGGATACAACCCGCCGTATGTTCAGGGCTGAGCAGGTGGGAAGCGCTCCGAACTGGGACAGTAACAGGACTTCGTTGGGTCTCACAATTTTGACATTTATCACATTCCAGTTCGGATTCGGAGTACCATGCCACCAGGGGGAAGAATGAAAAACCCGGACCGCCGCTCCCTTCCGCGCTTTACCTTGAGCATTCCGCTCCGGTTGCGCGTATTGGGACTCACCAGGGAGCCTGCGGATGAGACAACTGAGTCGTTGAATGTGTCGCATCGGGGGGTCTCTTTTGCAACGCGCAGGCGTTTCGAGCCGGGTACCCCGATCATGGTGTCGATCCGGATACCGCGGGAAGTGACGGGCCGCGACGAGATGGAGGAGGGTTGTTACGGCCGCGTGGTCCACGCGCAAAAGGGAATCGATGGAGATGGGCTGATCTGCTACGGGGTGGTGTTTGAGGAGTTTACCTCGCCGGCGTGAACGAAACGGTCGGTGGGATGGTTGCCGCGTAATCAGGAGTTCGCTCAACGTTAGCCCGCGTCACCAGCTCTCGCGCGGGGTCGGGAGTCCTGAGGATCTTCCTTCGGAGTTCGTCGTAGGGAGGGCGCGATGAAGGGTGCGACTCTCGGCTTTCGCGTGCATTCGGGCTGGGCGGTTGCCGTTGCCCTTTGTGGGCCGCCCGATTCGCCTCTGGTTATAGACCGCCGAAGAATCCAGTTCGTCAAGATGTTCACCTACACCTACCGCCAGCCCTACCATACCGGCGAAAGGATGCCGAGAAAAGACGCCAAAAGATTCATTGCACGCGTCCGTTCGGAAGCAACTCGGCTGGCGCTATTCTCTCTCCGTTCCATACAAACGGATTTGGCCAAGCAGAACCGCAGAATTGGCCGCTGCGCTCTTCTCCTGGCTTCGGGCCGGGCGCTCCCTGGACTGGAGCAGATCCTTGCCTCTCACGCTCTTATCCACACAGCCGACGGCGAACTTTTCCGCAATGCCTTGCGCCGTGCTTGCACTCGCTGCCGTTTGCCATTGGAGGCGGTCAGGGAGAAAGAGCTTTTTGAGATTGCGTCGAGAACGCTCGGTGTCAGTCCCGTCGCGCTCAAGGGCCGCATCGCCGCGTTTGGCAAATCGTTTGGTCCGCCGTGGACCCAGGACGAAAAGTTCGCCGCCCTCGCGGCATGGCTTACCTTGGCAAGCTAGGCAGCTCTTCTTCCTCGAGCTGCTCCGCCGATCAAAAACGGCATGCGCAATAGGGGCACAATTGATCTGTTTCGGCTGCCTCGCGCCGGCACTACGCGCAAATACTGAACCGCGTTAACCCTTCAGAATTGTCCTCGAAAGACTTGCCAGGAAGCCACTCCCAGTTGTGCTGATGCCTCGCGTGGTACGGGAGGATTTGCCCGGCCGTCGAGGCTTTCCAGCGCCTGCTACTGTTCCATCCGGGCGGACGCTCGCAAGCCTCGGGCACAATGGGTCAGTTAACTGCTCTCTGGAACAGAGGAATCGAGTTGTACGTGCTGGGAGATAGACGTATCCTCTTGCGTCATCGATATGCGTTCCTTTTTCAAAGACCTGCCCAACGTCTCAGGAATCCTTCTCGCTGCCGTTGGATTCGCGCTCATGTTTATGCCTGAGGCCATGAAGCTGCTGGAAGGGCGGAAAACCATCCGCTGGATATTGGCAGGTGCCTGTGTTGTTCTTAGCATCGTTGGGTTTGTCTCTGCACACATACAGAGAAAGGACAACGATCGCGAACAGCAGGAATTGAAAAGGCAGATTGCGGCAGTGCTTTCTGCTTCGCTGCTTCAGGCGACAGCAGACGACATGCATGGCCTGAGAAATGACATAGTATCGGGTTTCGAAAGAGTGGAAAGGGCGATCGGTTCTTTGGGAGCGCAGTTTCCACCTAGGGCGGAAATACATGCTGAGCCTCCTGCGGCAGTTGTTCAACACATTCAAATGTCAGAGAGGCGCGTGCCATCAACGAGGGCTGACGCTCCGTATGGTTTGCAGGTCATATTGCAGACAGATGTCCAACAGCAACCGACAGCCTTCATCATTGAATGTGACGGAGAAATAACGGCTGGCGAGTTCTTTATGGCGGGGCAGGCTGTGATGATGGGTGTAGCCTATGGGGTTCAGCCAGACAAGAAAAGATTCTATCTGAGGGTGAGTTTCCCTCCATTCACGCCACAATCCCCAATTGTCGTTACTCTACTGTCGAAATCCGCCGTCAGAGTTACAAGAGTGGAAAGAGCTTCTCAGTGAGAACGGATTGCACCAGAGCTGTTAAATCAGCGCGGGGGAAAGATGTGCGTGTGCGCGCCCGCCCAGTTTCTTTGTTGTTGTTCCTGCAGCCCCCGGCAAGGTATTTTCTGGTTCAAAGGAGTAGGAATGCGAGGCCCTGCTTACTGCACCACGCTGGACGATGCCTACTTCTTTTTGAATCAGAGCATAGGTCTGCCCGACATTCCCTCAACGGTCCCTCTTCGTCAACGATACCTACGAGCATGCATTCTTTTTAGTTGGATAGCATTGGAGGAGACGCTCAACTATGTAGTCGAGGAACTTGTGAGCAAACGACGGCTTCTCTGTGAGCCGCGCGGTGGACTATTGGACCGACTAAATGCCGTTCGAGACGCTCGTCGCGTCGCCCCCATTGATCAACGAGAATTCCTTGACGCACGAAACACCAGGAATCTTCTCACCCACGCGACTTCGGGGGAAGTGGAGAACCGGCTCCTAACAATAGAGCAGGCCAGACGCGTGTTTGAGTATTGCCTAAAAGTGATCCGTGAAACTTATCCCTATGAGGTAGGAATCAGGATTTGAGCACGACTGGCGTATCCTTCGGGACCGGCGCAATCGGGTGCGGTACTGCGATTCTACGTCCACTTTTGCTACAATCCACGCCAAACATGCACGACAAGGAAAAGGAAGAAGAGTCAGCCGCAGAGCGCCGTCCGGCGACGGGGGGCTGCCCGGTGGCAATGCACGACGGGAAGCCATGCGGTCGGGATGTTCTGAGAACCGTCGTGGTCAACGGCATCCCGGTTTGCATGATGCATCTCAACGCGGGCAGGGACGCGGCCGCCTTCAGGGAAGAATTCGAGCGCATCTTGAAGGAAGCAGGCACGGGTATCGCGGACTTCACACGGTTTGTGTTTCCGGCAGCAGATTATGCTGGCCGCGCATTCGTGGCGAAGTGCGTCTTCACCGAGGCCGCGTTCACGCAGGGAGCCAACTTCAGTGGAGCGAGGTTCACGCAGGGTGCCGATTTCAGCGGAACCCGCTTTTCGGGGGATGCCGAGTTTTACGGGGTCACATTCGCGGAGGTCGGCAGCTTCAGCGGGGCGAAGTTTGGTGGGAAGAGCACCTTTCAAGAGGCCACGTTCTCGCAGGAGGCTGACTTCAAGGGGGCTACGTTCAGACAGAAGGCCAACTTCCGTGAGGCCAGATTCAGAGACGGTGCCGACTTTGCCTGGGCGAGGTTCGCACAGACCGCGTGGTTCTCTGTGGCCACCTTTGCGCAGAGCGCAAAATTTGTCCGGGCCACGTTTTCGGGGGATGTCGCGTTTTCTTTCGCCACGTTTACGCAGGATGCTGACTTTTCCCTGTCCACATATGCGGAGGGTGCCGACTTCTACCTAGCGCAGTTTGGGCAGGGTGCCGACTTTAGCGGGGCCACGTTCATGCAAGGCGCCAACTTCAGCGAGGCCGCATTCACGCGGGGTGCTGTCTTTTCGAATGCAAGATTCCTCGGATCTGTTGCGTTCCGCGAGACAACATTCCGCGAGGATGGAACTGTACTTCCAGGGGCGGTTTTTTCTTTGGCGGAGTTCGCGAAACCCGAGGCGGTAGTTTTCTACAAGTCCTACCTGGGGCAAGCTCTCTTCCACAATTGCGATGTCTCGAAATTCGTGTTCTCTTCGGTCCGCTGGCGCAGACGAAAAGGCAGCGGGAAAGGAATGGTCCTCGAGGAAGACATTGACCTTGGCGATGAACGCGCGAGTGACATCGAGCCCGAAGAGAGGAGTCCTGACGAACGCGATTATGGTCTGATAGCGGAACTCTACCAGCAACTGAAGAAGAACTATGACGACAGGAAGGACTACTGGACGGCGGGCGATTTTCACTACGGCGAAATGGAGATGAAGCGCCTCTCCAGCCGCAGAACGAATCCTGTCCTGCGCTGGCTGCACAGATACTTGGGGCTCGCCGCCTGGTACAAGTACGTGAGCCAGTACGGGGAGAGCTATCTCCGGCCGTTGCTTGTGCTAGGTCTTGTCCTCTTGCTCTTTACCTTGCTGTATCCGACCGCGGGGCTGCGCTACAGCCTCGGCAAAGACCAACACGTGGCGAGCGCGGCGTCGGCGACCGATGTGCTGACCTACGGGCGGCCTTTCCTGCCGGGGAAAGACTATAGCGGTTGGTTCAGTGCCGAAGGGCGGCTGTTCGGGAACAGTCTGCTTACGGCGCTTGATGTCGCGGCTTTCCAGAAGGAACGCGCGTTCGAACCGGTTTACCCCTGGGGCCGCGTCTTGGCCTTGGTCGAAATGCTTTTCACTTCGACGTTTTTTGCCTTGCTTGTGCTTGCCCTTCGCCGACAGTTCCGCCGGTAAGTCGACATTTTGCAGTGGGCCCAACCTTACAGCAACGCTCAGGAGGAGTCGGATGAGCGGTGAGAGTGGAGCGACGGGGTCAAGACAGCCGTCGAAGTATGGGCGCATTCTGCATTGGGCAAAGACCCTAAGTGTGGGTGCGGCATGCGTGGTGGTGGCGCTGGCGTGTGCGGGAGCGGCATACCAGTGGATCGCGCACAATCGGGACATGCGCCAGAATCCGCGGCCGGGCCAGCTGGTGGACGTGGGGGGCTATCGGCTGCACATTTACTGCATTGGAGAGGGTTCCCCGACGGTGGTCCTCGATTCTGGTCTTGGGGATTCATGGCTGCCTTGGTACAAGGTGCAGCCGCCTATCGCTCGATTCACGCGGGTTTGCTCTTACGACCGCGGCGGGCTGGGGTGGAGCGATCCGAGTCCACATCCGCGAACCAGCAAGGCGATCGCGGAGGAGCTGCACACCTTGTTGCAGAGGGCGGGGGTGGCTGGACCGTTTGTGTTGGCCGGGCATTCCTTCGGCGGTATGAACGTTCGAATGTACGCGCGTCTCTTCCCGACGGAAGTGGCGGGGGTGGTTCTCGTGGACTCCGTACATCCGGACCAGGTGCGACGTCGATCCCCAGAGGATATGAAGGCCATTGCAGCATTCCTTCGCGTGCTAGGCCTCAAAGCCGACACCATACCGTTTGGCATTTCCCGTCTGATGCAATGGTGCGGGTATGGGCCAGCCGAAATTCGACCGATGCTCCGAACGGTGGAGTGCAGGTGGGGGCCTTGGCAGGAACACGTCGCGGAAGAGGGATCCTTCGAGGAGAGTGCAGAGGGAGCACGAAGGGCCGGGCCGCTAGGCAACATCCCTCTGGTGGTACTCTCACACGATCCGGATAAGTTGTATCCGGTACCGGGGCGCTCCCCGCGCTCGGCGAAGGAAATGAATCCCCAGTGGGAGGAGTTGCAGAGCGAATTGGCGCAGCTATCCACGGATTCATCACGCGTGATTGCCACGGGAAGCGGGCATTACATCCAATACGACAGACCCGATCTGGTGATCGAGGCTGCGAAGAAGTTGGTAGAACAGACCCGGAAGCGTCGGGCCATCTCGAAATGAAATGGTCGGAAGCGGAGGAGCTGATGACGATGATTGTGGCGCCACCGGACATTACAGCTAGGCCATATCGTTTGACCCTGGAGCGGGAGATGAAGGCGGCGCCCGACGTGCTATTTCGAGCGTGGACGGAGCGCATGGACAGTTGGTTTGCCGCGCCGGGTACGGTGTTGATGAAAGGGGAAGCCAACGCGCCCTTCTATTTCGAAACGTGGTTCGAAGGCGCGCGGCATCCGCATTACGGGCGCTTCCTGAGGCTGGAGCGGAATCGGCTGGTCGAAATGACATGGCTCAACCACGGAACCAAAGGCGCCGAAACGGTCGTGACGGTCGAACTCACACCGAAGAACGGCGGAACGCAGCTTCGGCTCACGCATGCGGGGTTTCCGGATGAGGAATCGAGAGCCCGTCACGAGGAGGCATGGCCGAAAGTGCTGGAGCAGCTCGACGAGCGGATGGGGGTGAGGGACGGGCGCAAAAGGGTGGGGGAAAACTAACGGGCAGAGCAATCCGCGTTTCGGCCATGATCCCGCCGGCCAGTGAGTGGAGGATTGTTGCCAGGATCCCTCGACTGGGCAGCCGGCGTTCGCGACGCGAACGCAAGAAGAATACCCGGCTGTTTCGCTCGGGATGACACGCTGAGGGTGAGACGCTGGACAAGGTGAGCGGAGTCGGCGGAAGATTGGCGGGTCCATACGGAACGACACAGGGCGAGTCCCGCGAGCGGAGGGGAAATGTTTGAGGACAGCGAAGTGGGCGAGAACATGGGAAAGAGTTCGCCGTGGAGGATGGAGCTGGTTTCCTTCGTGGCGGGGATGGTCGTGGCGATCGTGGTCGCTTACGTCTTTCTGATTCCGAGTGCAAAGCGCGCGGCGGCTCGGGCGGGCGAACAAGCGGCTCAACAGAGATTCGCGGCCGAGCCGATGGCGGTCGAACTGCAAAAGGCAAAAGCCGATTTGCAGACGGCGGCGCAGGACCGCGATGCGTGCAAGGACAAGTTCGAACGCCAGACGATCTTGTACGACGACAGCGTGCTCATCGATCCCGGCAAAGAGTGGATCATCCCTGCGGACATCGTGCCGGTCATCTTGACGGACCGGAGCGTGAGCTTCACGCACTACGACCCGAAGAGCAAGCAGGAGAGCGTTCACTTCAGACCGTCGAAACCGTAGCCGCCTTCGCCCGCCGCGACGTTCGGAAGCAGTCCGGCGGGGCAGAGAAAATCCGCAGACCTTGAGAAACAGGTCTGCGCTACCCAAGTTCCCCCCAAAGAAAAGGCCGCAAACCTAGGGAGACAGGCCTTCCCGACAACGAGCGTCGGGACGCACACCCCACAGCACCACACAAACGCTAAACCAGAAACGAAAAGGCCCGCCGGGTGAGCGGCGGGCCCTAAGAGACATATCGCCGGCTGGGATCCTTCTTCGGCCAAAGGAGGGATCCTTCGGCGCCGATACCGTTCATCGGGGCCTCGGGATGAGCATCCTCATCGGATGCTCAGATGTCGTAGTAGAGGTGGAACTCGTACGGATTCGGGCGCATCCGGATGGGGTCCACTTCGTTCTTGGTCTTGTACTCGATCCAGGTGTCGATGATGTCCTCGGTGAAAACGCCGCCTTCGAGAAGGAACTTGTGGTCGGCCTTAAGAGCGGCAAGGACGCCGTCGAGGGAGCCAGGGACGGACGGGACCTTGGCAGCCTCTTCAGGTGACAGGTCGTAGCTGTCCTTATCGAGCGGTTCACCCGGATGGATCTTGTTCTTGATGCCGTCGAGTCCGGCCAGAAGCATCGCTGCATAGGCTAGGTACGGATTGCAGGATGGGTCGGGCGGGCGGAACTCGAGCCGCTTAGCCTTGGGGCTCTCCGAATACACCGGGATGCGCACGGCCGCGGAACGATTGCGCTTCGAGTAGGCCAAGTTCACCGGAGCTTCGTAGCCGGGGACGAGGCGCTTGTAGGAGTTGGTGGTCGGCGCAGCGAAGCCGAGGATGGCTGGGGCGTGCTTGAGGAGGCCACCGGCGTAATACAAAGCTATATCGGAAAGGCCAGCGTACTTGTCACCGGCGAAGAGCGGCTTGCCCTTCAGCCACAGCGACTGGTGCGTGTGCATTCCGGAACCGTTATCGCCGAAGAGCGGCTTGGGCATGAAGGTAACCGACTTGCCGAACTGATAGGCGGTGTTCCGCAGGATGTACTTGTACTTCATCATGTTGTCGGCGGACTTGAGCAGCGTGTCGAAGCGCATGTCGATCTCGGCCTGCCCGGCTTGCGCAACTTCGTGGTGGTGACATTCGACGTCAATGCCGGCGGCGATGAGGTGCTGAACCATTTCGGAGCGCAGGTCCTGGAAGTGGTCGGTGGGAGGAACGGGGAAGTAGCCTTCCTTGAGACGCGGGCGGAAGCCGAGGTTATTCTCCGCGCGTCCCGAGTTCCAGCGGCCCTCGTCGGAATCGATGAAGTAGTAGCTGTGCTGGGTGGCGCTGTCGAAGCGGACATTGTCGAAAATGAAGAACTCGGCTTCGGCGCCGAAGAAGGCCTGGTCGGCAATGCCGGTGGAATTCAGATAGGCCTCCGCCTTCTTGGCGATGCCGCGCGGATCGCGAGCGTAAGGCTTGCGGGTCAGGGGTTCAACCGCGTCGCCGATGAGCACCAGGGTCGGAACATCGCGGAAGGCATCCATGAAGGCGGTGTTCGGATCGGGAACGAGCAGCATGTCGGATTCGTGGATGTGAGCCCAGCCACGAATGGAGCTGGCGTCGAAGCCAAAGCCGTCCTTGAAAGAGTCTTCCGAAAGTTCCGAGATGGGGAAGGTGGCGTGCTGCCAGATACCCGGCAAATCAATGAAGCGCATGTCGAGGAACTTGGCGTTGTTCTTGGAGGCGAATTCGAGTACACCCTTGGCGTCCATTCAAACTCCTTCGCGTGGATTTTAGGGAACCCAAATATAAGCCCACCACAGTACCGAAATTCCATAGGAGGGTCAAATTCGGAAAACCGATACGCGGAATTGGGGAATCAACTAGGTCCAGAGCGCCAGCCGGAAGCCAAGGGGCGGATTTTCATCGCATTTGATGAGGGTGACCGCTGCGCTGAAGCGGCAAAAGACGAGAGCAGTGCGGAGATTTCCACAAGGGGACGCAGTGGAGCACGAAGGCTAGTCGTAATACTCGTGGCCGAGATGGGTGATGAGTTCTTCGCCCACCATCCAGCGAAGCGTGTTCTTGAGCTTCATGAGCTGGATGAAGAGATCGTGCTCGGGATACAGCTCGGGCGCGCACATGGGCGATTTGAAATAGAAGCTGAGCCACTCCTGAATGCCGCGCATCCCGGCGCGCTGGGCGAGGTCGAGGAACAATACCAGATCGAGGACGATGGGCGCCGCCAGGATCGAATCGCGGCAAAGGAAGTCCACCTTGATCTGCATGGGATAACCGAGCCAGCCGAAGATGTCGATATTGTCCCAACCCTCTTTATTGTCGCCGCGTGGCGGGTAGTAATTGATGCGGACTTTGTGGTGAATCTTGCCGTAAAGCTTGGGATAGAGGTGCGGCTGGAGGATGAACTCGAGAGCGCCGAGCTTCGACTCCTCCTTGGTCTTGAATGAGCCGGGATCCTCGAGAACTTCGCCGTCGCGATTGCCGAGGATGTTGGTGGAGAACCAGCCGTTCAGGCCGAGCATGCGGGCCTTGAAGCCGGGCGCCAGGATGGTCTTCAAGAGGGTCTGGCCGGTTTTGTAGTCCTTGCCGGCGATGGGCACGTTGTGCTCGATGGCGAGGCTTTGGAGCGCAGGGATATCCACGGTGAGGTTCGGGGCGCCGTTGGCGAAGGGCACGCCGCTCATGATGGACGCCCAGGCGTAAAGCATCGAGGGAGCAATCGCGGGATGGTTGGACTTCATGGCCTCGACGAATTTCTCGGGCGTGGAGTGAACCTCGTCGGGGCGAAGGAAAACTTCGGTTGAGCCGCACCAGACGGTGACGAGGCGAGAAAGCTTGTTCTTCTTCTTGAAGGTTTGCATGTCTTCCTGAAGCTGGAGAGCGAGATCGTACTTGGTCTTGCCCTTCTTGACGTGCTTGCCGTGGAGATTGCGGACGAAGTTCTGGTCGAAGGCGGCGGTCATCGGGCGAATCTTGGAGAGGAAGCCTTTCACGAGCTCGAGATGGCGCGAATCGAGGACGCCGGCCTTGGAGGCAGCTTCGAAAGCGCTATCGGGGAAAATGTCCCAGCCGCCAAAGACGATGTTCTTGAGGCTTTCGAGGGAAACAAGATCGCGGATCAGCGGCGAACGGCCCTCAGTGCGCTTACCAAGGCGGACGGTGCCCATCTGGGTGAGCGAGCCAACGGGATGCGCCTTGCCGGTGCGGACGAGCTCGACACCGGCCATGAACGTGGTGCTCACGGCGCCCATGCCGGGGGTGAGAACTCCCAGCTTGCCTTTGGGCGGGGCAATCTTCGTCGGCTTTTGCATGAAAGGCTCCCTCGATCTTCAGCGGATTTGTTGAGAGGGGCGCGCACCCAGGGGGAAGGGCGCCCGGACAAAACTCAGTATGATGCGGCAAGGGCTCGGGATTTGCAACGCGGAAGAGCAGAAAACCGGTAATTGGACAGGAGTCCAAACCTAACGGGCGGCGTGCTTTTTATGACTGGCGGCGGGCTTGGCGCGGAGGGCGGCCCTTCGCCCACTCGACGTGGGCTCAGGGTAAACGAGGCGCGGCAAGTTTGCGGCGATAACCGGGTTTCTGCCGGAGGGCGGCGAGGAACTCGGCGCAGGGCAGGGTATTGAGCACGTCGGCGGCTTCGAGCCAGCCGCGGCGCGCGGTCTGCACGCCGTACTTGATGAATTCGAGGTTCTTGGCGACGTGGGAGTCGGTGGAGATGACGATTTTGACGCCGCGCTCCTTGGCCATGCGGAGATGAACGTCCTTCAGATCGAGGCGATCGGGATAGGAATTGCACTCCATGGCCACGCCCTGGCGGGCGGCGGTGTCGAGGATCTTCTCCATGTCGTACTCGAAGGGATCGCGGCGGAGGAGGAGCCGGCCGGTGGGATGGGCGATGAT
>Ga0116116_1002367_pt1 | contig 11893 bp, 10 predicted proteins | sample June2015DPH_10_1_FD_89722 | JGI IMG/M metagenome (GOLD analysis project Ga0116116, IMG submission 89722) | Peatland microbial communities from SPRUCE experiment site at the Marcell Experimental Forest, Minnesota, USA - June2015DPH_10_150 | ecosystem: Environmental > Terrestrial > Soil > Wetlands... | reverse complement strand
GAGCTCAAGGACGCGGAGATCGCGCGCCGACTTGGCGCCAGCCGCCAGAGCGTTCTGCGCTGGCGGCGCGACTGGACCCGCGGGGGGAGAAAGGCGCTCCGGGCCGCCGGGCGCGCGGGACGGAAACCGAAGCTCGCGCGGGAGCGGCTCCAGGCGGTGGAGGTCGCCCTCCGGCAGGGGCCTCTGGCCTTTGGGTTTCGCACGGACCTGTGGACCCTCCCGCGCTTGGCCGCGGTCATCGCCCGCCAGACGGGCGTCCGGTACCACCCGGGGCATGTCTGGCGCCTCATGCAGCAGCTGGACTGGAGCCTGCAACGCCCGGCGACCCGCGCTCGGGAGCGGGATGAGGCGGCCATCCGCCGCTGGGTCGCCACCCGGTGGCCGGCGTTAAAAAAAACGCCCGACGCCACCGGGCCTGGCTCGTCTTCGAGGACGAGAGTGGCGTCTCGGAGCGGCCGGCCGTCCGCCGGACCTGGGCGCCCCGGGGCCACACGCCGGTCCTGACCCACGCGTTCAACTGGAAGCACCTCTCGGTGGCCACCGCCCTGGCCTTCCGGTGGGACGGCCGGCGGAGCCGTCTGTATTTCCAGACCCGGCCGGGGAGCTACTCCGGTGTGAGCCTCCTCCCCGTCATGCGGGCGCTCCGCCGCCACTTCCGCGGCGCGCCCGTCATCCTCATCTGGGACCGTCTCCCCGCTCACCGAAGCCGGGCGCTGGGCGCCTACCTGCTCCAGCAGCGGCCCTGGCTCAGCCTCGAGTGGCTGCCGGGTTACGCGCCAGAGCTCAACCCTGTCGAGTACGTCTGGGGTAACCTCAAGGGGCAGGAACTGGCCAATCTGTGTGCTGCCGATCTGGGCGAAACCGGCCGGGCTGTGCGCACCGGAAGAGCCCGCATCCGCCGCCAGCCCCAGCTCCCCTTCGCCTTTCTGAAGCATGCCGGCCTTTCTTTTTGACCGGATTGTCACTGTATTATGCGAGACTCAGTAAGCTCCTCACTCCATTCCCCTCTTGGGCAACGGGACCGCCATGTTGCCGAACCGATTACTCCCCGCCGTGACGGGCAGGAGCTCCCCAGGCCGGCCCTTGGATGAACGCGCCCCCGTCCACCCGGAGGACCGCGCCGGAGATGTAGGCCGCCTGGTCCGAGGCGAGAAAGGCGGTGGCCCGCCCGATGTCCTTGGGGGTGCCTAGCCGGCCAAGGGGCAGCTTGGCACCCTCGCGATACAAGATCTCGTCGGTGTACCACGTCCGCTCGCCCGGCGTATCGGTCCAGCCGGGTTCGATGAGGTTCACGCGGATCCCATACCACATCAGCTCGTTGGCCGCCGAAAGCGCGAGCTGCTGCCCGCCGGCCTTGGAGACGTTGTAATCGATTGCCCCTTTGAATGGCAGGTGGGCATGGGGCGATGAGATATAGATCAGCACGCCTTTCGCGCCCCGCGCCACCATCTGTCGGGCGACCACTTGGAATGCGTGGAACGTGCCCAAGAGTGACACATCGAGGGTCCGGCGGAGGTCCGCCTCGCGGGTCTCCAGAAGCGTTTGCCGGACGCTGGTGACCGCATTCGCGACGAGGATGTCCACGGGGCCGAGCGACTTCGTGCATTCCTCCACCATCCGCTCGACGGCCGTCCGGTCGCTCACGTCGGCTTGGACTGGGAATGCTTGGCGACCTAGGGCTTGAATCCCGGCGACCACTTCTGCCACCGCGGGACCGGGAGCCCGATGGTTTACGCACACGTCCGCACCAGCCCTGGCCAGCTCGAGGGCCACTCCCCGACCGATGCCGCGCGCCGCGCCGGTCACTAGGGCCACTTTTCCAGATAACATTCCGCAGACCTCCTCAACGTCCAGGGAAGTAAATGAAGAGCTCGCCCCGAGCCATGTAGTGGCACGACTGCTCCGGGTGAAAACGCGCCAGGTACTCGAACAGATGCCCGGGGTTTTCAGAGTTGCCGGCAAAGAGGTCCCAGTGAGTTGGGATCAGAAGCTGCACCCCAGAGGCCGCGGCCAACTCCGCCGCTTCGCGCACGTCAAGATTGCCGATGATGTCGCGGCCCGTCCGGAAGTAGTCCCGACCATTGATGGGCGCCAGCAAGACGTCCACCCGGTGCTCCTGCAGCCGCTCGACCAAACCGTCGTACATGACCGTGTCGCCGGTATGGCACACCGTGATCCCGCCCATCCGGACGATGTAGCCCTGCCACCGGTCGCCCTGAGGAGTGACCTCTAGCCGATCGTGTGCTGCAGGAATCGGCACGATTTGCACGCTCTTCACCGTCAGGGGCTCGTCGGCCCGTGTCCCTACCACCCGAGCAAGCGGGAGGAGATCCTGAACCAGCGGAAGGCATGGCTCTGGCACAACGAAGGTCGCCTCGGTGGAGGCGGCTGCGAGAGGGCTCAGCGTCCACGGGTCAAGGTGGTCAAAATGCTCATGCGTGCAGCAGACAATATCCAGGGCCGTGAGGTCCGCCGAGCGAGCTGGGGGCGGGTACGTCCGAGTAGTGCCTCCGGGGTAATCCGACAGGTACAGATCAATTGCGACGGTGCGACCGGCGCCTTTGAGCACGAACCCGTCCTGCCCGAGCCACCAGATCGCCACGGCGCCCAGAGGAACCCTCAGGCTCCGGATCTCTGCCCCGAGGTCGCGCACTCTCCGCCTCCCTTCATAGCACGAGGATGTCGGGCCGCCGGAGCCCGGTTCCCCCCACCTCGACCTCGATGGTCGGAAAGTTGCCGGTCGAGGTGAGGACCTCCGGGCCGTTGGGACCCACGAGCACCGTGTCCTCCGATTTCGCGCCCGCCACGGACGGGTTCCAGGCGAACGCCTGGCCAGCCGCAACACTCTCGACCGACTCAGCCGTCGCGAAATACTCGCGCCCCCGGTAGCCGGTGAGGCCCCCCTGGTGATGCCGCCGCCACTCGTCGGGGAATCCCGCATCCGCATACGCCCGCACGGCGCGCGCGAAGATGTCGCGAACGAGAGTGCCCGGCCGGGTCCCTGCGATCATGGCGGCATCAATTGTCGCGACCGCCCGGTGTCGCCGCCGGAGCTCGGCGTCCGGCGGACCGACGTGGACTAGACGGGTTGCCGCAGCAATCAGGCCGTGCCGGCGGGCGCACAGCACGAGCATCGCGTACCGCTCGACCCGCTCCTCCGTGGGCAGCGCATGGCGCCGGGTATGGACGCGTTCATCGCTCGCCACCAGAATCAACACTGGGTCAAGGCCACGTTCGTATGTGGTCGCCGAAACGAGGCCGGCGATCCGGAATTCGCTCTGCCCGGGGCGAACTGCCTGGCAGACCTCCTCCAGCGCGAGGGCGGCAAGCCGACAGCTCTCGCGGTAGCGCGCCTGCTCTTCGGCGCAGAGCGTCCAGCGCAGGGGCGCAATCGTTGCGGCGACCACGGGATCCAGATCGCTCGCGGGCGCGGCCACGCCGCAGATGTCTTGTACCATGGAGAGGAGCGTTCGCCGCTCGTCCCAGCCGACCTGCCGGGCCGATACGGGGAGGCCCGGCAGCTCTTCCTCCTGGAGCCGGCGCAGCTCGATGTTGTTCGTCAGGAGTAGGACCTCCCCTGGCGTGAGGAGGAGACCCGCACACGCCTCCTCGCTCGCCAACAGGATGTGCCCGCGCCCGCCTGTCAGCCAGGAAAAATTCGCCTGGGAGGCGAGCAGGAGATGCGGGAACCCTCGCTCGTCCATGAGTCGGCGCAGCCGCCGCTCCTTCGCCCGGAACTCCTCCTGACCCACGCGAGACTTCCCTTGAGTCATAGGCCCTTCATCCTTCGAATCCTCGCTGCTACTCTTGACCTATAGCTCATTTTCACACCGAGATCTGTTCCACTCCCCCCTCCCTCCCCCCCATGCTTTGAGGGCCCCTGGGTTAGGCCAGCCACGAGATGTCTGTGCCCTTCTTCACCCCCATCGCCCCACATGCAATCTCCGCCAATCCCCTCGACAGATCTGACAGGTCGGTCCCCGCCGCGGTCTTCAGCGCACGCGAAGCCCTTGCGCCCCGAGGAGCGCGCGGAGATGCTGGACGTCGATTTCACGCACGCCGACCTTTCCCTGGCAGGCCCGTGCGGCAGCCGCTCCCGCCGCCTGCCCGGTCCCCATGCACGTCGGCTGGTCTCGCGTGAACCCGTCCGCCTCGTGGGTGGCAGAAATGCACCGACCAGTGAGGAGGACATCTTCTACTCCTCGGGGAATCAGGCACGCGTAGGGGACCTGATAGGTGTAGAGCGTCCAGAGTATGCCTCGTTCCTGGACGTCCGTCTCCGATCCTTCTCCCGCGTCGGGGGTATGGACGGGCTGCCCGGCGGCCTTCTTGCCCTGGGCGATGAGGATGGTGTCCGAGAATGATCGGTTGGTGGTGACGTCCTCCTCCGTCAGCAGATACTCTCCGAGAATGTGCCGGGTTTCCCGCACGCCGATACTCGACGCCGTGTCCATCACCACAACCGACTCCAAACCTGGGACTCGCCCGCGCATGAACCGCAGGAGATCTCGCTGGATCCGGCGGGACCGGACCTCCGCGTCGGTGAGGTCCTCCCCCTTCGTCCCGTCCCGCTCGTAAATCCGAATCGTGTTCACGAGGGCCATGCCCCGCTTCGGATCGAAGTTCTCCAAGCGCAGATAATGAATGTTCGGATCGATCTCCCGTCGTTCCCGCGCGGCCCCCACCAGACCGAAGAATCCCGAAAACCGATACAGGCCCCGCTCCGCGTCCACGATGTGGGTGTCCGGATCGGGGGCGAACTCGGCCGGGTGCTCCCGGACGTAGTGAAGCAGCCGGCCCGAATCGATGTTGCCGATCCGGAAGAGGAGGGTAAGCGGCCGCATCTTCCCATCCCGGGAGCGGCCCTTAATGTACCCCGCCCCCGCGGAGACGGCGAGGTCCCCGTCTCCGGTCGCGTCGATCAGGACGCGACCAAGCAGCGCCTCACGGCCGGACTTGCTCTCGATCGCGACCCCAAGCGTCCGCCCGCCCGCCACAATCGCCCGGACGGCCCAAGTGTACAGGCGAACCGCCACGCCGGCTTCCCGCAGCAGGTCCAGCGACAGGGCTTCAAGGGCGGTCGGATCGAAGGGGAACACGGCGCCTCCGGGGATGCCCGCTCCCTCGGCTACGAGTCGCTCCGCCACTTCTTTGGAGAACCCGGACAGGGAATCGTAAGGCGCCCAGAAGGCGCACATCCGGCCCGAGGTGGCTGATCCCCCGATGACGTTGGCCCGCTCGATCAGCACGGTCCGGGCTCCGTTGCGAGCGGCGCTCACCGCCGCGGCCAGGCCGGCTACCCCCCCACCGACCACCAGGACGTCCGCGTCCCCGACAATCGGGAGATCCCGTGCCGGTTCCGCAACCATGCCTCGCTTGGCATCCACCACCCAGTCCCGACTCATCCCACTGCCTCCCAGACCCTCCATTAGCCTGGAAAATTCATGAAGACGCGAAACAGGACTAACTGCATTGTCGTAACTCTCTGTGAGCACACGCAGTTACACTCACAGAGGAGGGCCGCGGGTGACCAAACAGGCTGTTGTCCAACCGCTGCTGTTCCCCACCCTCTTCGCCAAGCCCCTGGTCGCAACCTTCGACACCCCCCATCAGAGCTCCGACGGCGGGGCCATTCTCCTCAAGGCGATCGACGACGAGCTCGGACTTACGAGTCGCCTCGCGGCCTGCCTCCCCGAGTGGCGCCAAGCGGGGAAGGTGGAGCACGACCTCCCCACGCTCGTCCGCCAACGCTGCTTCGGCCTGGCCTGCGGCTACGCCGATGCGAACGACGCCGCGCTGCTCCGGGACGACCCGATCCACAAGCTCCTCCTGGGGCGGGACCCGGTGGCGGGGGCCGCCCTCGCCTCGCAGCCCACGCTCTCCCGCTTCGAGAATGCGGTCGGGCCGCGGGACCTCTTCTGGCTCACCCATGCGCTCGCCGACGTGGTCATCGCCCACCACGCGGCACGACTCGGGGCGTGCAACGTCCGGCGCATCACGCTCGACTTCGACCCCACGGACGACCCGACTCACGGGCAGCAGGAGCTGAGCTTCTTCAACGGCCACTACGACACGTGGTGCTACCTGCCCCTCGTGGGGACACTCACCTTCAACGCCGAGCGGCCCCAGTACCTCGTGACGGCCATCCTCCGGCCGGGAAATGCCCACGCGACGGAGGGCGCGATCGGGGTCCTGCGCCGACTGTTCCACAAGCTCCGCGCCGCCTTCCCGCACGCCCGGCTGCGGGTCCGCTTGGACGGCGGTTTCGCCAGCCCGGCGATGTTCACCTTCCTCGAAGCGGAAGGCGTCGAGTACCTCGTGGCTATGGCCAGCAACCCCCGCTTGGAGAAACGGGCCCGGCGCTTGCTCGGCAAGGCGCGGATGCGCGCCCAGGCCACGGGCGAGAGCGCCCAGGTCTTCGGCGAGACCCGCTACGCGGCCAAGTCCTGGAGGCGAAAGCGCCGAGTCATCCTGAAGGCCGAGGTCGTCCGGCTCGCCGGGCGGGACCCCCGCGACAACCCCCGCTGCGTGGTCACCAACCTCCTCCAGTCCCCCCCGCGCGTCTACGAGATCTACCGGGAGCGCGGGGACGTCGAGAACCGACTGAAGGCACTCCACTCCGGCCTGGGCTTCGACCGCACGAGCTGCACCGCCTTCTGGGCCAATGCCTTCCGGGTCCTCCTCACCGCCGCGGCCTACGTCCTGCTCCAGGCGCTCCGGCAGCGGCTCGCCGCCACCCCGGCCGCGACCTTCCAGGTGAGCACGCTCCGGGACCGGCTGTTCAAGCTCGGGGCCCGCATCCAGGTCTCGGCGCGCCGCGTCGTTCTGCACCTCCCCAGCGCCTTCCCCCGGCTCGCCCTCTGGCAGGCCGTGGCGCTCGCGCTGGGGGCGCGGACCGGCTAGCTCCTGCCCTCTCCGTATTCCAAGCACTTGGTGCCGTCGCCCTCGCGGGATACGTGGCGCTCGCGCGGGCCGTGCGGAGCCTCCAGCGACGCCGGCGCGCCCTCGGGACCAGCATCGTGGCTCACTGTGCACCCGGATCGTCTTCACAACAGGCAATGCAGCTCCTAACATCGTCTCGGGCGCTGTCAGGTCCTCGTTCGTGAATAATCCAGGCTAGGCTTTGCCTGCCCCCGCCATCAGCCCAGCAATGAACCGCCGTTGCACGCAGAGGAAGAGGAGCAACACGGGAAGGAGCGCGAGAATGAGCGCGGCGCAAAGGCGCGGCCATTCGATGCCGTAGGCCGTGATGAAATTGTAGAGTCCGACTGACACGAGACGCTTCTGATCGCCCGTGACCAGGGTGAACGGAAGGAGAAAATCGCTCCAGACGAACATGAAGACCAGGATGGCGGCGGCCGCCATACCCGGTTGCGCGAGCGGCAGGGTGATCCGATAGAAGGCCCGGAGGGGCGTGCACCCATCCAGGAGGGCCGCCTCCTCCAACTCCGGCGGCACGGTTTCGAAGAAGCCTTTGAGCATCCACACGACGGCCGGCGTCTGCCAGGCGGCAAAGACCAGGATCAGCGCCGTGAACGTGTTGTGGAGGTGGACCTTCACCGAGACGAGGTACAGCGGGACCAGAATCGCGATTCCGGGGATCATGGTCGTTGCCAGAATAATGAATAGGAGCGCTTGTTTCCCATAGAAATCGTGCCGCGCCGCCGCGTAGCCCGCGTGAGCCGCGGCGACGAGCGTCAGCGCGATCGTCCCGAGCGCCACGAACCCGGTGTTCAGGCAGTAGCGCGGCATCCCGGACCTGAAGAGGACATCCGCGAAATTCTTCAGGCTCACGTGCTTCGGGATCCATGCGGGCGGGAACGCGACGGCCTCATCGTAGGGCTTGAGCGACGTGCTGAGCGCCCAGAGGATGGGCGCGAGCGCAAACGCGCCGAGGAGGATCGCACACACGCCAAAGCCCACGTGCTTCATGCGGCCTTCCCCCGTGCCAGCGCCACGCGATCCCGGTCTCCCCGGATGACCCGGATGTAGCAGATGCTGAACAGGAGATTCAGGGCAAAGATGATCATGGCTGAGGCGGACGCCGTGCCGATGTTCCAAAAGGAGAAGGCCTCCTGAAACACCCGGAGGCTGAGCACCTCGGTGGTACCTAGCGGCCCGCCCCCCGTCGAGACGAAGATCAGGGTCACCATGTTCAGGTACAGGAGCGACAGGGTGATGGTCGCGATGAGGAGTGCATGGGCGATAAGGGGGAGCTTGATCCAGGCATACCGTTGCCAGGGCGTGGCGCCATCCACATCCGCCGCCTCCAGCACCTCCGGCGGTATGGCCTGGAGAGCGGCCAGTGCGAGAATGGCCACGTACGGATAGGATTCCCAGACGTTCATGAGGATCAGGACCAGCATGGCGGTCGCCGAGTTCCCCAGCACGTCGAGGGGACCCCGGACGAACACCGAGAGCGCATACGGCAACGGCCCGAATTGTGGGTTGAGGAGCCAGGACCAGAGCATGGCCGTGATCGTCTGCGAAACCACCCAGGGCAAAATGAGAATGGCGCGAAGGATCCCCCGAAACCGGAAGCGCTGGTCCAAGAGCGCCGCCACGGCCAGCCCAAGCGGAATCACGATGGCCAGGGATCCCGCGGCATAGGTCAGGGAATTCCTGACATTCGTCCACGCCCGCGGATCCGTGAAGAAGGCCGCGTAATTCGTGAAGCCCACGAACCGCACGCGGCGCAGGTACTCCGTCTTGTACAGGCTCTCCGTGAAACCCACGAACCCGGGATAAAAGGAGACCCCGAAGACCAGGGCGATGCCTGGCGCCATGAATACCCACGGGAGAATTCGTCGTGTCCGCATGGAACTCTTCTTGCCGAGGAGTCCCCATTAGGGTCCAGCGGCGTAGAAGGGCTCCCCCCTCCGGCAGGAAGCCTGGCGCGCCGCGTCCCCCGGGCGCCCGAAGCACGCAGCCAGAGTCGTTACTTGCCGATTTCCGCGTTCCAGCGGGCGGCAACGTCATCCAGGGTCTTCTTGATCGGATCCCCCTTCACCACGATTTGCTGTGCGGCTTCCGCAAGCCACTCCTGAAGGACGGAGAATTTCTCGGGATAGCGCATGGTCCGTCCGTACTGTTCGATATACGTCTTCCACTGCACCAGGCTCTCCGCGTCCTTGGTCTTGAACCACGGGTCGGCGTAGACGCTCTTGCGGACGGGCAAGGTGCCGGCGATCTTGGCGTCGAGGAGCTGCGACTCGGGGCTCAAGTAGTGCCGGATGAACTTCCAGGCCGCCTCTTTCTGCTTTGAATTGGTCCCGATCGCGAGCATCTGACCCGTGGTGTACGCGGGCGACGGCTTGTCCACCGTGAAGGACGGCATGTAGGCGGTCTGGAGGTTCGCCCCGATCCCCTTGGCGGCCCGGACATTCTCCACCCGATGTGTCCCCTGCGGCATCATCGCGACCGTCCCCGCCTTGAACCCGTCCGTCAGCTCCTCTTCGCCGAGGCCGACCACGCTCTGCGGCATCGCCTTGTACGTGGTCACCAGATCCTTGATGAGCTGGAAAGCACGCACGCCCGCCTCGCTATTGAACGCCGCCTTTCCGTCCTCCGTAAGAAGCTGCCCTCCGGCTCCCCAGAGGGTCGGGATCAACCACTCCATGAAAAAGGTGGCTTGGCCTTTCCGGGAGAGGCCTAGCGCAAACCCGATCAGCCGATCGCTGGCCAGCTTGCCTCCGGCGCGTCCGACCTCGTCCCACGTTTTCGGCACGCGAAGGCCCGCATGGTCCAGGAGGTCCTTGCGATACCAGAGCATGCGCACCCGATGCTCGTGGAACATGGCGAGGAGATTGCCGTCAAAGGACATCGTGTCCCATGGGAGCAGGAAGTCCTGCTTCTCCTGGGCCGTTAGCTCCTTGGCGAATTCGTTCAGAGGGACGACCGAACGCGCCTTGACGTGCTGGGTGAACCAAGCGCTGAAGAGCTTCACGACATCGGGTCCACCCCCCGCGGCGGTCGCCGTGATCAGCATGGAATCGAGATTGAACAACGGGACGGGTTCCACCGTGACCTCGATGTCGGGGTTCTTGTTCATGAAGTCCTGTATGATTTTCCCCTGGGCGACTGAGCGGGGAGCCGCGTCGGACGGGTCCAGAAATGTCCAGAACGTGATCTTGGTCTTGGCCGCCGCTTCGGCAGGCTGCGGAACCCAGGCCAAGAGGCCGATCATGACGGCGACGACCAGTGCCGCTGTACGGGCCCATGCGTAGGACATGCCTGTTGTGACCTCATTAACTCCGAGATACCCTGAAGAGCAGATTGACCGCATTGCCTTCCCTCCTTGCACGTTAGGAAAAACCATTCTGCGCGAGAGAGACACCAGCCGCTCGACCTGTGGCTTGCTCTCGAGAACCACGGAGGCGTAAAGCGTTTTACAATCCAGGACAAAAGAACCGCTATGCAGGCCAGTACGATGTGCGTGGAAATCATCCCCGCTATTGGGGGACGCATTGTTGGGTTTCTGGCTGCATCCATTACACCGTAATCCGTTCTCATCCAGACCCATTCTTGACCGATTCCCAGCGCTCGGCTCAGCCCAGTAGCTCCCTATGCACTCTCCCGAATTATGAGAGCCGGTCTCAACACCTCTGGTATCGAACTCCTATCCTGCCTCCCTTCAATGCTCGTCAGCAGCTTCCGCACTGCTATGCGCCCGAGATCCATCAAGGGGTGCGACACCGTCGTCAAAGACGGGGGAAAGTACGCGGATTCTGGGATATTGTCGAATCCCGCAATGGCGAGGTCTTCCGGGACTCGGCGATGTACCTCGCGCGCAACCCGCAGGGCCCCCAACGCCATTTGGTCATTGGCAACGAAGAGTCCGTCAACGTCTGGCCGCCGCTCAAGCAGGCGGCGCAAGGCAACTTCACCACTCTCGGGTGACCAGTCACCTTCGACGGTCAGGCGTTCGGAGGCGGCCAGACCGGCGCTCTTAAGACCTTCCCGCCACCCCGCTTTCCGCTCTCGAGCTTCCCACCACTCCAGAGGACCGCTGATTAGGCCAATTTTGGTTCGGCCCTGCTCGACCAGATGCCGAACGGCCATGGCGGCACCTGCCCGATTGTCGATGGCAACGACGGTGAGATTCGGTCGAGGCGCCATGCTCAGGAACACGATCGGTGGCAAGCGCCTCAGCAACTCGCCCGTGATCCAGGAGTGGTTTTCCCCAATCTCCGGGACAGCCCAGATCACGCCGTCCACCCGTCGAGCCGTCAATCCGTTGAGCGCGGCAATGACGTTGGTGTCGTTCGAAGTATGGAGGAGATGGAGGAGGAGCGAGTACCCGAATTCGTCGGCTTGCCGTTCGATGCCCGCCAGGGTCCGGGATGGGCCAAAGTACTCCAGCCCGAAGGTCACGACGCCGATCGTATTGCTGCGCCGGTTCACCAGGCTGCGAGCCAGCATATTCGGGTTGTAGCCGAGCTTCTTGACCGCTGCTTGGACTCGCCGACGCGTAGTGTCCGATACCGGTCGTTTTCCGGTGAGTGCATTCGATACCGAGCTGGGCGAGGCCTTGGCGAGCTTCGCCACGTCCCGTATCGTCACTGTCGAATTCCCTGGAGTGCTCGAATTCCCCAAGATTAACTCGGTCTGGTTGAATCCAGCCGCTGAAAGCCCGCGTGGTAGACCGTTCTCTCCAACCTCGCGGGGAGTAAAACGTTTTACATCTAGGCTAAGGCAAAACGCTCTTTAGTCAAGCTATCTTCTTGGTCTCGATTGAATTGGTAGGGTGATCCGGACAAACAGGGAGTGCTCCTGGGTGACATCCTGCGCAAAAACATGCTGGATACCGCTCATCGTGATCACGCCGATCGGTCATCATGATCGGAGCGAAGCGACGCTGGGAGTCCGTCAGGCGTCGAGCTTCTCCTCCTTT
>Ga0116116_1002357_pt1 | contig 11958 bp, 4 predicted proteins | sample June2015DPH_10_1_FD_89722 | JGI IMG/M metagenome (GOLD analysis project Ga0116116, IMG submission 89722) | Peatland microbial communities from SPRUCE experiment site at the Marcell Experimental Forest, Minnesota, USA - June2015DPH_10_150 | ecosystem: Environmental > Terrestrial > Soil > Wetlands... | reverse complement strand
CGATGACGTTCACCCAGGGTGCAGGCGTGTGGGTGTTGGGGCCGAGATAGATCGCGTATTCACGCCCATCCGGGGTAAAACCGCCCAGGCTGTTGAAGTAGGGCAGCTCCATGAAGGGCAGCGAAGCCGAAGGCTCCCGGGGAGCACGTTTCTTGGCCATGGGTTCCGACAGCTCGGGAACCTCCACAGGCACGCCCTGGAGTAAAGTGCCGCGGGCCGCCACCAGCACCACACTCGCCGCGGCCATGAGTAGCGTCAGGTCTTCCTCCGGGATTTGATCCGCCCTGCGCAAGAAAATTCCACCGGGCTGATCCTTCCCCGTATACGCCGAATGCGCCTGGATCAGGCCATCGAGTCGTTCACGCAACGGCTGCTCATAGCCGCCCGCCTCCTCGTTAAATATCACCAGGTCTGCCGTCAACCCGTGCATTCGCCAATAGGTATGGGCCTGGAGCATCTGACGGACCAGGCTGATATCCTGCGCCTCGCCAATGGTGATCAGGGCAATCGGCAGGTCGCCCGAGATTCCATAGGGCCATAAGCCGGCTTGGCCCTTGCGGTTCTCTTCGATGCGTTCGGCGGGAGGGCGCAAGAGCGGGTTGGGAAACAGCAGGTGGCTGGCTAGCTGCTGGAAGCGGCGAGCTTCGTCGGGCTGGATGCGAAGCAATCGCAGCTCAAGCTGGGCAGAAGCCGAGGCGAAATCCATCGCCCGATCGATTGCATGGGGATCGCTGTACTTCCCCATCAGCCTCAAGACCTGCTGGCGTGTTTCGCCGGCGGCGAAAACCAAGGAAACCTGGACACGTTGGCCTGGACCGAGAGTCAGGCTCTGACGCAGGCTGAGGATCGGGTCCAGGACAAAACCCTGGCTGTTGCCAAGCTTCTGAAGGACCCCCATTGGATTCGCGAGCGTCCGTCCTCGGCCGATGAATCGGCGCCGGTCGGTCTCGAACTGCAACGCTTCGTCCTCGGCGTGTTCAAGCGTAAGGCGATGCGCAACGTAAATGGGTGGGTCGTCTTCCGCGCGAGGTCGGCGGTACGCGAGGAGCGCTTGATGTTTAGGCACCGCCTCGGTTTGGATGAACAGCTTATTGAAGGCCGGATGCTGCCGGTCTGCGTTGTGCGGCGCCAGCGAGAGTTCAACGTAGCTCGTGAGATTGAAACGACGGGTGCGAAGGGACCGATTGATCAGGGTGACCCGGCGAATCTCAACGTCATCTTCTGGCGAGACGACGACCTCCGTTTCGGTTTGAATGCCGTTATCAGCGCGCCGAAACACGGCACGGTCGAGAGCGAAGTGGGCGGAGTACGCCTCAACCTTCCCGCCGACTGGGTGATACGTGTTGGACCACAATCGATCCGAGTCAGACTCATGGATGTAGCAGAAGGTTCCCCACGGATCCTGAGTCCGATCCGACCTCCAGCGTGTGATCTCAAAGTTGCCCCACCGACTATATCCCCCGCCTGCGTTCGTGATCATCAAGCCATAGCGACCATTGCAAAGGAGTTGGGTTTTGGGCGTGCTCGTATGGGGGGTGTCGAATTTGCTCACCGATGGGGCTACTTCGCCGACGCTCTCCGGCAAAGACATTCTCTCCCGCGTGGAGATGTGGTGCAGAGGAGACAGGATCGGGATGCGTTCATAGAGCAGGGGCTCAACGGCACGCACGCGTGCGTCGGCATGGAAATGGCGCTGGATGGGATTGCCATGGAGGAAGTTGGTCAGTGACAGGAAACCCATGCCTTGATGATGCGTCAGGTAGGCTTGTACGATCACCCCACGCTCGCCCTCACGACTCGTCTGACGTCTGAAGTCCATCGCTTCGTAGTAGCCGTAATCGTTCAACAGCCCCAGGCTAGCCAGTCGTTTCAGATTCTGCACGGTCTCTCTCGGCGCAACGTTCAGCGCCAGAAGGGTGGCATAGGGCGCGACGACGACCTCTTCCTCTAAGCCGCGCTTCAATCCGAGCTCCGGTACGCCAAAGGCCTTGTATTGATAGGTCTTGTTGAGGTCCAGATCTCCAAAGGCAGACTCCGAGATCCCCCACGGCACACGACGCTGGCGGCCGTAGGCAATGTGGATCGCCACCGCTTCCCTCGCCGCTTTATCCAGGAGCGAGTTCTCCTGGGAGCGTTGGAAAATCAGCGGCATCAGATATTCGAACAGGGTCCCGGCCCAGCTGAGCAGCACTCGGCGCCGACCGATTGCACTGTAGGGTCGACTCATGGAGAACCAATGCTCAACCGGGATATCGCCCCGAGCGATGGCGACGAAACTCCCAAGCCGCGCCTCACTCGCTAAGAGATCGTAGTAGGAGCTATCCAAGCGGCCTTCGGAAACGTTGTAGCCGATTGAGAACAACCGTCGTTCGGGGTCATATAAGAAGCGCATATTGATCGATTCGGATAACCCGCGTCCGTCCTGGATGAGCCGCTCGCCCAAACCCAAGATTTCACCGGCCAGCCATCGCGACCTGGCGAAGGCCTCCAGAAGGCGGTCAAGCCATTCGAAGAGGGGGCGGGCGGCTGGTGTAGCCTGCTCGCGGATCGATTGGAGGATCGGAATACAGCCGATGTGCCCGTGGGCGAGATCGAGAAGCGAAGGCGCGTGATCCAGATCGTGGCGGATGGCGAGCAGGGCCTCCAGACCCAGAGGGGTGATCTCCTCCTCCTTTTTTTCATCGAGGATTTCGATCCAGGTGAGATAGCGATCCCCAATCCTTAGCCAGGCCGATACCTGCTCCTCCATCTGCCTGGCCCAATAAGCCGCTCCCGTTTCAACGTCGGCGGACTCACGAGCCGCATCGGATAGAGCCCTTACGCTACTCTCCGCCCGCCGCAGCAGGCGAAGAACGTCGGCGATGCGAGCCGGCGGGGCTTCCCACGCGCGCATCAGTTCGTCGAGGGCGTGGGCATCCAGATCCGAAATGCCTTTCTGTTCGACGACCTGTTTCAGGATTTCCCCGGTATCCCGCAGGCCTTCAAAGGCTGTCCCCTCCAAGACGGGTCTCTGAATCAGCTTGTCCAGGCCATGCTCCAGTGACCATAGGGCACCCAGCAGGTTTCCGCTGTCTACGGAGGACACGTAGCGAGGCTCGAGAGGGGTCAGGGTTTGAACGTCGTACCAATTCAGCAGATGACCTTCATAGCGCTCCAGTTTGCCGATCGTCTCCATGGTATGTGTCAGCTTTTCGACGACCTGATCCACCGTCATATACCCAAAATCATGTGCGGATAGTGCGCTGAGCATCCAGAGACCGATGTTGGTTGGACTGGTACGCATGGCCAGTCGGTTCTGAGGGGAGACCTGGTAGTTGTCGGGTGGAAGCCAAGACGTATCATCGCTGACAAAGTCCGAGAAATAGCGCCAGGTTCGTCGTGCAACCTCCCTCAGGAACCGCAGATCCCTTTCAGGCAGCAGGAATTGCTTTTGCCTCGCCTGCGGTCGAAGGTTCAAGAGCCAGCCGATCAGAGGGGATAGGAACCACAAGACGAGCCAGGGGCTGGCCATCGAAAGGCTGGATGGCATCCAGCGCTGCACCGCCCAACCCATGATCCCACTGAATAGGCTCGCCAGGCCCAAAGAAGCTACAAACAATGGCTGCCGACGCGGGGCACCCCTATGAGTCACCTGGGCCGAAGTCCATTCGAGCAACCCACGGTGAGAGATGAGGCGGCGATACCAGACCCGCAGAATGGCATCCAGAGCCAGCCCGGCCTGGTGCACAAGCAGCGCCGCATCAGCAACCGTCCGCAGCAGGTCGTGCGCCACCTTCGAGAAGGAGAAGCTCTTCAGCCCCTGGCGAGTGGTCGCCATGGTGAAGGGCTGCGCGAAAGGGTGGAAGAGCAGCTGCATGGCGATCACAAGCGTAGAGATCCACCCGATCTGAGGAGAAGTCAGCCAGGAGGCTATGAGCAAGCCCAGGCTGGTCGTGGGTATCAGGCTCCGGCGCAAGTTGTCGAAAACCTTCCAACGGTCGAACCAGGAGAGCGGGTTTGGCACCCGCTGTCCTCCAGGCTGGGGAACCCACGGCAAAATCCAATCCGCAATTTGCCAATCACCGCGAATCCAACGATGTTGCCGGCGGGTGTAGCTCAGGTAACCCTGCGGGAACTCATCATAGAGCTCAATATCACTGGCCAGGCCCACTCGGACATGAGCGCCTTCAATCAAGTCATGGCTCAGCAACCACTCTTCAGGAAACCTCCCAGACAGCACTCGACTGAAGGCGCGCACATCATAGATACCCTTGCCATGGTAGGAGCCTTCACCGGCGAGATCCTGATTGACATCGGAAACGGCCTTGGTGTATGGGTCAATTCCGACCGCGTCTGCGAAGAGCCGGCTGAAAAGCGAACCACTCGTGCTCGGAAGCGTTGGGCTCACGCGCGGTTGGATGATGGTGTAAGAGCCGGCCAGGATCCTGCCTGCGGCATCGAAGCGCGGCTGGTTGAGAGGGTGTGCCAGGGTCTCGATCATCCTGCGGGCAGTGCCAAGAGGCAGCTGTGTGTCGCTGTCCAACGTGATGACGAACCTCACATTGGACAGATGATCCGGGTTGCCGACGTATACCAAACGATCGGCATCTTCAGGTCGCGTTCCATCGATCAGACGATTGAGTTCTTCTATCTTCCCGCGTTTGCGTTCCCAACCGATGAATTTCTGCTCGGATGCACTCCAGGTGCGGTCCCGATGGAAAAGGAAGAAACGCTCACCACCATACCGATGGTTGAGAGCTTCGAGGCTCTCGGTCGCAGTCTGGAGCAGTCTTTCGTCGTCCTCGCGATGCGCCTGATCCGAATCGGTGTAGTCCGTGAAGAGGCTGAAGAGCAGATTGCCTTCTTTGTTGGCCAGGTACCGGATTTCCAACTTCTCCACCTCTGCCCGGATCGTCTCCGCATTCCCCAGAAACACGGGCACAACGACCAACGTTCGAAATGCGTCAGGAATGCCCGAAACCTTAAAATCCATCTTTGGAAGGGCTCGGGGTGGAAGTAGCCGCATGACGAGGTAATTCAAAACCTCGAGTGCGAGTTGGCTGACGGGGATCAGCAAAAGGAGCGCGATCACAAGCCGGATCCCGGGCGTCTGTCCGCGCAGACCAGGCAGGACGATCAGGGAGATGAATACAGCGGAGAAGAAGCTGAGCCCAAGAAAGTACACTGCAGAATGATGGCGGTATACCCACTGCAGGACGCGGAAACGTGGCGCCTCATGGCAGGGTATGAGCCGCGCAAGCTCGCGCCTTCCTTCACCCATCAGATAGGTCCCGACGTGGATCCGCCGGTCATCTCCCGTCGCTTCACGTGTGGCTTGCGTAGCTAACTCGATGGCGCGTCGTGCAACCTGGTCTTCCGGCTGACCGGACCGACGCGCGAGCTCTTCAATCGCACGGCGATACCGATCGCGCGTGTCGAAATCCATCTTGGAATAAACGCCGGATGGATCGAATCGAAGCAACCCCTCCACGCGGCTGAGTTGCTCGAAGATCCGTCTCCAATCCAACAGGGCGAGCTGTCGCAAGCTGGTAAACGCATTCCCGATCGATATCTGATCCTTCGTCTGGCGGTTTTGCTCACGCAGGTTGAGCTCGCTCAGGGACTTGCGGTAAATGCGCTCCAGCCAGCTCTGGACCGGCACTAACGCGGCGTCTTCGTCGTAGAGATGATCGACCAGTTGAGTAGCGAAATAGGGGCTCGGGCCGGGTTGGGTTGCAGCAAGTTCTGCCAGGATAGAGAAGAGCTGTTTGGGATCTCGCCGGTTGGCCGTAATGAGCCTGTTCGCCCAGAAGTCGGCGATCTCATGTTCCCGTAGCTCGGTCAGAGCGCTGGCGGCGAGATCCTGGATGCTCTCAATCAAAGCGATGCGCAGCATCTGGGGGACAGCCCAGAGTTCGCCGATCGTCAGCGTGCGCACGGATTGATAGGCCTCAATAAATGCAAGGATGTTCTCCCGGTCTACGCGCAATTCCGCAGAGGAGACGAGTGCTTTCGCCAGACCGTAGATGCGCGGCAGGCCCCGGTAGGGCTCGTTGGCGAGTGCCGGCAGCTCCTGGTAAAAACGCCGAGGAAGGTTCAGCCGAACGTCGCGGGCGTTGCTCTCGATGACGAACTCATTATCGAGGATCCACTCGGCGGTCGGAGGCGCACCCTGTTCCAGTCGACTCGCTTCGGAGAGATCCAAGCATACCTGATGAATCCATTGATGGGCGTTTTCGACCCGCCTCAGCAGCTCAGCGTTTCGTCGCGGCCTTGGGTCCACTTCGTGGTCCATGGCCAGGCGCTGGGCATGCTCCTGGATCTGCGCCGGAGAGAGCGGCACCCCAGGGCTTCGCACATCTCCAATTGGATTCTCGCGCTTCGGATGCAGGACGAAAACTGCGGGCGGGATGTCGCCGCTTTCTCGAAGCACCGCCACTGGGAACCGCAGTGTTTCAATCGGCCCCTGGAGGATCAGGACGGTCTCCTCGGACACCAACCAACGTGCGTAATCCTCAAGCAGCCTTCGTTCGACACCGTACTTCGATCGTCGTATCCATACTCCACCCAAGAGGGCTCCGATCAATCCACCTGCAAAGATCGAAACCAGGGTAACGAGGCTTCCGCTCAGAATCGGCACCGGCCAGTGGAGGACCAGGGACGCAACGCCGGCGAGGCCCCCGAAAAGAATGGCAGTCAAGGTCACCCCGAGAGCACGGCGCCAAAGGAAGGGGTCCGATATGTGTACATCTCCGTCCGCGGTCTTGTGCACCAATGCGGCACGGCGGAAGCCCCTTCTCTGCAGCTCCCGTAGAGATCTACGAGCTTCATCTCGTTCTGCGAAGTAGCCTATGAGAGTGCCTGCTTCCATATTTTCGTCCTTGTATCACCCCTGGGTCTAAGTTCCTATCAGGCTGCTGAAAAACGCCCATCTGCGGCGTTGCCCTTATCCTTCGTCATTGCGGCGTACGTCCAAGTACGCCTCATTTCTCAGATGAGTTTATCCTGAGCTTGTCGAAGGAGGCGCCCCCGCAAACGGGATTTCGCAAAGCTCAACTTGCGTCTGGGCATTTTTGATCAGCCTTAAAAAATTGACTTTTTCCGCAAACTGCTAGTGTGGTGAGTCAGAAGTTCGTTTCCTTAAAAAGTCATTCCTGCGGAAGCAGGAATCCAGTATTTCCTTTCTGGATTCCCACTTTCGTGGTAATGACACCCTAAAAAATATGTATACGAATTAATGATTCAGGACACTAGGCATCGCGACGAATTTCACTGGGTGGGAATCTGGGACACAGCCGCCACCAGTATATCGTCTTGTGGCGTCGCTGGCCTAAGAGGCGAATCCCCTTCCTCGCGCGACCCTGTGCCGTCCTCCAGGCGGCCATCACCAGCACACACAATCCTATCCGTGAATCACAGCTCTGACCTACAACGCACCCCAAGCAGGGGCAGGAAAGCTACCAGACTCCGAGGCCGGCAGCGGCGCGGTGCGAACGGACACAGGCAATTGCCGACAAGGCAGCCAGGAACAGCTTCATCGTCCTGATGCTGGCTGTCGCATCGATCGCCGTCTACTTCGGATCGATCGCGAGAACCGACGTCCCAATTGCTCTTGTGTGTCTTCTAGCCCCTCTTGGCATGGTCGTGCACTTCGCCGCAGACATCTGGTTCCGTCGGATGTAGTTGCCCAAAGGCGAACGGTCGGCAGTGACGATGAGATAAAGAGATTTATTGCAGAGCTTCCCAGGCATGCTGTGGATCTTGTGATCGAGACTCCAAACATACTTACCTTCATTGAAGCAAAATACTTATCCGATATTGATTGCCATACCACTTATGACCCCGATCGTGGGGATAACGATATATATGTAACCATTGCCAATGTAAGCTCGCCCCTATCGGCCACAGTAGTGAGAAGGAGCACATCCCTATTTTTAAATTGCTGAGGGTTAAAAATGAAGTTATTCTCTCTTATCGAGGAGATCTCTATTTTTTGAAGCACTCGATACAGAATAGTTTTTTGTCACCTGGTGGAGGAACCTGGACGACTACTTCCTTTCCGCAACCCGCACAAACAATTTATAGGATTTAGGGCGGCTTGGACGGCTGGGCTTTGGACCATGCTTTCTCCCATGCCTTCTCCGCTGTACCATTTTAACCTCTTTCCACTGTCCGGTTCAGAGATTGGGAAACAACTGGATCAATAACGGCTTCTACCACCATAACCCGTCCCCTCTCGATGACCACCTTGCCCACCGAACCTTCCCTGGTCGGTGCGAGGGCGTGCTTCATTCACACTCATCTGTTTGCCCAGGAGTTCCTTCCCGTTAAGGCTCTTAATCGCCGCTTGAGCCTGAGTCTGCTCAAGCATTTCTACAAAACCAAATCCTCGCGGCTGGCCACTATATTTATCCTTAACGATTCTTGCAGAGCTTACCTGACCGAAAGCCTCAAATTCCTGACGAATATTTTCCTCTGTTACATTGTGGGATAAGTTTCCAACATAAATATTCATGATCATTCTCCTTATCTTGAATTCTTTTTGGTCCTTGATGAAACTTCTTGGATTATCGGCCCAATAGGAACATTTCAATCTTCCCAAGACCTATGCCTCAATCTGCCTTATTGATTACGGGTTCTATCCCACCCCTGTTCATTTGATTTCCCTTTCTTGTGATTTCCCTTTCTTGCTGTGGCCAAAACGGACATTTGCCTGTTCCTCGAACTTCTTCCATGTCTACTACACCTTCTGAATCTTGTCGGCAATTCAAAGTGTCCGTAACAACCAAGTATGAGCAGTTGCCCTCGCAGGGAATGGTTGAGCGATCTCTCACCTTTTTATGGAAAACCTTCATGACAATCTCCCCTTGCTCATCAAATCGGTTTATAAACTTTAGTCCATATCGCTATGCGAGATTCGAGCCCTTTCCATCTTAGAGTGGCAGTTTCGCAGCGAACGATTACTTCCTGTCCCTTATCCACTTCGCCCTCAACTTTGATTTTTTTCAGAATATTGCTCCGCTTTAGTTGACTCTTTTACAATGATGCTATCATCGTAACCTCCAGCCGATTTGATCGGCTACCCCATGCTCCCATAGCCTCCTTCGATATAACAAGTAGAGTGTAATACCCCAAACCGCCTCTCTACGACAGGCAGATTGGCAACATAGGGGAACACGGGGTATCTATTCCCCTATGTCGTGATCAAAATAACGCCCTTCTGCTTAGCCCCATGAATTGATATCAGGGACTATTCAACCTTTTCAGACAAAGTCAAAGTCTCTCGTTTAAGAGGAGACGGGACGTAGACCAGGTTGATTTCTATTTTTCCCAGAGCCTTTCCCTTGATAGCCATCTTTGGGATCGTGACGTCCAAAGTCCCCTCGGCAATACCTTCAGGGGGAAGAGCCTTCCAAAACGGATAAACCTTATCAATTTTCTCTCCAGTTTTAAAAGGGATTGGCTTCCCGGCTTCATCCAGGTACTCGAGGGTGACCGCCTGGATATCCAGGATATCTTTCGATTTATTGGTGATCTTGATGTTACCTCTGAGGTTCGGCGTCTCGACGATCTCTTTAGAAGCTGTGTCTACGACCGTGAGGACTTTAAGGTCGCTAAGTTCCACAAAAAAATTCTGACCCTTAAGCTCAGACTTCTGGGGAGCCAAGTTCTTTGTGACTTGCTCCTGTTTGGGACCCTCCATCTTCTTCTCCTCCTTAGTACAACCAAAAATTCCAATGGACAGACTTAAAGCTATGAATATGAAGATCTTTATGAAATGCATACAATGTTCCCCTTTCTTTGGTTAGTGGTTAGTAGAAATATCAGACCCTTAGATCCCGCACCTCTTTTTAGATCCAGCACCTCCTTCCCCATTTTTTGCCAGCTTTTGGTAGATTCTGGTAAGAGACTCTTCGAGACTTCATAAAAAAACCCGCAAAGAAGCTGTTTGGAGTTCTTTGCGGGTTCCTCTTTCGTCCTAAAAAGGACTCTTTGCAACTAAGTTTGACTTCCTTATATACTATTCTCTACTGAATGTCAAGATAAATCGTTAATCTTCAAATAATCCCTCAGAAGGCCTGAAAAAATTGGATTTGACAAATCCGTACCCTATCTCTCCTCAAGAAAGATCCTGTTGACCTCCTACTACCAGTTCGGGAATTCTTAGAGTGGGTTGGGCATCGGATACTGGAACTCCTTGGCCATCTTTCCCACAGGTTCCAATCCCAAACCCGAGATCATTGCCGACCATATCAATCTCTTTCAGTACCTGTGGTCCATTGCCAATGAGAATTGCTCCCCGGACCGCTTCTCCGACACTCCCTTTTTCAATCAAATATCCCTCATTGACTTCAAAGATAAAATCCCCATTGACTGTATTGACCTGCCCACCGCCCATCTTCCTCACAAACAATCCCTTCTCTACAGAATGAACAATCTCTTCAGGCCCCATCTTTCCAGGAAGGATCATCGTGTTGCTCATCCTGGGGATGGGCTTATCTTGGTAAGATTCTCTCCTTCCATTTCCACTCGACTCCACCCCGTCTTCAAAAGCGGATAGCCGATCGTAAAGATATCCTTTCAAGATTCCTTCCTCCACCAGGATTGTCCTTCGAGAAGCGACCCCTTCGTCATCGAAGGCATAGGACCCTCTTTTTTGAGGAAGGGTAGGATCATCTACCACGGTGATAAGAGAGGATGCAACTTTTTCCCCAATTTTCTTGGAATAAACGGAGAGCCCCTGCTGAGCGAGATCTGCCTCCAATCCATGGCCAATGGCTTCATGGATCATGGTACCTCCTGCTTCGCTCGATAAGACCACTGCCATCCTTCCCATTGGTGCTTTTCTGGCTGAAAGCATGAGAAGAGATCTCCTTGCAGCCACTTCGGCCACTTCCCCTGGAGGATGAAGATCAAAGAGTTCAAAGCCCATCGTTCCTCCTATTGGCTCATATCCAGTCTGAAGGACATCCCCTTTGGCAGAAACGACCTGGACAGAGAGAATTGTCCCCACCCTCTCCCCTTCTATGAAGAGCCCCTCTGAATTCGAAATGGAAAGCTTCTGATTGAAATCCCGATAGAGAACCTTCACCTGCTGAACATGTGGATCTGACCTCCAGGCCACCTCATTAGCCCGCTTCAACACTGAAACCTTCTCTTCCATTGAAAATCTCTCAGGAGGCTTCTGAACCGGAAAAAGAGATTTGGAAATCGGAAGAGACGAAAGCGCGGGTCGAAGTGACCGCGGGAGGTCAATTCCCTTTTCCCCTCCGCCTTCTTTTGCAGCCCGACTTATCCTTCTGGCTAAATCGAAGAGGGAATCCTTTGAGATCTCTGTGGTAAAACCATAAAATGTCTTTCTCCCAAAGAGAACTCGAAGTCCCACCCCCATGTCCAAACCTGAAATGACTTTCTCGATCCGATCTTCTTCACAGATGATCACCACCGAATGGGTCTGTTCAAAAAAGAGATCTGCAAACTCCCCTCCTTCTCTCAGGACCTCTTTTAAGATCTTCTGATACGGAATATCTTCGATCATCTTATTCCCCTAATCAGCGTAACCATAAAAATCCGAAATCCGAATATCGAAATCCAGGAAACAAATCCAAAATTCAAATTTCAAAATTCAAAACGATTCTTATTTGTTTCTGTCATTTGGATTTTGAACATTCGTGCTTGTTTCGAATTGATCCCTGTGGGATGCTTCGCCCGGATTTCGTGCTTCAAATTTAAGACCGCCCATTTTTATGAAGATAATATTCCTGTGGTAAGGGTTCAATGGTCATCTCCTTCTGGAGGCCTTCTAACACTGCCTCTAAATCTTTTTCCCATCCCGGAGCCACCATCAACTCCACGATCGCCTCATGAGGATCTTTAGTCCTCACAACAGCCATCCCTTCATAGGATTCGATAATGAATTTAAAATAGGCGATATTCTCTCGGCGCAGTCTAAAATATCTGGATTGAGTATCCATGTTT
>Ga0116116_1002345_pt1 | contig 12009 bp, 3 predicted proteins | sample June2015DPH_10_1_FD_89722 | JGI IMG/M metagenome (GOLD analysis project Ga0116116, IMG submission 89722) | Peatland microbial communities from SPRUCE experiment site at the Marcell Experimental Forest, Minnesota, USA - June2015DPH_10_150 | ecosystem: Environmental > Terrestrial > Soil > Wetlands... | reverse complement strand
CCTGGACAGACACATTTCGGGTCTTGTTATCGACTGCGGGGCCTGTTTTTTGTCCTGTCGGCTGTGTTGCCGGACCGCTGCGTTCTATGTTTGGCCCGCCTGATTTCGTTGGGGCCGATGAGGATTCCCATTTGCTTCGCTCCTCCCCGAATTTGCGCAGATCAGTTGCGCCGGTTGAAATCTTCTGCCTGGCGTCGGTCTTTATCGATTCAAACTTCATTGGTGACTTCTTATCCGCAACGACTTTGTCCATCGTCCGGGCCATCTGGATATCTTTTCGTTTTGCCTCGGGCAATTTTCCCATTCGTTGTTCCATCTCGTTGTACGTCCGTGGCGGGCGCATATCCTTGTTGGTGCGTCTTAACTCATAATCATTTCTTTCGTGTTCTTCCCAGCGTGGGTCGTTCCTGCGATGGAACCATCGGTCATGCTCATAAATAGGGTCATACCAAGAATGGCGACTTTCACACTCGAACCGCGGGAAAATGCCTATGCCGATATAAAAGTCATCGTAGTAATCGCCGAAGTAGAAATGGCAGTATCGTGGACAGGTAAACAGGTTGAGCTGAAGTGCGCCGATATCTACTGCGACGCCAAGTGACAGCGAGAAACCGGGCCGTTCCCAGACATGCCTGGGTATATAAACCGGCGCAAACAAAACGCCTCGACTCCTCAGGGGGTAATCCCAGTTTCCCGCGACGAATACGTAACCTCGCGGCGTGCATACATAATGCGACGGCGTCCAAAGCCATCCTTCCTGGGCTGCAAGCCAGTAACCGTTTCGCCAGATATACTGGCCCTGATACCAGTACCAGCAGGGCGGCACCCATATATTGTCGTCTGTGGGCGGAGCTCCCGGCGGTTCGACATCCGCGATTACCGGCGGGGCGGGTAAATACTCGATTTGCTGAACATTACTAACCTGCGCCCAGAAACCTGGAACCCATTCCCAGCCCAAGCCTGTTTTGGACCAGTAGCCAGGCACCCAGTATCTGCCTGGAGGCGCTGCCCGCCAGCAACCGCTGACCCAAATATAGTCATTGCGTTCAGAATCCCATGCCCAATAACCCGGAACCCATACGTATTGATCGCCCACGGGTTTATCCGAAGGCGGATTTTCAACTATGTTGGCGGGCGGCTGAGTCGGGGCCACCACGCTTGGCTGTGTGTTCAGGTCAACTGGTTCGGCAAAGGCCTCGTGAACGGGGCCTCGCGTCAAAACCTCGGGTTGTTCTTGCGCCGGCGTCGGTGGTGGCTGCGTCGCGTCCTCGCCATACAGGGGGCCAACTGCAAAAACCATTATTACAACAAACGCAATCGTAGTTTTCATAAATTTGCCCTTTCATAACTAAACCGGAATGTCAATTGCTTCTCATATTCAAAAACGTTTTTCACAGCAAATATATTGCAGCAAAAACGACGAACCTGCCAGTCGTCAGAAGATGAGTATCATTATAGATTGTGCGGGCAGACCGTCAAGGCAAAGTGGATTTGCCGCGTTTTTGAGGTCATAAAAAGAGTTTCGCGATTACTCAGGGCCGCCGATTAAGGCAGGTAAACCAGCCCGGATTCGTTGAAGTCGGCGAATTTAATGCCGAGATTTACATAGCCCGATTGCGCTGTAACGCTCGTTTCTTTTATTATTAGTGAGAAAGAACAGCGATTTGCGTCAAAAGTGCCGGTGGCGAAGCCGCCCTCGTTAACATCGGCGTTTTTGCAGACAAATTTATTTTTCGACGCAACGAAGCTGCCGACAGGGATTGTGAAGGTCTGTGAGTCAAGGGTAACAACGACGTTGACATCGGCAAGATTTACATTTGTATCTTTGACCGCGATTGCTGCCTTGAGGGATAACTTGTCTTTGCCTCGTGTGACTTTACAACTGTCAATCCTCAATGCGTTTTTGACTCCCAGCATAAGCGTTATTGGCGCAGGTTTGCGCAGGCCGTTGACTATTCTTTCACCCGCGTTGGCGGTGCCGGCGGAATCGCCGATGGTGATTCGCATAGTGACAGGACAAGACAAACCCGACAGGTCAACATTTTTGGCGGTAAAGGAGAATTTCCGGGTCTTTGTATCATAGTTGAATGACTTTTTTGACCCATTCTCAGTTATGGTGTAATTATATTTGCCCTTTCTGAGTGAATTGCCACCGACGGGGAAAATCCCGGTGCAGGGTGAAAGCATATTATTTGAATCAACGGTAATCGTAAAGCTGTTGGCGGCATTGAGGTCATTGGCGTTAACGTCCATCACGCCGGAGATGGAAATTGTGCCTATGTTGTTTTTGCCGGCAGCAACGGTGCATTTTGTAATTGAGACCCAATAGTGGTCTAATGCGGGATTAACCAACTCAATGCCCTGACCATTCACCGGGTCGAGATTGCGGGTGTATTGCTTATTGTTGGCGTCATTCCAGTGTTCGTGAACGCCCAGACTTGAGATGAGAGTGCCGTCGTTTTCGGGGTCGTAGTTAATGTCGGCCGGCCAGTTGTTCGGGTCTGCCGCCTGATGAAGATAATCATCTACGCCATCCATCTGGGGCCAGTAGTTGTCGGGATGATTTGCCTGAGTATATTCCGTTTTTAAGAAGTCAAAACAAACCGATTCCAGCGCGACTTGGTCCTGGGAGGCGAAGATGCTTGATGTATAATCGTTGTTAAACGGGGCTGTTATCCATTTTTCCGGTTTTTCGATGGATTCAGGCGCGCCCCAAAGACCGTCCACCACGTTTAGTACTGTATTGCCGCCTAGGAATTTGTGTCCCATCAAATCTACCTGGACCCTATATAATCCCATCCCGGCCCTGGTTTGGCTGGCTCCATCGGGACTGACCAGACCTTCGTGAAGATGGCTGGCGTCCTCACGGCAGTGTGAGCCGAAATGGTTCTTGGCACAAAGAGTAATGCCAGCTCTGGCGTGACCTTTGAGGGATGCGATGTTAATCATGTAGTTGGCTTCTGTGATGCAGGTGGGCAGGTAGTCACTATATACCGGTGTCGAGCTGCCATCTTCGTGTAAAATGGTGCCACGGTCGGAATAAAAAATTACGGGGTTGGAGCTTGCGACAATCGGGGTTCTTCCCAAAGTGCTGGACTGGTGGTCGATGTAAACAACATCCGGAAATTCCGCGTGCAGCAGGTCATAGGTATGTTTGTAGATATGCTTAAGCGGGTCGCCGACGTAAATATCCTGCTGGCGCACGCCGTAAACGTTCACTAATTGTCTCAAAAAAGCGAGCACCACCTGCGGCGATGTTTCCGCTGTGCCGTACCAATCGTTTTTTACGATTGAATAATCGGTTGAGTTAATGTTAGGCCAGGCGGAGCCCCAGCCCCAGGCGCTTGTGAAGTTTGTTTTAATCATAATTTTCTGGCCAGGGATGTAGCCGGCGTTTCCCCTGCCTTTTGTCCGGTTGAAATTTTTGAACAGGGCATCCCAGGCGTCCTCGTCTGAATTTTCTCCCGTCAAACTGCGAATCATTTGCGAAACCATTTTGTCTATCACCGTCTGGTTATTGTTTTTGGTGAGGAACCAGCCATCTTCAACGGGGGTATAGGTGTTTGTGCAATTTTCATTGGTGGCGTTGGCATCGTGAACCCAGACAACCCTGCCGGGACAAATTCCCTGTGCAGTGCCCATCGGGGCGTTGGCCGGCTGTGATTCTGCCAGGGCGATTTTAGGTGTTGTATGGCTCATCGCCATCCAGATGAAGCTGACGCTAAGGGAAACAAACATTATCCCGACGACGTATCTCGCCCGCAGGAAATTGCGCCTGGCCTTACGAAATGCGACAACCGAGCCGGCCAGACCCATAAGCCAGATGATAAAGCCCGACGCTAATGGGAATGCCACACGTTGGCAGGGATATGTCGCTCGCGATGGTTTTGGGATTACCCTGATGAGAAACCATATAAGTGCAAGAAGTCCCGTTATTGGAGAGAGCCAGAACAGCCAGCGATGTTTCGCCTGCCCGGCTGCTTTGGGGCAACCTGATGGTATTCGTTTTTTTCCTGAAAAAAATGTTATCACGTCTGTTCCTTACCAAATCCGCCGGCGATGAATATCAGCAATACTTTTTAGGACCTAAAAACCCTCACTGTCCTTTCGTATTTTAAGTATATCGGCATCTGACAGGATTCTAAGAAGGGGTGATTTTGATTATTTTTTGGTGGGCCACATTAGAAAAAAGGCCGTCAGTAAAAGACGGCCCGATGTATTTTGAGATTATGAAGTAAGATTCAGTTTAAAAAGGCCAGTCGGCTGGGCAGTTATCCATCCAGTAGCCGGCCAGAATACTAAAGTCAATAAAATTCACATTGCCGTCGTGGGTAAGATCAGCGCCGATGTTCGAACCCGTTTGCTGCCATTGAGCGGCAAAAGCGGCGAAGTCGCGGAAATTGACAATGCGGGTGACTTTGACGGCGATGTCTTTGGTGAAATCGGGCAGCGTGTATGACAACTGCCCCGCGACGGAATTGGCTGTGCCTGAGTTGATGATGCCGCCGCTGTCGCGAGTCGCGTAAACATAGACATTGTAAAGACCGTCGCTAAGCCCCTTGGCGATAACCGGCTCATTGTGGAATGTGCCGTTATTTATCAGCCCAATTTGGCTGTTAGTGTCGTAAATCCAGAAATAGCCCTGCTGTTTGTTTACAAGCCCCATAGAGCCCAGAGGCGAGACGTTAGTGGGAGCGAATTCATAGCCGCTTATATCAAACCAGTCCTGACCGGTGTTTTTTATTTGCACTGTTTGTTGACCTGCCGAGAGCGGTACCGAGATTATAAAATTGTTTGAATCGGCTGGATATGTCCCTGAAAAAATCTGACTCCCATTAACAAGCACACACAAACTGTTTTGGCACCAGTTGGCGGTACTCTGCACGTGGATTTTCAGGGCGCCGGCAGACAGCATATTCAAATGGAAATTGGGGTCCGACTTGTAAGCTGATTTGGTGGAACCATGAAGCCATTGAGAGAGGTTTTCCATACCGGGGAAGTAATCCACTTGCAGATAGAATACCGTTTGAGTTGAAACCGCCCAGAAATCGGTGAGGACCGGATTGGCAAAGTAGGATTCGCTTCCGGAAGCGGCGCGTTGAGCCCTGACTAAATTGCAGTCAGCGAGGTTTTCATTGGCGTCGTAAATCGAAAGCGGTGTATATACGCCATAAAGATTACAGGGGTCTATGTAACCATCCCACCACCACAGATGCGCGCTGCTTTTGGCGAAAAAGGCGGCCCAGATGCCGTTGTGCATCTCCAGCCCTTGGATAACTTGGGTCTTGTAAGGTTCCGGTAGGGCAGGGGTGTTGGGTTCCGGCGGGCTGACACCCGCAATGCTTCCTAAGCCGAATTCGGCCATAAGCACCGGTTTGTTGAAGTCCGCCAAGCTTAAAGCCGTTTGCTCAAACGTGCGAATGGTGTCGTTTCCATAGTAATGATTCTCAACCAGATTGATATCAGGGAGATTCCAGAGGTTTTCAAAGCCGGAGCTATTACTACTGGTAGTAACGGGGTGTTTGAACGCGTCGATACTGCGAATATAAGATGCCATAGTGCTGTGCCATGCTACTACGGTTGCCGGCTGGGTTTTCCAGCCGTTGGTCCACTGGACTTCGTTGAATAATTCCCAGGCGTAGATTGCGGGCGAATAACCCCAGCGGGCGACGATGTAGCGGTATTTATTTTTGGTTAATTTTATGGCACAGGGGTCGGTGAAATATAAAGCGGGGTCGCTGAGCCAGCCGCCGGGGTTAGCGGAGTTATAAGGGTTGTTGGCCCAGTCAGTGTCGGTGTCTGTGCTGAACTGGCCGTGGTGCTGAAGGGCAAACTGGATGGCGATACTATTTTGTTCCGCGATTTCGACGTATCTATCCATACGAAGCGAGGTTTGCAGAGATGGTTTTCCCGCCCCTTGGAAGTAAGTTTTGCCGCCATAACCGTTTTCCCATTCAAGGGCGACTCCAAAGTCAGCGCCATAAGTGCAGCTCCACAGCCGCACCCAGTTTGCGCCCGCGTTGTGCAGTTTTTTGAGGAAATAATCCCAGCCGGAGATTCCGCCGCCAGGGAGTGAGCCGTTGTTCCAGCCAATGTTCTGGCCGATGTTGATGCGCGTATCGCCATTATCATATTTGAGGAAGTCGTGCTGGTTGGGGTCAACTCTGATGAACCCTTTTTGGCCACTTTCCTGGCAGGTGAAAGAGCCGGCGGTTGTTACTGTTGCTGTTCCATCTACGTCTTTGACTTTGATATCGCAGGTATATGAGCCAATCTGCGATGGCGCGAATCTTGCCTTCCAGGATATTGCGCCTGAGGTGGTATAAGTTTCAGGATTGCTTCCCGATACTGTAAAAATCTGATAATAAAACCCTGGGATATTCACGTCGGTTCCGTCGGGCTGATGAAAAGTTACCATAACATCAACCTCGCATGGGTCAAACGGGTTTGTATATATCCGTGAAAGCGTAAATGTCAATTCGTATTTGGTGTACCTGCCGATGGTGGATGAGTTTTGTGAGATGCCGCTTATGGTGGTTGCCTTGGCTTGGCCGATTCCAAAGACCAGGATTGCGAGCAGGTGTGCGGCCAAAATATATGTTACTTTTTTCATCACTACTTGCCCCCATTTTCCTTTTGACTCCGCTCAGTCCTGTGGACTTTTTACGGATGGCGAGCGTGGCGTTACCAGCCCAATAATGCCGCATTTTCATTATACTTTGAAAAAGGGGGTAAGTCCAGAGTATTTTTGCCGGAATTGCCTTATTTGTCCTTAAATGGCTGTTTTTGGCGCTTTTAGCCGAAAAAGGCTTCGACTTGGTGCTTGTGGTCGAGTACTGGCCTAAAGAGATGAATTGCTTAACATAGTTTGGTATCAAAAAAGCTGCTTTCAAAAACTCACACAATGCGTTATTAAAGATAACGAGCCAAATGACCAACTTAAAAAGATTATTAAGGGGTGTTTTATGATTATTCGACATATTGTTCAAGAAATGGGTATGCGGGGCGCAACACGTGGAGCGAGGATGTTTGGGAGAATGTTTTGGCTTGTTTTTCTTTGTGCCGTTTTGTTTAGTTCCCTGTGTTTTGCCATTGGCCAGGAACAATACGTGGACTGCAATCCCAGTAAAGACGGTTTTCCCATTGCACAAAAAAACGACGTCGCAGGCATATACATTGATTCGAATGATTATCCCGGTGTTATTCGCGCAGGTAATGACCTGCAGGCGGATATTAATCGCGTCACGGGGCAAATAGCGAAAATAACAAACAAGGAACCCGTTTTTGGGAAAAATACGATAATCATCGGCACGATTGGCAAAAGCCCACTTATCGACCGGCTGATTAAAGACGGCAAAATCGATGTGAATCAGATTGCAGGTAAGTGGGAATCGTTTGTTATTCAGGTGGCGCCCAAATCTTTAGCCGGTGTCGAGAATGCCCTTGTTATCGCGGGCAGTGACAAAAGAGGCACGATTTACGGCATCTATGACCTTTCGGAACAGATAGGCGTGTCACCATGGTATTGGTGGGCGGATGTGCCTGTGCAGCATAAAGATATTCTTTTTGTAAAGGCGGGAAGATATGTTCAGGGGCCGCCCGCGGTAAAATATCGCGGTATTTTCCTCAATGATGAGGGCTGGGCGCTCACCCCCTGGGTTAAAGAAAAGCTCGGCGATTATAACAGTAAATTCTACACCAAAGTTTTTGAGCTTTTGCTTCGGTTAAAGGCCAACTATCTCTGGCCGGCGATGTGGAACAACGCCTTCAATGAAGATGACCCGAATAACCCGCGCCTTGCCGACGAATACGGCATCGTGATGGGGACATCTCATCAGGAGCCGATGCTTCGGGCGCAAAAGGAGTGGGACAGGCGATACAGCAAAAAATGGAACTATTATACCGACGCCAACACTCTCCAAAATTTCTGGCGGGAAGGTATCAGACGCAACAAGAATTATGAAAGCATCATCTCCATTGGGCTGCGTGGGGCTGATGATACGCCGATGATTCCAAACGGCACTGTGGCCGAAAGTATGGCCTTGCTGGAAAAAATTGTGGCTGTTCAGCGAAAGATAATAGCAGAGGAGATTAATCCCGATGTGACCAAAGTGCCCCAGTTATGGTGTCCTTACAAGGAAGTCCAAGAGTACTATGAAAAGGGGCTGCGCGTTCCCGATGATGTGACGATACTGTGGTGTGACGACAACTGGGGCAATATCAGGCGTCTGCCAACCGTGGAGGAACGCAAGAGAAGCGGCGGGGCGGGTGTCTATTATCACTTCGATTTTCACGGCGGGCCGCGCTCATACGAATGGCTCAATACCACCCAAATCGCCAAGGTCCAGGAGCAGATGAACCTCGCGTATAATTACGGCGCCACGAAAATATGGATTGTCAACGTCGGCGACCTCAAGCCGATGGAATTTCCTATCGAATTTTTTATGACCTTCGCCTGGGACCCGCAAAGATGGCCGAAGGAGAAAATTTCTGAATATACAAAACTTTGGGCGCAGCGTGAGTTTGGCCCACAATATGCCGACCAGATTGCTGATATCATGTCTAAGTACACCAAATATAACGCCAGACGCAAGCCCGAACTTCTTGACCCCAGCACGTTTAGCATTGTCAATTATCGTGAGGCAGACACTGTAGTTGCCGATTTTAACGCTATTGCGGCCAAAGCCGAGCAAATATATCGAAACCTGCCCGATAACGTCAAAGACGCCTTTTTCCAGCTGGTTCTCTACCCGACAAAGGCCTGCGCCCAGGTTACCGAGCTTTATACCACTGCGGGCAAAAACAAATTATACGCTGAGCAAAAACGCGCAAGCACCAACGACCTTGCCGCGAAGACCAGGGCTTTGTTTGAAGCTGATGCCGAGCTGTCCCGGTATTACAACCGTAAAATGGCCAATGGCAAATGGAACCATATGATGGACACGACGCATATCGGTTATACATCCTGGAATCCGCCGCAAAAAAATAATATGCCCAAAGTCGAGGAAATCAACGTTCCAGCCGAGCCGAATATGGGCGTTGCGGTTGAAGGTTTGAGGTCCGCCTGGCCCGGTTCTTTGGATGAACCGGTTCTGCCGGGATTTAGCGTTTTTGGCGAGCAACGTCGATACATCGATGTGTTCAATCGCGGGCAAACACCGTTTGAATTCTCGGCCAAACCAGGTGCTGACTGGATTGTCCTTTCTTCAACGAAAGGAACTGTTGAAAAAGAAACTCGCCTCTGGGTGAATATCGACTGCAGCAAATCGCCCGCAGGCGACGCTAACGGCTACGTGAAGATTTCCGGCCCAGCTGCAAAAGAGGTAAACATCAAAATCAATTCATTTAATCCTGTCGAACCAAACAAGGATTCTTTAGAGGGCTTTGTTGAAGCTGATGGCTATGTGTCGATGGAAGCCGCGCATTATGCAAAAAAGGTCGATGCCGGTGAAGTCCACTGGGATAAAATCGATGACTATGGACGCACTTTGTCTTCGATGACGATTTTCCCGGTTACAGCTCAAAGCGTTACGCCGCCGAAGGACTCTCCTCGTCTCGAATATAAAATGTTCCTGTTCCATTCCGGCAATATCGAAGTCGAGACGATTGTCGCTCCCACGTTAAATTTCGTCCCCGACAGGGACCTGCGTTACGCCGTATCGTTTGATGACCAGCTGCCGCAAATCATAAGCATTGTGCCGAAGAATTATATCGTTGCATACTCAAACGATGACTGGCAGGAATCTGTAAGAAACAATGCCCGTATAGTCAAAAGTAATCACTCGCTGTCTGGTGCGGGTTATCATACCCTGAAAGTATGGATGGTGGACCCCGGTGTTGTGCTGGAAAAGTTCGTGGTCAATACCGGCGGTATAAAACCGAGCTACCTCGGCCCGCCCGAAAGCTATCGTGGCACTTCTGCCGGTTCGGATACGAATGTCGTTGAAAATATCGCATATGGCTCAGGCGCCTTCGCGACAGGGAATTATCGTAATCTGTTTGTAGAAGCCGGCCACTCTCAGAAGGAAGTTACAGAGAAGGTCAATGCTGCTTTTCAGCAGTTATTTCACGGCGACCCCTGCACGCAGGCGGTTTATTTTCCTGCCGGAAAAAATGCCAATGGCCCACTCGCCTATATATGGGACATAGGCTACAACGATGTGCGTTCCGAGGGTATGTCCTACGGAATGATGATTGCTGTGCAATTAGACAAAAAGGCCGAGTTCGACGCACTGTGGAACTGGGCAAAGACATATATGCATCACGATTCGCCGAATCACCCGGCGTATGGTTTCTTTTCGTGGTCGGTTAAGACCAACGGCGTGCCCAACGATGAGATGCCCGCGCCCGATGGCGAGGAGTATTTCGCGATGTCGCTTTATTTTGCCGCGGGTCGCTGGGGCAATGGCCAGGGCATTTATAATTACAAGGCCGAGGCCGACCGGCTTCTGAGCGATATGAAAAACCGTGCGAATATCACAGGCCAAACGGTAAAAGGCACAATGACAGCTGGAGGGCTTTTCGATGCCGAACACAAAATGGTCCGCTTCACTCCGGATATTGTAAACATTGAGCATACTGACCCATCTTATCATTTGCCCGCGTTCTATGAGCTTTGGGCGAGATGGGGACCTGAGGCAGACAGGCCTTTCTGGATGCAAGCCGCTTCGGCGAGTCGGGAGTTTTTCCAGAAGGCGACCAATCCTGCCACGGGGCTTGCCCCTGAGCGCGCTAATTTCGACGGGACACCATGGGTAACTCCCTGGAACAGCAACTCCGCTAATTTTCAGTTTGACTCGTGGCGGACTTCAATGAACTGGTCGGTGGACTGGGCCTGGTGGGGCAAGAATGCGAGGGAAAGGCAGTTAAGCGACCGATTGCAGGCATTTTTTGAGTCAAAAGGTATAGCTACCTATGGAAACCAGTTTACCCTCGATGGCAATCAGTTCAGCTCGGACCACTCGGCCGGATTAGTGGCGATTAATGCCGTCGCCAGTTTGGCGGCAACCAACCCGCGGGCAAAACAATTTGTCGAGGCGTTGTGGAATACGTCTGTCCCAACGGGGCAATACCGTTACTACGACGGGATGCTTTATATGCTCGCAACACTTCATTGTAGTGGCGAATTTCGAATCTGGCATCCCAAATAAGCATCTATACGGAGCCGTTCCTTCCGATTTGGCTTCGTAAGCGATTTCTGAAAGCCCCAAAAAGGTGTAGGAATAGGGAGGATGCCTTTTTACCTTCCAGAACCTCGTTTTTTTCTTGATTTCGCGGGTCAGGGGTGTGATTTGCCCGCAAAACAAAGTTTTTTGAAAAAAAAGCAAAAAAACTCTTGACTTCCCATCGCTCAAAGTGTATTTTGTAAGTAAACGATTACTTAGCGCCTTATAATAGTAAGAGAGTTCGGCGGATTCGCCGATATTATAGGCCTTGCAATGGAGAAGGGTAAAAAGGTGAGTTTACGAGAGGATAGTGCAATTCTGATGATATTCCCGGGGCATGCGCCAGATGCGGTCAGAGTTTGGACGCATATCGTACGGACGCAAATATCTCACAAGGTTAAATGGTTAAAAGTCAATAGTTGAAATTCGAAAAAAGTATTAACGAGAAGGGTAGTTTAAACATTAGCATTTTTTGAAGGAGGAGTAGAGTATGAGTAGAATATTGATTACTATTTGCATTTCCTTGCTTCTGGTCTCCGCAAGTTATGCGGGTGTCATTGGTAACTGGGAAGGTATGCCTACCACTGGCGATGGCTGGATTGACTGGAGTAGTCAAAAAGCTATTGAAACGTTACCTAATATGTACAGTGCCAACACGAGCTGGTACACGCTTGGCAGCCAAAGTGTGCAAATCACTAAAAATGGCTGGGCGCAGACCCTTTCCCTTAAGCTGGAGTACCAGCCCGGCGAGGTGGCCGAGTTTCTGGCCAACACGAAGATTGAGTTCGACGTTGCGGTCCCGAACATCGGCGGGGATGGCGGCTGGGGTAAGATTGAAAATGTT
>Ga0116116_1002329_pt1 | contig 12078 bp, 18 predicted proteins | sample June2015DPH_10_1_FD_89722 | JGI IMG/M metagenome (GOLD analysis project Ga0116116, IMG submission 89722) | Peatland microbial communities from SPRUCE experiment site at the Marcell Experimental Forest, Minnesota, USA - June2015DPH_10_150 | ecosystem: Environmental > Terrestrial > Soil > Wetlands... | reverse complement strand
GCGGGGCATTAAACCCCGCCCTCCGGGGTGGAACCCCCTACGGGGCGGAACCCGGAATTATTCTAAAATCTAACCCCGCTGCAGTCGCCGGCCCAGAGGGCCTCTGGCCCGGAGGGAGCAGCGAGGCATTATTTCTAACGGGGTAAAAATGATTTCACTTTTAAAATGTCTATCGCATCCAAAGAAGCACGTGAAACCAATTACTGGTTTAGACTCCTGAGAGATTCAGGGCTGGTAAAAGATAAACAAAGTTTTAGTGAGATATTAGATGCCATTGATGAATCAGAACAAATCAAAAGGATCCTCACCAAAATAGTCAAGACCTCTCAAGAAAAAGAAAAATCAACGAATTCTCAATCAAGATCGAAAACTCGCGATTAAAATGTTTAATAATTCAAAATTCAACACTTAAAACTCAACATTTAAAACTGGAGGTTTTTTAATGCTAATTAAAACCTGTTTGGATTGTAAATTTCATGAAGTCAAAGAAGAAGGGGGGGAACGGATCAGTCGTTGCCTAAAAGAAAACTGTTATGCTCAGTACTCCAAATGTGTGGCCGGAAAAGCTCTCGATAGATTTCTGGAACAAGAATCCTTAAAAAATGAACTTCTCTCTTCCACATTTAAACAAACATATGGATGTAAATAATATGGGTAGTTCCCGATCCATAGGAAAAAACATACTCCCTAAGCACCATTTCCTTGGCCGCCTACGGGTGGAAAAGCGCCGGGTGGATCGTTCCAAGGCGCCTTTATCCCTTGTGCTCTTCTATTTTCGGAAGAATGAAGAAAAAAGCGGGACCACAATTCAAGAATTCGTGGCATCTCTGGATAGGAATACACGCGAGAGCGACATAAAAGGGTGGGTTGATCGTGATGTGGTCGGCTTAATCCTTCCGGATACAGATGAGAAGGGAGTGAACTGCTGCGTTGAGAAGATCGCCAATGGAAACGGAAACCTCAATTATTCTGTAATCACAGGAACCTACCCAAACCAAGTCTTTCAGAAACTTCTAACAGAAGAAGAAGGTTCCCCGGACTTATTCCCTCTCGATCTCGATGGACCAATGGAGTCCCATGGTTTTCAAATTGCCTTAAAGAGGGGAATGGATATACTGGGGTCACTCGTAGGACTCATACTTTTCTCCCCATTAATGCTTGCCACAGCCATCGCCATAAAAATGACATCTCCAGGCCCGATCATCTTCAAACAATCCCGAATTGGCAGGAAAGGGTTGCGTTTCCAGTTTTACAAGTTTCGATCAATGTACTGGAATATCGATGATCAAATCCACCGTGAATATGTCACAAATTTAATTAAGGGGGACCTTGATAAGATCAATCAGGGAGACGAGGAGACCCGACTTTTTAAGATGAAATCTGACCCCCGTGTAACTCGGGTCGGTAAAATCATCCGTAAAACAAGCATTGATGAACTTCCTCAATTCTTCAACGTATTGAAAGGGGAGATGAGTCTTGTAGGGCCACGACCACCACTGCCCTATGAATTCGAGAAATATGAACCCTGGCATCTTAGAAGGATTTTGGAGGCAAAACCCGGTGTTACAGGACTTTGGCAGGTGGGTGGGAGAAGCACAACGTCCTTTGATGAAATGGTCCGGCTTGATTTGCGTTATATCCAAAACTGGTCTTTCTGGCTTGATCTGAAGATATTGTTAAAAACAGTAAGAGCGGTAATCCCTTCAAAGGGTGCCTGGTAAACCCCGTTTGAAAGGGCAGGGCTTTGACCCCGCCTTCAATAAGGAGCTGATGCTTTCTATTTCCACAATCCCCAGCAAAAATGCTGGAGCTTTCTAACGGGGTAAACGCTGAGCGCAAAGACCTAAACGCTTAGTGACTATGACAGAGCATCACTCTCACGGCAAACTACTCACGCTTTACGAATAAAAAGGGGGTATTTTTATGAAGATTGCAGTTATTGGATGTGGTTATTGGGGTCCAAATCTTGTCAGAAACTTTGTCCAGTCCAATAATGTCCAGGAGTTGATCTGTTGCGACTTAGATCAAAAAAGATTGGACCACATGAAGAACCTTTATCCCTCAGTCAAAGTTCTTTCGGACTACAAGGAACTTCTTCAGATGGCGGACCTGGATGGCGTAGCCATTGCGACTCCAGTAAAAACTCATCACCCAATCGCAAAAGAGTTTCTTGATCAAGGAAAACATGTCTTTATTGAGAAACCCCTGACGCATTCCTATGAAACAGCTTCAGAGTTGGTTAAATTGGCTGAAGAGAGCCAGAAGGTACTGATGGTTGGACACACATTCGAATATACAGCAGCCGTAAACAAGGTTAAAGATATCGTTGAGAATGGTGAGCTCGGGAAAGTCCTTTATATTAGCTGTGTTCGCGTAAACCTGGGACTCTTTCAACCCGATATTAATGTAGTCTGGGATCTTGCCCCCCATGATATCTCAATCATTCTATACGTTCTTGGGGAGCTCCCAGTATCGGTCAACAGTCAGGGGAAGGCCCACTTCAAGGCTGGTATTGAAGATGTTGCTACAACCACACTCAATTTTAAGAACGGTATCGTTGCCTTTGTTCATAATAGTTGGCTCGATCCCAATAAGATTCGACGGACCACTATTGTGGGGACAAGGAGAATGCTGGTTTATGATGATATTGAACCCCAAGAGAAGATTAAGATCTATGACAAAGGAGTTGAAGTTCCGCCTTATTACGATACCTATGCAGAATTTCAGTTTTCTTATCGATATGGTGATATTCATAGCCCAAGAATCGAAGACTATGAACCTTTGAAGAAAGAATGCGAACACTTCCTCATGTGTATCCAGAAAGGAATGTGCCCCCTTAGTGATGGTTATAGCGGGTTACGAGTGGTCTCCATTTTGGAAGCTGCAAACAAGTCTTTGAAACAAAACGGAAGAGCAGTTCCCATTCAGGGTCTAAAAATATTGGCCAAAAAATTTAGGAATAATGGAAACGGTTTTATAATGACCAACGGCTGGAGGTGAGTTTACGGTGAAGGTTAAAGGCAAGAGGTTGGAGGCCAAAGAATTGGACCAGGTTTCTTCATTATCTTTGCCTTAATCCTCGAGCATAGCGGTCCTCAAACCTCCAACAAGTGTATCTTACTTTTAGGGAGAAATGAATGAAGTTCCAATCTATAGCCCCCGATGTAAAGCTTGGCGAAAATGTGAATATTCATAACTTCGTTAACCTCTATGGTTGTGAGATTGGTGATTATACAAAGATTGGATGTTTTGTAGAGGTTCAAAAGAACGCCCGTATAGGGAGGTACTGTAAAATCTCAAGCCATACCTTTATTTGTGAAGGAGTCACCATTGAGGACAACGTTTTTGTTGGTCACAGTGTCGTATTCATTAACGATACTTACCCACGCGCGACGAACTCCAACGGAGAGCTTAAGAGGGAAGAAGATTGGAAAGTGGAACCCATACTCGTTAAAAAGGGAGCATCTATTGGTTCAAACTCAACGATTCTTGGTAATGTGACGATAGGTGAGAACGCCATTGTTGGCGCTGGGAGCGTCGTGACAAAAGATGTTCCACCCAATGTGATTGTTGCCGGCAACCCCGCTCGCTTCTTTCACCCTATCGATTTCTTATCTCAAACTGACACTGCAGAGCAATATGTTTTATATGAATTTCTAAAAAGAGAATCGGAAATAAAATGAGATCGTAAGGCGTAAAGCGACAGAGGTGAGGGGTATGGAAAAACCGCTTAAGAAGTTGGATGTTTGGTTTAGAACTTGCTATTTTACTCGGTTTTGTTAGCAATGAGAATTTGGACGAAATAACGGGTCAATTGTTAAGAATCAATAAGATGCTCACAGGGCTAATTCGGAGCCTCGCGAAGGAGAACGGAAACAGTAACCAGAAGAAGCGGTCAGATAAGAAACGCTCTCGCGACTAACGACTTGCGCCTGACAAGGTTCAAAATGAATATTCCCTTCTTAGACCTTAAAACTCCCCATCAAGAACTCGAAGAAGAGCTGGTCGAGGTTTATCGGGAATGCCTCCGCAACGCTTCCTTTGTGGGTGGGCCTCAGGTGCAAGCATTTGAGGAGGAGTTTGCTCAATTCTGTGAAACTAAATATTGCGTTGCCGTAAGTAGCGGCACCGACGCCCTTCGGTTCGCCTTAATTGCCGCCGGCATTGGTCCTGGCGACGAGGTAATCACAGTCCCTAACACCTTTATCGCTACCACCGAAGCTATTTCCCAAACTGGCGCAACCCCAGCTTTTGTTGACATCAATGAGCAAACCTACAATATGGATCCTTCCAAGCAAGAAGATTTTTTGAAGAAACGCTATGCGCTTGGCGCTATGCGCTCTGCGTCACGGCCTCGGGCCGTGCTGCCGGTTCACTTATACGGCCAGCCCGCTGATATGGATTCTATTCTTGAGATTGCCAATCGTTATGGTTTAATCGTAATTGAAGATGCTTGTCAGGCACATGGGGCACTCTATTACTCTGAGAAGGATAAAAAATGGAAAAAAGTGGGGTCCATGGGATTGGCGGCCGCCTTCAGCTTTTATCCTGGTAAGAACCTCGGTGCTTGTGGCGAAGGAGGGGCGGTCACCACCAATAATGAGGATGTTGCCAAAAAAGTTCGCATGCTACGCGATCACGGCCAGGCAAAAAAATACTACCACGAATTTGAAGGATATAACGGAAGGTTGGATGCCATCCAAGCAGGAATATTAAGAATAAAACTTAAACATCTCCCCAACTGGAATGAGAAACGTCGCCAGAATGCATATCAATATAATGAACTTCTAAATGGAGCTAACAATGTCGTAGTCCCCTATGAGCCTGCGTGGTCAAAAGCTGTCTACCACCTTTATATTATTCGGACGCAAAAGAGAGACGATCTCCAAAGATATCTATCAGAAAATGGAATTAATACGGGTCTTCACTACCCAATCCCAATCCACCTCCAAAACGCCTATAAGAATCTTAATCTGCCCAATGGAGATTACCCCATCACCGAAAAGGTTGCCCAAGAAATCCTCTCTCTGCCGATGTTTCCCAACTTAACAGTAGAACAAATAGAGTATGTCTCTGAAAAGGTTAAGAATTTCTATGATTAAAAACTGCTCTCTTCTTACTGCATCTCATCCCAAGATTTGTGTATATAGTTTACACACGATAGACTGTTTGTATAGCACATGGAAATACGGGATATTGTGCCGTAATAGAGCTTGACATCCTGGATAATTTTGTTAGAATTAATGTGCACAATATATGTGAGGGAAGAAATCTTATGAGGGCCACAGTAACAATTGACAAGGATATTTTAGATGAGTTAGTCAAAGAGACGAAGGCCAAAAGCAAAGCTACTGCAGTGAAGAAAGCTATCCATGAATTTCTCAAGCGCAAAAAAATTGAAAAAATTAAATCAATGAAGGGGAAATTAGAGTTTGATCTAACGGCAAATGGGATAAGACATTATGAACGTTGACAAAATTCTAATAGACACCTCAGCATGGATAGAATATTTCAAGGACAAATCCGCTGGGCTTTCGAAAAGGGTGGACGAGATATTATCCAAATACGAAGTCTATGTTCCGAAGGTTGTCATTGCAGAATTAATTCAGGGTTCCAAGTCAGAACGGGAGGTCTCAATCGTAGAGGATTTTGTTGATGCTTTTAATATTATTGATCAGAAGGAGGATACCTGGATTAAAGCTGGAAAACTTTCTTTTAATTTGAAAAAGAAAGGTAAAAATGTCAATTTGACGGATTGTTATATTGCTGTAATAGCCCAAGAATACGATTGCCAAATCTTAAGTCTCGACTTTCACTTTAAGGATATCCAGAAAAGCTTTAACATTCGTCTGGTAGATCACAATTAAAGCGTTTCGCCAAAAACCTTAAGCCTCCGGCTCGTATAGCCTCCGGCTCGGAGAGCGCAGTGATTCTTTGTCCTCTAACAATGTTTTTATGGCCTCTAGCCTCCAACATCTGCGGAAGTCGTCGGAAAGCAAGAACATAACTTGAATGTTATATAACATACATGTTATAAATTAAATGGTCTGGACAGTAGAATATTACATGGACTCAGGGGGTAGGGAGCCGGTAGCGGACTTTATCGATTCGTTGCCCACTGAGGTACAGGCCAAGGTACTAAGGCTTATAGATTTATTGGCTGATTACGGAGTGTTGTTTAAGGAGCCCTATACCAGACAGATCAGGGGTAAGTTGAGAGAATTGCGGATAACGGCTAAATCAGGGGAAATCAGAGTCTTTTATTTTGCTTTTGCAGACAGGAGGCTGGTTCTCCTTCATGGTTTCGTTAAAAAAACAAGAAGAACGCCGATCCGTGACATCGAGATTGCCGAAAGAAGATTAAACGATTTCGTGAATCGGCAGGGAGGTTAAGATGAGGGGGAGAACGTTAAAGCAGCATGTTAAAGAGAAAATGAAAGATCCCAAATTTAGAAAGGCATGGCAGGAGCTGGATGCAGAATTTTCCATCTTAGAAGGTGTTATCAAAGCCCGGAGGAAAGCGGGGTTGACACAAGAAGAACTTGCCAGGAGAATTGGGACAAAACAACCAGCACTTTCCCGGCTCGAAAAGGGAGGGTTCGAAAAAGTCAATATTGAAACATTGAGAAAAATTGCCAATGCTCTCAACCATGAACTTGTTGTGAAGTTTGAGCCCAAGAAAACCCACTTAACTCTTTAACTTGTCCTTGTGTGACTGCACCACAGCACCTGACTCTATCCATTTTTGAATTGTGAGTTTTGAGTTTTGAATGGAAAGAGTAGACTTTAAAATTAAAGAAATAGATAAAAAGGATGTTGCTAAAAGGACCTATAAGTTTGCACTAAGAACTTTATACATTGCTCAAAAATTGTCATTTAACCCGGTAACAAATAAGATCATCGGCCAATTAGTTGGGTCTGGTACCTCAATAGGTTCCAATACAGAAGAGGCCTCAGCAGGCTTTAGTAAAAATGATTTCACTTTTAAAATGTCTATCGCATCTAAAGAGGCACGGGAAGTAAACCCCGTTAGAAATTCCAGCGGGGTATTAAACCCCGCCGGAATTATTCTAAAATCTAACCCCGCTGCAGCCTCCGGCCCAGAGGGCCTCTGGCCCGGAGGGAGCAGCGAGGCATTATTTCTAACGGAGTAAATTATTGGTTAAGACTTTTAAGAGATTCGGGTTTGATAAAGGATAAATACTTTTATGAATAAATATTGGATGCAATTGATGAATCAGATCAACTTAAACGAATTCTGACCAAAATAGTCAAAACTTCCCAACTTAAAATTCAAAACTCAACACTCAACACTTAAAACTTAAAACTTCACTCTCATAACTTAACACTCAAAACTTATAACTCAACACTTATCCCTCAACACTCAACACTCATGGACATCCAAATTATTAACCCTATAACTTATCCTGGTTGGGATGATCTCGTTGTTTCGCATCCAGATTACTCTTTTTTCCATTCCTCAGCGTGGGCGAGAGTCCTATTTGAATCCTATCACTATACACCTAAATATTTCACAATCATCAATGATGGCAAGCTTCTGGCCTTAATACCCGTAATGGAGGTAAACAGTTTTCTAACCGGCAAGAGAGGTGTCTCGCTACCGTTTACCGACTATTGTAAACCCATCATTGCCAACGGAATTCTATTTCAGAATCTATTGGAGCATATCATTGAAAATGGTAAAAAGTGCGGCTGGAAATCCCTGGAGCTAAGGAGTAGCAGTGACCTTTTACCTTCTACTATGCCATCTATAACCTACCTGGGACATACCCTGGGCCTTGATAATGGAGAACAAGAAGTCTTTTCAAATTTTAGGGATAGTACAAAAAGAAATGCCCAAAAAGCCGTGAAAGAAGGAGTGGAAGTTAAGATAGATCATTCCCTGGAATCAGTGAAAGAGTTTTACAGATTAAATTGCATGACAAGAAAACAGCATGGTCTACCTCCTCAACCCTTCCATTTCTTCAAAAAAATATATGATCATGTTATCTCAAGAAATCTCGGATTCGTAATACTTGCTTCTTATAGCGGCAAGAATATAGCTGGTGCTGTCTATTTTCATTTTGGCGAAAAAGCAGTTTACAAATATGGAGCCTCGGACAAAAAATTTCAGCACCTCAGGGCAAACAATCTTGTCATGTGGGAGGCCATCCAATGGTACTCTCAAAACGGGTATAAAAATCTTTGTTTTGGAAGGACCGAGCGCGAAAACCAGGGTCTCATCCAGTTTAAATCCGGCTGGGGAACGACCGAACAACAAATCAATTATTACCGGTATGATTTGAACAAGGGTTCTTTTGTTCCGGGTTCTTCAAAAGTTACGGGTTTCCATAATAAGATTTTTAGAAATCTGCCACTTCCGCTGCTAAAGAGAGTCGGGTCGGTTCTTTACAAACATGTCGGCTAACAAGTTTTGCGAGTGGCGAGTGGCAAGTTGCCAGTGGTTTTTTAACCGCAACACTGCAGCACTTTTGTTAAACTTAACACTCAACACTCAACGAACTTTTGCCTCAAGCCTTACGTTCCTTATCTCAGAGGTCCAGGTGGAGTCGAAGGGCTTTTTCGATGTCTTTCATTTCAGCACCGCCGAGCGCCCCGATATGCTTAACGATCCTCGCTCGGTCTATGGTTCGGATCTGGTCGGCTTTGACTTTTGAATCTTTTGGCAGATTTCCGGTTCCTTTCGGTAAGAGAGCTTCAAAGGGATAAACTTTGTCGAGATTCTGAGACGAGATGGGCAAAATGGTGACCGTTCCTGAAAATGCATTGTTCTTGTCATTCGAAACGATGACAACAGGCCTCGTTTTTGAAATCTCCCTTCCCAGAGTAGGGTCAAGGGCGGCAAGGTATATCTCTCCTCTCTTAATATTCATCCCATCCCTCCAGATCGGCTGTTTCAAACTCTTTTGTTATAAAGTGGCTTTCTTCTTTGCGAGCCTTGTATCCTTCCTCGAGGGCCTTTTGAGCCTTCTCACGCTGAATCTCCTCGATCCGGTGCTTCAAGGCTTCGGAGATGAATTGACTTCTTTTCCTGGGGTCCGTCAACTCGTCCACCTGGCGAGCAAGTTCCTGGGGAATCGTAATGTTCATCCTAACTACACGCATAATACACCTCCCAATGCGCTTTTTTAACATACTAATAATACATCTTATTACACATTATGTCAATGACCAATAACCGCAACACTTTAACACTCTCTCCGAGCCAGAGGCTCTCCCTCCGGGGCAGAAGCCCCTCTGGGGCGGCGCCTGAGCCGGGAGCAACACCCAACACTTATCACTTTGTAATCGCCTTACGCCTTGCGACTCACGACTTACTGGTTTCTTGATCCTTTAACCTTTGTCCTTGATCCTTGATCCTTTTCTATTGCCTCCGCAATCTCAGTATGATAGATTATTGCATTATTTCAAAATAATCTTGATGGGTAACCATGACCTTTGTGAAGAGTCAAAAACCAAGAAATGATAAATAATAGAGAAGAAATTCTAAAGAGTCTGAGAAACTATTTTGACAGAGATGCAAACCTGTATAAGCTTGACATGGTCTTCCTGTACGGCTCATGGGCAAAAGGATTTCCGAGAAATGATTCCGACGTGGATATAGCAGTCGTGTTCTCAGATGAACCGTCATCTGATGAAGAATCCTTTAGGAAAATTACAAATATATCACTATTGCTATCTAAAGAATTAGGCCGGGAAGTTAATGTGATTCAGATTTACAAAGACTTCAGGAAGCCCATGCTATACTATAATGCCATCATTTTGGGCCTGCCAGTTTATATTAAGGAACAGGATAAATATATCCGTATAAAAAACGATGCGATATACTTTATGGAAGACTACAGTATTTTCGGTATAGACTGGCAATATGAAGTTGCGACGAAGAACTTGGAGGCTTTAAGGCATGCCTGAGTTCAAATATGCGAAAGGTATGGGTTGCGGAGTCTATACAATACTTATCTGAGGAAATAAGGGAATTTGAATCGGAATATGCGGATAAGACGTGGGAGGATTATCAAGACGACAAGAAGCTCCAGAAGTTAGTGGATCGGACGGTGGAAAACATCCTCACGGCTCTTATCGAAATTTGCGGTACAATACTCGTTGAAGAAGGTATTGGGGTTGACAGCTACGGCGACGCTTTAAAAAAGTCTGCTAAATTGCTCGGTTTTTCTGAAGAAGAGCAGGATAATCTATCGCGACTTGCCATCCAGCGTAACCGCCTCGCTCATAGATACCTAAATTTTCGCTGGCAAGCCATAAAGATGTTCGGTGAGCAAAAGAATCTGATTGTCAAGCTGGTTACGAGGATATTAGAAAGAGAAAGGAAAGATAGAATATAGAGTTTTTTTTCGTCGACGAACTCAAGTAACCCAACGAACTCAATAAACTCAACAAACCCGATAAACCGAAGTAACCGCATCACTTTAACACTTAACGGTTCGACTCTGCTCACCGCCCTGAGCTTGTCGAAGGGCACTCAACACTGGTTAACTCCACCTTGCAGTGACAAAATTATTTAAGGTCCCTTTCTGGACATCCGATAAGAAACTTTACAAATCAGCCAAAAAAGAGTTTTCATTCATAAATTTGATCTGATTTTTTGGGCTTTGCCTCAAATCCAAGAACTCATGGCATTCATTCGCAAAGAACAGTTGCAACGATTAAAGAACTTTTCGCAAAAATGGGTTGTTAGTCATTAAGTTACAAGTTCCGTGTTACAGGTTGGGGCATTTATGCAACCTGCAACCATTTGTTATCGTAACGTGTTTTGCATTCCTAAGAGGAAATGATATAATAATTCGAAAGCAACCGGGCTTCGATGGGAGGTTTGAAAACATGGCAAACGTTACGTTGAACAAGGTGATTGAAGATTTCCAAAAATTGCCACTGCCAGAGAGGGAGTATGTCATCGACATCATCGAAAAACAGTTGATAGAAGCTAAAAGAGAAGCGATCTTCCGGAGGGCCAAGAGGGCAGTTCTCAATCTGAAGAAGGGTGCCGTGAAAAAAGGGACCCTCAAAGAACTTTATAAGGACCTCGAACTTGATTAAGATAAGGTGGGATCAAGGATTTAAGAGAACTTATAGGAAGAAAGTGAAGAATGATCCTGATCTCAGAGAGAGATTCTGGGGGGCAATGGAGTTGTTTTCGAGAAATCCCTTCCATCAGAAATTGAGAACTCATAAGTTATCCGGAAAACTTGAAGGGCTTTGGGCCTTTAGTTTCAGTTACGACTGTCGTGTCGTCTTCGAGTTTCTTAATGGAGACGAAGTTCTTTTGGTAGACATTGGGGGTCATGAAGAAGTTTATTGAATTTACCCAGAGAACTGCGACTTTTCCGGAACTGGTATGCCTGCAACTCGCAACTTCAAAGACTGTTCCAGGGTCCATGTTTTAGGGGCGACGTTAAATTCCAAACCTGTAACTCGTAACCCGCAACTCGCAACCCTATAACCCAAGTAACCCAAGTTCTTGTGTTTTTTTGAGTTCATTGGGTCCATTGAGTTCATTGGGTTTAACTCAAGCAACTCAAGCAACCCAAATAACAGAATAACATAATGAAAATAACCCGTTTTGAAGACATTGAGGCCTGGCAAGAAGCCCGGAGACTCGTGAAAATGGTCTATGAGATAATAAATAATAGCCCAAAATTTAGAAGGGATTTTCGTTTAGTGAATCAGATACAAGATGCAGCTGTTTCTTCCATGTCAAATATTGCAGGCTCCGCCCCGTAGGGGGGTTCCTCTGATATGTGTTACGTTTACGCATTACAAAGCGTTTTGAAGAAACGAATTTACATAGGACAAACAAAAGATCTAAATAGACGTTTACAATGCCACAATAATGGAGCTGTAAAATCAACGTCTAAGGATAAGCCTTGGGAATTAATTGCTTTTCAAAAAGTTGAAAGCATAAGTGAAGCTAGGTGGATAGAAAGAGACTTAAAAAGATCAAGAGGAAAACGGATAAGATGGATTGAAGAAAAAAGTTTGTAGGCTACGCCCCGGAGGGAGGGATTCGCAAGAAAAGGTAACAAGGAGTTTATTCAGTTC